>ENA-UOXB01000041-UOXB01000041.1-bioreactor-metagenome-genome-assembly--contig:-NODE-41-length-163939-cov-12.904091_pt1 | contig 163939 bp, 100 predicted proteins | sample MGYA00238158_ERZ761615 | MGnify/ENA primary metagenome ERZ761615 (study PRJEB28904, sample SAMN06267902) | bioreactor metagenome | isolation source: Joint BioEnergy Institute, California, USA...
GGTTCTGAGGTGGCTCGCTCGGTTGGGTGGCTCGCTCGGTTGTGGATTACGTTATATGCATTATGTAACTTAATCACATTTCCTCCGTTTGTGATTATCGCATGATTTGTGGGATCAATGTTTGCACTGTTTGCCACCACCTCTCCGGGGATTTATTTGGGATTAGCTTTTCGGAATTCAGACACCTCGGCGACGCGCAGCTCAACACAAGGACAATGCTCACCTCTCACGCCTCCAGGGCTGCAATGCACAGAATGTGGCAGACTTACTCATGGGTGGATAACGCGAGTAGATCTTTATTTCTATTTTAACATCACACTCACAGCAATAACTCAATCTTCGCCACAAGATGTCTGCCTTGGAGTCGGCAGACCGCGACGCGGACGCGTCAATCCACCTGCGCGCTGAACTCCTTCCCAACATCCGTCAGCTCACGTTATACGTGTCACTTCCTGCATGTTCCGGTTCGGACAAGGATGGGAATGGCCTCCATCCGCAGATCTCCCTCTCCGAGTCCCGTCGCGCGGTCACAGTATCCCTCACCGGCCCAGACCATGAGATGGCAGAGACGATAAAGCTCCCAGTACGCGTCAGCGAGGCATCGCGGAGCAGTCTGAAGTTTGCAGGGCATCGTGTGCCATCGGAAAGTACTGAGGACCGCAACGGCGGAGAGAGGGGGAGGAAGGAGTATTCGTTCCGAATGCAAGTGGACAAGGATGAGCAGCCTCACATGGCAAAGGAGGAATTTGCAGATGGCTTCATCCCGTGGACTGCAACAGACATGACTCCCTCTACTGGCGTACGGTGTCGAGCTTGTGGTCTTGTTATCCTGGATCCGTCTGGGCCTCCGCGCTCGGATGTGACTGGTTCCTCCCCGTCGCGAGGATGGGTCTGGAAAGATCTTCCCAGTGGAAACTGGGCCGAGATGATGGACTTTTGGCACTGCCATAAGCCGCACAACCCAGATCACGACCACGGAGATGAGAAAGGGTTGGATCAGAACTCCGTGGTCAAGGGCTACGGAGCAGCGAATCAGGTGGTGGCGACACCTGGGACGGTGCTCGTGGATGTCCCATCGTTCCTCGTCATGGAGGCGGATTGCAAAGGATTAAAGAAGGTAAGAAATATTACATTTCCACGTCTCCGTCTGCGGCTGCGATACCCTGTGATGTCTTTGCTTTTCAGAGCACTCCTCTCAATGCAGCACGTTGCTGCCTTGATGAACCTGTCATCTAGTTACTGGAATGAATTCTTTGCGTTCGATTCTACGCGGTACACCTTTGGCGTACTTCGGGCAAGAAGAAGGAGGCCTTTTCGCCCCTCCACGATCTGGCCTTGATACGGTTGCCCAATATCGAGATAAACAGAGTCGCTTTTATCCCTGTGGATGCAAGGCAGTGCCACGGAGTCAGAATAAGGTGATGGTCGATAGAGACCCAGAACGCGGATAACCTCTTCTCGGAGATGGTCTTCCCGTACTGGTGTCCTGGCCGCGGCCTTGTTCTGGCTTTGTGGTTCTGTCTTGCTCTCCACGGGATGGAGTTATCAGCCTCGTCCATATGGATGCGTTCCTCCGGCTTCCCAGAGGGGTGGGTTCCACGGGATTAAGACGAGGTACATAAATGTGCAGCCAGGTGGAATCGTCCCTTCGCCCTGAACGTGCTAGGGCTAGTTGCGTTGAAGGAACTGAAGAGTGTAGATATCTCAGTGCAGCATGATGCCCTTGAATAAAAGCAATTGACTGCCATATTTCTGGCGTTAATCCTATTTGTTATCTTTCAAAATGTTGTGTTTTTCACAGACGTGACGTTCATAATATCAATGACTCGCTGACGTTCATCTTGTTAGCAGTCCCAACCGAAAGGCCCGACGGAATCCTCTTCGACTGTCAGGGGTGTAAGCCTAGAATGTGAAGAGTGCGGCACTCTCGTAGGCACGGAAGACTTGACGGCACGTGGGTGGAGGCTCTTCAAAGCAAATTTATCTGTTAGACATGGAAACGCGCCCCTGCCCGAAGAAGGGAACGATGAATCTGCATGGGAAACACAAGAAACAGAAACAATCGTAGGCGCGCAGCTGCTCGAGATGATCGAGCGGGAAGGCGTGAGGAGATTTGTTCTTCACTGTGGAGAGAAGGATGGACTACTGGTATGTCAATCTCTCCGTGGTCTCACGTCATCTGCTCTACTTGGCTTTGTAGCGGTTATGCCAAACTGATATTGAATTGCTAATTTCCTCCAGCTCTGGGTCTTCAACCCTGACCTCCGGTACTCGAGTTCGAGCGCGGATCACTGTATCACCGCACAGCGCGCGATGAAGGTCTTCATGCAGCAGGTGTCCAACATCGACAGTCTCCTCAATCCCGCGCAGGGAAAGGGGCAGTCCATCTCCCTGGAGGAGCTGTACCTGCCTCCCAACATCTTCGCAGACGTTGCTCTTGCCTTAAGACGGAGCAACGAAATTTTGCCGGCTTCTGCGAGAAGATTTCGGGAGTGGGAGGTCGGGTTCTTGAGCAGGTTTGAGGGGCTGCGCACAAAATGATTCTGTAAACTTGCACTTCTGAATATAACGACTGTCTGATGCTCACAAAAGAGAATAGAAGACCATTTCTATCTACAAATGAGGGCTGAAAAGTGATTCTTCTTGAAACAGGGGCATGGAGCGTGACCTTATGATCCTCGAGGGGGTGGGAGGCAATAACCAATGCGCCTTCTCTGGTTGGACGACCTGGTCGTGCCCCAACGGTTTTCCCTCCCAGCATGATCTGCGCCGATGCGGTCCATTGCATCTCACAGAAGTCACACAAACACATCCTCTTGCTTCGTGTCCCCGTCGATTTTACAATTGATCTCACAGTTCTTCCTGCCCTGCAACACTCGGCTTCCACACGTGGGCCAAACGTTCTGACCTGGAGTTAAAAGCGGACCAACACCGCCCAAGGGAAAACCGTTGCTGATCCCTACTCTATGTTCGAGGGCGTTTCCAGCGCTTTCTCTTGCTCTTGCACTCATCGCTTGCTCTTGGGGCCGAGTCTAGGTTCCTCACACGGCGTAGCTAACGCTTTTGCTTTCGACTCAGTCATGGCTGCAATGGCCCAGTATCCGCAGATGGGAAGGGTGCTCATCGGTAACGGAGATGCCATCACATGGGAGCATCATGAGGACATATCGTTGATGAGTCTCGACAATTCCTCATCTCTGTCTTTATCATCGGGGCATCTTCCCGGCAGCGTTGGCGGACATGATGTTGACATCGACAGCAATGCCTCTGGAGACGAGTCCCGAGCCTATCACGTCGAGGATGTCGTGACCTTGACCTCGACCAACATTGCGCTTTTCAAGTATCCAGATCTCTCCCTGGACGCTGCCGATACCGCAAACTCCCAAGCTCCGTTCGCATGTTCGCCTGGTCGGGCAGGCGATGTATCGAACGATCCAGGAGCAAACTTGACCGAACCGGACAGCGCATCTGGGTTTCATACGCCGACATGCTCTTGCTTTCGTCGCTCCAGTTCCGCTGGTTCGACCCCAACTATACGCAACACTTCAGCGTCACCCGGTGTCCCCACGATCGATGACTCGAACATCGATGAATGCATCCCCGCACTCCGGCTCAGCATGGCCGGTGAAGTCATTGAGGAGGTCCTCGAAGAAGGGGAAGAGGAAAGTTCTGGCGGTTCCATGACCGAGGTCTCCCGTGTTGATGGCGTGGATGATTTTTCCTCTCATCGTCAAACTACCCTCAGCGAGCAGGGAGGCCCTAATCCGCCTGCAGAGGGGACTGTGTGTGGAGAGTCAGTTGCTTCCTAACGGAATCTTCCGACGGACCATCTTTGACACTTCTTCTCTTCCGTAGTTGGAGTGCTTCTTTCCTGACTGCGGTATATTTCGTAGTGCTGTATATCAGCTGGACAGGAGACCTGATGGAGTAGAGCCGACTGGCTTTTTACGCATCTTTGCAGGGTGATGCATTGTTTTAAAGCCGCTGTGACGGCAAGATAGGGGCGTTAAGTTCTCGATTCCATATGTAAGTTAGTGCGGTTGACGTGTGGAGTAGACTTCACAATTGCTTACCTGCCTAGGTTGTTAGCCGTGCTTGATATTTTGATAACACTTATTGCCGGGCCTGTTCTTCGAGCCGGTACCAGGGTTAGGTCGAGTATTTTAAGTGCCTTGCCATTTAACCTTTGGCAGTCTTATCGAAGGTCTCTTATGAGTCACTATATTATATTTGCATCCCTGTATGCTAGAATGAAATGACAATGGAGAAAATCAAAAAGCTCACATTATAGCTAATTTTCATTCATCCTAGGTATCTACTCATTCTGGACGATAGAGAACATAACCATCGCACCATGTCATATATCTCCTTCGTAGATTTGTACGTGCTTTTTTCACTTATCCCTCGAATGGAGTCTCAAAAGGAGCTTCCGCCTGCGGAGTGATACGGGCGAGGTGTCGTCGCTGTCCATCCTCCCAGTCATAGAGGGCCGAGTGAACCGTCACTCGGTTCTAAGAAGAACAAGTCAGCGTTTATCATCAAAGATGTCATTTTGTAGGGAGAAGTCTGCATTAACGTACATCCCAAACGACAACGGTTCCCGGCGTCCATTTCACACGCACTTGCAGGTCCTGCGCCAGAGCGATGTGGTCGAAGAGGAACTTGAGCAGGAAGTCGGACTCCTCCTTCTTGAATCCGACGATCCTGCGGGTGACTGCTCAATGTTAGGAACATCTCTTCTTGAAGTATACCAGAGGGGGGACGACTTACATTGCGGATTCACGAAGAGCGCTTTCTCGCCGGTAACAGGGTGCGTCCGCACGATCGGGTGCTCCGAGGTGATGGGCTCTCTGCGGACGATTCCACCGCGGGCCAGGGAGCTTTCGGCCTGCTCGATCCCCGAGTGCACGGCCTTGAGTCCGTGCAGCCTCTTGCGGAACTCGGGCGACAGGCGCTGGTACGCCAGGGCCGTGTTGGCGAATAGCGTGTCACCGCCGGTCGTAGGCCCGTCGAGCAGGTAGAGGAACGTGGTTCCCGGGGGCTGCTTCTCGAACGTTACGTCCGAGTGCCAGGTCACGGAGTTGGTGTGGGTTTCCAGGAACTGGGAGCCGGTGCGGTCGTCGGCGCCGCGGTGGACGAGGTGGATCTGGGGGAAGCCCTTGGGGGCGCCGGACGTCTGGTGGATGTGGTGTCTGCCGAAGTAGCCGCCGAACTCGAGGGCCTTTTCGATGGGGAGGTGGGCGAAGTCTTGGTCGCGGAAGACTGCATTGTCATTGTCAGAATGGAAAGGCAAAATTGAATTGGATGAACATGGTAAGAAACATAAAACATACCGACGACCTTCCTCTGGGCCACGTACAGGGCCAGCTGGTCCTTGCCCTCCTTGGTCAGCTGGCTCAGTTGGATCCCGCGGACCTCTGATCCGATTGAAGGAGTGAGGTCCTCGACCTTCACCTTGTCCTTGGGAAGGAGATCGGGGAAGGTTGGGTCCGCGTCTTTGCCGTGGTCATAGTGCTCAAAAGGCTCCAATGGGGGGTATCTTGAGAGGGATTGTCAGCTGGAATCCTTCTTGTTCTCAGGGATCCCTGAGGAGACTCTTGATGGATAGAAGAACCACTCACCTCTCTGTCTCGTTATCCCAAACGGGGAGGTAGTGCGGGAACGACGCGGGCGGCTGCTTCTTGGTGCCCTTGATCTCGTCCTCGTGGACGTATGCCTCCTGAAGTCCAACGACACCTTCCTTGTTGAATCCGGTCTCGATCTTGGATGACTTCAATTTGGTCTCCGCCCTGACAGATACAGGCTCAATAAGTGATGGAGCCATGGTGTTCTATCGTGTTATGTCGTTGATTCTTCTTCCTCTGATGTGTCTGCTGGTGTAATTGCTTTCCTGCTGTCTCTGATCAAGACACCGGCCCCGCAGGAGGTATTTATTCAGACTCATCTCGCCGTCATCGGGCCCGTCCGACTTCGCAATCTGCGGGGTAGTACACCGCGGTCCTGCCTTGCATGGCAATCTCTGTCGCTCCAGGCCGGAGGGTGGGGCGGTTTCTCTGGATGATGGCCTGATAAAACTCTGCGCTTCGTGGATTGCGGAGTCGTGATCGATCCGGTCGATGGCGTGATGGGGCCCAACGTTGACCAGACCGACCGTCTCATCAAGATTCGCCAAGGTGACGCTTCTGCTTACAAACGCCGGTTCGTCATTGCATGTGTGCCTTGTCTTGAGTATAACAGCGGAAATGGAACCTTTTCATGACCACAGCCACATCTAATCAGATAACTTCACCCTTGGTTTAGGCTGTTTTTGACGGCTCGGATATCAACATAGCCGTGTAAGACGTCTGGATGGCGACCAATTAGCCATGGAGGATATTGTGCCTGTTTCTTCGGCTCGTCGCAGGATACATTGCGTACAGGACGCCACAATTGACGTTGCTCAGGTATTTACCTATGAGAATGGATAGCACTAATTCAACCAACGAACCCCCAGACAGATCCGATGCCGAACCTTATCTGCGTCGACGGCATGATAGATATCGTTTATCTAGGTTTGCTGAATCATAGAGCAAGCGATATGTGTTTGCTTCCTAAATGGTGGGAATTCGCAAGTAGGCATGCATGGCGTGATATTGTCGCCGGCTTGCGCAAGGTTGAGCAGGGACGTCTGCTAACATGTTTCTTTCTAAGCATCCGCTTCAACCTCCACACGACCTCTGCACGGAACAGCCCCGCGAGCATCTCTCAAAGAGGCCCATATGAGCTTCCGAAGCGGAGATTGAATCCACCAGACTGACAGAGAGAAGGGATAGTTAATTCTTAACTGGGCGGGATGGAAGGAGTTGGTATGTTGATTATCTACTAGTTCATGATTGGCTGTGATAGATGCTTAGTCATTCTTAGCATGGAGTACGAGACTCTTCTCCATGTCAACAACCACCATTCAGCGGTTAAGATTTCAACCTTCAGGCCATGTCGCCTTAGAAATGTTTCCCAATCCCTCTTACAGTTTGTTGCTGTCACTAAGGGCTCGCTGTCAAGCCTGCCAAGGAACAATGTTTTTCTGCCGGCTTGCGCGGGAACCCCTGTCAATAACGTCAATTCGTGCTTGTTTGCGTGATTCTGCCAACGCTAACTTCGTCATCCAAAGCGTCTGACTCGCGTGGCATAACGTCAGCTGTCCTCGAATTGCGTGCTGATCGGATATGATGTGTACTTCTGGCGACCTTGGCATGCACAAAGTGCCCCGTCGTCCATGTGTTTGTCCTTCGGCATTGCTTTGCCGGCGACGGTGAAATCTAGGCCAATTCTCGCTCTGTTTGGGAGAATCTAGTCCAATCCCACCTCACTCTGGTCAGTATGAAACTTATCTGCTCCACTGTGTCAAATGTGGCTCCGGCATTGGAAACAGTGGTATAGTCCGGGCATAATCTGGGAAGACCTGACAAGTCACTTACGGTGATGATCGGCACTGCTTCTTGTATGGAGTCTCACGGACTCCTCCAGCGCTGAGATCGAGCATTGGCCAATTATTCCACGTGCGATGGGTCTGGATCTTGGTGCTCTTTGTCAGGAGAAGGTGTTAAGCTCTAGTCTCTTTTGCTATATAGCGATGAGTCCATCCATCATGTTGCTTTTTCCACTGACATCGGGTGTAAGGCTGTACGCAGCTAGGGGACTTTCAAGATGGCTGCAAAAGATGCCACTCCAAGTGGCGGCTCTCCCGACTCCGGAAGCATTGAAAATGTCACCGCAAAGGGGTTTGCTTCTGCGGTCCCCGTAGGTGAACAGGACAGGTCAAGGAAACAGGAAGACGCTGCGTTTGATACGACAGAGGATGTCCGTCACTATAAGCCAATCGACTCATACGAAGGAATCCATCGCTGGGACCCAGACTTCGAGTGGGAAGAGGAAGAAGAGAAGAAGATTGTCAAAAAGGTACCTATCGACCGTTGTGGAAAAAAAATCCTTAAAACGCAATCGATATATGCTGACACTTTCAGATTGACGCACGTATATGCTCCTTCGCATGCATTACATTCTTTGCGCTGCAGCTCGACCGAGGGAATATCGTGCAAGCTCTTTCAGATAATATGCTTGATGATCTTGGGTTGAACACCAATGACTACAACACCGGACAAACTATATTCTATCTCTGCTTCCTGTTTGCAGAGCTTCCGTCTCAGCTGGTCTCGAAAAAGCTGGGACCTGACCGATGGATCCCGATTCAGATGGTCTCCTGGAGTTTGATTGCGGCCTGCCAAGCATTCCTCACGGGTAGAAGCTCTTTCTTCGCCTGCCGCGCGCTTCTCGGTCTTTTTGAGGGCGGATTGTAAGTGCTTGCACAACATCAGTTTCACTTCTCTTGGCTACTTTTTGGACGCTGACCATGCTCCCTCCCAGCATTCCGGACACTATCTTGTTCCTTTCCTACTGGTACAAGTCAAAAGAGCTCCCCATAAGGCTCAGTTACTTCTGGATTACCTACAAAGCCACGTCCATAGTCAGCGCTTTCCTTGCCTATGGCTTTCTACACATCCGCGGCCCTGATGATAGAGGGGGCTGGCGATATCTTTTCGCCTTCGAGGGCCTCATAACGGGCGTCATTGGCATAATTGCCGCCTTTTGGATGCCTCCATCGCCGACGCAGACTGCCTCGTTCTTCCGAGGGAAGAAAGGATGGTTCACCGAGAGGGAAGAGAAGATCATGGTCAACAGGGTCCTCCGCGATGACCCGAGCAAAGGGACCATGCATAATCGGCAAGCAGTGACCCCAAAGCTTCTCTGGGAAGCCCTCTGCGACTACGATATGTGGCCAATCTACCTTCTTGGCCTGACGTGGCTGATCCCCCCGACGCCGGCTGATAGCTATATTTCGCTGCAGCTCAAGTCTCTCGGATTTAGCACCTTCCAAACGAATCTGCTCACAATACCCGCATATGTCCTCTTCATCATCAATCTCTTCTTTTGGACGTGGGTGTCGGAACGGATCAACCAGCGTCTGCTGCTTGGCGTTGTTGCCGAAGTCTGGAATCTGGCGTGCCTGATTGCGCTCGAGGTGCTTCCGGCAGACACCAGCCCCTGGGCGAGGTGGGTTATTTTGACTCTTCTCATCGCGAGCCCGTATCTGCATGCGGTTGTCGTGGCCATCACGTCCAGGAACTCCGGATCGGTCCGCACCCGAACTGTCGCTTCGGCCATGTATAACATGTGTGTGCAGGCAAGCAACATCATCGCCAACAATGTAAGTGAGAAAGAAGGCACCGCGGCGGCTCCCCCTACACGCAACACACTCCCACTGACCGCATATGTCGTATCGTAGATATACCGAGACAATGATAAACCGCTCTACCGTACCGGCAACAAGGTCCTCATCGCCCTCTCTATCTACAGCGGGTTCCTTTTCATTGGCGCCAAGTTCTACTACGTGTGGCGCAACAAGTACGTGATTCTCTTTTTCTCTCTCCGTCTATAATTCTAGGGAAATGCTAATTTGTCCTCGTAGAAAAAATACTGAAAAATGGAATGCTATGACGTCCGAAGAACGGGACACGTATCTCGCTGTGAACAAGAACGCTGGGAACAAAAGGTTTGTCATGTTTCCAGGTCTCTTATCCTGATTGATACGCTGACTCTACTACCGACAGACTTGATTTCAGATTCGCCAGCTAGATCATGACCGTGCACAGCGCGGTAAGAACTAGAAGCTCTTGTCGGAGACAAGTGCTATATAAAAAGTTCAGAATTCACTCCGCAGACAGCGGTAACGCTTCATGTTATGATGTTGAACTTAAAAAAAAGGGGGAAAAAATAAAGAGGGATTCTTCCGTCGATGAACATTCCATCGATACTTAGATGTGGATAGACAAAACATGTCGATCCCGCATACGCAATCAATTAAAAAGTCATTTCATCTGTGCAGTACAGTACTTCCCAGAATAAAATACGTAGAACAGACCTATCCCACTGAATCGAATTCGACACTAATCATACTCGTCCATTGGTCACCGTCGTCATCATCGTGCTTCGTACCACATCAACTTCCATCCAGCCCCTTCCTACATCTTTCGATTCCATAGCGAAACTTCAAGCTCCTCCACTCCCAACTCAATTTTAGATACGGAGTACCCGTGATTCATATCCGTCCGGTCCGGACACGACACACCGCCAACCTCTCCAACAACTTTCCAGGACTATAGAAAAACTTCGAATCGAACACCGGATTCGGTATCTTGTTCACTCCCCAACAACATACTCACATCCCTCCTCCCCGATCCACACCTCGTGCAGCTTTCCCGCGGGGACGTCGATCCTTGACCCGGGCCCGAACGTCTCCTTCTTGACGACGCCGCCGTACAGCGCATCGTTGTCCTCCGGGTACGTGATGGTCATGGTGCCGCGGCGGATGAGGTGCGTCGTGATGCCCGGGTGGGAGTGGGGCGGGTAGTGTGCGTTGCTGTATGTAGATGTCTGTCTGTTAGAGATGGGTGTTGCGAACAAACGAAGACCATGGGAATTTTTTGTACATGGCTCATTGTGAATTGTGAGGAAGGGAAGAAAAGAGTGACATTAATAATATTGATAAAATGCTGGAGAGGTGGATAGTATATTTGGTCTTCGAACGGTTGGAGAGAATAAATAGTAAAAACTGGAGAAAGTGTGGTATGAAGTTTTACAAAGGACAGAAAATAGCTAGAAACCGAAACTTATTCTAAATATTTTATAGTAGAAAATAGGAGTATAAAACCATGTTAGGCATTTGTATAAACCTATCACAAAAGAATCAGGAGTATTTACATAAGTACTACCTACCTTCCGTCTGTCCAGGTAAACACATGCGAAAACCCCCATTCCCGAACCATGCGCTCGCATTCGGCGCGGGTGCCAATTTCATACTTTTCTGTCATATCTGATTGCTTTATTATTACCGCCCTCTTCCTAGGTAGTTAGCGAAGGACTGTCTGTAAATGACTCCTCGCGGGAGGGGAACGCGAAGAATAGACGGCAGTGCTAGCAATCTCCAAAGGTACTCTGATAGCCCGTCTAAAGGGGGCTCGGGCGGAGAAGAGCAGTGCGATGTCACCTTCTGCAGCGCCGCAGAACAGAAACCAGGATCACGTCGTCCCAGGGTCAACCGGCTGATGGACAGTAAGCGGTGCGTTGAGATCGGAACCACTGACGATGACGTCTGAGCGACCCCCATGTGTCACGTGAACGGTCAAGGCCGTCGCGAACACGGATCTGCGTCGGCTCCCCGATCCATCGACTCTCAATTCGCTTTTTCGGCCCCCATTATCATTGTGATGGATGGATGTACACAACTCTCTTTTATCGGGCTGCTGGACTCCATTAGCAGCATGGTGATTGGGTTATCGGATACCTGAGAGAGAAAAGAATCGTGGAAAGCTTCGTGTTTCCCGATGTTGTTGTGCCCTTTTGGTCCGATTAGAAATTAGAAGCGGGATGGCTCCTGTAGGTAACAATGATCGTCCCATCTCCCAGGCTTCCTCGCGCCAAAACACTTGTAAGGCAAGAGTTGATGCTATCCATCTCAGGTCCCTAATTATTTAACAGGACCACATGCATGGAAGTAGAGAAACGACGGAATCGTTCGGATCAAGAACGTGTACAGAGTACATATTCTCTATGGGTACGAAGGAGCAGTGTCTCTGCATCAGCCTGCAGTCGATCTCAGATGCGTGAGACCTGCCTCTCCCAAGGTCATGGAACACAACGTACGTAGTACGGAGTACCACTACTCCGTACTCTGGAATCTAGTGGACGATCCTGGCACATTCTCACAGACCATCTCCGAACATAAATTAGCGCCATGCCTTTAGCCCTTCCACAACGAGCTGTTCTTAAAACATCCTTGTTATTGTCTTCGACTGCACCTCGTATTCCCTCTAGCAATCAAAGGGTCCTGTCAGTGTGAGCTCACCAAAATCGTGGATGTGTCTCAAGTAGAGAAGATCCTCGTTGCACAAGATCGTTGTTCTCAAGACCGTTTCAAGCGGTAGTTTCGGGAGAGAAGTGATTGTCGACAGGAAAGTGGCTTGGCATAAGACGACGCCATGATCTGGACAAAAAAAATCGATATGCCGAATGCACAAGTCGAGCGATATCGTACAATCTGTTTCATGATACTTGTTGTGGGAACGATAACAATATGGAGGCCCCTCCAGAGGCAGAGATAATGCGAAACCTGATGTTGAAGGCCAGCAAAAACAAATAGACATGAAGAAGCTACTCAACAGACAAAAAAATATGTGGGTAGAGGGGAAAAAACGGCCCAGCTTTCGAAGCCCCATGAGTGTTCCTAGTCGGGAGGATGTCGCGGGAAATCCTCCCGACTAGGAGCAATACCGGTGTCTGATGGAAGGCGCAACTGTCGACCAGAGGTTTCCGGCAACCGATCGAATTACAGCTGCAACATCCGAGCGACTGACTTACTAGCGATATTTCCTTCTCATCTCTTCCAGGTTCCCAATAGCTCATGTCTCTTGTTTACCTCCTCTGCCCTGTTTGAGATGTTGGAAGTGAATTTGAGGGCTGCGGGTGACAGATCTTGAAGCCGGGACGAAAGCGGCCGGAAGTCGAGCTACCCCCGCCGGTCATTTCTCACTGGCAGCACGAGGACTCCGAATTCATCGTCCCGACCAGGCGATGTATACAATTATCTAACATCACCTCCATGTCGAACGCGACAGAACTATGTATGATTATGGACGCACTGTCGGAATTCTCATTGATCCGATGTTGGCACTTGCTCCTACTTGCTGGAACATGGGAATAGAAGAAATGGGGATAACGACTGCTGCGTGTCGGAAACACGAAAAGCATGGGTGCATTTTTGACTTGCTGGTTTGTTCGAGATCATTTTATCCATGTCCCGCTAACAGAGCCCCCGTGTTTGCTGACTTCGCTTGATTCAGGCAAAAGTCCGTCGTCGCCCAAGAGACCCATGCAACACGAGACTCGCAGCTCTCTCCATGCTTCTGGGAGACTGTCCATCCTGACTCTTCATCTCCGGCAGAACGGAGAGTTTTGAGGGTTCGCAGAGCTGCTTTTTGTGACGCGAGGCTCAGCGGTAATGCTGCGGCGGCTAAAGTCGACCGTCGGATAGAGGGGACCTTAGGGTTGTCTTTGCCACACTTTCTCTCCCGGCCGTTTCTCATTGGTCTCTCGTCTTTCTCACCGCATGGAATCCATACAGGTGCATTGTCTTGAACTCCTGATAGAAACCACTGGGCAGTCAACTTGAGATCTCCATGAAGTTCTTGCGTCGTCGGTCACAGCTGCAGTGGACCGCAAACTCGCCCAGGTAGCTGCCTGCTTATCACCATGATTCTCATCGCTATTGGGACTTAATGACGCTGGCTATATGTAAATATGTATTGGTTTTGCTGCACCCGCATACAGTCTTCGCTCTTCTGAGGATCTCCCCTACCGAACAACGTTGAGGGAGAGCTGCAATGGATATCTCAGCACCAATGACTACCCTTGCATTGTTACCGGATAAGGTGTGGATTCGGAATACTGCTTCAATACCGTCTGGCTTCTGATGCTTTTTGAGATATCTCCCCGTCTATTTTCGTTCACCGGCAATGATCTCACTTGCTGTACCAGGGATCCAGGAAATTAGCGCAAGAAGCTCAGCATTAATCATAATACTGGGAACGAACAGCCACCGAATCCACGATGGACCAGATGAAATGTGAACGCGGAGTCTTACTTGGAAGGGGATGCTCGGATTTCATTTCTCTTCGACTGCTATTTTAATTCATTCATCCACTCTTCTCTTCCTCCCTGTTCACATACTTTGGACCCTTCTCTCAAACACCCCAGGATCCCCGTGAAGAGTGAAAATTCTGCTGATAAAGAATACAAAACTTGCCCGCTGCATGCTTGCTCATTGTCTCGTTCTGTGCCTCGACGCACTTCTTTGTCTGACCTTCCTCACCATCGTATCATTGTCTCCCTTCTGTCTTCTCTTTGTTTCAGCACCCACATTGTTTCCACAAAAAGGGCAAAATGCGACGAAATTCAGAAATTCACTATCCGAAGGTATGTCTCTCATGTCATGGTCTCTGCCACTCCTGACGATTCGGCTAGCCTCCTTGGGCTGGTAAATCCACCTGTAAAGCGGTAAGCACTGGCTGATTCCTAATTTCTATATCACATGAGGTCATTACCGCTGAGTATAATTCAACACATCGTACCACACACATGACAGTTCTTTCCTGGGATGACCCAGACCTCCTGCCCTCGGCTTTCACACGTGGGACAGCGCACTCCCGGCATCTTGATGACCCTGTTATCAGCGTTCTCCCTCGGCGCTCTGGGGCATTGTTTTTCAGTTTCTCACCGGTGTCATTGCTGTCTCTGCCCCGGAACTTGTTACACGTCCAACAGACTGAACTGTGCCTACTGAGGCGCATTCTTGGACACGTCGGGCACCATTGGTCAGACAGCCTGATGTCTTTGAGGAACACATTGCTGAGACAACAGAGTCACCCTTTCTCTTCTTCCGTGATTGTTTTGATGAGAAAGTCCAGTACAGATGATATATGTGACCTGTCGACTATGTTTGGGCGGGTTGAGAATACGCGGACGCCGATTCTTATGGGGCTTTTACAAGCCTCCTAGGAGTATCGATCAAGTACCGCCACTCCCCACCAGGTTCCTAAAAGGGAAGTCAGAATACCTTCTGTTTGTTGCATACAGCTCCAGTCATGCGTGCGACCGATGCGATAACTGTCGACGAATTATGGAAAAGCACTGTGGCCCACATGACTCGGGAGGCTTTGTCGATCAGCCATAATGACTATCTTACGTGCAGACAACTGACCTCTGTTACTCCCCTTGTCCTGGCAGATAACCAAGAATTTGGGAGTAAATGAGTGACAAATCTAGGAAACGGGGACCCGCAGAAACAAATCGAAGAGATGCTGAGAGTGTCACACAAGTCGAATCCTATATGCAGTCGGACGTTATCGATATTGTCAACTTATGGATCTTTACCAGCCTCACGTCAAGCGAACACGCAATACGCCTCGAATATGAGACGATATTCTTCTGGTCAACTTCGATTGAGGGACGGATTAAGTACGATTTTTTTTTATCTAGGATGCTTCCCCTTTGCATTTATAAATTGGCAACTAGGAAGAGTTTTGGCTCATATCTCCCTTTTCGTCTTGTTAGCTCCTCCTGGTATGGAACTAGTGAATAGTCCTTCGGCAATTGTTCATCTAAATGAGGCTGATAACAGTCTATTGAGGACCTGCATCCGGCAGTCTTCCTCACGGTCTACTTGTGCTTCGTTCCCAGCCAGAACTCAAAGGCAAGTCGAAACCCTGATTGGTCGAAGGGCAAGGACTATTCCTTGTCTTTTTTCGGTGACCAGGGAACGCATGCAAGAGGTCGAATTTAGCAGACATCACCTTGCCCGAGTTTGAAAAAAAAGCATCCTATATGAACAATTTATCTCTTGATAACCCGCTCGAGTCATGACCAGGAACACCTTGGCTTGGCCCGTCGACCGGGTTATCAGGTAGCTCTAGCGCCAATTACTTGGACTGATCTGTGGGACATTGCATTGCCTTCGAAAGGCGGCCTGAAGAGTCCCTAGTGCATTACGTTTTGCGATATGGGTTCAAGGTTAGAGACAATTCATCAGAAAACCCCTATTAAACAGACCGCGGAGCTAAAGTCGGTTAGAAATGCGCCAGGCGGACACGTAAAAAGTTAAAGAGTACGCCTGTGGCTTGCCCCAGCTACGTCTTTACCGGCTTAGCAGGCATTTTACAGAGCACTCCCCGTAGGACCTGTACACCAGTGGGATAAGCGCCTGTGGCTGATCTTCATGCAGTTGGTAAAACACGTGGAGTGAGCATGTTCATACGAAGCCTAACCGCAGTATACGGCGGTATGCGACAGTAAACAGTATCGAAATGCGTCTTCAATGTTCATCGAGACATGGTTGGAGACATGGAGAAGGGGCCACAATGAGCGCCCGTTCGACGAGTCAGACTCAGATCAACATGTCTCTTCCGATTGATACTTGGTCCAGTTGCATCACATTATTGAGCGCAAATTTATGCACTAAGAGACAGAACCTCACATGCCCTTTCTCCCTGGACTCGCTGCAGCTCTAAATTTTAGATATCAGCTGTCTACTGTACGACCCTATACTAACTGATCCAAGGGATACTCTTCCACCCAACATTGTCGCGAGCGCTACCAGGACTACTTGGCATAGCGGCAGACAATGCGTGAGTCTGTAACTGGTTATTGTGAAATTAGGGCGAAGCTGACCGGTTTGGTACGAACCAGGATGTCCCTTGAACGATCCACCTCATTTCGACAAGCTATCAGTTTCTACAACACGTACTGGAAGGACACCTTTCCACATTTGAGCCTACGTTGCTTTTCTTTTCTTTCCTGATCAAAGAACAAGCAGCGACTCCCTACGCCGGCGTACTGCTCACTCCAGAGATGATCATTTAGCGCCTGCCGCAGCGGCGCCATTGACACGAACTGTGGGGCTTCGATTCTAGAGACCTGCGCTTTAACGCTTTCGTATCCATGGATAGCACCGAGTAGTACTCCGTACCAAGTGCTCTGATCGTTCTCGGCATCAAACCACGGGACCCGGTTTGCGCAGGGACCACTTCCAAGCTGTCTTGTCGCAGCCATAAGTTGTAAACCAACGCGAGTCAGGGCTGAAAATTCAACGCATCCATTCTGAAAGAATCCACTTTCTTCGCCAAGTCCCATCGCAGATCATCATAAACAGCGGATATTGGTGAACACTGGCAGTAAGACGCTTCCATGCCGACGTATTCCGGAGACTGTGCAACAGCTTTAAAGATGGAAAAGCCTAAACTGCCCCTGTCGGCAGCAATCAATAGTCAGCTACAAGAGCCAATAATTGATCACCGTGGGGAAACCCGGATCGACCTCCTACAGCTGCTCGCGCCACACTCACGGGCCATCGCAGACAGCAGCCACAACGTCTAGATCGCACGCACAACATCCCCGACTGCAGCGCTGTGCCAAATTCTATCTGGTCAACTGTTAGCATCCTTTGATGGTGGCAACTTGGCAGATGTCACTTCCTTTACCCGGGAATGGTCCTGTGTTGTGCACCCGACAGAGGCGCATGCGGTGATCGACACTGAAATCTCAGATGCTCTGGGTCGGATCGCAATGGCTCATCTCTCGAGGGCGATTATTGACAAGGTCTCTCATGTCAAGATACAACATAGGCTGGACTAGGACCCGGCAAAAGCTCATGTGGATATACGGATTCCTCCGTACTCTGCCCAGGGAAAAGAATAGGTCAAAGAAAGTAAAATCAATCACTTGGCCTGAACGGCCAACCTCCAGGACTATCTGTTACAATCTTCTGTTTTTGTCACCATGAGGCGATCTCCGAACGTGACCGGAACAAAACCTAGTTTCATTATTGTTATCTATGGCTCTCGGTTATTCTCTGGGCAGGGAGATCAGAAACCAAGAATCAGCACAATGACGAACGGGGCGGCGGTCCAACGCATCGTGGAGCTGCTTCACTGATTGGCAGTCTCCTGTTTAAATTTTCAAAATGGCTTCCGCAAGCGTAAGATCAACAGACTACGATAGGGCCGGTTGACCCCTGATTGCGCTTAAATAAAGCCAAGCGGGAAACGCCTGTATGCCGTCCCTTCTCGTCTACTATGTCACTTTTCTGGGGTAGACAGTCATGGGATTTGGATTAATTATTCTGCCCGCTATTCACATGCGTGGATATACAGCTATGCAAAGATCTGCAGGTCCAAGGCCCATGAGCCCATGCCGTGACAGCAATCCAAGCGTGGGAACGCACCCGATGGGCAGCAGAAGCGTTGAAGTGAGGCTGAGATTGGGCGAAAATTTCTTTGACAGCTGAAGTCAAGGCGCAGAGCCTAACCCATATTGGTCTGATGTTCTTTTATAAAGGGGGCTTAACCACAACTGGAACGGCCTACATGAATGAACGTTTCCTTTGGAGAATTATTATTGACAACGGCCAGGGGTGACAAATAACGTTGCAGGCTAGAATTATGAGATGATCTTGGTTATCTTAACCAGCAAAAAGCCCTGTGATTTGATTCCTTTGGCATCGTAAAGATGGACTAAGCGATATCCTTGTTGCAAGCGGTCCAGCCGGATGCAGGCCCACGCAGCGAGATCGTCCCGTCCAAATTCGTCGTCCTTGACTTTGAACCTACAGTGTCTCTCAGCGTCAGCTTGTGCATCCAACAGCGGATTTTGGAAGACAATGGTGTGGAGTAGAAGAGTTATGCGCTCAGCAAAGAGGGGAAGACAGCATCAAACTAGAACCAACAGTGCCGAGATGGGCAAACCGAGGATCCATGCAGCAACAATGCCCCGACGTGGTTCGAATAGAGGCATCGCCATGCACATGACTGCTCGGGCCTGCAGTGCAAAGCGCGGTGGTCCCGCAAACTAGGGAATAATGACGGAGTCACGGGGGTGAATAAAAGAAAAGCCAGTATACGGACCTCAGGAAGCTTAATTTCTCGACGACTCCCGGAGCAGTAGAGAATGTTATTGTCTCCCCACCAAAGTCGGGATTGATCCCGCTGCAGGTTTTTGTCCGTCGCTTGTATTTTGTATTCTTGCTGTCCGTGTCGCGGTTTTCCTTAGCATCGACTCTATCTTCGGGCTGCTCTACGTGCAACTGGCAGCTCACGTACGGGCGGAAACCCTTCTCGCTAGAGTCTCCGGGGGGAAGCGGCAGGCCTTGACCTGCAAATATCTCCAGTGAGAGATCTACGTTGTGGCGCACGATTTCGGAGCCTCCATCTGTCGACCTGTAACCGGTCGGCTTCAGGACCCAGCCCTGCTCTCCCGCAAACATGGCTTCATTTAGCATCATGCCTTTGTCCTGGTTCTGCCAGTTCAAGGCCACCATTTGAACTCCCTGCCGCCAGAAGAAGGACGGATCGAGATTTGACGAATTGATGCGCATGCCAGACGGATAGACGCGCATCAGGTAGTTGCGATTGTGCTCGAACAGCGCCTGCCGCTGGTTCTCATGCGCATCTCTGGCAGCTGCTTCAGATAGAGAAAAGACGTGGGTAGGTATCGTTGCCTCTTATTTATTTGGCACTGTGGTAAGTAGCTGAGTCACTTCTTAGGCTGACAGTGGGGCTCGCCTGGTTACCTGGTTGAGTGAAATTCTTGAATCGATATGCTCTTGTGTACACAGCCAGCCGACTGAGCGCATGTAGAGTCTTGGACGGCTTCTTCTGCGACGATGTAGGCGCTGCTGTGGCTAAAGAGCCACTTTCGCTGCAACCGTCCTTTTCCTCGGCTGATTTGGTGTGCTCGAGAGCACCGTTCGGGTCGTCTGCTTCATCACTCGCGTTGTCGCCTGTCGGAGGCGCCCACTTCGCCTTTACGAGGATTTTCCGTTTCAGCTCTCCGGGGCTGGGTAATCTGTTGCAGGCCTCGAGCTCTGGTGTCATGTCCACCAGCAGCCCCTTCCACGCCTCCTGCATGATTTCCACCATCGTCTGCTGCTGCTCGAGGCATGCATGCACCTCGAGACTCACAATCACTGGCAGATCGCTCGTGATAAACGCGCTGTCGCGGATGGCGTAGCAAACATCGCGGAAGGTTATCTCTTTGGTGAGTGTGTAACCATGCAGCACCCTGGGCTCCGGGCGAATAACGGCGGCTATCTTCTCCGTAACACTTGAGCCAGTGGGGGCAGCACCTTCAGTTTCAGTCGACGAAGGTGAACTTTGAGACGACGATCCGCGCCCCATCAGCCGATTCAGCTTGTTCGAAAGGGAGTTGAGGCGCTTTTCGCTCTTGGACTTCTCTTTCTCTTGCTTCTTTTGCTTCCGTTCTTTCTTGCCGGCTTCATCGTCTTTCTTCACCGCTTCGTCCTCGCTACTACTGCTGCTGCTGTCATCGTCAGAAGAGCTGGCAGAGTCCTCGTCTCCATCCCAGACATCGATTTCGAGGCATCTACAACCTCGAAGGAGGGCCTATAGTGATGTCAGCCTGGAGCGTACAAGATACAGTGATGATCCATTGATCTGCTAGAAGTGAAGGCATCTCGTTCCGGATTAATTGTCTCGACAGCGTCTGCGAGCGCGGACGGTCCGATGTATGGTCCAGGTGGTCCAGCAAGCATGACCAAAGCCACGGAAATCGCGTGGTGTCCCCATGGTCCAATTTAATAATTTAGACTTGGATCATACCATGGAGAGCCACGCGTTCCGAAACTCAACAGAACAGAGTGGGGAAATACATACATCGGTATATGATCTCGTATCCGCGTCGCTGTACAGCTGATTCCCCGTCAAGTAGGTATTGTGGCTCGAGGAAATGAAGTAGTTCGAGATGGGCGCAGACCAGTCGTGCTCTTTGCTTGGACCCGTTGCGTTCGAGGCCGGACTGGCCATGTACGCAAGGAACGCCGCAAAGGAGGACAGTGGATCTCCGCCTGGGACGCCATTGGAGCCGTCTGCGGGAGCTTCGTGCTGGACCGTGGCCAAAAACTCCGGTCTGGGGGAGGCGGTCGAGAGACCCTCGTATATCCGCTTCAGATGGGAGAGAGTAGCCGGCGCAAACGAGGGGATCGAAAGCCCTCCATTGGCGACGGACGGAGGAGCTGAGGCTGCGACGGCCATGGCTGTCGTTCCCTGTCCAGTACCTATCTGTCGCCTCTCGTGCTGCCGTCGGGAGTTCAGCGAATGCCGGTGTCGATGGCGGAGATGAAGCTCAAGCTCAAGCTGGCAACCAAAGGATCCGACGAGCCGGCTACGGCCTATTGCTGGGCCTGCGGTCCCGATCCCGACCGCTTCGACGGTCCTCTTCGATGTCTGCACAGCGCTCGCGGATGGCGGTGGGGAACACGCTCCCCTGCGAAACCGGGCCGGTCTGCGAGTAAGGAGGGTTGAGATGCGGCGGAGAAGGACGAGTCAGACGCCCTTTTATGAGTTCGGAAGGGAGACGGTGGACACGAGTTGTAGTTGCAGCGGCGCGTCGCCCAGCTCCATCGCTCTCTTGGCCATCCCCGTGTCGTGTCCGCGCGCTCTGATCACCCCTCCACAATTGCGGGGACGAGGCTCAGCATCATCAGAAGAGATCTCAGATCCGAGACAGTGAGACTGCTGGGCCCACAGATAAAACAGAGGCATGCTGACATCCAAAAACAGTTCCAGACTGCTTTCGAGTTCATCGTGACTCTTTGGCGTCGCACGAGACGCCGAAATCGTGCCATCGTCTTGTGCACGAGTTGGTTGAGGGGGGGAAAAACCCCCGAAACCCCTGAACCGCAAATATATACGAGTGAGCAGCCAAGGCTCCTACCCTTAGCTTAATCTTGGTTCTTTGTAAGTCTCTAATTCTTCCCCCTCTCCAAAACATACAAACAGCTGTGGGATGCTGAGCACGTAACTCTCTAGCCTACACTGTTATGAGTCCGTGGTTTCTGTCGCATCATGCCACCATGACCATGTGGCTCTCAAGATAATAATAATACATACATACATTTTTGACCGTGCAGTACCTGGCAATGTCGGCGCTAGGTCACTAATGATAGCATCCGGAGCAGCGCTCCGGAGAGCAGTGAAATACCGATATGGCATATGTTGCTGCATGCAATCCCTGACATCACCACCGTGCTTGTGTAAGGGTCCAAGGACTCCGTCCATGACGCCCGGCTTTGTGCGTCGGATCTAGTCTGGCTCTTCCAGGTGCCACGCTCAGGTATCATGCCGGGGAGATGAAGCGGTCAGCGGAGCTCTTGCAGCGGACGTCTGCAGGAGGGCAAATCGCATTTGCCCGACATGGCATGTATGGATAGTACAAGGTGAGGTAGGTAGGTAGGATGGCAAGTGTGAACTTTTCGCTAATCTGCAGGCTAATTGAGAGAAGAATAATCCAGATCTGTCCCCGGTTGCTGGGGCAGACACAGCTGATATGATAAATGAGGAATAATGTTTCTCATTCTATCTAGTCCTTTGCCCAGAAGGAGTTCTGGGATCAAGAACTCAGGGATGAGAATCGGAATCACAATAGACAATGAGCCGTAAAGTTGATATTCAGGAGATTATGGACTAACCACAGGAGTTTAACCCTCAAGTAATAACATCCAAGAAGCGAGACATGGGGGTTGTCAGTGTTCAATTCTCGCAATTACATATTCAGAAAGCAGCACAGATGCTCTTGCGATTTTTTTGAAAAAGTCCAACCAGTTTGCTTACTGCTTGACCTATTATCTCTATACAAAATTTCTCGAACTTGGTAGGTAAGAAGGGGAGACAGAGTTATCATTGATACAGCAAGGCCATGAATCGAGCCTTCACATGCAGGTGTTAAATAAAGACGACCCTTTTCTACGAGCTATCCTGGTAGCTGAGGGCAGAAAACGTATTAGCTTTTTGAATTAATTGAAGACAGCAGAAGTTTGGGTTTGTCCTTTGCTTCATATAAATACCTAAACTTTGAAATCTTGAAGATCTCAGATCAGAAACAATATCCCAGACGCAGTAATTAGGTATCCAAGTACCCAGACTGTGTGGACTTTGCTTTCTAGCAAACGATTCTAAGTGCACAGCGATGCGACAGAATTTTGTAAGGTTATAGACATATATACGCTCTGAAGGAGGGCATTAGCAGGCCACAGAATTATAAATTTACACCAATGTGAGGCATGAATTATCTTTCTCATCGTAATTATAATCTTCTTATTTTAGAATATGATTGAAATATGATACTTTTCCGTGGAGAGAATACGCTACTGTGATCAATTGCCGAGGTATAAGAGATTGCGTACAGTTTATCGGGGGTTATCGGTGGGGAACTAGACCAGGGTCACGTCATATATCCAGGATTTGATATCATATGCACCACATTGCATGATTGAGAATCGCAAAATTGTGAAACGCACTGTTAGCTACGGAATGTCTCCGGATATGAGAATGTCGGGGAGATGCGTTGCGCCGCGACAAGGACCCCGCGGGTCCTCACCTTGCTGATAAATACACCGTAGCGAGATCTCCCCGCACCTCCGCCAGAAAGCTGCAGAAGACAGCTTTAAGGAACCTCGGATATCTGACGTCTCTCCAGCAATTGAAGCCGCACAGTTGATCAATTTCCACAGGAAATGGAAAAGAAAATTGCTGCAACGGAACCTGTTCACTTTTTCGACATCACGAGTTCGCTTCCAGGTTCATACACCCTGCTAATAACGTCATAGCAGTCGCCATGCATAGATGGATAATAGCTACTAATCCGGGCTATCAGGTCCCGCGAAATCATGGTCTCCCAATACCCTCAAGACCAGACTGGTCCTGAACTACAAACGCATCCCATACACGCAGTCCTTCATCTCGTACCCGGACATCGCAGCCATCCTTAAAGAGCTCTCCGTGCCCCCTCTCGCATCGATCGCGCCCTACACTCTTCCGGCGATCATCCACAAGCCATCGGTAACGTCCAACCCCTCGGGGGCAATGAACGACTCCTTCCCCATCGCGGTGCACCTCGAGGAGGCCTTCCCCGCGCCGTCGTACCCGTCCATCTTCCCCTCCGGCGACGCGAGCTACGCGCTCGCCGTCGCGGTGGACAAGATCATGCTGGACGTGATCATCAAGTCCCGGCCGCTCTACCTCCCCAAGGTTCCCCTCATCCTGGACGAGCGGGGCAGCAAGTACTTCTACGAAACGCGCGAGAAGTGGTTCGGCAAGCCCGTGTCGGAGATCGCGCCGAAGAGCGCGGAGGAGGCGGAAGTGGCGTGGAGGGAGGTCGAGAAGGAACTGGAGCCCGTGGTGAAGATGCTGAAGGGGAAGAAGAAGAGTGAAAAGCGGGGACCCTTTCTCGAGGGCGACAAGGTGGGCTATGCGGATTTCATGGTCGTGGGGTTCCTGGCGTGGTTCGACCGGATCGACAGGGATGTCTTTGAGAAGCTGATGCGGACGGGCGATGGGGTGTTCAAGGCGCTGTGGGATGCGTCGAAGCAGTGGGTGGATGGTCAGGGCGAGGAGAAGGAGTGGCCTGTGCCTAGGACTTGATAAGATCGAGGTATGTTGCTTATTTTTTTAATACTGCCTCTGGATGGTCTTGATCCAAGGGGCAGTTTATGGGTGTACAGACTCCACTTATGTTCTGAAGAAATGAATTCCTGTCATGGATGGGGAATCATTATGTACATACTTTAAGGCAATCTTAATTTTCAATATCTGGGTGGGAGGCTGCCTAAGCAGTCTACTACTATATAGAACAATCGGTAGCTTTGACGGAAAATAAAGAGAGAAAGGTTGCAAGAAATCTCTATTTGCTGCTAGAAATATAGGAATGCCACGCTCGCGGGCACACGTCGCGAGCGAATGGTGACCTTTCAGATTCTAGGGGCTAAGAGTATCCTCGCCTCTATTATCTGGAGAGAGGAGAATCAAGGTTATCATAGGACTCGTAAATCATCTTCAAAAGGTGGAAGAGAATATAGCTGCCATAGGCAATGATAGCCGTTTATTTCTTTGCCTTTATTTTTCGTGGAACTCAACTCTTACCGAACCTGATTGATTCAAGTGCACTATTCTGTCGGCCAAAAATATACCGAGCCATGACTCCTGGACAGCGTCAAAATGGATTTCTGTAAGGTTCATTTTCCCTTGACAATTTTTTTTCTCAGAAAACCTTGGGCATACGGCAGGATGAATATGCAGTTCCCAACAGGCAGACTTGTTTCGAAAATAATATGGCATGGCACTGGGACCACCTTCATATCCATATGTGCCTCGGAGGTAAAATGGCATATCTTTGGAACTGTCTCCATGACTGAGTTCATCCACAGCCTAGAATAGTCTAGATGAGCAGAGACAAGGAAATGAACGCCATGAGCTCTGGAGAGGAAGAATCTGAGAACACAAAAACGTAAAATGTAGTCAATCGCCTATTCCAATATCCCTCATAAAACTGTTACTAAAAGTACACCCTTAAGGCTCTGAAACAGAACTCTTCCAGATTGAATATCCCAGTCGAGTCAAGCAGGCCCAGGTCGTTCTAGAGAATCATAAGCGACGAATTAGGTCGGACAAAGGGGGAGAAGTTTGACATCATAGTCGTACATGCAAAAGCTAAGATAAGATGGAGTTTAGAGACCGCGCAGGAAGTTAGATTCTCTGATGCCCTTCCGTCTCGCCTCCCTTGCACTCCTGGTGATCTCAGTCCTCTTCTCCAGACTAGCGGCAGCCTCAGCAACGAGGTCTTTCGGTCCCGTCTCGTCGGTGTTGTATGGAGCTGGGGTAATATCAATGGACTGTTCGTGGAGTGGAACCTTGGGAGGCTGCGATGCCGCGAGAGCGGCCATTTTCTTTTCGTAGCGTTTCCGCTGCTTCTTGCTCATCGCTGCGGCAGGGTTAGAGGATTGTTTCAGAAGAACCGACATAAAAAAAAAGGGAAATGCATACAGTTGAGATCAACCCCTCCCGTCTCAGAGTTCGACTGTTTATTCGAGTCGTCAAGCAAGGTCCATAGCCAGTCTGGATACTCCCAGTCCTCCTTGGCAAAGATGTCCGGTTTATTCTTGAAGTAGTTGAGCCCCGTTAACTTGGTGCCGGCAGGACAACTGCTTGGCGGTCGCTCGACTGCTGGCTTTGTGGATTTTTTAGATTCAGTAGATAAGGGAGCAGCATTGGGCGTGCTCTGAGGCTGCGAGACGCCGGGTGTAGCGGGTGTGGCAGATGAGAGAACGACGGGTTTGTCGCTGGAGGCAGGTTGTTGGGGCGTTGGCGGAGAAGGCGTGCCATCGCTGTACATGCGGAATTGACCGCTATGGAACGGCAATCGGCGTGCACATGATGAGGTAGGCAATGCGAGGGTATGATGCTGGAAATGTAGTCGCGACAGAAGATGGGTTCGGCAACTTCTGCAGATCATTGTGACGGCGTCGCGACTAAACGTACAAAAGAACAAATGCTTCCAGGAGTTAGTGCTGTTTGAACCGGAGAGCAATATATTGCCGACCAAGTGAACCTCGAGCTGTTGACTTGCAGAGGTCGGGTTTGAAACGAGCTTCCTCGAAAACTGCGGCGGGATGAATTTGATGCCGAGACAGAGAATGGGCAGTTGATCACGTGATGAATATCAGACGATCTGTTTGCTGACTCAGCATCATTTGGAGTCCGGAAGACTCGAGGACTCGAAACGGTCTTCATGTCAGATTGTTTAATCATCCTCTGTTTTTGCCGCCCAAGCTTCGCTCTTACACGTCAAGGACGTTAGGAATTACGGAAGGGCATTCTAAGTGCCTCGACGATTATGGGTGTTGTACGCGTACGAACGCTAGAGTCGCTAAGCCTCCGGGAAGTGATTCACGTGCGACTCTTATCTTCTACTGCACTTGAAGTCCTCCCCCACCTTGTTGATTAACTATCGTGATGATATGACTCGAGATATCGGTCTCATCCAAAGAGATCTAGTTTTCAGATGGTCTTCATGGACAATCTTTCAAGCTATGTTGAAGTTTGGCGACCAATGGGCTTTTCTTCCGAAAGGCTGTGACACCTTGAGTGACTTTGATGCCTGGCTCAGTTGCACGGTACCAACCAGATCCGTCACTACTATCGCCGCCAACGCCGCTTGGGATCAGGCTTCTGCTTTGTTAAAAGTTCATGTTTTATTAGCCTTGCATAAACAGCAAACATACTTTTCACATTCTTCTTGTGATGCTTTCAAATGACTGCCAGAAGCCCCAACCTATCGTCATGGTTATTCTCCTGTTGCCAAAGTGAAACCCTTCTCTATTATCTCCAAGAGAAAACAAAACTCCAAGAACCCATGCAAACAGCTGCTGAATGAGAAAGATCTGACACGAAGCAAACAGAGAAAAAGAGAAAAAAAATCATAACAGTTATACAAACAGGAAGAATGGAGTGTGAAATCTCACTGCTATGCTTTTAGGCCGCTAACATTTAGGAAATTGCAAATGTCCACGCAAGCGTCCCTTAGTGTCTTCTCCGTTTTCCATTCGAGCTCTTCGTGCGACCTCGAGGGCACTGCAACGCAGTAGCCCACATCTCCCGGTCGCCGTCCGGCGGCCCTTCTCGGGATAGGCTTCGAAGAGACAGCCTCCATGGAATTTACCACCTCAAGTACTGAATGTCCTTGTCCTGTTCCAAGGTTGAACGTGCGGAAATTCTCCCGCAGCTTCCCTTCGTTAGCTGCACTAAGAGCTGCGATGTGCCCTCGTGCAAGGTCGGTTACGTGAATGAAGTCGCGAATCGCAGTTCCGTCATCTGTGTCCCAGTCGGTCCCGAACATGTTCAACTCCTCATACTGCCCGGTCATTACTTTGACAATGACAGGGAGAAGGTTTGTGGGTATTCCTCTTGGGTCCTCACCAAGGAGCCCAGACGAGTCGCATCCGATCGGATTGAAGTATCGCAGAGCGACGATCGTCCATTCCGGGTCAGAGAACGCCAGATCGGCGAGGATTGCTTCGCACATCCATTTCGTCCGCCCGTATGGATTGGTGATACCGGTGCATCCCGGTTGCACGATCCTTTCAATTCCGTCATCCCCCTTGACGACTTCCGGTCTGTGAACGCAGAGCTCCTCCTTCAACGGCACACCGGAGCTTGCCAGCGTCCCGTACACAGTGGCCGAGGACGAGAAGATGAACGTCTTGATACCGAACTCCCCAAGTATCCCGACGAAATCGACGAGGCCGCTAACGTTGTTTGCATAATACTTCAACGGTTCCCTGATACTCTCCTCAACGGCTTTGTGGGCTGCAAAATGGATGACACCAGCAATCTTTGATTTGGGCGAGCCCCAACGGGGCGGGAGCCTATATTGTTCGAGGAGGGTACGCAGAGCATTCGTGTCCCGGTAGTCATGGCCGTGTAACTGCAGCGAAGGCACAGGGGTTCCCTTCTCTTCATGGTATTTGGATGCCAGCAGCCGGATGCGGTCAAATACATCCCTATAGGAATTGCTGAAGTTGTCGATGACAATCACGTTGTAGTTTGCTTTTAGCAACTCCAACGTTGTGTGGCTCCCAATGAAACCGAGGCCTCCCGTCACCAGAATGTACTGGTCGTCGAGGGGGAAGTTCTGCAGCAGGCTATTGAGACACTCATCGAACAGCACCGAAGGTTGGGTCGCCGGGGTATCTGTGCTGACGGGCGAGTGCGGCTCAAGAGGAGAGTTCTCGTCAAACTGTTCCGGACTATCCATCTTGCTGTGCGCGGCAGAAACGCAGCTACGCAGTGAAAGACAGAAGTAAGAGATGCGGCAACCGACTAGGGTAACGAGTGCACAAGGACGGATGGAGATAAAGAAAGGACTCCCGGATTAGGGTGATGTGAGGCTGGTGAGTACTAACTATTCAGCTACATGGGCAGTCAAAGAAAGGGATCTGCAAGTCTTATATCATGAGCTCCCTTCGATGCATCTCGGATCTAATTGAAGTGTCTAGATCTGACCGGGCAACGTGACATCTCATTTCTGACATCGAGAGCAATTCAGCGTTCCACATAATTTTCTGCCTAGTCACTGCGGTCCCGCCAGCTGGAACTTAGCAGTGCATCCCTCCCCCTCGACGAGAGGACGCATGGCGCGCGCCTCCCGCAGGTTTGACTACGGCTCGCTAGGTCTGTGGTCCTTTGGACAGGGACCAAGGTCTGACAACAGCCCCATACTGGGCCAAGGCTCCGGGCACGAACCCAACCCGCCCCGCTCTATTTTGGGGGCGTGGGTACTTTTATTAGGCTTCGATCATACCTAGCGTTGATAGCTTGACACAGGCGCCAAAACAGCCCTTCCTGTTTTTCTAGTTTTGACGCTACTGCTCTTCGGATTTTCACACACGATGGATCCTCAAAAACACGTGAGCCGCGGCTTTTTCAAGTCGAAGCCCTTCCGGATTTTACTGGGACTCTTCATTTTCATCGCGATTCTCGCCGTGGTCATACCTCCTGCAGTCGTGGTGACACTAAGGAAAAAGAGCATGGGCCCCAAATCTACGGTCTTCGTTCCGCTCTATGTCTACCCTGCTCCAGGGGCCTGGTCTGAATTGGAGGATGTGTAAGTCATCTGTGTTTTCCCGTTTCCCAACCCCAACCCCAGTTCCCGACACCCTGTCATGTATCAACTCAAAACGTGGAAAATTTGCCTCCAAGCCTGTGGAACAGTGAGGCATACCATGTGCCTTGCGGGCTAGTCGCGATTGAACAACTGCTGAACGCCACAGTATATCTACCCACCCAGATGTCAACTTCACAGTTGTCATCAATCCTGGCAGCGGTCCAGGCCCCAATCCCCTGCCTGATGCGAACTATACCCGTGAGATTCCCAAGCTCGCCGCTCATGACAACGTGCGACTGCTTGGCTATGTCGCAACTACCTACGCAAAACGCAACATCTCCCTGGTTCGCAAGGACATCGAGACGTATGCGGCGTGGCCAACCAAGAGCTCCAACCCAGCCTTGGCCGTTCGAGGAATCTTCTTCGACGAGACGCCTCAACAGTATGATGCCGATGCCCTGGCCTACCTTGAGGATCTCACAGAGGTTGTGAAGAATACCGAAGGTTTCGGCCCTGATCCCTTGGTAAGTCCTTGCCTCTCGTGTATGACTGTTACCGTTTGTATCGCTGTATTTTACGTTTTACCGTCACGACCTGTTTTTCCGTCATGGCCGCTTTCCTCTTTCTCATTGCACGCGGTCCATCCTGTTCCTGTCTGGCTTTTCGTAGCTCCGGTGTGGGATCCTGTTGAGCTTCTCAATCTGAATTTTCGCTTCGTGGCAACTTGGTAAGCAACCACGCCGGTGCTGACTTTCTTGCAGGTTGTGCACAATCCGGGTGCCGTCCCTGACTCTCGGTACCTCCCGACGGCGGATACAACTGTTGTCTTTGAGGCTACCTATCACACCTACCTTGAGCACAACAGGACCAGCCTGTTCAAAGCAATCCCCGACGGCGATCGCTCACAGCTCTGTGCACTCATGCACTCCGTGCCCGATAGCATCCGTGGCTCGCATCTCCGTAGCCTGGTCAAGGATCTTCGTCAGGTTGCTGACGAGATCTTTATTACCCATCTGGACAAAGACTACTACGCGAGCTTCGGCCCGGGATGGATTGAATTTATTAATCTAATGGCGGCCTCGTGAGCTATACTTCCTGCAAAACGTTCTTCTTGGGTTTCACGAACTCTATTCTGTCATTGCAAAGAGAGATTTGGTGATTCTGCTCTACCTGGTCTGTTCCCTCCACCGACGTTTGCGACCTGAACCTCTCTACGTGAGAGTTCCTTTCTTTCATCGGCTTTTAACTGTATGATTTATGTCACTGGTCATGTGAGATTTTCGGCAGGATTTGGTTCAACACTGATCATTAATTGGTTCAAAAGGACCGGCTTAGCTTGCATATTTGTTTTTGTATGTAGAACAGAACTCATGGCATAAGATGAAATTGCCCCGAATTGTGCTTGCGGCTTGAAACAAATATACTCCGTCCTGACCTCATAGACGAGAAGTGCCTGTCCTCCTTCACCTCGAATGCCCCCGGTCGTTCTATGGTTCTCTTAACCGTTCCCTTTTCCGCACTAGCGGTACTAATCGAAGGGTGTGCTAAGTACGAATACCACGGTCCTCACTGTTGTCTGTTTTGTTACAAGCGTTTACAATACAGGCTTACCCCGAGCTTCCGCACAAGCACTACGCGCAGTAGCAGCTGTGCAAAAAACGAGGCTTAGGGGTCTGTGCTAACCAAGAAAGATGCAAATACCGGGATGGATTGCCCATGCAGTCTCAGTAACTGTGTTGGTGCGTCGTAATGTGACGGGATGTGTTGTGAATTCTCCCCGGCCCACAGCAGTATATTGATCGGACAGCTGGATCTTTTCATCAGTTGATCTCCCGGCGGCAAATTTGCGCTGGCTGACTGGTTCATTTGCCTCGTTCCCATTCGCAAAGAGGGGAACGATCCGGTATCGTTTCCCTGGAGCTGTGGCAGTTGATACCTACATCTTCCAGCTGTCTAATGTATTTTCTCCATTTATCCATTCACTATGTACAGTACAAGAGTTATCCGGAGATATTGACAACACATGACCGAGCAGGGATGTACATTACCATTGTGCTGGACCAGAGCAAGGTTCAAGAAGACTCCAGGGTCCAAACGATCGTGATACTTTCTGCATCTCAACACGTGCTCTGGCCATTTGTGAATCCTGGATGCACCGTCATCCTGTATGTACATGCATCGCATCGACAGGGGGAATGAAGCTCTAGTCAGCCTTTTCTTGCCTGTCGAGTCCTCGATTCATTGCCGACCGGACTAAAGAGGCACAGGCCAAGTGGAGAAAAAAAGACTTGCGGGATCGAAGCCTAGCGAATCGAATCGACGTTGCATTGCATTGGAACACGATGATGAGATTTTTTAGCAGTTACTACTGCCAAATTTAATAATGTCTTTTTCCTTCCTTCCTGACTCCTGAAGCAGATTGATTCGAAGGAGACGTTGTGAGTAGGTAAGGTATGGTCAATAGGCGCCTAAAAGGCGCTAAATTTAGAATCCGAGATGTTAACATCTGACACGTGCATGGCGCCTAGGATTGCCAGGTCACCATCGGCTGGCTGGGGGTTGAGAACGTCTAAGACACATATACGAAGTGCGTCGGCGTCAACCCCGCTCCGAACGCGGAGTAGTAGAGAGAGAAGAGGACGGGTCAAGATTGTCTCAGATTGGCGCCCTGAAGCATTGTTGTTTTATTTGTTTGAGTATTTCTCTGTGTGTGTGAGTCCTGCGATCTGCCATTTGATCAGGTCTCGGGAACCAGTGGTGCAGCCAAACAAAAAGCCACCAGTTATAGTAACAGGTGCTATGTATAGTGTATGGCCGTCCCATCGTGATGGGATGGATCTTGGCCCCTTGGGCTCGGGTGGCCATCGGAGCGCTACCGAACCCCGTCTTGGTGTTGGTCGGATCTGGCGAATCGCCGATCCCTGTGAACTTCCTACTACTGAGGACGAACTCGCACATCCAAACGACGATGACCCGATCCGGCATTGGTCAGACCTTTCTCGGATCGATGCATGTTTTAGACGCCGACGCTTTATACGGCGGTACGAGCGTCGGGAGGCTGGACACGTGTTTCCAACGGCTTCGCCTTCTGAGGTGAGAGGACTCGGAGAACCTCGTATGCGGGTGGTTACTTCTGAGTTTTGACTCATAGGTAGGGCTGCGGGGGGCTCCGATGAAATTTATATTATTGTTTGCTTTCTATGGAAACATCTGCCCGAGGTAGATGCCATACGCAGCCTTACGAGGTGCATTGCATCGTAGCATCCTCTCCCACGACTACGGGGTTTGGCTTTTTTTATTTTCTTTAGAAAGGAAAAAACAGAATTTCACGGACATCTGTAGAACGTCCTCACTAAGCCCCTGTCGGCAGGTTTATATGCTCCAAAGTAAATTCTACTCTCACAAAACACCGGCTTGGGATCTTCCACCTTTCGATACTCTGCACACACACACTAGTCCAGCAGACAGGGTTGATTCACAATCCATTATTAAGAACACACCAGACAGTCTAGATCAGGCGTGTTGCCGCCGATATTCTCTCTTTGCCAGAGTATGACGCAATATTGCGCACTCTGACGGCGTAAGTCGTCATGTTTAAAGTCTCAACTATCGCCTCTGAGCCCGGTCTGGAACATCAGTTTCACAATGCAGCTCGGAGTCTGACCGAAGATATTGAGTTCAAGAACAGGCGGCATTGGGAAGAGCAAGGATTCCTTCGTGGCACCATAGTAATAGTATCGGGCGTGAGCGCAATGAGAGAACATCATCTTTCTCACAAGGTGCTCGGGGATGCACCTCCTTCTGGATTCCTGCCAAGTTTTCCGGTCGATTCACAAGCATCTACGGTGCGCAGGACAATCTGCCCAGAATCTACGAAAGCTGACTGTGTAGTATATAGGTGTATATAGGTGTATATACTGCGTCCTGTGAACCACATCTTATGTCATCTGCGATTTCAAGATCCTTGAGGACCCTCGACCTCATATGAGATTCGTCCTTCGAGAAAATTCTTTTTTCCTAGCAGCTTATTGAGATATTTCTTGTACTGGCTCACAGCATAAATGGCGCACAAGCAGTTACAGTTCTTCCGTTCGAATGCGGATATCCAAGGATCTGGAGCTCGGATGCCACGTGCAACAGGGACCCGTGGCCGGAGCATGGTCCAGGACAAGGACACCGTACTTGCAACTCTGCGACAAGGCATAGGAAACCAAAGACAGTTGCAGCTCTATCCTTTCGTTAACAATCCATGCTGTTCGAAGTCTCTCAACTGAAACATCCTGCTTATGCTTCAGCTCTGGAAAGAGGACCGGCGCCCTGCCAAGCCGACAGAGGGGAGGAATTTACGTTAGCAACCTACTACTTTACCCTCCAAGAAGTGTTTGCCCCTGAATTCGTTTTTTTATCGAACCACTTGCTGTGCTTATGCTCCGACGTCCCGATATCTCTGACGGATGTCACCCGGACAAGGATGCCATCCATAATCCAAACCATCAAGATACTGCACAAGCTGACTCAGGGCATACCATGAACCGGGTTACAGGCTGGCTGTGCGTAGAATATGCTTATCTATCGGACAGTGCCGGCTTCAGGAAAGTGACGCGAACCAATCGATCGCACAGACAGTCCAGCCAAGGGCTAGCCGGTCGCGTTGAGCGCTTATCAAATTTCCTTGATTACCGAGCAAGACCGGTTTGAAACTCGAGAGGATCGGATGCACGCCATCTGTATCCATGCCCCGGGAAAGAACACAGACCATCGCTTAATGGGGGGCACCCATGCAAGCGATGAAACTATAACTACCGCCATCTCTGCATTTGGGATCGCGCCTGTACGACGATCGAGCTTTGGTTTCTGAGGCATCATCTAATCGAGGTGCTTCGGTAATCGCTGACAGAGCTGCACCAAGGAACTACTGTACTGATCACATCGACCTTGAACCGGTAGTGCGCTCTCTAAACTGTCCGGCATGGAAAAAGACAGATCACAAAGCGTGGAGACATGCATCCATCCGTCAAAGCATCCACATGAGACAGACGTCCGCTTCCGAGACCTACGGTCCGCTTGTCGATTGCCTACCTCGTTCCCGTGTGGGGGAGGTTCGAGCTTTGTGGATCTTGGACCCTCGCCAAAGACGCGCGTTCCTGAACCGAGGATTCTCTGTTCCTGGTTCCTGTCAGGAACACCCGTCCTTGCAGACGCCACCCATGGAGCACAGGAGCATGGGCGCCATGGTACCCTTTGCATAGTTATTGTTCCTCTTAGCTTTTCTCACTCTCCCACGAACATGGAAACTGAAAAACATCAGGACGTCTCCGGTCGGAGGCTGCTGACTGATATGTGATTGATAATTCTCCGAATTATTGGTATAGGTACCTTGAGGTGTCGCTGATGACGTATCCCTGTCGCGGCACTCCGGAGTCAAGCCGAACAAAATCGATAGCGCAAAGAGAACCTCGGGAATCCTGGTCGCTTAACATCTAAGCGAGGGAAGAGCGATTCTGGTCCGTGCACTGTAGGGAGGAGAGCCACGAGAATCGTCTATTTGCGGTGCTGCGCTTCCTTATCTGCGTCGGGGAGCGGGATGCCATCTGGCTATCCGAAACGATGGATGGGTGACTCGGTCACCTTCCGATGTTGAGCGTGGAGGATGTTGACTTTTCGCATGGCCTTTAGAAGGAATCACTGTATGAGAGATACGTGACGTGGTATGCGTAATTATCGAGTGTAATACCGTGCACCGTGCTGTCACCCTCGGTAACGTACAGCGAGAACCATCCTTCCGTATCGGGAATACCGCCGCACACGGGCCGAACTATCTTCAACCCTAAGAGGAGCAGGTCTCAGCCCTGAACCTTAGAGAGGTTGTTAGAACTTAGCGGTCCGCCCGCACCGCCAGCCCTCCGCCCTTTGTCTTTTTCCTTGGACCGAGCACATCTCCAAACACACCACCACCACGCCAGTCCGGCGGAGGTAAAAAAACAGAATGCGGGCTGTATTCAAAACATCCCTTGCGTTCCCGCCTCACCCTCGCTTCGATTCACGAGGAAGTGCCAAGCAGCTAAGCAGAAACCACGCCCACCTCTCTTGTCTAACCCCGTGTTTGTCAGCATGCCATCGTGAACTACTGCTAATGTCAGATAGACCTCGGTTCTATAGAAGATCTTTCTCTCGGTTATTCATTCTCGCTGAGACCATGTCTTGATCCTCAAAAGACCCCTGAGCCTGAAAGGGGTAACTCCAGACGCTTTCTTCCCCTGAGAGCTTTCAGCAGCTATTCCAATGGAACCTTTGGACCAAAGAAAATCGAGAAACTTCTTCGTCGTATCCGCCGATCGGCCTTTTCTGGCAGATAAGGTTGGCCAATTAAAGTTGGATACCGCCACGTAGGGCTTTTTTTTCCCCTTTGGTACCTTCCCATTCTCTTGCAATTCCTACTCTAGAGGGGTGTAAGATCTGTGGATGAACCTCAGGATAGACAGGAACGGAAAGCTAGGTACGCGGAGTGGCTCCGTGCCTGTGCTCCGCTTGTTGTATCTCGCGTGTCGGATGGATCGGCTGGCTCCCCCCCCCCCCCCCCCCCCCCCTCCCCGATCCACGCCAGATCTGCCCAGATCGGCTCTGACTTAAGTTAGGCGACGGACGGCCCGTGCTCGGGGGCCAGTCTTTATAACTAAGGTTGATTAGTGGTTGGTTAGGTTCGATCTGGGAGACCCACTCCGGCGGTGGTCTGTACATGTACCTGTTCAGGTACACATAACCAAAAATGAAAATGAAATGAAACACATCACAAAGTCCTGTCTGAACCGGAGTTGAGCCGAGGGAAATCTTTTTTCTTTCTCTCAGGCTTCGGCTCTGAGTGAAACAAACAAATCGAATCAAAAAGGAGGGAGGAAAAGACGCGTCCGTGGATTTCCCAGGTCCAGCCTACTACTAGGTACCTACGATATATGTACCCAGGTCGATGTAGTAGTACGTATCTCTCCACCGAGTTGCAGGCCCGGAGCTGAAGCTTTGAGCCCTTAGCTCCTGCCTCAGGAACCTGGAAATACATCTACATGCTGCATGTCTTTGTCTTTGTCCCTTGGCACCCGACTCCGACCCTTAACTATCTACAGCTAGTACAGCTAGTAGGCACACAAGTACTGTCCATATACAGTATATATAGGAATAATTGTGCAGTAGCACTGCCGATCGGCCATGAAAACATCTACATTCAGTATAACAGAACTCATTAATTGTTTTCGTCGCTTCTATTTTTCCTCTGTTTGTCTGTTCTATGATGTGGGATTTTTTTTCTTGCTCTCTCTCGGATAAACCGGCAAGGAGGGGAAAGAGAGAAAGAAAGGTTGGATCTGACCGCACCACCACACAGCGCCCCTTTCTATCTAGCGGTCATAACCCTAATTCTGATTTGATCTGATCTGACTCACAACGTCCCTGCTGCTGCTGCGTGGTCCAGAGCCCGAATCGTCACTGTTAATGTTGCCAACTGGACTGGCCCTGCTGAGTTGGCTGGGGTAGGTGTGGGCGGCAACAGTTGTCAAGTCAAGTCAAGGAGAAGGGCAGAGCAGAACATAACGGAGTGAGAGCTGACTTGTGTGTGACTTGCTTAACTTAACTCGAGTGCAAGACAAAACGCGGGACATATGTCGGCCATAGGCCCTAGATCTGTACCCTACACCTGGGAAATTCTTTGTTTTTGTTTCTGTAGCTGACGAGGTGTTTATTGTTGTTACTCAACTTTGTGTGCATACCCCTAGGTATGTGTGTACTCATACATAAACAAAAATACTGAGTCAGGGAGTCGGATGGATGAATGAACGAATTATGAAATCCGCCTCACTACTGTACAGGTATTTCTTTTTTTTTATTTCCTTTTCTTGCTCATACCCAGGCACCCAGTCCAGTATGTGATGCTGCTGAATCTGTACGCCGTAATTGATGAAGTGTAATCTGGACAAGTGATCGGTCATTTTGGTTCTTTACTTGCTGATACTGTACCGTTGTGTGGATTGATCACTCCACAGGGACATGTACAGAGTGTTGTGCATAGGAAAGCAAGGCCTTATCTTCTCAAACATCTATCATGTTATGCCATGTGATGCGTGCATCTTAGGCATGTATGTGCAGTACATAGGAGGGAGCTTATCTAACTTGCTTAGCCCCTACATGCATAAACATAAGGAGGGACAAGCATGAGGCCTTGTTTGTGTATATTGCACCTCGAACAAGAATATGTATGTACAGTACGTCCGTCTGTTGCTTTGGAATCTCACATCTAACAAATATTATATATATTCCATGGAGGTATGTAGGTAGCTACCTGTGCATATTCCGTACGATTGCGCTGACTGAATTGACGTCCTTCCAAAATTGATTTATTTGACGCTGGATATGTACTGTCCATAGGTACCTACCTAACTATATGTATGTACTATAAAAATGCTAATTGACCATACTACTAGGTTTACCCTTCTAGTCGTCGTTCAGTACGGTTACATGGCATGAGAAGCTGACTGTGACGTCTTTCTTTACTTCCTTCATTTTTTTGTGCAACTGAGGCAATATCGCGATATTGCGGCTGTTCGGTCTGATTGTTATGGGTTGATGGAGATATTAGGTACGTATGGTATGCGTTGCCAACTAGCTAGTTCACCATATGTTAAGGCAAAATTGCTCGTCACAAGTTCGTGACTGCTGTTCGCCCAGAGGACCCCCGATATAACTCCCGTCACGTCCTTGCCACAGTCCCGTCAAATAGATGATATCAAAATTTCGAATATAACATCACAAGTCCAAAGTCACTGACTATGCTCCGTGACAAAATAGTAATGGCACTCGGACGCAGATCTCATATCGTGTACGATTAGAGATAAATAATTTTTACGTCGAAAGAGAAGCGAAGACGACAGCAGTGTTGCAGACAGCGGACATGCTGCTAGCACGTCTCGATCCAGTTGTCCAGGTCCATGTTCTTGATAATGGTCGAGAAGTTCCTGGGGCCGCTGAAGACGCAAGCAGAAGCCTTCTGCGCGAGGGTGACTGGCTTGTTATTGTTGGTGTCGTCGCCCTTGGGATACTCGATGTGGAAGACGGGCTTGCCGTGCTCGATGAAGACGGCGTAGGTGTCGCATTCATCAAACTGCGCGCACTGCTCGTTGACGCTCCACTGCATGTTGCCGATGACCGACGGGATGATGTCTCCTGCGTTCTTGAGCCCGATCGACATGTTCCGCGCGTGCGTCTCGTTGGCGAGGAAGTTGACAAAGTCGGCCGAGTCCGCCATCGTCAGGTCGAGTCCGTTGTCATTGTCGTAGCCGTCGACGTTGTCCGGGTCGACTCCGTCGCAGCCCTTCTCGCTGGCCAGGTCCAGGCGGGACAGCATGATGTTGCGAACGTTTGTGGACCTGATGTCCAGCCATCTTTCGTCCTCCCAGCCATCCAGCGTCTTTCCAAGGTCGGACTTTTTGAATTTGTCTTTGTCGGGGCGCCAGTCCTCGTAGCTCCCGGCGGAGAAGTAGCAGATCACCTTGCGCCCTTGCTGATGAAGCTTGTCGATTGTCGACTTGTTGTTGTTGAACAGATCGATGTCGTAGACCTCCGCATCGACAGCGGTATCGTTGAGCGGGTAGAGCAGCTCGATCTGCCATGTCGTTCCCACTGCTGGCTGCCATTTGGCGGGGGTAGTCCCCGTCGGCGGAGGCGGTGTCTCCTCCTCTCCTCCCCTGCTGAGGCCGATTCCAAGACCAACGCCAAGGCCAATCGCCAGAGCCATGATGACGAGTAAAAAGATGGAGGCCACCGTGATCTTCTTCTTGGTCGACCAGTACCTCCATCCCCCCAGAACACCGCCGCGCGACGCCCCGAGGGCGCCTTTATCGTGGAGTTCCGTCATTGAGGCCGGTTGAGGGGACAATTTTCACCGTGAAAGAATTCAAATAGAATGTCAGGCCTTTCAGGCGCACTTGGTGGCGTTGGAATGAAACGAGGCAGAAGGTATGCGACAGAACGTGTTTACACGAGAGTCGAATGAATCCTGAGATTCAGAGAAGGAACACAGCACATTCACTTCATCTTCAAAAGCAAAGGCACGATTATGACTGGCTCATGGCGGTGGTGAGGTTGGAATCTGTCGCGGAGAAGACAGCTGATGATGGCGGAGACAAAGCAGTGCAGGTGAAGTCTGGCCCAGTGGTGTTACCAAATGCGGGCTGCTTTCTCTCCCCTGCACTACATTCTCCTAGTCCAAAAGGTTACACTCCACGACTCGACGACAAGCACGGAGAAAGCTGCGCCACGAAGTCAGAATAGTGGCTTGTTCTCTACTGATTGGGTAATCATAATCATCCATTTCGATATTATTGAAGCTGTTAACACGGCGCCAAGTTGGGAGGCAGGGGTTGGGCAGCCACAGTGCCTACGGTGCCTCAATTTTCACACCAGTCATGCTTCTCCGACATTGTGGAGGGAGTTCTCAGAGGTATGTAGGTCCAGTGTCTCTGACTTACTTCGTACGGCTGAAAACTTTGTACTCCATGGCATTTTCACTCTGTCTTCTAATCCTCAGCTCCACAGGTCCTGTCTCCGGACGGCAGACGACAGTCCATCAGCAGGCTTTGGCCTCTGAAACCGCTCGCCTCTTAAATCCTCCTGACCGCATTGCTGATAGTAATAATAGGAACACCACCAGCTGAGCGGTTTCACAGAGAAACATCTTCTCCCGTGGGCACCGGGATTCGCGATGTAGCCCGCTTCATCATACGATGGAATTCAAATCGATTGGAAGAAACCAAAAAAAAAAACCTTTAGCGCCAGAGATCTGGCCCCATCATTCCTTGTTGGGAGAAGGGTGCGAAGGGCGCACAGCGCAGGGGCCACAGCCAACTCACAGTGGTGGAGGATCGGCAGATCGACCTTGATCTGTCACATAAATAGCAGCGGGCTCCTGAACGGCCCGATGTTAACTTTTGACAGCGAGAGTGACACAACCAGACTCTACACCACGATGCCCCTAGGAGCCATCGAAGAAGGGGGAAAAAACCTCATGCGGTCGAGGTTGCGGTGAACTGAAATGCCTTGGGAATTCCCGCACTCGTTTTACGAGGTAAAGCCAGCGCCAAGCCCTGGAGTGTCATGTTTGCGCTGTATGCGCTGGAACGTCACCAATGATCAATCTGATTGTTGCCGACCCTGACTAGCACTGATTATTATTTCCTCCGTGTTGATGCCCAGAGATGCCGGGAGTCGCCGCGAGATCCACTGCCGACACGGGCCCCTTGGCGCCGAGACTTGACAGCCAAACTCGTGTCTGGTACAGTACCAGACGCCGTAAAGGAAAGATACCGCATAACATACCGTTACGTACCGTACTCTGCGTCTCCCGTCACGTCACGGTACCGCCCGGCGGACATGTGGAGCGTCGACACTGGATCGGGATCTATACCCTGTCACGCCGTGCCCTAATTTCCAATACCTTTTGACCTTCTTAGCGGCGGTCGTCCCTGGCCTGGGCTGTTTATGCAGGTCACCTTTCCGAGATTCTAAGGTTCTGCCTTTAGAGTACCTAGGAACCCGCACGCTGTGACCATGTGGCATCGGCAGCCTAGTTTCAGAAATTCAGACGAGTTTCTCGACGTGTTTCTCGTTGCCCTCGTATAATTGTTCCTTAGGGCCTGGGCATCTCCGTGGTTTTGGCCCTAACTCCCAAGGCGAGACGCTTCACTTCGTATTGCAAGACCACCCTCCTCTTGGATGTATTCAAGTCTGCCCCTTGTTTCTAAGAAGAGGACAACACAAACAGTCCCACACAGAACTAGCATCCCGGGGGTTTAGTGACTAGTGAGCATAGGAGTCACCTGGGACGGTCATCATGGTCAACAAGCCGCCTCAGACCACGTAGTATCTGCCGTTCCGCAGAAACTCCGGTCTCTGACACCGCCTCCGGGCTTCATCTCATCCGTTATAGCAAAGGATTATGTTTTGATTGCTGTCATAATCATTATTAATTGGTATTTCTTGCCATTAGTCACCACCGATATTACTAAGATTATCATCACTGTTTCTCACCCCATTTCTCACCCCTACACCGTGACATAGCATCTATCTCGCCCTGGTACCGTTGACATGGGCTGTCTACAAACACACCAGAAGTTGAAGATTCAGCCTCAACCTCATAGCTTGAGTGCCGAGTCCCGAACGACTATCCCCTGCATCAAAATCCATACCATGTCCGCCATAACATAAAACATCTCCCCCGTCCCTGTAAGGTTTTCCGAATCGCTTATTCCTGCCCATTTTTAGACTTTTAGAGCCTCACTTCCATATGTAAGGCCTGACACCTACGACAGTAATAATAGTATCCCCTTGGCTGTTAAAGTGTTCATTTTAGCGTGTTTTCAGGAAACTGGCTCTCATTGGTCAGAACCCTTACCACTTTAGTGATAATATAACTGTTTTAGGAAATTGTGCACATTCTGCCGGACGGCGGTGAGGGTTTCCGCCAATGATCATACTGAAATCAAAAAAAACGCGAAAAAGTCACGCTAAAATGAACATTTTAACAGCGAAGGGGATAATGGAAAGCCCAGACCTGTCTGTCGTAACTTGCTTCTACCGCTTGATTTGAAGGGGGAGCAAACTTTGTCTTTTACGCCTGTCAAACAGGGTCCAGAGGACCCTTACTTCCTTCAAAACTCAAAAGCTTCAAAAGCTTCCCAGTTCCCATTGCAGGTTATCGCTCAACCAGGAGAAAAAGCAAAAAGGAAAAAAAAAAGGCCAAGCCGTGGGGAAGACAAGACAGGGGACTGAGAACTAGCAGACGGAACTGACAGAGTGTTTTCCTCTTTCCTTTTTTCTTTTTCTGCATGATGATTTAAAGTATGCATCTAATAAATGTACCCCGTATATATATCTACTAACAATCCCCGCATAGGATACGAGTGAAAAGAAAAACAAGTAAGACCTAATAAGGTAGCTACATAGCTACGTAGCTACCTAACCTAGGGAGGGCCCTAGGCCTAGGCTAAATTGGATATTTCTGCCCAAGTATAGTAGTATCCGACGAGCAAACCAGATGTATATATCTACACACATGGTTTTTCTCTTCTTGAGACTTCGCTGGTGGGGAAAAAATGTGTAACGACAGGCCTAAGCAACTAGACCAGAGGGTCGTTGGGTTTATCTTGAAGACAGAAAACAAGGGAGTGAGCAAGAATATGATCAACAGGCCTTGGGTTACTAGCAACGTAGGATGTCTGATTGCTATATGAGTCGACCACGAGGGTCGGAATCTATCTGAAAAGAGCGTTATTATATCCATGCTGCTTTCCCTGGGTTCTTGGGGATCATAGAATGGGATCGTAGTCCTGGATCGTTAGATTAGATCATAGGGTTGGATCGTGGGATCGGATCGTGGAGTTGGATCGTAGACGATCCGTCACGTGATCTCCTTCTAGGTTGTAACAAAATGCAGATGTAGATGTATGTATGTACACATGTCAAGTCAACCCTTTCAACATACATACATACATACATACATACATACAGCATGCACGTCTAGCTATTAGATGCAGAAGCATGGCCTGCCCGCCCCATAAGGCCGGAATCGGACACGGAGGACTCGGGATTATCGGACCTACTACTTACTATGCATGTATGTATGTTATGTACCTAATGGATGGACTTTCCACTTTTGTTTTTCCAGGCTGGGGGAAAGAAGCTACATACTCCATACTAGCTACTATCTAGGAACCTAGTTGAATGCTCTGACAATGCCGTTTTTTTTGCCGCAATTGAATTCAGTGAGTCAGTCGATGACTCAGTCAGCATTTCTACAGTAATGTACAGTACCTACCGGAGTGCCGGGATGATGAAGATGACGTGGGGTTCAGCTGGGCTGGGCTGGGTTGGGTTTGGGTTTGTTGTTCCAGGGCTGGGCTGGCTCAGTAGTAAGTGGATTCGGTCAGGAATTCAATAGCCATTTCGTTGGCTCAGCCGCTACAGTTCGGTTCGGGTCGGTTACACCGTAGTATATAGCTATAGTTATAGTATGTAGTATGTAGGTAGGGAGGTGTGAACAAGCGATTGAGTTCAGCTGAATGAGGCTGGACTCTGAACTTTCAAGTAAAAATATACGGAACCGAAGATTTTTGGTGGGTCTCACCGGATATTTGGTATCTTGGCTTAGGATGAGTGATCACATCAGCCCATGGTCATGAAAATGAAAATGAAAATGAAAATGGAAATGGGATATCAGATCGACGACGGGGCTGACTTTCCGTGTCTTCCGTGGCCCAGTGGTGTTTGTTTTTATGACCTTTTATTTTAGGTTTGAAAAGCTGGAAGTGCTAGTGCCTACCTACCTAGGTAACTTGTTAGGTGCTCCGTACACTGCTACCTCAGTACATCTACCCAGATATTCCGTACGTCTAGAAGGTTGGAAACAAAAAAGCTCTTGAGTTTTCCTTGGGACTCTTGGATAGCTCATCTTTTCATCTACTGTAGACTGTAACAGAAACGCAGTTCGTATATTGTAGTTAATAGATTGAGACATTAAGCGTGAAGCTAAGTACAGTGTGATAAACTCCGACTGTTTTTGTTTCCATCAACAGATCCTCATCATCGAGCAACAATAAGATTAGATGAGAATAGGAACCATACATCTGCATCCCCAGAGGCACCGAGACCTGAGTGGGAAATTTTGAAATACGCAAAATTAAATAAATACAGATATACGGTTCGAGAAGATTAGTGCCCTGACAATTTTGGAACGTCTCTCGAGGAGAAACAGGTCCAATTGGATACATAGAAATCACAGGGCGATTGGGGTAGAGAGGGTGAAGGTTACTGGTGTGCCAGACAGCTGCACCCACACTGTCAGAGGATCGTTGCCAACCTTCTCCGTTTTGAAGCCCTGGGTGCTAGTGGGATCGACGGGGAAGGTGACAGGGATGGTGGCGTTGCAGGTGTTTCCGTTGGCGGTTACGGTGACACCGGTTATCGTCTTGTTGTTGGCGGTCCAGGAGAGACCGTACTTGCAAGCGTCTCGGGCCATGCGGGCAGTAAAGGAGGCAGACATCTGTAAAATCGTTAGATTAGCAGGACCAAAAAAAAAGGCTAGATAGTGAATGGGAGAAGCATACATCGCTGTGTTTGAGGCTGATCAGAGGCCAGTTGACCAGGCGCACAAATTCCTGCACCACGGTCTCAACCCACGCCTGGAAGAGTGACAGCTTGGCAGTCACGCCATTGATGGTCACTTCAGGCACGTCGGTTTGACGGAGGTTGGCCTGATGGAACATGAACGGGTCGTGATGAAGACCGAACAGGTGGCGCATGGTATCGGCCTTTTCTGCAGCGAGCAGGTCGTAGAAGTTGCCGACTCCGGCAGAGGTGTCGATCCATTCCTTGGTGGTACAATCAGGAGTATCGCAGTTATAGTAAATGCGGGTGGCCCAGCGCCCATTAACCTGGATACCGGCAAATCCGTCGTTCTCCACGGTGGTGATGTAAGGGTACATCTCGTTCTGCTGGTTCAGCAGGGCAGGGCGGGTGTTGTCGCCGACGCAGTTTGTAATGCCATTATCATGCCAGGCCCGCAGAGCGTCGCCGTTGTGCAGGCCGGTGATGGCTGGCGGGATGATGCCATTCGCCGTGAAACGCTTAGCCGACGAGATTCCAACCTGGTCGAGCCATTTGATGTTGAAGGAGATCTCCTTGTATACATCCGAGTACGTGGCATTGTTCTCTTCCAGGTGGGTGAAGGTATGCGAGATGTGGGCAAACTTGTCGCGATTCTCGGGAGTAGACCACCAGACCTTCAGAGGGTCGAGATTGGTGCACTCCGTAGTCCAATTGTAAGCAGTCGGGGTCGGTGGCCAGAAGTCAGTTCCGGTCCCGAGCGGCTTCTTGAATTCAAGAGGGGTATCCGGAACATCGGGATACTCAATGGGACCCGGAGAACATTTGGAGTCACCCTCTGTGGTCTCAGAGGCGGCCTCGATGTTTCCGTTTCCATTGTGTCCCACCTCCGGGAAGTACTCGCTGCCCGGGTTCATTTTAGCATTGATCTCGGGCAGCCAGGCAGCGGTGGCAGCGAGGTCTCCAGTACGGATGCGGAAGGTGGTGCCGTTCGGATAGTAGATATCGGATTCCAGGAACATGTCGTCAATCTGCGTGTTGAGGTTGACACGACGGTAGCCAGCGTACAAGCCACGGGTCAACCAGGTGATCCAGGCATGCTGAAGATAATTAGACGTCGGGCTCCACGTCGTGTCAAACGAGATAAAGAAGGCCATCTGTTGCCTTCCGTTAAAGTTGTTGATGACTGCAGCAGTGGAGTTGGTAGGGTACTGGGAGTTGGCGGCAAACTGGGCAATCTGCTTAGTCGTGGTGGTGTCGTTGATCGTCGCCGGATAGTGCCACAGACCTTGGGTGCTGACGCCTGCACCGGTCTTCAACCCGGACGTTGGAAAGTCCTCAATGTTGGTGAAGGAGAATTCCTGTTCGATACCGGTGCTGCAGCACCCGTCGCCTATCGCGGAGGTTCCATATTGTGGCCCAGGATAGACATCGTACTGTACCATCCTCACGCCATACTCGAGCTGGTAGGCGTAGAGTTGGTTCCATTGATCCGCAGTCAACGCACTCTGATACCCCAGTGTCCCCCCATAGTCATAGCTGACCTCCGATGCGACCACGATGCCCCCGAAATTCCCTCCGGAGCTGCTGTTGAGTGGCGGGAGAGTGACACCACTTTGGGGCACCAGCACCGTCGTGAAGGGAATGCCATAGGCATTGAGGCCGGAGGTAGCGACCTTGGCCGAATAGGTATCCCGTGCAAGGACCAGGACAGAACTGTCGACAGTGAGGGAGCCTGTCGGGATGGGCGGTGCCGTAGGCGAAGAGAGCGACGAAGTAAGAGACATGCTGCTCGAGCTCACGGAAGAACGAGCGACAGTACTTGAAGTAAACGAGAGCCAGGTCTGTACCGCAGGCGAAGTGATGGAAGTCGCGCTGCCTCTTGAACCCCCGTGAGAAGAAGAAAACGATGGAACGCTGGTGACACCCGCAGTACTTGTAGCCACAGGTACTGTAGACGTGCGAGAAGGGGGAATTGGAGATATCACAGACAGCCTGGCGGTGGGCCAGACACCTGGGGGCGTGCTGCATGTTATAAAGCCAAAGTAACAGGCACAGGACAATACCCAGCTCGGAACCATTGCGGAGGTGGCCCAGAAGAAACGAACGACTACCGTAAACGATTGACTAAGCGGGAGTTGGAGCTGCGAGGAAATGCAGCTCGGGGGAAATAATGATGTACATGGACCCAGAAGGGGAGCGCAGTCGTTTATCGCGCGAGACCCCGGGCCCCTGGACCCGCGTCCTCCATTTTAAAGAGAGCTGCATATATATGGGGGTTTGGGACCAATGGCCGGCGGCGGAGGGCAGGGCTGTTGTACCCTCTCTCGCGTGCAACTCGCAGCGGAGGAGATCCCCTCGACATCCCGCTCGTATACTGACTGGTGGCGGGTGGAGAGGATCGGGGCATCGCACAAAAGAATGCGTTGATAGAATGGTCACGCTTCCCTGCCACCGTCAGCTCGGACATTCTGCGTTGTCCAGAATTCTACGCTTGGCCGCATGGCAGGGGTTCGGTCTGGAGGCGGCCTTCTCGGCTGTTTCTGCCAGACTCGTATAGCTCCTGCGCGGCATCAGGCTCGCCTCCGTGATCAGAGTCTGTGCCAGTCGGTCCTTGTGGAAAGGAATCTGGGAAAAGGAACCAGAGAGGGTCTGGATGGTCGTCGAGAAACGGAGCGTCTTGGCCAGGCTGAGGTCGGAGGTCACGTTTCTCCGTACGGGCCTAGCGATACCGTACAGGCGCGATACCGGTACAGAACGCGATACATCGATACCGTATCGTATTACCGACCGGTACCGACACCCCGCGGCCTGCCCGTCCGTCATCGCATGCCGCCTGAACCGCTCGCCTGTCTCGACGACATGTCGACGCTGACCGGCTGAAGGAGCATTTCAGCACGACCAGGCCCTGACGGGCAGCGCGGAGGGCGTCGGAGCGGAGACGAGCCTCCATCGGGGGCTGCCACACCGCGCTGGTGAAGGATGCCGTTGCATCGCATCGGGCGAGGACGCCACTGTCCCTCGCCTCCGGTCCTCCTCCTGCATGGATGTCGAGGTGCATCTGCTGGCCCCCAAGCTGCCACGCCGTGCTGTCAGTGGGACAGAGCTCGCTGAGACCTGAACGCTACCTCGACTCGCGGGCTGCTGGGCTGCTCTGCAGCGTGACCCACTGGTCCGTCTTGCTGGATAACGATGGTCTGCTCGAGGGGTGGAGGCACCGCTATTTTTGTCGCCCTCCGTGGGCTTTGTTCTGGCCCCCGTCACAGCGGCCTACCACCAGCGTCATGCTTGGCGCCCGGGGAGCTCTCGCGCTGGGATACCCCAAAGATGTGGGAGTCGGTTAGATAGAGCTGGTCTCCTGCCCTCCGATCCCACGGTAGCCTGCTTGATGATTTTTCATGTCCAGTCGCTCGCGGGGCAGACATACTTGGCATGCTCTCACGCCCGCACATCCGTACATACAATCCAATTGGGGACATCTGCATTCATGGGTTGCTCATAATCTGTCTTTGTTTTCTAGCACCCGAGACCCAGGAGGGGTCCTTCTGCTTGTCTGTTCTTTCTGTCGCTCGTTAGGATCTATTGATCTTACCTTCGTTAATAACCAGTCGCCATGGCCACAATCTGGCATACACCCGCCGTCGGGTGGCACGATATGAAAGACCACTGGTGGCAGTGGGTGGGTTTCCCGGAAGAAAGTGCGAAGCTGGTTTACCGGCGGACTGACAGGAAATAAATAGGTTCTCGTCGGGATCATACTGGCCTCCGTCACCATAGGATGTCTGTATGTTATATACTCTGTTATCTCCAAGTCGCTCCAGTACTACAAGGTGCGTCCGTCAAAAATTCAAAATCCACCCACTTCGTTCCCATGTTGACTAGTATACTTCTGCCAGTCGAGACCCGAACCAGATACTGTCCCCAAGAGGGTCGCGAGCCGCCTCGCCGCGCTTTCAAACCAACATCTCGCCCTCTCCGACAGACGCTTGACGAACCGGAAACCGTCCTCGTTCGGTGTCTACCTCGGCCGCTTCAGTGATCCTCCAACGGAGTCGCAATACAGGCTTCTGACTCAGTGGGATCTTCTGATAGTTGACCCCTTTCAGGCAGGAGTTGTGGACGCCATTGCCAGACCCGACGGGCGACAGGTACTGGCCAGGATAGATCTTGGTCGGATCCTTTCGAAGCAAGATTCGACATTGGAGGCCATTGACAAGGTTGCGAACACATTGACAGGAACCTTCCGGGGAACGGCTTTCAGCGGTCTACTTCTGGCACAATGGGAGAGCATATTCAGCAGGGCAACCTTGAGGAATCTGCTCAAGGTAATTAATGGTCTCGGCTTGAGCGTCTACCTCGAGACGGGGCCGCCGGATTTCCTCAAAGATCCAAAAGTGTTGCAGACAGACGCCGTCTCGGGTCTGGTAATTAGGAACGCCAGTATCCTGCCTAATGGGGAGAAGCGAGACTATTTCCAGATGGCGAACCTCAAGCCCACAATCAAGGCGTTCGTCTCGGAGGCGTGTATGAGGGATTTCGTCGTGATGGCCTGGGAGACGGTCGATGACCACGTTGTCCTGTCGAATGCCGTGGTGCGAAGGGCTATGCAATGGTGCAATTTCTACAGCACTATCACCTGGATTGGGTCTGCATCGGCATTGACGGATGCAACTCTGAACTCAAGGATAAGCGAGCCCCTTCCCGCCTTCGGATGGCTAAAGGACGGCGAAGTCATGAAGGTACACGACATCTGGCGGTCGAACTCCAGCATCACGCGGGACGCGCCGGACCGCCCCGAATGGGATGCGCTCCTTCCCCTGTTTCCCCGTCTCGGCGACGTCCTGACTTCGGCAGAATACAAGCCAGCGGAGGAGGATCCATACTATGTGACCCTCCGTGACCCCCCGGAGTGGGTTGCCCAGATCAAGTCTCGCGGAAACCCGCTATCGGTATCAGGGTCGGGTGTGGAATACAGAGAACTTGGTTGCTTTCCGCTGGGATTCGATGCGTCTCCTATGGCCTTTGCGGAGATCTTGCAATCGCAGCAGCGGCTCAAAAACCTCGGGCTGCTGCATCCCGTCCCCGGGCCAAAGCTCCAGAGCATCGGCACACTGCTCAGGCGGTTTCACGAAAATTTCCTTCTTTCGAATTACACCCACGCGCCTCAAGTTGCCGCAGCGGTAAGGGAGCTGTCAACTTTGGCTTCCAATAATGCTCTGCGTGTGAACCTGGGTCTCGATTCTGGATTCCGCAAAAGCCCAGAGGTCCGCTTCTGGGCGGTGTATCAAGTCGACTCGGATGGGATCGAGATCTTCATGTCAAAGAACGTCCAGGGCCTGGTCGGGACAGTCTTGCACACATTCTTGTCCTCAAAAGGTCACCCTCGACATATTTGCTTTGAAGTTGAAGCTGCCCTGGCACGCTGGTCAAACGACCTTGTAGAGAACACCGGCCTCCCTCGTCGCTTGGTTCAAGATATCGACCTTTTAACGCCAGAAGAACGTTTGCTTCTGCTACAGCATCTTACTCTTACAGATACCAAAGACGAGCTGACCGAAAGTCTCTGTGCATATATTCGCAAGCAGCTTATAGAAGGGCCATCTCTATCCCAGCTGAAGGAGCTCAATACAGTTGGTTATCTCAATGGCAGTGTGACGCCCAAGTATTTAGTCGAGTCCAGGATTGCGTGGTATCGTGACCAAGGTTGTCAATACCCTCCACTCGCACAATCCCTGGCTCTCTTCAACGAGGTTGACTCTGTCTTCACGCGGATCTTGAGAGACGGTCGTGAGGATGACCTTGGCAGCATCACCAAAGCTATATGCGGTCTCGTGCAGAAGGGCAACATCGACGCTTACACGGATATGATGGCGCTCTCGCTGTTCTGCGCGGCAAGGAAAGGTGCATTCGACGAGATCTACACTGAAGTGACGGACCGCAATCCCCTGTTCAACAATCAGTCTGACCAGGCGGCTGCATTTGCGGAATCATTCGCTCTCGGCTCCCGATGCGAGGCATACTTCGATGTCTCCCCTAACGTATTCGGGAAGCTATTGTCAGACCGTTTCCGATCCTATTACAACGAACACCAGCCTCCAAGCTGGATCAACGGTGCACCGGAATTGGCAACGGCCTATGCAGGTGCGCAGATCGACGTCGACCCTGACGACGCGGTAAAGCCGATGCCTGGATACCAACGTTTCACATTCCTGAGTGTCTTTGCAATCCCCGCGTTGATCGATATCATTCTGCTCACTGTCATCGGCCGTGGATTGTATCTATCTGCGTTCATGGAATATGATGAACAGCGCAGTGCCACGATAGCATTGATGATTTCCCTCCTGCTTTCGGGTGCAATCGGCACATGGATCTCATGCGGAGGTTCGTACTATCTCATCTCGATGGCATTCTCCGCAACGAACATGTTCGTCCTTATTCGACTCATTGCCGGTCTCGCATTCACCCTCGCCGGCGGACTAATTGGCTTCGTCGCGATCTCGAGCGTCAAGGGCCCACGTGCCGGAATACTGTTCTATCTCTATCTCGTCGCTCTGACAGCGTACCTGTCGCTGTTTGCTACCGTTGCCTGCTTCAGCTTTCCAGGAACCGCGTTCCTTTCGGGCAGAAAGGTCATCATAGCATGCATTCCGATCCTTTTCATATCACCAATTGTCACGACATTTAGCGGTCACGATTCTGCCATCTACATTGCCGTTCTCTACGTCTTCATCGGTGTGCTCTTCTTGGGTCTCAGGTCGGTCGGCGCTCGCTGGGTCACTTGGTACCAAAAGATCCGTAGGATAGATGACGCCGAGCTCCGGCAATGGTACATCTCCACTCATGGCGGGAATGATGAAAAGATCTTTGGGAGACTGAGCGACCCAGCTGCCCTCAAGCTCTCCAGGGAGGCATTATTGAACGATGTTCTGGCCGAGAGACGCAAGGGCTTTTTCGCCAAAGCCACCTCCGATCAACTCGTGGCCGAACTTGCCAGAGACTGGGACGCGACGAATTTCCTGCTGGATTGGTATTGCAGGTACGCTGACCTTCCTCGGCCAATTCCGTTCAGCTCCTCGTGGAACATCCAGACAAAAGTCGCACTGGACACATTACGGAACGCTCAGAAAGGCATTCGTCTGCACAGTGCCTTTATCCACTGGCGTCAAGCTGGCAACGAGGTTGGATGTGGCGTCCTGTACTTTATCGTTGCTCTCATGGACAAATGGGTCGAGCTTCTCTGTGGTGGCCGCCTCGTTGGTCTGTCAATTGACGTATCAGATGCCCTGCGCATGGCAGTCGGGTTTGGACTGGCTTATTATCTGATTGGTGCGGTACTCATCGATACCAAGGCGCAGCACCTTCATGAGCTTATCGGCAAGCACGCCCCTACCGCGATCAAATCTGCCAAGGACATTCGGGCTGCCCAGAAGCGGGACGTGAGGATCAAAAGACAGGTCTACTGGACCACGCTCTTCAAGTTCCTCCTGTGGCATGTGTGGGCCCTTGCATTTACAGCCAGTATGATTTGGACTTTACAAGAGTCCCTGGAAGCCTGGATCATGTTCTGCGCCTATGTGCTTGCGTACACAGGCCTTCTTTGGTACCAGTACACGAAGATCTTTTCCGGACCGCACGCCTTGAAGCCGCTCCTCGCCGCCGTCGTCATCGCATTGCCGATTGGAATTGGCATCAAAGTCTCGTATCCCGATTTCCTATACTCCAGCGTCATCGCGCTCGGAATCTCAACATGGACCGCGGCGATCCTTTCAATGTGGACCGCTAAAATCGGAATGCCGAAGAAGGTGGAGTCTCCCGTGGAGCTTGGAAAGACTTTCCACGCATATACGGCCCCATGGTCGGATCCAGAGTGGTCGCAGCAGGAACTGCAAACATTTTACGAAAGTCTTGAATCCATCCCTCAGGATTCTCGCCTGACGCTTGATCCGCAAGTCCACCCGGGGATTGAAGTAAAGTCAATCCTCCTCTCACACAAGGAGGAACCCATGATAATGGAAGCGTTTCCTGATGCGCAGAATCTCGTCAACTGGGCCATCGCAGCTTGGGAAAAAGGGGACGTCACGCTGGAACTTGTTCCCGAGGGTAAATTGGGACCAGGTATCCGAGCTCTTAGCTGCGCAACTGAGGGCCACTTGAAGATCGCAATCGGTACTGGACGAGGGCTTGATAAACGTCTTGACATCAGTGGGAACTGTCATATAGTCGCCGAGACCCTCCTTCATGCAGTTTCAGAGGCCATATTAAGGATTCCGCATGAGTACGCGATCCTTGCCGAGTCCGTGGTGACGGGTGGCGTCACCGAAACCATGGCTCGTCAACTAAAAGAAGAGCCTAATACGCCTCTCGTCGTTAGATGGGCCAAGAAAGAACTTCTCAGGCAGTTATGCCTCGGATTTCAATGCGACACCGATTGGGATAGACTGCCAAAAGAAGTTCGTTCCGTCCTTCTAAATCGCTGCCTGGGCCAGCCTTGTCAATTGCCAAACCGCCAGTGGCAGTGGCTACAAGACAGTCTCTGCAGGTTCGACACTAATGACCTTCATATTCACGTCTCTCGATGCAATCTAGGAGCTGCGACGGCAGTCAGCATCTTGGACTACGCACAATATGGCACAGGCGAAGCTGCGGTGCACAAGGGATTTGAGAGTCCGGACTACATCTGCTCTGCTCCAGTAAAACTTCCGACGAAACTCTCACTGCTGAAGCAATTTATCAGCAACGTCTATCATACCCTTGGTTCCATCATTAAATTCATAGTCATTGCCATGATCGCAGACCCAGAGTTTCAGAGAGAATTTGACTATGTGATGAAAGACCGTCCTGCATTCATCCGCGTCCCCATGATATTCATCCTCAACCTGATATGGATGTACGCTAAGATGATGCAAGATCTGGGACTCATGTTCTTCCTGTTTCATGGTCGTGATAATGTGAAGCGACTCTGGGACGAGACCAAGGGAATGACCATCACCATCAAGCGCAACAGAGTAGTCATTCAAGGCTTGGACGGAACATTCACCGCTTTTCGACACGATGAGCCGAGTGGGGATTTCAAAATGTTCCAGTACATTGGCGAACTGAAGACCGAGCCGGAGGGAACAAAGCTGCTCAAGTACGTGAGTACGTATTCGAAGGAAATGCTCCTGCTCGTCAGGCAGGAATTCAGGGATGGCAACCTGATCAACGAATATCACTACGACTATCGGGCCCCCGCAAAAAAGAGCTTCAAGCTCTCCAAAGATGTCGGCCAGAGATTGCCGATGGGCCGACGCTGCGTGCGTGGTGAAAATCACCTTCAGAGTGTCCAATATAATCGCAAGGGTCTCATAGAGGCTGGGTCGTACATGAAGGATGGCAGTCTTGTCCGTTTCAAATATCACTACCGGAAAAATCCTCGTTTCGGGGACGAGTTGCTCCGTGCGGAATTCGTTCTTCCTCACATGAGCTGCACGGTATCCTGGTGCGCGCCCCCTCGCCGTCATCCGGAGAAGGTAGAACGATGGATCCCTCACTCCAAGATCACCGAGGCTACATTTGTCCAGGGGCCCGATGTCTACGAAAGCAGATGGTTATATGACCACAAGTTCCACCCTACGATCTTCACAACTCTCAACGGACAGAAGGTACAGACTCCGCCCTTGATCGAGTTTGACTATCTCGGCGTGCTTTCCAAGCCGAAGCATACCAGCTTCATGCATGACAACCCGCTCTTCTACTGTGACAGTCTCAACTCCAATGTCATTACACGGTCGCTGGGTCTCACCAGGAAGCGCTTCCCTGTGTCAACATCTCGCGCTCGTTCGCTTTTGTGGAAAGCTTGGAAGGACCGTGTGGATTTTGACGGCGTTATTGTCCGGTGGTTGGATGAGAGACTGCTGCGGCGAGACAAAGTCCTTCGTCCGTACTGGCGTAGCCGCGATCGCGGTGATCTCGCTTCTGCGAAAAAGTATCTTGATCTGCGTGCAGATGCCGTCATGGCCAGTGCGGATCTTGATGACAACATCTCGAGCTGGACTCCACTGGCGGTGAAGATTAGCGATCTGTTCAACTTTGGTCCCGGTGGTGATGCCGTCGTGTATACGAGATCCAAGGACTTTGGCTTCGACACCGACAAGACCCTCCACGTAATCGCTGCCGACATGGGCACCTGGCCCAACGAAGGCGGCGGTGTCTCCGCCTGCCGTCGTGACATGATCAACTCCCTGCGAACGATTAAATGGCACATGATATGCGAGTCCGCCAATGACTTTGGTATCCCGAAACATCAAACTGAACAGAATGTCCAGTCCTTAAAGGTGATCCCTCTCTGGGGCCTCGACTTCCTCACGCCCACGCACGGTCTTTTCAAGAATAAACTGGACTCGGAAGTAGACCGTGTCGCCACTCCCGCGACCGAGCTCGATATCAAAAGGAATTTCATTCCGACCTTGACAGCTTTAGTGAAGGCCGCTCGCGCCGTTAGTCTATCGAATGCTGACATTCAACAAGCTACGAGAGCGCTGGTGAATTTGAACACATACTTCCAGGATTCGAGGCATTGGAGCCAAGTATGGACGAGCGAGATTGTCAAGGAAAGTTGGCGTGACCTTTGGTTGACGCAGGAGATGCCCAATGCGATTCCGTCGTCTCAGTGGTTCGAGACGGAACTTCCCACGCTTGGCCATCTCGACACTGCCTTGGAGCTCTGGTTTCGCTACCTGTTTATCTTTTCCATCCCCGTCCCCGAACGAGTACCCTCCGTCTTCCAAGCGTCACATCACAGTGTCAGCGCATCGTATGGCGTTGTCTGCAAGATCAAAAGAGGGTGCACGCTTCAAATCTGGGACCATGCTATCAGCTGGCGTGAAACAAACCTCTGCCTCTCGTCTGCTCTGTGCAAGCTGCCCCCATTTGTGCGGAACGCTCTTCTGGGTTTGATGCGCATGACCTCTGTGCTCATCTTGCACCATGCGGATATTATCCTTCCTTGTGCCGACTTCTTTAATCCCGGCTGGGAGGTGGAAATCGGCACCTGCCAGGGTACCATCGAGCATCGCAACAGTTTCCGCAGGAAGGTCGATCCTGTTGTCAATGGCATCACTGATATGCAAAAGTTTGCGCCGGTGAAGGAGATCAAGTCCCAGCATCCCACCGTCACCATGCTATCACACGTGTGGTATGCTAAAGATATCAAGACTGCGATCCTCGCTGCCGATATCATTGTTAACCAGTGGGGATTCGATGACTATCACCTGGACATTTACGGAGCGATCGATAAGGCGCCAATGTACTCCACTGAATGTCAAGAGCTCATCGCTTCAAAGGGGCTTCGAGGTAAAGTCACTCTCCGCGGGACAGCGGACCCGATGAAGGTCCTGGAAAACACATGGCTCTTCCTCAATTCGTCTCTGTCGGAAGGTCTGCCGCTGGCTCTCGGTGAAGCCGCATTGACTGGTGCCCCGGTCGTGTGTACAGACGTTGGAGCCTCTCTCCGAGTGCTCAGTGATCCCGATGACTTTTCACGTTTCAGCGCCGTCGTCGCACCCAATGACGCTCACGCTCTTGCAAAAGCACAGATCGAAATGCTTGCCCTCCTGGGGGAGTGGAGCAAGTATGCAGAAGACACCGAACCAGCGCCGGTTCTCCCCTCGTCACCTACTCCGGAAGATGTTGCCAAAATCACCCGACGCATGTACGAGAAGAGTGACCATCGCCGGAAGCTGGGCATGATGACACGGAAGATTGTGCAGAAATCTTTCAGCGGCGATCGCTACCTACGTGAGCATGAGCAGATGCTGTGGATTGGCAAGTCTCTCAAACTCATGGCCAGTCGTGCCAAGGACTCCATTGGACCCGAGGACGTTACGGCCGCTGTGGAACTTGCCGCTCCAATCGACGAGGAAGTCATCACTATTCCTCGCAGTGCTATCAATTCATGGCGCTCGTCGGCCGCTTCTGGCTTCTCTGCCGCGTTCACCTCGGTGTCAAACTTCCCTATGCTCAACGGCCATGCTCGTTCACATTCCGTCACCTCAGGTATAAGCAACATCTCTACGGACACCGAGTCGGCGCTCCGCCTCCCCACCGGTAACTCGCTTCCAGTTTTTGCGCCGCGACCATCTGGCTCCCTGTCGCCGTCGGGCCGGCTCTCTTCTTGGGACAGATACTCACACTCGGGCCGCAACAGCCAGTCTTACAATCGTCCGCCGTCTCGGGCCAGTCGGGAACTGCGCCGTGGCCTCTATCGCGAGGAGCTGCGCCAGTACCGCAATTCAGACGTTAGCTCAATCATGAGAGAGGAGTTCTGGAACTCGGGTGCCTATAGAGGCAGCGATTCCAGTGGTAGTAGCTAGGCCAGAGACAGATGCGGGTTCATGATGGAGGTCGTCCTTTATCACATGACCGCAATTTTTGGCTGCAGTGCAGCGAGTAAATATCGGGCACCAAGAGCTGTACATGAGTATTGCTTTTGCTTTGTTTATCTTTGGTTCATATATTTTTATTTTTGGGATTTATGGTTATCTTGACGATCATTATACCCCTTTCATTAAGTTGGTTAGCATTTGGAGGTTGAAAGAATCTTATGTTTGCTCCTCATTGGATCTTTATGGATATATTTTGATCATCTATGACCATCTAATTATAACCCACGTTACTCTTTCAGAATTATCAAATGGTGTTGATGATGTCTTCTTTCCCCGCTTGCGCGGAAGGCTACAGGTATGTACACACTAATGTGCATCATATGCTGTATGTAGAGTCTCTCTAGCTTGGGAAAAAGAGACTTCACTCTGAATCAATTCAGGTCATAGTCATGCATTCTGAGCGGGTAATGGTCAGCGGTAAGGATGTGAATGTAACGGAGATTGGGAGTGAGATCCAGATGGAGCATGGATCCATCTGGGACAGCTAATGTTTAATGATTCAGTGTGATGGGAGCGCCCCGTGGACGATATGTATCTAAACTATCAATGTTCTGGTTTAGATTACGGAGATGAATTTGATGCAGATCAATCCTGTTTGGATATGCCCTTGGCCTATACCACCTCATTCGTGAGCGCTGAACAACAGAAAATACTGACTTTTTAGATTGGCTGATATTATTTTATGCCAAGACAACACTGGGACAGAGATCTATAGGATATCAGCTACTAGGCCGTGTGCAAAAATCTCCATGAGATAAGATTTGGTAACTATCAGTTGTTGATTATGTCCTTTGCAGAGGGTATTCCAAAAAAAAAAGGCAAGTCTTATGATGCATACATTTTCTTTGTAATGTTCATAGTGAGATCGTTCTTCTCCTGAAAGCTGAGAAGATGATGGATATCGCTTATTTACAGCAGTACCAGGCGCCAGCTTTGCAGGAGTGCTTGAATACCGAGATGACCGCACCTCTCTGGCTACAGTTTCGAATGCCTAGGAGCTTTGATCGGATCCTTTACAGCCTTCAACGCGTCCAGAAACTTTCTTCCGTTGCACTTTTCCCCGGCAAATAAATGCTCCTCGACTAACCTGTCCGGTGTCTCCGCAAGCCACTGCTCGAGACTGAAATCCTCAAACTTGGGCGAGCGGAAGAGCTCCAGGAACTCCACAGGCTCGTCCTCGCTCAGATTCTCGACATAATGCGCCATCCCCTTCGGTACGATCCCCACGTCGCCGGCCACGTAGTTAAACGTCCGGGAGACCCCGCTCGCCGCGAAGACCGTGATCCGCGCACGGCCCCTGATGAAATACGACCACTCGTCCGCGGAGGGGTGCCAGTGCAACTCGCGCAGGCAGCCCGGGTTGATGATGACATGGGCGGCGGCGACGGTCTTGGAGATGGGGAAGGTGGTCGAATCGGTGATGCGGACCTGGCCGCCACTGGCGTTCAGCGGCTTCTGGGCCATCATGTTGTGCGTGAAGCGGAAGCGCGACTGCTTGATCCCGCCACGGGAGGGCTGTTCGAGCTCCAGGGTGGAGGGGACACTGCCTTGGAAGATGTACTTCTCCTTCGTGGGGATCCTGTCGAAAATCTCGGGCGCGAGGCGGAAGTTCTTCGAGATGACGGATTTGGGGATGTGGGCTGAAAGATATCATATCACTCTTCGCGTCAGTCGTTCTGCTGCATGCATGTGCTGTATATAATGTCAACAGGTGAGTGGGCACATACCGAGCCAGTCTGATAACAGAAATGTCTCTTCCTCACTGAAATTTCCATCATCGAAGATCAGGAGGAACTCCGTTCCTCCTGGACTTAGACCCTGGAGACTGTGTGGAACCCCGGCTGGAAAGTACCAAAGGCCGCCTTTGTAGACGTCGTCTGCGAAGTTCCCTCCTTCGGCGTCGATGCAAGTGACGCGCGTTACGCCTTCCAGAACAAATGCCCATTCGGCCTGGAATAATCAGAAAAGACATCCCTGGGTGCTTGATATGAATGGTACCTCTTTGTGCCAGTGTAATTCTCGGATAGCGCCCTCCTCAAGTCGCATGTTTACGCCGGCGAGCTCGATACTATCAAATGGCCACAAGGTTAGTCAAGCTTCTTTTCCCCTCGTAGAGAGCTTATATAGATACTAACCTCGTAGGAAGCTCCCTAACAGTCGTTTCTCTTGCCCAACCCCCTTCCTATTCACCATTATATAAGAAAGATCATCAGCCTATAAGTATCTACATCTCCTCAACTTCCTCACAGACCAAACCCCAAACAATCAATTATTATTTGTCAAGTCAAACTCACCTCGATCTTCATATGCGAATCCGCAAAACTCCACTTCAGGTTCGGCAGGTGCCCCGAGTCCGTCGATGGCGGACGGATCATATCCGGATCCTGCCTCTCGCGATCGAGGTTTCGGGGCCCGAGTATCGACGCGCCGTGGCCGTTGCGGTAGGGCTCGGGGCGGATGCCCGTCCCGTAGGGGTCGATCTTGGCGTCGGTTGGGTTGCGGTCTGCTTTTGTGATTGCGTTGGTGGAGGAGGGGGTTCGGTAGAATCTGTAGATGTCGGAGACCATGGTGGTACTTGTTTTTGGGCAGTCAGTCAAGAAGGGAGGAAGGAAGGAAGTGATGATACAGGATATGCAAGCAAGGAATCTGCCTGCGAAGGAAGACTGTACATTGGTTACGGGTGACTGTCTTATCTATCTATCTACATAAGGTAGGTTTCTATGTGTATGTACTGTCCATGTTGGAAGCCTCAGACGCAACGTTGACGATAGGTCTTGTGCCTTGTTCCTGTGGTCGGTTCGTATGACGCAATGCTGATGGAACGCATATTACCAACACTCTGTCAAATAGATGCAGAGTCAATCACTGTGAAATATATGCAGAAAGCTAGCAAGCAATTTCTAATATACTGGAAGTGTATCAAGCGACTCAGAGCAGAAGTCATGTGATGGCAAAAAATCATTTCTATAAGAGACGGTCACACGACAGGGGGATAAAATCTGAAAAGCAGGGATATGTACTCCGCAGATCTATTCTATCTCTGTTTTGTTGGGAAAGAGAACGGGTCACTTCTTCTTTCCTACACACCGGTTTTCTCAAGCTATTTACTGTAAATAAGGTAGCGACACATTGGGCCTCCCGGGTCCTGCAGCTCTGGAGGATCTGTCTTTTCCCCTGACTGTCCGATGTACTCAGTTAATAGGCCAAATCTTATGAGTTGTGCGTACTTTCATTAAGAAGAATCCGATGTGCATAGATAGGTGATGGGAGATTTCCTGGGGGAGGAAAAACTATGAAGAAGAGTCATTTCAAGCAAGCAAGAAATAGCCCAGGTTAGACAACTTATTGTGTAATCGAAAATGAATAGCTGGACACGGACTATTTTATGTGGCTTGAGCTAGGGAGTCTTGGTATGTCGATCTTTCTTTTCCATCTTCATAAGTGTAGAGCTACGGAGTAGGACATATGAGATATCCAACACTTCTTCATGACACTTGGTTATATTCTGTGCTTGCACGGTACTAATCATCTGTTGAGGGTTCCTAGCCACTCTATAAGCGGCTTGTAGTCGTAGACATTATTACTGGAGCAAGGCTGTTGATTGATCTTTGGTGTTTTGAAGAGATGCTAATAAGCAGCTCCATCATATATTATGTTAGCACATGATATGCAGGGATGAATGTTGAGCATACTATCAATTTAGATTGAGGACTTTGGTTACCTAGTTCCACTCCAAACCATTAGAGAAACTGGAGAATATCGACTGTCCTGGCTGGGTATGGCCCTGTGTGCTTGGTAGCTAGCGGTCTCCTGGTACCTATGTACGGAGTAGTACCTTTTGTGCTGTACATGTAAAAATCTGTACAACCTCAACCTGTCCTTTTCCGCTTTCTGCAATTTCCCTTTGTCCGAGCTCGTTTCATCGTATGACTATTATACCAGAGTCTTTTGGCTCTTGACTTTGCCCAGTATCATTGGAGGCTGCTGCTCCATACTGTGCGGTTCCGCATGATCGACTTTACTTCCCCCGCGTTTCCCCGGGCCCATCCACTACTGCGCAGGCTTCTCGAGTCTCAACAGCAGTTGATGGCGCTCCCAAGGGGATCAGGGCGGGTACATTATCCAGTGACCTTATAGAAATTTCGTTTCAAGCGAGATGAGATGCCCGTGGGTCCCTTGCTTTATGTTATGACATTACATACTCCGTATTTGCGGTGTTGGCACTCCGCATTCCTACCCCGGCTCCGCCTCCGCCTTTTCTCCACGCCCTAACGTCGAGCCACGCTCCATTCCTATTCTGGCAGTGAGAGCTTCATCCGGCCACAACACCTAGACAAAATTGAGATTTGGGAAGTGAGAATATGAGCAGATACTCGACACTTACTGTCCAATGGCCTTGATCTCAACCCTCCTATCCTGCATGCAGGTTTATGTGCGGGGACAGATTGCGGAGGATCATCTCCCGTGGCGGTGGGATAGAAAGGTTATCGACCAGCCAATGTTTCGAGAAACCCAGAAAATATGCACATAAGCTCGTCCCTTTCCAATAGGAGCTCCTTCTTTGAACAAAGTTTGCCGCAAAGCCAATGCCGTGATCTGGTCTCTTGGCTTCTGGCCGAGCAGTGGAGCCGATTTCACCCCAACTTCTGAACAGAGTAGTCCGCCGCAAACATGTTACCCTTCTTGAACCACATCTAGGCCATTCTATACGCCAGCTACCGATGCGGGTCGGTTTCGAGAGCTCTACCATAGTGATCTACACGCACGAGACGGCATCATGTGCGGCGGAGCGGAATTGTCCAAGCTATGCTTGGCGTCCAATTGAGCATATGTCTTTGAGAATGCAGGACATATATAATGCTTAGGAAGTACCCCATCCTGTGATTGCTTCTGGGTTTCCTCTTTTCTGACCGCCCCAGATTAGTCTCATTATCCTCTCCCATCCCTTGCCGTTCTGCCTTCTTGGACATTTCTATTCTTGAAAGAAAACAGCCTTTTTCCAAGGAAGCGTCAGCACTGTCTATAATTCTATTCTCTTCACCATGTCGGACATCGAGAAAGGTCCAGTTCCGAACGGCAGCACCCAGAATTACGACCTGAAGAACGAGGACAGCAGGGATGAGGCCCTTCAGAAGATTAGGACAGCCGGCGGCCTCACCATCTCTCCTGAGCTCTTCGAGAAAATCTATCTGTCTCCGAAGACTCGTGTCAAGGGCGATCTTAGAGCCATCGTTGGCAATCCTACACCACTGTGAGTGTTCACGTTCAAATTCACACTCTCAGCACAATGCTAATGTCCTTTCTTTCTTTCTAGGGGTCTCCTGGGATTCCTCCTCAGCTTGAGTCCACTGTCGTGTCAGCTGATGGGATGGCGGGGTTCCGGCGGCAATGGCACAGCAACTGTGTTCGTATATTCGCAATTGTCTCGTTGGTTATGTTAAACATCACCGCTAATGGCTATTTCGACAGGGGTGTTTTCTACTTCATCGGAGGCCTCCTTATGCTCCTGTCGGGTATACTTGAGTTCATCCTGGGGAACACCTTTACGTTCGTCGTCCTTGGATCTTTCGGTATGTCTGTCTCTTTCCCTCGCGGAATAATAAAAAATAAAAAGGAACAATTCCAGAACCCCCGGCTAATGCGGGAGAAAAAAATGATGCAGGTGGTTTCTGGTTCTCAATGGGAGCAACCCTGACTCCATTCTACGGTGCTACTTCCACTCCTCAGTTTAACGAGTCATTTGGTATGTCCATGAGCATATCTGAATCCATGCAAAATAAAAATCGCACCTGAAAGCCAAACTGACATAACATTTCCTTTCCTTTCCTTTCCTTTCAGCATTCTACTACCTCTTCTGGGGCATCCTCTGCTTCATGTATCTCATCTGCAGCCTCCGGACCAACATCGTCTTCATGGTGATCTTCCTGACCCTCACGATCGGCTTCGAGCTGCTGGCCGGCGCGAGCTGGCAGCTCGCAAACGGGAACACGGGTCTGGCACATAACTTGAATGTCGTAAGTTACACACCGTTCACGCATAGCTTCTTTGCGCCATAACATAACTCAAACATCACTAACTGCTTCCTTGATTTCTTCATAAAGGCCGCTGGAGCTTTCGTCTTCGTATCATGCCTCGCGGGCTGGTACCTCGTCTTCGTGCAACTGCTGGCCAGCGTCGACTTCCCGTTTACGCTTCCGGTCGGCGATACCAGCCACCTGATCAAAGGGGCGAGTGAGAAGAAGAAGGAATAAATTAAAAAATGTCTCGAGCGAATGAACGAGCAAATACGGTATGATAGGATGTACGAAGCTAGCGGGCTTCATACCATCCAATAAATCAGTGGGCAATGAAAAGAATAGCGAAATCTGTCATCCGCAATCCTACGAAATCTCAACTCCTTTAACGCGCTGGAGACGACAATCTCGACTGACGGATTCGACTACGACAAAAAAATAATAAAATGAAAAAAGTCGAATATCACTTTTAATTTGGCCGGTTGTTAGCTTGCCTTGACAACCTCACGGGTAATGGGGGAATTATTCGGGGATTTCCTCTTCTCTATATATTATTCTCTTCAGTTATATCCATGACTTTGACGCAAGTATATATTTTCTCTTTGTTTATATTGTTAATTTAACAGTGAAAAATCTCCCATCTTGCTATATAACGTACACTCAATTCTAAAAATAGGCTCTATCGAAGCGACACTCGATAGGAAAGATCCCAGTTTGTTGATACCAGAAGAAAGGAGAATCCTGTCCATTCACATTGCAATACCACGATCCAAAAATAAAGACCAGTATTCCAATAGACACCCTACGACTCCGACCTAGGACCTGCCCAGTCTGCAACATTGTTCACGGACGCAATTGTATTACCAAAAAAAAGCATGGGGTATCATGCAGACAGAGATGGGATATATAGGTGTCTTGGCCAGTTCGAATGACAGTGCAAACCGATCTAGTGCGTAAGGGACGAGAAAAAGCGCTTCAGACGGCCCCGTACAGAGGGATCCGGTGTGGGATTCAAGGTGCGGTGCCATTCACCATTGAATGCATTGATCAGCCAATTAGACAGACCTGTATCTAATCAGCATATTCCTTCTAGCAGTGCTTCCCAGGAGAAACTCTAGAAGATGGGCAAAAGAAGCGGAGACACTCACGTTCATATACCATCCTATGAGCATTATGGAAATAGATGCTGTGATCCGAGTCCGGATATACAAGGACATCATAATTCTCCACGTTGGCCAAGTCCAACTTGTCTATCAACGTAAGCGAGTTCTGCATGTGCACGTTGTCATCGGCAACGCCGTGTATGATAAGAAAGCGCACGTTCTGCTGGAGTGCAGACGTGTCGGAGATAGAGGCGTTATCGTAGCCTGATGGGTTGTGCTGAGGGGTGTGCATGTAACGCTCGGTGTAGACGGAGTCTAGAGCATGTCAGCGAAAGTAGGGCTATGTGGGATGAAAGGAGTTACCATAAAAACGCCAGTCTGTGACTGGTGCTACGGCCATGCCATACTGGAATGTCTGACCGGCATCTTGCTCGAGGGTCTTGAGGGTCATAAACCCGCCATAACTCCAACCCCAGATTGCCATGCGGGTCTCATCTATGTATTTCTTCTTGGCCCAAATCTTAGCAGTCTCGATCTGGTCCCGCGCTTCGTAGTAACCGAGATTGTCTCGAATGATACACCGGGCTTTTCGCCCAATGTAGCCTGTGCCCCTCCCGTCCACAGTGACGACGATGTAGCCCAGGCTCGAGGCAACGTATGACTGAAAGTCGACCGTGAACTTGCGATCCACAGTTTGGGATCCCGGTCCACCGTACAGATGGAAGAGTACTGGATATTTCTTTGCGGGACTGAAGTGCGGAGGCCGAATCTCCACGACCTGCAGCGTGAATCCGTCGATTGTGACATTCTGGTAGATTTCGGTAGGAAGGGCATATTCCTTTGCCATCTTGGCAAGCTCGTCATTCTTTTCGATGAATTCTTCGTATTTAACTTCATCGCCCTGGGTGTTAATCACCGCCTGCCAGGGGATTGAAGGGCCTTTGTAGCTGAGTAAGGCATATCCAGCTCCCTGAGAGAACGAAACGTCATAGTATCCTGGCTTAGACGTGTCGGTCAGGGCTTTGAAATCGGATCCGTCCAGTTTGACGCTGTACACATGGCGCTGTGTCGGAGCCTCCTTTGTACCGACGAAGTAGACCAAGCCCCTCTTTAGGTCGACAGCAGAAGGAGCGTCAACAACCTCCCACTCACCGGACGTGAGCAGGATAGGCTTGTCATTGTCTAACGGAGTAAAATAAGCTAGATGCTCATGTCCTTCGTGAATAACGGTGTCGATATATCCGTCGTGTGGACGTCCGTTTTCGGGGTCCGCTGGAATGTATCTTGTCGACTGGGACGGCTCGACCCAGCCGCCGTCCAAACTTGCAATGTCCTGCGACCGGACGACCTTGCCAGTCCTAGTCTCCATATCGACCAAGACAATCCTCATAATATCACTCTCCCTGTTGGTCTCCCTTACAAGGACCTTGCCATTGGATGCCCACAGGACCTCAGTGATGAGACGGTCCTCGTCTGAGAAGCCCTGCGACACGTCCACAGAAAAGACGTCGCCCTTCTCCACATCATAAAATTGCAGATTGACAACCGGGTTGGGAGCGCCAGCCTTGGGATACTTGATCTGCCTGACCTCGGGATAATTCTCCAGGCCGGGAGGTGGCGTCTTCCCAGATGGCCTAGACAAGAAGTATTGCACAGGATACTCGGGAACCGCAGATTCGTCTGTGCGAAGGAATGCAATGTACTTGCCGTCCTCCGACCACCAGGTCACACTATTCCCTTCGAAGACCTCCTCCTCATAAACCCAATCGGGGACCCCATAGAACAGATCTTTCCCGCCATCCGTCGTGATGGTGATGACCTTCTGAGAAGACAGTTTCCGCAAGTACATGTTATTCCCCTTCGTGAAGACTACAGCGTCAGACCGTGGCGACCACGACGCGAGCTGTATCCGTCCGTCAGGATCATCAGGGTCCAGGGGTTCAGCTGTCTGTGTCTCAACATCAAACAACCAGTACCTGCCAGTAAACGAGTGCCGCCAGTTCTTCTCTTCATCAGACATGACCAGCACGCGTTTCAAATCGGGACTGGGCCAGACCCTGCTTGGGTTGATGGGCTTGCCATTGACAACCACGGCAGACGTCTTCATCAGCACCTTAGGCTCTATATGCTCGCCTCCCTCTTTGCGGCCTCGGATATCGTCCACGCGGAGATACCCTTTCCCGTCGCTTGCACCCATCTCAAGCAGCAATCCGTCTTCTCCATTTGGCCCCGCAATCCACGAAATTGCATGAGACCTCGGCGCCCACTTTCCCGTCAGAACCTGCTCGAGTGTAACCGGCTTCCCGTAGTTCGGGGTTCCCGTGGCGGAGTCCGCATCATGGAGCGCTTCCGGAGTCGTAGTCACAGACGCAGTTGCGGCAGAATCAGCCCGCCGCTGCCCGAGGAAGATGAAAAACGTAAGTACCCAGCTGCCCAGACATAATATCCCAAGGGCCCAGAAGAGCCGGCGTGTCTTGCTCCCAGTGGCCTTCCGGCTGGCGGAGGATAGGAATGCCGATTCCGACTCCGGCTCTCCTTCTTCGAGATCACGGTATTCCCCTTCCGCCTGCGACATTCTCGTCCTTTGTTTCGATGGCTCGTCGATGCGGTCAAAGAAAATGTCCTCCTCCGACGAGGATTCCGAGTCAATCGAGCTCGAGGGGGCTGGAGACGCGGTAGCTGTCCGCCTCAGGGGGACGGACTCCTCATGATCGCGCTTTCTGTCTCTGTCTTTGTCCATGGTCCTGTTCTCCGCTCAATTATTCCTTGAATGAAAACGTTTTCACCTGTAAATTGGACAAGTAGATCTCGTGGCACGGCGTCTGTCTGGACAGGGAGCCCTGCTCTCCTGGGACCGGACAGACTGTAGCTCTAAGCAGCAAAGGAGCAGATGATGGGATGGAATGATCCAAGGCACTGGCAAGCATGCCCTGCCTCCGCTAGAAAAACAAACTAGAGAATACAATCATCCCCGACTCCAGAAATTTGAGAAATCATGGGGAGCAAAGGAGGCAGGATGCAGCCACGTTCGTGCCCAGGAGGCATCTCGAGCGGAGGTCTCCGCGCGTTCGGTCTTGGCGTCTCGAGCTTCGGCCGCCCCAGAGGGACACGGACGAGTCAACGTGATACATCATGCAGCGTCTTCACGGATGTTTTCTTGACCTTGTGTCCATTCTATTCATTCTATTGAGATACAGATCCGGTTAGCGCTCATCCAAGGAAGGACCTAAATAAATTAGATGTCTTCAACCAGTCGACTGGACCGCTTTCTCGTCTTATTCTCGCGAAACAGATCTAGTACCTGTCTCCCGCGTACAGTCGACATGAGATAGATCAAGCAACGAACTGAACTCAGAGATGGCAGACTTGAAGAGCCATTACAAAGGGCAATCCGGGATGAAGAAAGACGCTTGCAAAATATTTGAGCGCGTATAAATTCCTCACGAGTCATGAAGGTTTATCACTGTCCCGGTGATATCATTACAAATGTCCATATTCGGCCTGTTAATTATGCCATTGCTCGAATGTGTGATTTGCCTCATGCGCGAGATGCTCGATTCGGTTTATCCAGCCAATAAGTGGATCAGCCAATAGTCCCGCCAATGCGGACATTGCATGCATCCCAATTTATGAATAATATGCACAGCGAGTGAAAGAAGCCTTTCTATCAATAAGGCTTGCATGCCTAGGTATCTTTAACTTCAAACTCACGAGAGTATAGAATAGCAATCTGATAAAGCCGCTAGGTTGGCAAAAGTACCACAGATCAATACTGTCTTTCTCGGCCACATGTTTTCTGGCTCAAGCCGATACAACAGGTCGAGTTTCTTTGAGGGGTAGATAACGCCTGAGTCGAGAAAGATGGAATGACTTGGAATATATAGGTAGGTATTACCTATACCATCTCGGCCCGTATCCGAGAAGAAGCTGTCTTGTTCAGACATTTGCCTTTTCATTTCAAGTGAAGACTCTTGGATTGGCGAACACCCAAGATGCTTAACACTCAACATCTAATTGCAGGAGCCCTGCTCTAGTTTTGTTAATAGTTCTTCGACGCCGCTATTCTACGAGCATCAGTGATATTTCCGGACCATTTTTGGCCTCCTTTTCAATCTTCTGGCAAATACGGCATATTCTCAAGGGAGATATTGCACAGGAAACACTCCGACTCCATGAAAAGCATGGTATGTACAAACTAAACATACAATCCTTCTGAAACTCCTCTGTCTCTTAGAAATGGGTCATTCATTTACTAAATTCCTCCACACCTATAGGATACTTTGTCCGCATCAGTCACAAGGAGGTCAGCGTGAGCCATCCAGATGCAGTCCGCGTGTTGTTTCAGTCCCAACTTCGCAAGGTCAGAAGATACTTAGGTTCCTTCCATCTCCAGGACCGCAATGACCCCGTATCCTTCGGTTTGAGTGCTGACATAATGCCCTTTAAATGAGCAGGGAGACTGGTACAAAACTTCAGCTTACCCGAACCATCATTATCAAAACGCCATGTCCGAAGTTGACCCCAAACGCGTGATCGCAAAAGGCAAAAAATCCGCCCCCGGCTACTCCATGACCTTCTCAAGTCAGAAGAATACATGAATAAACGAATTGGGTTCCTGGTAAAGCGCATTGGGGAGTTCGCAGATATCCAGAAGCCTGTGGACTTGAGTGAGTGGTTTGCTTATTTGACAATGGACGTCGTAGGCGAGATGGCCTTCTCCGGCCCTTTTGGATTCCTGGAAAGTGGAAAAGATATTGATGACACCATCAAGCACATGGACGCCTTAGTCCTTTACACAACCCTCGGTGGGCATTTCGTCAGATTGCACGAATTGACAGTGGGAAACCCATTGATAATAAAGTTCGACCTGCTGTCGACGAACACCCTTTACAATACAGTAAAACGTGCCGTTGAGGAGCGCAAGAGGTACCCAGAGGTCCGTTTGGACATGTTGGAACATTGGATAAGTGTGAACGTTGAGCATCCCGAACGCATGGAGAAGAATGAACTCCTCAATACAGCGATTCTCACCCTTGGCGGCGCGACAGAGACAATCAACGCCACTCTTCAGGCTTTCTTCTACTACATGTTGAGACATTCCAAATAGCTTGAAAGAGCCAGGGCTGAGATTTCGAGTCGCCCACTGTCTAAGATTGTGAGCTACGAAGAAGCAAAGAGCCTTCCTTTCCTTCAAGCATGTCGTAAGTGTACTCTGTCCACCTTTCAACTACTTCTACAGATCCAGTCTAAGTGTGCAATATAGATCAAGGAGACACTGCGAATACATCCCGCGGTTGCCGTCGGCTTTCCTCGCGTGGTACCTAAAGAAGAACTCGTGATCGGTGACCGCCACTTCACTGAAGCGGCATGTTGAACCCAACCCTGTAGTTTTGGGTACCAAGTACCAATAACCGATACATGACAGACTATTCTGAGTATCAATCCTGGGCAATACACTGGAATAAAGAATGCTTTGGAGAGGATGCGTATGAATTCAAGCCTGAGAGATGGCTTGATCCTAAAAGCGCCTTCAAGGAGCGATTCTATATGGCTGTAAGTGTCCGCTCAGCGGCTCCTCTGTCTTGTATTTTCATTTTTATTTTCGTCCGTTTCTTTCGATGCATAGTTTTTGCTGATTCCTTCTCGATCCCAACTGTATAGTTCGGGGTCGGCTACAACGCTTGCCCGGGACGCCTATGCTATGCTGGAGATATCTAAGGTGGTCGTCACACTGCTCAGGGATTTCGATTTCTGGCTGGTAGATCCGAAACAGAATTGGCGTATCAAGGCTCAGTCCATAGCATTGCCATACGGATGGCCCTGTTACGTAAAGAGGAGGAACCAACCTTGAAAGCGAAACATAAACAACTCAGGGGAAGCCTGTTCTGATATGTTATTTTCCCCTCGTCCAGATCACCCGATGATAGTGGGAGGAGACTTCACACTTTGATAGAGTACCGCAACGTTGCTAATTCTCAGAGTGGTTGAAAGATGGAAGATATGGAGACGAATCGCTATCAGTTCGGTCATGCGTCTCGCTGATTTTGTCTTTTGTGTCACTGTCGCATTCAGTCCAAACCCCAGCTGTTCACATTCCTTGTTTAAATTATATATATACCTACTTTTTTAACGGTCTCTCTGCCTAGAGCGGGGCTTTTGTATCCCACGTTATTTATATCCCAAAGCAGATTGACAACAAAGAACCTAATTTCGATGCACAGTGACAACGCCCCGAGCGACATCCCGGTTTGTCATATCTTGCTTCGAACTATCTTTTTTGGGGATACGCGCTCCTTTGTTGGATGTTGAAATCATCTTTCTGGCTTTGTCGAACTCGACCGTTCATTATAGATGTATGTACTATATATATGTACTGTACAGTACATGCAGCATCTACCTAACTTAAGTATATGAAGTTCATGATTGGAACAAGTTAAACTACATGTACATTACTGTAGTGCAGGCCCAAACCCAACCAACAGAATAACTTAAGGAGTTACTGAAGAAAAATATCAATCGAACAGAGTGACTTCGAGATGAACAAATCGAGTTGTGACAATCTAGCTACCTGGAATCTGTACTAGGTGGACCTGTACCGTGACTGATAGGCCTATTCTCTATGTACAGTACATACCACATCATACCTAAGGATGGAGCATATCCATATACAACTCTTCTCATTTATGTTTACCTCCACATGCAGGCTATGGTACCGTAGTCTGCCCCTATGTGTCTTAAATAAATGCATGAAATCATTTCAGCCTCATACAAGATTGTAATGTACAGTGCATACATACATTATCGACAGTATATTGACCAAAAACTTTCATTTCATTGCCACTTACATCCCTCCTCTCTATAACTGCTGGGCAGAATTGCCATTTTATCTCCCATGTGATTTTGAAGCTACCGCAGAGGTCATGAAACACTTAAATACGCCGCAGTATGATAGGTAAAAGAGAGACCCTAAGCGAACTTGGCAAGAGTCAGTCCAGATCACTGTAAAGAAAAAAGAAAGCAACAAGGCTGCAGGTTGCCAAAGCTTTCGTTACTATTGGGTCCCCTGTCCACATCGCATACCTCGCTCGCTGCTTTTCTTGTCTTTATTATGATCCGGACTGACTTCACTTGGGGTCTGTTGTTTACCCTACCACAGTATCGACTTGCACTTCAATAGCTTCAAAATTCACGCGGGTATTAAATAGCAATCTGCCAAAGCTGCCAAGGTAATGAACCCTTGTTAATAAAGGTTTTGGCAACCTACAATATGTTGATGGACACGGATTGCAAGTTAATTGACTACTTCATGGCTACCTAATTACCTATCAATGGATGTTAGATGTTATGACCTGACCTGCAAGGATCCCCCACGCAAATCCCATGCAGCCTCCCCGCGCTATATCCTCCGCGATGTCCATGTTCTTCTTGCTTTGTTTGCTATGCAATATTTCTTTTCTTTGTTTGCTCCGGATCACTCGGATCCAGGGGCGGGGTCTCATACATGACAGGGTCAGGGGGCTCCCTCCAGGGGCTTCTGCCAGGAGGCTGGCAGAGGAAAGGAGAAGGCCCATGAACCAGCCCCTACCAGTAGGCATGTATATACCTAGGTAATGTACATTTAACTCAGACTGGTCTGGTCCCCCTACGAAGATTGAATGAAGGGACCAGACCTGCGAACCATTCGCGTATAGGTACCTAGCCCCTCACTCATACATACTGCCTATTCCATTGCCTGCATATCGCCGGCTAAAGTGGGTAGCTCGTTAGTAGTAGTAGCGTTCGACTTCCCTAGGGCAGGGCAAGGCTAGGTAGCAGAGCCAGAGAGGCTAACTGAACCCACTAAGCAAGCCCTCGCCGTTCATATTGGGATACTGTAGAGGATACAGTAGAGGACCAGCGGGGGAATTTTTACTACTGCAGAATCGGTCTTGTTGTTTAGACACGCTATGCATGCGAAAGCGCCACAAACAGAATGTACCAGTCTTGTCTCATCTTCCTTTGTTATGTAACCCTTAATTTCACAAGCGATGTTAGCAACGGCAGATATGTTTATTCATATTTTCATTGCGTACTCATTGTTCAACGCAAGGGAAGAAAACATATGTATCAATCAGGCATCATAGATAGATAGAAAACAGAGCACCATCGAACAAGCTGCTAACATGCATGTGTCTGTCTGCAAGCAAGTTTCATATAGACATAGACATAAAGGTTTACTTTATTTCATTCCGTCGAAGACCATTACTATTATTATTATTATTATCATCCTAGGACCTAGGGTGCTCTCCCGGTTTCTGTTCCACTCAGGCCAAGTCCCAAACCAACATCCGACCTTGATCGTGGATTTGATCCTGTTCCCGCTCCGGAGCTTGTTTCTCTGGACGTTGCATCAGCCATAGGCGGAGTCACGTTGATCTGCGGAACCGGGGTAGTCGTCGATCTCTGCGAAAGGCCTGTTGAGGTATCCTGGGAAAGAGAAGAATAACGGGTGCCTTGATGATCCCCATCATAATCATCGTAGTGCATGAAGCTCATGACATGCCTTCTGCTGTTGGTGCTGCTCGCTGATTGGCGCACAGCTGCAGATGCAGTCGCTCCTCCTTCTCCGCCAAGAGAATATTGACTCTGATTCAGATTTGCGCGCATGATCGCTCCATCAGGAGTCATCACCAGGGGTGGTTGATTGTGGATGGGGTTAGTACTCATTGCCCATTGGTTCGTTTCATTGTTATTATTGTTGATTCTCAGTGGTGGTGGTATGTCGGCCAATTCACGCTGAGGATCCGCTGCCAACTCTGCCGGCATGTCCTTTCGAGGCGTGTCAGGCAGCTCCGGAGTAAACACAGTTTGTCCCGGAGTTGAACCGGGGAGCTCCGTCGAGGGAATGAGCGGGGTGCTGGCGAGAAGCGGATATGGGTCCTCCTCAGACATTGACGGTAGAGACGGCATGGCAGAATTGCGTCGTGAGGGATTGGAAGACAGGGCAGTGACCGTCGGTGAAATGAGGCTTGGGGAACCATTGCTATCCCGCTTGGTAACTGCTGTGCTGTTATCAGATGGGGCTGTAGACTGGCGTTTTGCAGAATCCTTGTAAGATCCTGCATGAATTAGAAGATCAGCGGACTTTTTTTCCAACAATAGATTCTTCATCTTCTTACCGCCGAGACTTCCACCAGCAAAACGTTCTGCAGTGCTAGTATCATCCGGCCCGTCATCAACTCCGCCTTTCTCGTTGTGGAGGTCGCGCCATCGCACGAGGGTAAACTTCTGTCCTTTCTTTTTCCGTCTCCAGTATATCAGGCCGATTATTAAACCTATTAGCAACAACCCTCCCAAGATACCACCGACTACGCCTCCAATGAGGGCGCCTTTGCTACTCGAATCGGGGCTCGAAGTATCCGTGGCAGAAGAGACGGCTGTCGAATTATGCGGTATTATAGTGGCTCCCACTCCGGTCGTCGTGGCAGCAGGACTAGTTTGCAATGTTGTCCGTGAGACGGTTTGGCTTGCTGTCTCTGAAGCTGCCGACTTTGTAGTTGCTGCCCCAGTAGTAGTGCTTGTCGATGAGTTGTTGTCATCTGGGCAGACTCCGGTGTCACACGGATCAACAGAGCAGCATCCAAGAAAAGGTCCCTTTGAACATCTGTAAAACTGGGTGCCGCCTGTGCAGGTGTTCGCCTGACGGACAAGCTGTATCCTCATCCTCAATTGGAATTGTTTGCAAGGCTGGACGATTGAAGGGAAAACAATCCAAAGATCAGTTGATGATCACAACTTCAGAGAAGCATCAACATTAGCAGACATCAAATGAGAGAAACTAGGGGTGAATATCAGGAGATTGTGTGGCGGGGACAACACACGGAGAAAATGGAGAAGTGAAGAGAAAGGCAAGGGAATCGCAAACGCAGCGACTCCCGACCTGGGACAGTTGCAACCAGCCACCACATGGGTGTGTGACAAACCAGGCCGTCTCCGGATGAAGGTACGGATCCCTGCAGCCTGGACGGTGCTGGAGAGGGGCAAAGCAAGGCGGTTCTTTATGGTCAAAGGCAGAGCTGCGCTGGTTCCAGCGGGGAAGAGAGTCCTCGATGCATGATGGCGGCGCAGCCTGAAACCGACTGGAGGCCTAATGCGCGGGCGGTCACGGCGCATGCACAGCTATCCCCCGCCGGGCCTGGCCTGAATGCTCCCGATATACTTGGAACAGGACACGCCCAATAGCCCGGCTGAAATTTTGCTTCCTGAAATGGCACCCTGGATGTTCTTGGCAGTCCCATCTCATCTGTATTATGAATGTAACTGCAACCCTAACAGCTTTATCTTCTTGCAGCCAAAATTGTAACATCTTCTATTAGGAGAATACGGAGAGTCCTGCTTGATGGAAATTTTTGTTATTCTTTGATATCATCACCTGAAAGCGTTATGGGTCTTTGGGGTATCTTTGGGGTAGTCTTGACTGAAGCTTAGACACCTTTACTGGACCTTAACTGTTACACTACATAAAGTCACGTAATTAATCTATGGCAATCCGTCTTTCCTTCATGGGTCAAACCAATAAGCACTTTCCTAGATAGAAAGGCATCCAGGTGTTAAAAGATACATATGATGTGAAGTGGGCTTTGTGAGCTCCCTATTGGGCATTCAACTTCAAATTACAACATGAGGACAATATAAAGCTGTTCAGAATCCTCAAGCCAAAAACACATTAGTATAGAAAATTCTGCCAAGCTAGACATGCAGTTAGAATAAGATTCGTGGGATTTTGACACACTGCCAGAGTTGGTGAATGAGATCAGATCTACCTTCTTAAGCAAGTACAGAGTTCAAGGTCAGCAGATTGATCCAACAGCAATATTATTGGCTGCAGGACTTACCATACAAAACTAGCTGTGTGGTCCTAAGAAAGCAAAACGTGGGTGCGTGCCATCTTAGCGCCGCCGGAAAAATTGAGCGGCTTAAAACAGCTTACAGCAGCTTTATTCGATTATCAAGTCATCTGCATGACCCTGTCTACTCAACTGAACAATTCTGGATGTGGACGAGGCGTACTGTAAGTGAGAAGAGTGAACAGGAAAAAATGATCCCGTTGTATGATGATATACTAACAGCAAGAAAAGACAGCAGCCAACGTGAGTACATCTACTCCGTAACTACCTGAGTACCTACATGTTGTTATATACGTCACAATCAGAAGTCGGAAATTCGAGATTTTCTTCCGTTCCTTCCCTCTCACTTTTCGAGGCCACTGCCTCCGGTGGGAATTGCTCAGTTCATCATACCTGGCATGTGACAAGGTTGGTATTTGTTTATCGGCCTCCTCGCTTTGGGGACCGTTCAATCTTCTCAGGAAGAAAGACAAAGGTCAATTTCCTATCCACTCCGTACCTCATGACACATTGACCCCCGCGAAATCGACAGCACGTTTAGTACACACGCTTGAATGGTGGCACAGGCTTGCACTCGTTCGGGTCCAGGGTGTTCTGCTGGACAGCACGGTAGGCGATTTCGACCGGGCCGTGAGGCTTCTTCTGGAAGGTCAGAGTGTGCTTCATCCAGTTCTCATCATCACGCTCAGGGTAGTCCTCGCGGGCATGGGCACCGCGAGACTCCTTGCGGTTAGCAGCGGCGTGGGCGGTTTGGGTCCTACAACATGTCAGTCAACCATTTTTCACCGTGTATAGGAGACGGAGGTACGTACGCGCAAGTCAACAGGTTGCGCAGCTCAAGGGTCTCAATCAGGTCAGAGTTCCAGATCATGCTGCGGTCCTTGGTGCCGACCTGGGAGAACATCGCGTCGACCTCCTTGATCTTGCGGACACCCTCGTCCAAGCTCTCCTGCGTACGGAAGACACTGACGTCGGTCTGCATGGTCTTCTGCATGGCAAGGCGGATTTCGTAGGTCGACTTGGGGCCATCGGCCGTGCGGACCCAGTCAAGGTCCGCAATCGACTGAGCGCCAGCGTCCGAGGCGAGCTCCTTGTGCGGCCGACCGGGCGAGTCGATCTCACGGACACGGTGAGCGACGGCACGGCCGAAAACGATCAGGTCGAGCAGGGAGTTGGCACCCAGACGGTTGGCACCGTGGACAGAGACACAGGCAGCCTCACCGCAGGCGAACAGACCAGGAACAACCTTGTCGTTGCCATTCTCGTCGATGGTCAGCACCTCACCGGTGTAGCGCGTGGGGATACCGCCCATGTTGTAGTGGACGGTGGGCAGCACGGGGATAGGCTGCTTGGTGACGTCGACACCGGCGAAGATGGCGGCGGTCTCCGAGATACCAGGCAGACGCTCGCGCAGGAGCGAAGCAGGGAGGTGACTCAGCTGAAGGTAGATGTGGTCCTTCTCCGGGCCGACACCACGGCCCTCACGGATCTCCAGGGTCATGGACCGCGAGACGACATCGCGAGAAGCAAGATCCTTGGCGGTAGGCGCATAACGTTCCATGAAACGCTCACCCTCGGAGTTGAGCAGGTAGCCACCCTCTCCTCGGGCTCCCTCAGTGATCAGACAACCAGCACCATAGATACCGGTAGGGTGGAACTGGACGAACTCGAGATCCTGGTTGGGCAGGCCGGCACGGGCAACCATGGCCATACCGTCACCGGTGCAGGTGTGCGCAGAGGTGCAGCTGAAGTACGCACGTCCGTAACCGCCGGTGGCCAGGACGGTGTGGTGGGCCTTGAAGCGGTGCAGGGTACCATCCTCCTGGTTGTAAGCGATAACACCACGGCACACGCCGTCCTCCATCAGCAGGTCCAGGGCAAAGTACTCGATGAAGTAGTTGGTGTTGTGACGAAGGGACTGGCCGTAGAGGGTGTGCAGAAGAGCGTGACCAGTACGGTCAGCAACGGCACAGCAGCGGTAGGCCTGGCCGCCCTTGCCGTACTCCTTCGACTGACCACCGAACGCACGCTGGTAGATACGCCCGTCCTCGGTACGCGAGAAGGGGCATCCGTAGTTCTCGAGCTCACGGACACTTGCCGGAGCCTCTCTGGTCATGTAGTGGATAGCATCCTGGTCACCGAGCCAGTCAGAGCCCTTGACGGTATCGTACATGTGCCACCTCCAGTCGTCCTCGTGCATGCTATAATATAGACGCCGAGTTAGCGGAGCCGCCCCCGCAGCCACAGTCGAGCAATTGGGACACAACAAAGCACGCACTTTCCAAGAGCAGCATTGATACCACCCTGAGCAGCTACAGTGTGACTTCTCGTAGGGAAGAGCTTCGAGATACAAGCGGTGTTGAAGCCGGCTTCCGCCAAGCCGAAGGCCGCGCGCAGACCGGCACCTCCAGCGCCGACGACGACGGCATCATATTCATGGTCCTGATGATAATTAGTTGTGTGATTCAGACCTCTCAATTGATCGGTTGCGAGAGCTCACAATGACGGGGTACTTCTGTGCAATAGGTCCAGTGGCCTCCTTCGCGCGCAGCGGCTGGTTGCCAAATATCCGGGCTTGCGGGAGTTAGCGATATGGTACGGGTGATCGGGATTTTGTTTTTTCAGTTCCAATGCATACCGACGGGACGGCTCGAAGAGAAGAGACGCCTCTGATCCCTCAGAGCGCGAGAAAGCTGGGCCAACAGCAGCGTCAGTATGGAGAATCGAAAAACGAGGGTGGGCGGAGGGGCAGCGCAGGTCATGACGACACGGCCACGGGGAGACGGACCTTGGACGCGGGGGCCAGGCTCCGCAAGCCCAGGGAGCTCATGATGGCTGAAGAGAACAGAAACCGCACAAGACTGGACCAGAGAAACGATTGAAGGAGGGACAAGGATGGAGGAAGAGCGTGGGGAGAGGAAGAAGCGAGAGCGGAGGGTTGGCGTCTCTTTCGAAGCTGGACTTTGTTCTGTCCCCGGCTCAAAGAGCGAAGAAGCCGAGCAGCGCGCCTTACATAAGCCGAGCCGAGCGTTCCTTCTGTTGCCGAAGAGGTCGTCCGGCGCGCCGAGACAGCCAATCAGCGCGCTCGCAGAGGTAAGCTGCCCGGATAGAAGGAGATGCTTGATTGGCCCAAGCGGCGGGCACACGTGCGGGCTGTTCTCTTTGCCGGGAGAGACAGGAAGGGCGAGAGGAAGCAATGACATGGCAGGTTACAAGAGTTGGATACTACAGACCAGAGAGCAGTGCTTAAAAAAAACTACTAATATGCGCCGTATACCATCAGAGAGGTCCTAATAAGTACATACCAGGTATCCTCACAGGTCAGGGACACAGTAGCAGGCCAAACGACCGTTTCATAGACAGAGTACACCTGATGTATATCGTACATCCCTCCTAGCCACGCCATCGAACCGAAATGCAAAGAAAGGAAAAAGAAAAGGAAAAAAAATGAAGAGATATCGTCTAGTTGTACTGCATGTAAGTCGCCGTCGAGTTGAACTTCAGGTTGCCCTTGATGACCTTGTCCACGGCCGCCAAAAAGTCCTTCTCGGTCGCGACCTTCCGCCGCGCTCGAATCGCAAACATGCCCGCCTCCGTTGCGACACTGCGCAGCTCGGCGCCCGTCGCGTTCGGGCACAGTCGCGAGATCAGCTCCCACCGGATGTCACGCTCCACCGACATGCTCTTGGCGTGAATCCGTAGGATATTAGCCCGTCCCTCCACATCCGGCAGCGAGAATTCGATCTTGCGGTCGATCCGTCCGGGACGCATCAAGGCGGGATCCAAGGTCGACGGCCGGTTGGTCGCGAACATGACCTTGATGTTACCGCGCGCGTCGAACCCGTCCAGCTGTGTAATCAACTCCAGCATGGTTCGCTGCACCTCGTTGTCACCGCCCGCGCCGTCGTCGAACCGGGCACCACCGATAGCATCAATCTCGTCGAAGAAGATAATGCACGCCTTCTTGGTCCGTGCCATCTCAAAAAGCTCTCGCACCATCCGTGCGCCCTCACCCACGTACTTCTGAACCAGCTCACTACCAATAACGCGGATAAACGTAGCATCTGTTCTGTTGGCCACAGCCCTCGCGCACAGCGTCTTTCCGGTACCAGGAGGTCCATAAAGCAAGGCACCCTTGGGCGGGTCGATACCCAAGCTGACAAACCGCTCTGGGGACAACAGCGGCATCTCCACGACTTCTCGTAGCTTCTCGATCTGTTCTTTCGCCCCTCCAATGTCGCCGTATGTCACATCTGGCTTGTCCTCGACAGTCATCATTGTCACACTGGGATCGATCTTGGGAGGCAGGGGTAACAGAATCTGATATTTGTTCCGGTCGACGCTACATTATCACAGTTAGCACTGCAGACGCTTAAAACGAGAAAGAAACTGACTTACCCAACTCTCATACCCTCCTCGATATCGGTCGGGCTGACCCGTTCTCCCAGGTTCACGACGAACTTGGCGATCTGCTTGACGTTGATGACATATTTGCTCTTCTCTGGGTCTTTCTCATCTTGAATGATCTTGGTACAGCGTGCAACCTGGAGAGGTTGCTCCTCCTGCATTCGTTGTCGGTCCGCGGCGACATCCCAGAGGTGTGGAGGCGCAAGACCGGTGTCAGATTCCTAGGCACGTTAGATACATATCCAACGCTAGCATGAAATGTAGCTACCTTGACACCAATCTTCTCGTTCACGCTGGCCTGTCTGTCTCTAATCTGCTTCTCGAGCTTCTTCAGCGCTGCTGCGTAAGGCGCAGCTCCGTAGGTCTTGAGCACTTGAATGTCGCTATGCCAGCGTCAGCTACAAATCCATCGCTCACAAGCCCCAAAGACAAGATATGTTCCACTTACTCATCGGTGAGGGGTGTGATCTTCTTGTCCGTCTCGTCCTCATCGAAGTTCTTTCGATACTTCTCCCAGTTTTCTCCCGTGGCACTGGGCATGGTGGCGGTTGCCGGAGGGTCGTAGGGCGGTAGGAAGAAGGACAATCAGTGTCAGAATAGAAAACTGGGTAAACGAAACGGTCAGGGTCCAGGAGGAGGTTCGAAGGGCGCTGTGGAGGGTGGGTTGAGAGTGACGGAGTGACGTGTTTGGTAATCGACCTGGAGCTCCTCAGGCCGCCATGTGTAGGTTGAGCTGTCCGCCACGGACGCTAGCGACTGCCAAGCATCCTGAGCGCGACCAACCTGCGAAATTCCAGAGCCGCCTCCGGATTTTCGAGTCTTCCCGCTCAGAACCCCGCCTCTTTCTTGTTGTCTTCACAGGTCATACAGCCCGCGTGTAGGGAAGATGGCGACAGCTGTAAGCAGCAACCAGGGAAATGCTCCCAACAATGCTTTCAAGGTGCGTGCACACAATCCTGTGCCAGATACCTAGTGTGGGACCGATTTCTGATAGCTTCCAGGACAAAGAGAAGCCCATGGCGGTGCGGACTGCCAATATTCTGGCAGCCAGAGGTGCGTATTCTCCCTAAAGGAGCTGGAAGCCGCTCTGATCTAACTCCTATGCAGCCGTCGCGGACGCTATAAGAACGGTATATACACGCCGCAACTGGCCATGCTATGGATGAGGGGCTAATGGAACCAGTCTCTGGGACCTAGGGGAATGGACAAGATGGTGAGGTCTAAATAGTCATGTAATACGGGGCCTTGCTGACATTTGTACAGATTCAAACCGCCAAAGGAAACACCATTATTGTACGTCTATTCGGTTTCGTCCACTCTACGGACCAGATACTGACCCGAGCAGACCAACGATGGAAACACTATGCTGAAGGATATGAGCGTGATGCACCCAGCTGCTAAAATGCTTGTCGACCTTAGTGCCGCCCAGGACGTTGAGGCAGGTGACGGGACCACATCCGTGGTGGTTATTGCGGGCAGTCTACTCGGTGCAGCTGAACGATTACTCGCCAAAGGTAGGACACCAACAATGAGAGTGGTTCGGGGCAGGATTGACGTCTTCAGGCATCCACCCTACCATCATCTCAGAGTCCTTCCAGAGAGCCGCTTCTGCTGCAGTTGAGGTCCTCCACAACATGTCAATTCCCATCAACCTCACGGACCGCGCAACCCTCCTCCAGGCCGCATCCACCTCCCTCTCCTCCAAAGTCGTGTCGCAGTATTCGAGCCTCCTGGGACCCATGGCCGTCGATTCGGTGCTGAAGGTTATCGACCCCAAGACCGCTGACAACGTTGACCTGCGGAATATTCGGATAGTCAAGAAGGTCGGCGGTACGATCGAGGATAGCGAGCTGGTCGATGGATTAGTGCTCAACCAGCCGGTCATCAAGAGCGGAGGTGGTCCTACGAGGATGGAGAAGGCCCGGATAGCATTGATCCAATTCCAGCTTAGTCCCCCTAAGCCTGATGTATGTCGTCGTCCACAGACACCCTTTGAGGACGAGCCGTGCTGATGAAATGCAGATGGAGAACCAGATCGTCGTCAACGACTACCGACAAATGGACAAGATCTTGAAGGAGGAGCGCCAGTACCTTCTGAACATGGTCAAGAAGATCCAAAAGGCCAAGTGCAACGTGCTGCTCATCCAGAAATCCATCCTTCGCGACGCCGTCAACGACTTGTCGCTGCACTTCCTCTCCCGTCTCAAGATCCTGGCCGTCAAGGACATTGAACGCGATGAAGTCGAGTTCCTCTGCAAGAGTCTCGGCTGCAAGCCCATCGCCAACATTGACACCTTCAGCGAGGACAAGCTGGGTACTGCCGACCTCGTCGAGGAGGTGCAGTCCTCTGGCGCGCGCTACGTCAAGATCACGGGTATCAAGACTCCAGCCGCGGCCGCGAATCAGACTGTGTCGATCATTGCGCGCGGCGCCAACAGCCTCATCCTCGACGAGGTTGAGCGCTCTCTTCACGATGCACTTTGTGTGGTCCGTTGCCTGGTTAAGAAGCGCGCCCTGATTGCCGGTGGTGGCGCACCGGAAATCGAAATTGCACACGCCTTGAGTATGCGCGCACGCGAGCTTAGCGGCACCGAAGCCATTTGCTGGAAGGCGTTTGCGGAGGCGATGGAGGTCATTCCCACAACTCTGGCTGAGAATGCAGGTCTCAACTCGATCAAGGTTGTGACGGACTTGCGGCACCGACACGCACAGGGTGCGCACAACGCCGGCGTCAGCATCCGCAGCGGCGGCATCAAGGACGACATCACAGAAGAAAATGTTCTGCAGCCGCTGCTTGTGAGCACGAGTGCGATCGAGCTGGCTGCTGAGACGGTCAAGATGATTCTGAGGATCGACGATATCGCTTTGTCAAGGTGAAAAGGCTTAATAAGGGGTAAATGACGACGACAATGAGAAATATGACCTGAAGATTAGAATGGCTGCAAGGTAGAAGTAAGGTCAAGGGGTAGCAATGCATATAAAATATCGTCAAATTCTGCTTCTACGATATAACACCTGGTAATTCCTTGAAGATTAAGTACTATCTAGATAAACGCACAGTCTGTTATGGCTTGAGGAATTCGCCTGCATATCTGTGTAGTCTAGTTCGGTTGGATGTACCCTATGCTTGAGCTGCTCACAGACAAAGTGTTGACCAGTGCTGTTGTAGCTGACGGCGGGACCCCGCCTGCCCGCCGGACGGATGCTACCCCGTTCGGGTTAGCGTGCCCTCCGGCTCGTCCATTTTTGTCGCCCGATCTCGCTCCCCGCAAAGAGTCATATCAAAGAATACCTATAAGACAGATCAATTGACCCTAGACAACCAAGATGAGCGAACAAAGGGGCGTCGCGGAGAACATGCTGTGGGGAGGCCGGTTCAGTCGTCAGTATACGGAGTCAATTGCTGCTATGTTCACCAAAGAAGCGCCGACTAACTGCGTCCCTAGAGGGCCTCGACCCCCTCATGGTCCAGTACAACCAGTCTCTGCCGTACGACCGAATCTTTTGGAAACAGGACATTGAAGGCTCGATAGCCTTCGCGCGGGCGAACGTGAAAACCGGCATCCTCACCCCGCACGAGTTCTCCGAGATCGAGCGCGGCTTCAAGCAGATCGCGGAGGAGTGGGCGACCAACACCTTCGTGGTGAAGGAGAATGACGAGGACATCCACACGGCCAACGAGCGCAGGTTGTGCGAGATCATCGGCAAGGAGATCGGAGGCAAGCTGCACACGGGCCGCTCGAGGAATGAGCAGATCGCGACGGACATGAGACTCTGGCTCCGCGACGAGCTGCGCAAGCTGGAGGGCTTCCTGATCGACTTCATCAAGGTCGCGATTGCGCGCGCGGAGAAGGAGATCGACTATATCATGCCGGGATACACCCACCTTCAAAAGGCGCAGCCTGTGCGGTGGAGTCACTGGCTCCTGTCGCACGCGACCGCTTTCGCGAATGAACTCCAGCGTCTGCGCGAAGTTATCAAGCGCGTCAACCGCAGCCCTCTCGGCTGTGGCGCGCTGGCTGGAAACCCCTTCCACATCGACCGCGAAGGCATGGCCAAGGAGCTGGGATTTGACGGCCTGATGTACAACTCCATGAACGCCGTTGCGGATCGCGACTTTGCCATGGAGACGATGCAGTGGGGGAGCTCGTTCATGCTGAAGATCTCCCGGTGGGCGGAAGATCTCATCATCTACAGCAGCCTGGAGTTTGGCTTCGTCCGCCTAGCGGACGCATACTCGACGGGTTCGTCGTTGATGCCTCAGAAGAAGAACGCAGGTCTGTACTCTGCCCAGTAATATTTTCCTAGATGTAGGCTAACAAGATGTACAGACAGCCTGGAGCTTCTGCGCGGAAAGGCCGGTCGAACCTTCGGCCAGATGGCCGGACTGATGTGCACGATCAAGGGTCTGCCAACGACCTACAACAAGGACCTCCAGGAAAGCGTCGAGCCACTCCTCGACCACATCAAGACCGTTGGAGACAGCATCCAGATCGCCAACGGCGTCCTGTCCACCCTCACCGTGATCCCGGAGAAGATGGCCGCCGCCCTGGCCCCGGAGATGCTCGCGACCGAGATCGCAGACTACCTCGTCCGCAAGGGCGTGCCGTTCCGCGAGGGCCACCACATCTCCGGCCGCGTTGTCGCTCTGGCAGAGAAGAACAACGTCCCCATGGACACGCTCAGCCTGGAGCAGCTGAAGAGCGTGGATCCTCGCTTTGACGAGGACGTGCGGACATGTCTGGACTATGAGCGGGCGGTCGAGCTCAAGGATGCGATTGGCGGCACGAGCAAGCGCGCCGTGGCCGAGCAAATCTCCATTCTGAAGGGGCTGCTTTGAACTTTGTTCTCGAGACGCTGTGTGTATATGCAGATGAATGATACTCTATAAAAACTTGTCATGATAGCGTATGTATAAAATGTGTGCTGGGATTCTGTCTCCTGAACCGCGATGGACCAATACCTCATCTGCTCACGGGGCTGTGGTAGAACGAACTCTCAATGTACTAGATGATTACGATATGAGTATGCTCTTTCCACCCTTTATCTAGCGGAGAAGCAGGTATCCTACAAACATGACTTTTCTTCGAGTCAACAGTGTGCATAAGCTGTACAGTAGCAAGCCAGCCTAAAAAGGCATCTCCCAACACTCACCTAAACACTCCCCTTGACGAATCCACCACCCGTGGACCTGTACCTGCATATACAAAAACGTTACACCTTTGCGCTGTAGCAGTTCATTGACCTAAACAGGTAGTATATATAGCACGTAGTGGGCGGTATGTACATTACATACCTGGTACCTACAGATGAAATGAGCTAATCCATCCCATGCCCCGCAGACTGAGTATCCTATCTCACATGGACTAACTCAGGTAGGACCGTTAAGTCATCCCCAGTCTCAACTGAAACAAGTTTAATTATTATAAAGTATTCAAGGTAGACGCCTAGGGAAGTAGCTATATAGATGGGGGGGGGTCATCGATCGTATGCCTCAGGTAGGCATCTACCCGGGTACTGTACCTCGTAAGTAGGAAATGATGTGCATTAGGGTAACAGCTACCTACTGGTATGCAGGACATGCTAACCATCTGAGGAGATGGTGATCCAGCACCGTCAACCCTGGAAGGTGGGAGGTTAGTAGGCGGTAGTATCAACCCCCCAAAAAATGGACCTGACCTCAGTTCTCCAGTCGACGTCATGTGCTCCATCTTGAGCTTAGGCTCCCTCGTTACGTACAATAATGCGTGTAGGCAGGACGGCAGAAGGCTAAATAAAAGCTGTCAAACTGTCAAAGTCACTCCCCTCCATGGATGGTGCGCGCCCAGGTGGAGAGTACCTAATGTACAGTACATGTACCTGGCCTTTACAACTGGATCGATAGATTTTTGGTTTGGAAGCCTGGAAAGCTACTCTCCTAAGCCACTTGATGAAGCTGACTGACGTCTGACTGAGACTGCAGTTTAAGCTGTGCTAGCACCTGGTTCCTATATGCATATATCATGTGTTAAGTGTGCAGATACATAAGTACTGTACCACACGTATGTATACATGCCTGAGCGCATGAGAGTAGAAATCCCATCCATGATCACAATATCATGTTTGTCTTTCTCGTGTCAGGTACAGTACAGCACATGCATGTAGATATTTTTGCCTAGCAGGCACATGTGCAGGAGGAGCACTTCATACCTCCAAATTTGTAGAGTGCCCAAGTACGGAGTAGACCTATCTCCATATGCCCATCCTCCCTCCCTCCCTTTTCCAGTCCTATCAGACATTGGTGCATCAAAGCCTTGGAATTGAACTGAAACATGGACGTGTTCTAAGCCGCTAAGACTGGCGGTCGATCCTCCATGGATCATCCGGAATCCTCCGAAGATCACCTCCTGTACACAGTACTCCGTAATCCCTTAGTCCAGTTAGTGCACCGTGCACGTCCCCCCAATCCCAAACCTCAAGCTCAAGCTCAAGGGCGCTTGGGCGCGTCCATGATCTGATCGCCGATGATGATCAACATGTTACATGATCAACACGCCCCGTGCCCCTCCTAGGCGCGCGGATCCACCTGAAGAATGACAAATCTTCCCGGCCAATGAGAGGTTGTCTTTCTTTTCGAGCTTAGCTAAGTCTTAGGGTCTCGGATGGTGATCATCTATGGATTATGTGGATAACTTGAGAACTTAATTCTATCATCGCGTGGGCGGTACTATCCGAGTGCATTGTGGACCTGCCCCCCTAGCCTGGCCAGCAATGGACATGGGCTTAGGCCTAGACACCTGCATGTGCATATAGGACATGCACCCTTCGCGTTACATTGCAGAATTGGGGATTCATGATGTCATCCGGTTCAGGGGTTAAAGTCGTACAGTACAATGCTCTGTATGATGACGTAGGATTGGATTGTGAGTTCCTGTGCCTGCCAGGGGCGCATGTGGTGGGAGCATATCGTTGGATAAACGTGGAGTAATCAGGTTCTTTTAATGTTTACGGAGGATCTATACCGCTGCATACCAGGGATGATGCTAATACGTAGTAGTAGGTTTCCGCATACTGTGTGACTCCTGCTATGGAAACGATTGAGCATCGAATTGAGGCAACTTATGAGGTTCCTTCCTATGTATGTATTGTACTGTAGTACAAAACTTCTTCAACGAATGCCTTCCTCTCCCTGTACAGCAGCATTCCAGCTACGTACTGGATCCCTCCTCACTGCCCATGCGAAAAAGGAACAACCGTCAACCCCAACCGCCGCCGCATGCGATACGCCCGGCCCTTCCAGTCCCTGCACCACCCCAATGCCCTCAGGAAATCGACCTGGATCCACGTCAACCGCTCCCCCAGGTCCCATGCCTCCTGCACCTCCCCGTCCAACAGCAGCCGAATCGTGCCGACCCGCTCGTAGAAGAGCCGTCCGTACGGCGCCATGTCGAGATCCATGTTCAGCAGAGCCTCGATCAGGCTCCAGAGAAACGCGACCAAGTACTCCGGGTGCAGCATGAACTCGACGCCGGTGTCCCTCCGGAGCCGGATCAGCTCCCAGATCTGCGTCTGCGGGGGGGCCAGGAGGTGCCGCGACACGTGCGTCGGCGTCAGGACGTCGAGGTCGAGCGTCTTGATGCTGATGTCTGCATCCGCATCGAACACGTCCTGATCGAGTCGGTGCAGACCGAGGAGTGGCACATCCTTCCGTGGGCCCACGGGGCCGCAGGCCAAGAACCGTTCCAGCAGGCTGTAGAAGTACCCGGCCATCGGGGGCGGCAGCCGGGCGTTGTCGCCGATGCAGAAGGCGTTTCGATCAATACTGGTCTTGCTGGTCCCGAGCATCCGGATCGTGGTGTATACGCGGTCGACGCGGGTCGACAGCGCCGGCACGGAGATCCACGTCGGGTAGAGCGCTTCCTCGTCGACGATGACGACGTCCAGTTCGTATGAGTGCCTCGTTGGCAGACGGTGCAGCGCGTCCAGCGTCTCGGCGTGCAGTTGGCGGTTGACCAGCAGTAGGGGGAGGCTGTTTGTGCACGGGGACCGCGGGGCGTATCTGACGTTGGTGCTGTCGGTCCACGACACGTATATGAGGTCGTCGAGTTCGGTCCGGTCGGGGGCGGTGGTGAAATATCTGTTTCTGAGATCTGGACGTGCCACCGCCGGAGTGGACACGACCAGATCGAGGATAATGTCGCGGAGTTCGCGGGGGAGGTCGAGAAGGGACGGCATGGTCAAGTTGGTACGTTGCTGATGTGCTATCGTGACTGCCAGCGGTCTTTAGGAGATTGGGTAGATAGTACGTACTGTACATCTGAGTAACATCTGAGTACGTTGTTAAATAGAGCACCCTGATGTAGGCCAAACAAAACCAGATTTGATGGCGGATGAAGCCTCCATCGACCTCTCCATGGCAACAAGCTGTTATGTCGGAGAATACCAACGCTGCCTAACCTCAGGGTTTGTAATCCGGAAGCCCCCGTCCAGTGGAGTGTCTGGGCGGGCCCGTTCATTTCCTCGTTTGGAAAGCCTGAAACCGCGGGCAGGTGTTGCACACAGGTCATTGTCGACCTCTCTGATGTTCTTCTGTATGCAGATACAAACCTTGGTGTATACATGGTTTCTTTCTTTTCTTTGTTTTAGATGTTGAACCGCCTATGGAATGCTCCTTTGTAAGTGATGTAGGTCCCAGTACATTATACAAGTTCCATTTATTGATAAAAAAAATCAACAACGCTCCACATACGATCTCATCATCATCGTCCAGTTGATAGAATTATAAAATTTCAGAGAGCATCAAAACCAGCTCCCCCGTCCATCCACACAATAGAGACAAATAGAGAGAGACAAGGGTGTATGCACTGAACACGAATTCAAGGCTTCTATATAATACGGAGTAGATGAGTAGGCGGTAACTATCCATAGGTACGAGTCTATCGAACCGAACACACACTGATACAAGTGGTGAAGTGCAGCAAGGCGGTTGCAAGCCACGGTACCCCTGGTTCCCCTGGGCCGGGGCCGGGGATCCCGGGGACGATCCGCAACCACAACCACGTCCTCGGGAGACTTGGTGCCTTGGACTTGGAGAGAGGACCCAAAGGTATGGCTCACACGGGTCACCGATTCACCGCTCAAAGCCACGTTTGGGTGTTCATGCAGGCGTGCCTGCGTGAGTGCATGTGGAATATAAGGTAAGTACATACGTACTAGTATGCAGGTACGGAGCCATGCGTAGAACTTCGGTTCGTAGGCAATGTGATGCTATGTCTCTTGCTCATTGGCTATGTTCCATAATCCTGTATGTCCTATCTGTACATGTACATACAATCTTGTCCATCCATCCATATCTGTCCAGAAATCGTGTTCAGAGTCGATAGTATGCGTGTATAAATGAAACGCTAAGGAGACCCATTGCAGCGGATGCAGTGTAGTGACCTGAAACGGCACCAGTATGTAGAAAATTCCCGTGATGTGTATATATAGAATCAATCGAGAAATCCCATAGCCAAAAAAATCCCGTATTTCACAATCAAGGCTCAATCAATGTCACGATGTTCGCCATTCCCCATGTATTCGACCAACTCCTTGATTTCCGAAAACGCTGTACAAACCGACAGCCCATGTGCTTGTGATAGGAGAAGATAAACATAGGAAAAAAAAAATGGAAATGCAGCAGAGGCGGTCGAAACTCGTGATGTGCGTATGTATGAACGAGTGAATGCATGCAGCATCATATATGTATGCAACCGAGATAACCGAAAGTCGTGTCTCTACTGTGCAATGAGTCGCTCAAATTCGACGATCGATGCTGTCATGAACCGTGACAGGACCGCTTGCTCAGGTCGCTGCTACTCCGCAGGATCCGTCGGAGCTTGGTCACGATCTTTGTTGTCTTGGTCGAAGAGTCTGAGACTCGAATCAGTAAGACAGTTCAATGGACAAGGTGGAGAACTAGACACACCACTGCCTCTTCTGGATTCGTCAATTTTGTACTCTGGGGCCTCAGGGGACGCGTAGGCACCTGCCCAGTAGCCGACTGTATTGTCTCCGTACCACTCGCTGGTGGTGAAGTCGGCGTGGTAGTATGGGGTCTGGAGTGCCGAGACGTGGGGATACAAGGTTGCCAATGGATTGGCAATGGCTTGCGGCGGATTCCGCCGGCTCTCGGAAGGGTCTCTATCTGACTAGCCCTTGGTAAGCAGGATGCAAAGACTGTATGGCGAAGGAGACCTACGTAGAGCTCGTAGTTGGTCTTGTAGCAACACATGGTGGGGAAGTTGGAAACGCGCGGGAAGGGATAAAGCTCAAGCTACCCCGACCGGGAGAGAGTGCTCTGGAGAGGTATTTCTGAAGTCCCCTTGGACCCTTTGTAGGAGGCAGGAATGAAGAGGGTGTTGAAGACGCCTTTGAGGGAGGTGACCTGGTGAGCAAGGGAAGGAGGAAGGAGTGTATTTAAGCTGCATGGGGATAGCAGCCCTATACGAGGGCTGCATACTGCTCCTCCAGCTATCTTTACAGATTCGGAAATTCGATGACTTCACGCCAGCCCAGGTTTTTGTCATGGTGGAGTCCTGGATCTTCGATCTGAGAGAGCTAAGAGGAACTAGTGAAAGTCAGATCGCCGTGTGCAGGAGTGTGGGTCTGGGTGTGTACGCAGGGGCGTCAGCCCTAGAAGGCTAGAACAAGACAATTGTCGCATCCTTGCGTGACCGGGCGGTTCCAGGCCAGCAGAGTGACCAGATCAACTGATAGTGTGTATCTTGACGGCTATCTTGTCTCACAGGTCGAAGAAGCTCGTTGCGGACCATGCATTGTTGCATCCTGTCGTGGTCCTACCGTTTCCCCTTCACGGGCACGCGTGCTTCGAACATGCAGAGAAGGCCATTATTGGGTCTCAGCATCGTGTTCAAGCGGGCAGGACAGAGGTCCACAACTTGCTCTTCACATCCCGGGATCGAGGCTGGCTGGACAGGGCTCGGGAAGCGGACGAAGGAATGATTGAAGAGATCTTACTGGTCTGTCGGGCGGAGATCGCGCTCCCCGCCGGACGCCACGACTGCGCACAGCCACTTGTTTGGCGAGCCGCATTTCGTGGCTGTGAATGTGGCTAGAGATTTGTGGCTTGATAATTTTTGCACCACCTCAGATGCCGGGCGCTTCCCGCTCCATCCCGAGGCCTCTGTCCTCCAACTCCATGGAGCGACAGACGCTCATGCCGCAATATGGCTCGTCGCAAGCATTCCGCTTCAGATGCCGGTCGGCTTATCGCTCTCATGCCCCGCCGACACTGAGACCACACCGAGATCCTCCCGGGGGTTCTTGATGGTCCCCGGGCCGGGGCACGAGCAGGTGCCGTTTCTGGAGCGCCTGAGGGAGCCACTCGAGGAGGAGATCCGGGCCTCGGAGGTGCGGTGGAGCGAGTGGCTGGCGATGGAGGACTGGATGATCGGGCCGCGGAGTCCTTTCTAGGTTTAAAACCCCGCCGAGGCGGGCGTGTCTCGGTAGAGAGGGTTACGATTCTACGGCGTATGGAGTTGCAGTGCAAAAGTTATGAGTATGTCACTTTGTTTGTTCATTAGATACGACTTGGACATGAGATTTTCGTCTGAAATTCAAAATCCTAGTGTTGTCCGACCGTTGTCTACGTAGGAAACTGTCCCACAGCGAACATCACTTCCTTCCACAATCCAAAAACAAGGCAGCCCTTATCAGAACCCAAAATCAGATATACATCCCCACCGAAACAAGTGTCCCGCGAGGCGACGCAACTGGGGGAACCTCGAGGATCAGCTACACGGACACCCTTCGGCCGGTCCCACCGTTCTGTCCTGTGAAGGCTCCGCTTCCTGTGCATACAGGGAAGTGCGCGTCTTAGTCCAGAGCCGACCTGAATCCGGTAGTCTGGGAAATTACGAGTAGGGATGTTGTTTTGGTCTGATTTTTTTTGATGTCCACATACTCCGCACAGTACTTGATGATGCCGTAAGTCAATTGATTATCCATCAACTATTCACACAAAACTACGCATAGACCATTTTTCACCGAGTATATACTAAATAGCAGTTAGTAGACTAGGATTCTCCGATTTCATTTATTCATCGTGATTGTTTTGTGTTGTGTGAGACGTGTGATGGCTGTAAAGTATATATATATATATATATTTCTCATACATGTCCTCCGTATACGTATATTTTCGGACCTTGTCTAGAAACCACCAGCACCCCAGCAGTCCAATTTCCTTCAACTGCTCAATAGCCTGTCGGACGCTTTTTTAACTTTTCTCTTTTTCAAGCGGAAAATCTTGCTATATCTCCCCTCAAGGGGAGTTCGAAGAACCATCGGAAGCCGGAACCGACCCCGACCTCTCGGCTCCGCTCGGCCCGGCTCAGCCGAAAATGGAAGCTCGTCAACACCCGGGCACCTGTTACACCCAACGACACACTCCACTGCACCACGACAACTCAGAAGATCTTGATTGTTAAACATCGAAGAACCCAAAACTCGGCTACATAGACCACTGGCATAGCTTCACAGGCACAGACCAAGTTGAGTTGAGGCTGTTGCGCAGCCCTGACGGCCCGACCAGGAGGGACCCGCCCAGGCTGAAAGAAGCGATGACAGAATATCAAGCTTGGCACGCGATGGATGGATCGTGGGGCCGCGGGGAAGGGGGAATCAGTAATTTTGATTTTCGACAGGGCTTGAGTTGAGTTTCAGCCGATGTCGAGACTCGAGGGGTACTCCTAATGCATGACATAATAATAATGAATGCTACGGTGTCGTTTTTAATTCCAAGGTGATTTGCTTTGCGAAATCCAGAGTACCTGTGTATCTACCACGGCAGAGACCAAGACAAACGTGGTGAGGATATATCATATTCCTCTCGGGTACCGACCTAGGGACAATACATCCAAAAAGAAAAAGAACAAAGCACAATGACCACCCCCGAGATACTCATATACCACCACCCCGACCCGCAGAGCTCCCTCCTCCCGCTGCTTCGCGCGCACCTCCCGCACAGCGTTCCCCTCCTCCGCCGCATCCAGCACGGCCTGGCGTATCCCTCGCCCACGGCCGCCGTCCTCGCGACCTTCCCTGCCACCACCACCTTACCCTCCACGACAGAACCATGGCTCGCAGCCCACGTCGACCTCTTCCGCGGCCGCGAGACCCAGATCTACATCTACTCGAGCCTGGAGCGGGAAGCGTCCTCCCCGCCGGCGTCGGCAGCAGGCGTCGACTCCGACTTCGTCTCGACCTTCGGCGACAGGATAAGTATGGACAAGCAGGCCCGGACGCGGGACCAGCTCCTCGCGTTCCTGGCCTACGTCAAGGCGAACCTGCTCCCGGAGTATCTCTCGTCGCCGAAGGCTGCTGCTGCTGCTGCTGATAATCCTCCATCTCCATCTCCATCTACGCCCGGGACAGGGTCAGGTACAGGTACACCCGTCAAAAAGATTCCCCCTCCGCCCCCGACGGCCTTCCTCATCGGCAGCATGCACACGGGCCTCGCGACGCTCCTCACGGCCTCGGGGACGGACTACTCTGATCGCCAAACCCTCCCCGGGGTGCGGATCATCCGCCGCGACGACCCGCCGTATGTCAAGTACCTGTTCCGGCCGGAGGCATATAGACTCCCCAGCACAGGCACAGACAACGATAATACAACATCAGATAAAGACAAAGACAGAGACGAAGCTCCGGAAAGAAGAAGGCATCCGCTGCCACCCGGGTACCGCTTCCACGACCGCCGCGGGCGCTACGGCGTCCAGCCGCACCACCACGCCCTGGTCAGCAGCCGGACGCACATCCCGCGCTCGAGCGAGACGCTGGCCCGCATGCCGGGGGTGGCGGTTTACTATGATGGTGACGACAAACCCAATCCAAACAGTTCCCAGACCCATGATGGTTTGGAAGGAGAGGAGGAGATGCCCATCGCATGGGCCTTCCTCGGCGTCGACGGCAGCCTGGCCACGCTGCACGTCGAGCCGGCGCACCGCGGGCGCGGCATCGGCGCGTGCGTGTCCCGCGAGGCCATGCGGTCCGGGTTCCGCGCGGGCGGCATCTTCAGATCCAGATCCAGATCCAGATCGCTTGGAGAGGAGGAAGGAGAAGGGGAAGGGGAAGGGGAGCTGGGACACACGGACGTCCTGGTGACGAACAGGGCCAGTCGGCGCGTGATGGAGAAGCTGGGCGGGGAGATCGGGTGGACGGATACGTGGGTGGTGGTGGAGCTAGAGGGGTGATGGATATGTAGATACCATCCCTAGATAGATACATATCTAGGGTCTGTATTGTACATACATACAGCGTATATGGAGTACATACGTGATGTTCCATCAAATATAAGCAGATACGGGAACAAGGCACTTGCAGGTCCAAGAGAGTCATGCGAGAGTACGGGAGGTTTCAGCACGTCTCGCGGAGAGGTCGATGGACGAATACCGCGTGGATGGGCAGTCTAGGATCGAGCTGGCAGTCCAAACCGGTAACTCGGGTCTTATATCATGCCAAGACCGGTCAAAGGTTAGATGTCCTAGATTCAATTGGAGCATATAGCAAGCACAAACTAGCTACCCATCGCATTTGGATTCTGGAACAAGAGAGAGGGTCAAGGGTATAAAGGGTCAACGCGACAACGATCCTAAAGACAAAGGCATCCGATTCCAACACATAGGCCGCCAACCACAGGAGCAAGGGGAGAAACCGAATTAACACAAGGCCCGGCCAGAACGTGCAAGAGTGCTTCCACAGTCGCCGCACTGTCCATGTAGCACGCACGCTACCCGTTGAAACCAAACAACATATGGGACAAGGGATCGATCAGTGTTAACATGTAGGTATTCGTTTGGTTGTTTCCGATGACCAGAACCGATTAAAAATATAAATTGCAAGGGAATGAAAACAGTACCAACATCACGGAACAGAAAGACATGTGAGTGGATATAGTGCAGGGTATTCAGTAGTGTCGACCTTCCAGCGGGATACTACAGCCGTCATCGTCATTTCAGTCGTAAAACCCACCAATCATCGCCATAGACGGCGTTGCATGAAACCGGGTTAAACGCTGACACCAGCGCCAGCAGCGGCCGCACCCCATCGCAGCCGTTTGAGGCCGCCTTTGACAGCTTCCTTCCCGCACGCAGCCGACGCTCTGCCGTCGCCCGCCATCGATCCGATCCCGCTGCCGGCCTCTGTCCGTCCAACCTCCCGACCCAGAGCATAGCCGGCCGAGAAGCTGATTGCGGAGAGGAGGACGACAACTCCAGCACTGATGACCCAAGTCATCACTGTCGGACTGACAACAGAGATGACAGAATCAGCGATATTGGAGCGGCGGGCTTTCTTCGAGGTCGACGAATGAGAAGAGGCACGTTCCTTCGAGGAGCTTGCTCTGCGCCTCGGCTTTGAAGCTGAAGCGGAGGCGTTGGAGGAGGATGTCGGCGGCTTGTGCTGCTTTGTCGACCGGTTCGATGCTGGAGACGGACCGGTGCGAGCGGGAGGAGCTGGGCGGTGTTCTTCTTCGCTGCTCTCCTCTCCCATTGCTACCGATTCCGGGACCAGTCGGAACGAGGATGGCTGGGCAGACGGACCGGCCGCCGCGGGTTGCGTGTCATTCTTTGGCAGACCGCGCGCCGCCGCTGCACAGGAGAGCAGAGTAGTCAGGCTCGCTCGTAGAGCTGCGTCATGGTCGGCCTGGTAGGATGGAGAAATCATGTTGTACGGACTGTGCTGCGGCTGCCGACGGCTGGAACGCATGCTGGAATATGAATGACTTCGGATCGCAGTCCGCCGGCTGGAGCTGGAAAAGGCACTGCAGTTGGACCGAGGAGGATCAGGCGCGCTCGTCCGCGACAGAGAGGCCGGGGGATGGGTAAAGGCATTCGGCTGAGGCACGAATGGCGCGGTGTTGATCTGCATCGCGAGAGCCGTCGAGTTGTCATCGTCCTCGTCGCTGGATGGAGCAGCCGCGGAGGAAGCCGAACCGGTGCGCAGCAGCAGCGCATCTCCCCTCGAGCGGGCGAAGACGTCTTCGTTGGAGCCGCTTAGCACCCGGTCGGACTCGCTCTCGCTTTCTTCATACTCATCCTGGCTGCTGCCCAACTCCCGGGGGGAGTAGCTGATGTGTTCCGCGGTAAGACGCCTTCGTCGGTTGTGGTGGTAAGCCGAACTGGACTCGCGGCGTTCGACACGTAGGCCAGTGGTGATTATCTCGTCGTTTGCGGCCGACGACAGGGATGAGGACGAGGGCTGGGACGACACTTCGACCCAGGAGTCTATGTAATAGCGGAGTGAGTACATCTTGCATGAACGGGGAGGGCGGAGTTAACGCAGGGGGGAGAGATGGTTCAGGGGATGGAGTCGACAAAGCATGGGAAACTCGAAGGAGATGCAAAGACAAAGAGCAGGATGTTGCGATGCACAAGGGAGATACGCACCCTCCGGTCTCATGTGCCAGGCAGCGGACTGGTTGCGTGACAAAGGGGTGTTCTCCCGGGCCATCTGATGGCCGTCTCGCGTCATCTGGATGGGGGCAGGAGGGCCGTCACGGACAGGATTCAGGAGGTCGTAGTGTGTTGGCTGCATGGCACCTTGTCGCGGCAGACAAGAGAGTCAAGAGGATAGGTTCGCAAGGAGACAAGATGCGAGAGGAGCAGAAGGAGGAGGTTCGAGGGAGATGGACCGCGACCTGGCGGTCAGCAGGGGCTGGCAGTTCGTTGGGGACGGGTGGGGCCGCGTGGGACGGAGCAACGACGCGGCTCTATCTTATCTCGAGAGGGCGAGATCAGATCACCAGGATGTCAAAGGCACCGATGCCAGACGTAAGCGGATCCGGAGCCCTCCGTGATCTCGAGATTGCAAGAGGCCGCTGAGGTGCGCTTGTGAGGATGTACGGGACGTCGGACGCAGCGAGGAGGGAGCATGCGCACCGTGCCGGAGAGCCCGTGACCGCGAGAGGCTGCCTGACAGACTATGGAGTAGAGGCGATGAAACGGTCGGCGGCCACGGGAGCTCAGCAGGTCTGGCACGCCGCTCGAGAGGATTCCCGTGACGGGAGGGCCAGAGGGAGGAGTTTAAAATGATGGAAGAAAAGACGAAAGAGCGTCGAGGGGATGGGAGACGTGAAGGGGGTGGAAGGTGAAGGGGGTGGAAGAGGGCCGAGGATGGCAGAGAGGGGGAGCTGATATGATAGATCATCGGACGGCCTGGCCGGCGGGCCGTGGCAAGAGCGCCGGGCTGCGGGGGCGGTGCGTGGGGTTACCGGTTTCGGCATCGCGGGTGCGTGGCCGCAAGGGGCCCGGGTCACGGCGCACGTCTCCGGTCACGTGACAGGATGCTCGTCATGCTCTACGGTTGAGGTACAGAGGATCACAGTGATCAAGCAAGTGCAGTCGCATTTTTTTTGAAAGATACAGACAAGTTACCGCCAGACAGAACAGAATACATCGCAAACTTTTGTGGAGATCGACAGTAGACCGGAAATAAAAAGACAAAGTACAACCCAGAACACGAGGGCAGATGCCAGTGGTACAGTACAGGACCTACCTTGGCTGCTCACACAGATTCATCACCATCACTCAAAAGTGGTCTTCTTGCCCTGGAACTCGCCAAAGCCGCCCCGGTTGGTGCTGGCGCTGGCGTTTCCGCCGCGGGCTCCGCCACGGCCTCCGCGAGCACCTCCGCGGCCGCCCCGGCCACCCCGGGCCCCGCCGCGTCCGCCGCGTCCGCCGCGCTGCGACTCGCCGTTGCTCGGGCGCGGCGTGCTGAAGTCCAGGCGCATCGGCCGCCCGGCCAGGTCCGCCCCCTGCAGCTCGTTGAGCGCCTTGCGCGCCTCGTCCACCGACGAGAACGAGATGTAGCCGAAGCCCTTGGGGCGGCCCGAGTCGGCGTCGGTCGGCAGCCGGATGCCCGTGATGGTGCCCATGCCCGAGAACTTCTCCTTGATGGTGTCCTCGTTCGCGCTGAACGGGATGTTGCCGATGAACAGCGTGTCGCTCTCGGGGCTGGTCTGGTCACCGAAGGACTTGGCCCGGGCCTTGGCGCGCTCCTTGAAGTTGCCCTGGTCCTTGTCCTGGCGGGCGTTGGCGAAGTCGAGGTTGATCTTGCGGCCGTCGATCTCGGCGTCCTTCTTCGCCTCGTACGCCTTCTTGGCATCGGCGGCGTTCTTGAACTCGACGTAGCCGAAGCTGGACGGGAATTAGCATGCATCATTCACTCGGGGAGAGGACGGTCACTTACCCCCTGGAGCGACCAGAGTCGCGCTCAGTCACTATGCGCACACCGGCAAGCTCACCAAACTCCTGGAACTCGCGGCGCAGCCACTCCTCATCGACGTTCCATGACAGGTTGCCGACAAAGAGGTTGCCGGTCTCGCCGTTGGCTCCAGCGTTCTCGGTCTTGGACTTTTTCTTGGAGGCAGATGCTTTCTCCTCGTCTGCCTTGCGCTTCTTGGGAGCCTCCTCCTTGGGAGACTCCTCGCTCTCTTGCTCCTCGGATTCGGACTCGGACTCGGATTCCGACTCTGACTCAGACTCGGACTCAGACTCGGATCCAGACTCAGAGCCCGACTCAGACTCCTCCGATTCAGATTCCGACTCCTCGGACTCGGAAGAATCGGAGGTTTCCGAGCTCTCAGATTCCTCGGATTCCTCGGAAGAGGCATCCTGGAACAGTTAGAGACACAACTTTAAACGAATGGGTCGGGGTTGACATACCTTCTTCACACCGTTGGTCTTGTCGGCCTTCTTGGCCTTGGCAGGAGCCTCGTCCTCGCTCTCAGAGGAATCAGACTCGGACTCGGATTCAGAGTCAGAGTCCTCGCTCTCGCTGCTCTCCTCCTTGGTCTCAGCCTTCTTGGGAACCTCGTCCTCCGAAGAGGATTCGTCACTGGACTCGGATTCGGACTCAGACTCGGACTCGGACTCAGACTCAGATTCAGATTCAGACTCGGAAGCGGATTCGGGCTTGGCCTTGGCCGCCGCCTTCTTGGAGTCCTTTGCCTTCTCGACTGGCTTCTCCTCTTCGCTCTCACTCTCGCTGCTGGAGGAGCTGGCGTTCTTCATCTCCTCATCGCTGTCGGACTCGGACTCGGAGCTGCTAGGCGTAGGCTCCTTCTTCTTCTGCTTGAGTTGTGCCTTCTCCTCCTTGGCGATGAGCTTGCGAGCGATTTCCTTGCTCTTGGCCTTAGGACTCTGAGCCGGCTTGGTGATTCCGGCATCCTTGACCTTGGTAAGGGTCTTGTCGACGGGCTTTTCGGGGCCCTTTGCGGCCTTCGCCTTGGTCTTGGACATTTTGCTCTGCATTTTCTGTTAGTCAAGAGACGCGTATATGAGCTTGGAGAGGCACATACCAAGTACAATATCCCTCAATGCAATGAGATGGACTGTTGGAGTCGAGAAGCAGACCTCTCGATGTGCGGCAGAGCCTACTTTCCCACAACACCCGATTTGAAGAGAATCAAGTGATGCTGCTGCGTCACCTGATGAGATCCCCCAGAAGAAACCACTAGGAACGATCTGATCACAGCGGGAAGCAAGTCTCAAGCGAAGAAGGATCTCCGTGAGACTGCAAGCGCAAACACCCACAAGTAACCCACAACGGACAGTGTTCAAGCCCACAGAGACGGACAGGTGATATGCAGCCGTCTATAATATGAAACCCACGAGTGTGTCCCACAAAATAGAAGTGCAGTATCCCTCAGCCCACGGCCCTCAGTGTTAGCCCACAGTGTGCCAAGTTGGAAGTGTACTTTGCAGTACCGCCCACGCTGCTGTGTCAGTTAGAGAGAGTCCAAGAAAGATTGGGAATCTCAAACTCTGGATCTTCGCTCTGCAGATTCCCTCAAGAATCCTTCCGATGAAGGCGTTGATGGGGTGGTGACGAGGGAGTTGGAAGGGGGAAAAAAAATTCAGAGAGCTGGAGCTCAACTAGCGGGAAAAGCGCACGGAGGCTGGAGGGGAAACGAAAATTTCCCCTCACCGCCTTCCCTGCGGGGCTAAGCTACATGCGGCCCAGCTCTAGCTCCGCGGCGTGAACCAGTGGGCGCGGCTCCCGAGTGACCTGTGGGTACCTCGTCTGCAGCGGCCACAGAGCGCCATCGTGGTGTACCCGGCGGTATCCTCTCACGGGCCTCACCTTACTGCCAACACCGCACTACCGTGAACCACTCCGCCTGCGACATCTCCGGGTCGCCCATCACACCTCCTCCAATCCTCAACGTCAAGTTGAGGCGACAAGGAATCCATGGGACTCAATTGAATCGATCCTGTCCGTCTGCCATGGCCCCTCCCACGCCCTCTTCCTACCGTCCGCGGAAGAAGAGAAAGCTCCAGCCCCTCTCGCCCAGCGCCAGCAATGACCTGATCCTTGAGCCGGGAAGTAGCAGGGCCTCACCTGCGTTCCCCCTGGTCTCGTTTCTTTGGGCTGCCCGCGGAGGCACGTCTCAATGGCTCATCCTGCCGCTGATTCTTATGACTGCCGGCCTGTTTCGCTGGGCCGTCGGTCTGTGGGGATACTCGGGTGGGTTGCAGAACGGACCTTCAATAATGTCGCTCGAGGATCCAGGGCTGACCGTCGTTTTAGGCTTCCAGACGCCTCCGATGCACGGCGATTTCGAGGCGCAGAGGCACTGGATGGAGCTTACCTCCCACCTGCCAGTCTCCAAGTGGTATTGGTATGACCTGCAGTACTGGGGCCTAGACTACCCTCCCTTGACCGCGTACCATAGCTTGCTTCTGGGGAAGATGTATGTTTTGTAGTGTTTCCGGTTATTCTGTTGACGTTTTACTGATACTATGCAGTGGCTCCCTTTTCGACCCAGCATGGTTTGCGCTCGATGAATCCCGCGGCTCCGAGGATCCTCTGTTGAAGGTCTATATGCGTGCTACCGTGCTTGTGTCGGAGTACCTCGTGTATATCCCTGCCGTCTACATCTTCCTCCGAAGGTACGCCCACGTGCAGGGTGTCCACGCATGGCCTGCGTCGATTGCTCTCGTCGCCATTCTCATGCAACCGTCTACGATTCTCATCGACCACGGCCACTTCCAGTATAACACTGTAATGCTTGGATTGGCAGTCGCTAGTCTGGAGAGCATCTTCGCTGGACGGTTCTTATGGGCATGTCTCTTTTTCGTGGCAGCGCTGGGCTTCAAGCAGATGGCTCTCTACTATTCACCGGTCATTTTCTGCTTCCTCCTTGGGGCTTGTATATTTCCGCGCATCAGGCTCGTTCGCCTCTCGTCCATCTCGTTGGTTACACTGGTCGCTTTTGCCATCCTGTTTGCACCGATCATTGTCGGTGCGCTGTATGACAGCTATCGCGGAAATCCCATTCCAGGGCCTGCCCCTCCTCTCTTGCAGGTACTCCCTGTCAAGATTAATGAGCAGTCGTGGCTCTACCCTGCAGTTCTACAGCTCGCACAGGTGATTCATCGAGTATTCCCCTTTTCCCGCGGCCTCTTCGAAGACAAGGTGGCGAATGCATGGTGCGCCATCCACACCTTTTACAAGCTCAATCGGTTTCCCTCGAGTGTCCTACAACGCGCCTCACTTGGGGCCACCCTTGGCTCTATCCTCGTTCCCTGCGCCATCATCCTGCGCCATCCACGGACTTCGCTTCTTCTTCCTGCTCTCGCCAGCGTCGCGTGGGGATTCTTCCTCTTCTCCTTCCAGGTTCATGAGAAGAGCGTCCTGCTGCCTCTGCTACCAACGACTCTCCTTCTGAGCGGTGCTGGCGGCCTAAGCAAGGAGACCAGGGCTTGGGTCGGCTTGGCTAATATGCTCGGAGCATGGACCCTTTTCCCGCTCCTGAAGCGAGAAGACCTCCGCATCCCCTACTTTGTCATCACGTTACTCTGGGCGTATCTCTTAGGCCTACCGCCGACCTCCCTAGAGATCTACCGCAATTGCGCAGAGGCCGAAAGTTCCGGCACCAGCTCTAATCTCCACATCCTCACCAAGCTCATTCACCTCTCCATCTACCTGGCCATGATTGTCTGGCACGTCCTTGAAGCTTCTATTCGACCTCCTCCCGATAAGCCAGACCTGTGGGTCGTGTTGAACGTGCTCATCGGTGCGGGTGGATTCGGGATTTTATACCTCTGGTGCACATGGAAGCTGATCGTGCAGAGCTTGAGACTGAGCCGGAAGGTGTCTGAGGAGGAGAGCAAGAAGAAGAAGCAATGAAAATGGCTGCATTAGCTGATTTTTCTGGACCTGGATTCCTTTGCCATAAAAAGTATGACGGCGGCTTAGGCGCTTTGATACCCCCCCTCTTTTCTATTGCCGCCTTTTCCGCCCAAAATGCTCTTTCCATTCAAACTCTACCGGACTGTGTGTCTTCAACCGTCAGTCCGCCGTGTTTGGAGCGAAAGCGCCAGCTTTTATGTGTATTTGTAAATAGAAAAAAAGTTCTATGTGGCCCAGTAACGTGCTCTGCAATGGATTTAAGATTCATGAACAGTGCCTTTATGAAGTCATGCGGAACTGTAACCTTTGAACCAGGGTATGTTATATATAGGAGATGAGTTTATTCCCAGATCCTGCGCAGCTCAATCTAATGTACAATCGTGTGCCTGAGCGGTCTAAATGCAACAATCATGTGGAGTATAACAATAGTGTACAGATGACCCAGACACTATGTACATCAGAAGTACAGTACAAGGGAGGGGTTCATTCGATATATTGTACAGATCATATTATGGTCGTATCTCTTTCATGTCGGAATTGGAAGCTCTTGGGTTCAACCCGGACAACCTCAACGTCCAGATTTAGACCTTGAACCCGTAGCTGGCCATGCAGCTCCTGTACTGCTCGACCACGGACCGGCAGTCGGTCTCCGCGGGGTTCTCCGCCTTGGAGTAGAGCATGCAGTCGTCGCGGGCTTTCTTCTCGTCTTTGCAGACGCAGCAGGGCTGGAAAAGAATTCGTGTTAGAGAACTTCGTTGGTCTTGAGACTGGGGGCGGTTTCGGGATCCCCCGGGGGGGGGGGGGGTTCTAGGGAAGTTAGGTACCTTTGGCTTGTTGGCCCCTTCGGAGGATTGGGTGTTGGTAGTGGTGGTAGCAGCCGGGGCGGGCTGAGCGGGAGCTTTGTTTTTTGGAGGGAGGAGTCAGTTATCGTTCAATTCTGACATGTTTGCATGGTGGGAGAGAGAGGTAGATAGGGCGGAGAATGTAGGCATTTGAGCGCAGGGATATAGAAATGGAGTAGAAGATCGATTGAAAAGTGCAGAGAGTGAAGAATCGGAACTGAACAAGAATTGAGAGGCTTACCGCTCGAGGAACCGAAGAGCCACGACATTGCTGAAGACGTCGACAGGTGCGAATTGAAGAAGCCGGCGTTCTTGCGGATTGTCACGACCGCCGCTGATTAATGGCGACAGATGCCGATGGATGCGTCTCTGGTCGCTCTGTGCCGCCGGAGTCGCACCGCGCCCGGTGTGACCTAATTCTTTCTTTGGCGGAGGGTCGCCAGACATAACAATTTTTTTTCTGCTACTTTTTACCACTAACCACCTTCTCGCGACGGTCTCTCTGCTTGAGGCTATTTATTAAGACCTACAGTATCACTCGAAAATTTTTTACTGAATTTCGCACCCGTCGCAGACCGTCGCGCGCCGAAAGACCCCTGGACTACCCCGCCATGGCCCCTCCGAAAGTCTTTTCTCTCGAGGGCAAAGGCCTCAAGCTCGACACCGCAGAGGATGTCGAGGCGCACATTAAGCCTCTGCTCGAGAGCAACGACTTCACTGAGATCCGCCTGGGTGGCAACACTTTCGGCGTCTCCGCCTGCGAACGCCTGGCCCCCGCCCTCTCCGCCCAGAAGAACCTCGAGGTCGCCGAGCTCGCTGACATCTTCACCTCGCGTCTTCTGTCCGAGATCCCGCCCGCCTTGACCGCTCTCCTGAACGCGCTCCTCGAGATCCCGACCCTCCACACCGTCAATCTCTCCGACAATGCCTTCGGTCTCAACACCCAGGCCCCTCTGGTTGACTTCCTCTCCCGCCATGTCCCCCTGCGCCACCTGATCCTAAACAATAACGGTCTGGGTCCTGCGGCCGGTGCGCTCATCGCTGAGGCTCTGACAAAGCTGGCGGAGCGCAAGGAGGAGGCGCGCAAGACCGCTACGGACGGGAAGGAGATCCCGCTGCTCGAGACCGTCGTCTGCGGACGGAACCGACTGGAGAACGGTAGCATGGCCTCCTGGGCGAAAGCCTATCAAGCGCATGCCGCGGGTATTCGCACCGTGAAGATGACGCAGAATGGAATCAGACAGGAAGGTATCTCGCTGCTTTTGAAGGAGGGATTGAGCCACGCCAAGGGCCTTGAGGTCCTGGATCTCCAGGACAACACCTTCACGATCATGGGATCCACTGCCCTTGCGGATGTGATCGGCGGCTGGCCGTCTCTTCGTGAACTGGGCGTCGGCGACTGTCTGCTGTCTCCACGTGGAGGTATCAAGCTCGCGAACGCCCTCGCAGAGGGCAAGAACAAGAAGGTCCAGACCCTCCGCCTGCAGTACAACGACATCACCGCTACTGGGGTTAAGCGGTTCCTGCACGCGGCGCGCGCTGCCCTCCCCGAGCTGAGACGCATTGAGCTCAATGGGAACAAGTTCCTCGAGGATGACGGCAACGTGGAAGAGTTGCGAGAGCTTCTGCAGGCGCGGAAGGAAGAGCACGGCAAGGATGACGACCCAGAGGACATGTGGGGTATTGATGAGCTGGATGAGCTGGAGGAAGACAGCGAGGAGGAAGTCGAGAAGGAGGACGAGGAGGAGGAGATCGAAGAGCACAAGGGCGTCAAGACCGTCAGGGAGGCGATACAATTCGAGGACCAGACCGTCTCCGAGAAGGAGGACAAGGAAGTCGACAAGCTGGCAGACCTGATGGGCAAGACCGGTCTATAGAGGTATTGACCATCTTTTCCGCTTCCTTTTCAGCTTTCCATGACATTTCTTGCTCCTACCAACTCCAACCGCTCTCAGCCCGTGCCTCCGCAGGTGGCTGCCCCGGAGACAGCCACACGATCTAATACGTGACACATACCCTGGCCTTTGGAACAGCCCTCGCTGAATCCCATTCCATTTATGGAATCCGATTCGTCAGGCGTCTTCAGGCTGGCTCTCTGAGGACGAGGTCTATCCTTCCTCCTGCGTTCAAGAAGCACGTGGACAGCCTTTTCGTCATGTCTTCGTTCTATTTATGAGCTTTTGGAGGCTGTATTGGAATAGATCTTGGCCACTCGAGACGGTCCGAAATACCTCTTCGAGTAATAACTTGATCTATTATTGTGTGATACCGGCTTGGTTGCGGCTGTTGTGAGGCTCGAGTCGTGTACATATTTTTGCTTTTTTACCCTTTTCTGATCTGATCTAATACCTGGGTTGGAGATTTGATTGAATTGCAGTGACTTCTACCTTTTTATAGAGTATCTTTGAGCGGCTTTTTGGATGCTATCTAGGTACCTAAAAAGTACGAAAGCTCGGACGGGAGGGCAGATGTATGTGTATCTTCTCTATCCGGCACGAAGTAGCTACATCTCTTCTGAGCAAGGATGTGCTGTAACTTGGTGCAATATATCTTTATCGATTTCCTTGGATGGCGAATATGTGATTGCCCAGCAGTCGAGGCAGCGGTGGAACAAGCTGGGACCCTCTGTGATGCTTAAGGGACCCTCTGTACGCTTGGGTCCAGTATTTGAGACGGATTGCCGATATTCACAGCTCTTCAATTAAAATGAGCGTCTTCAGATTTTGTGTCACGTGCACAGTATGACAAGAGAGCCGCTGGTTTAATATGGTGTTCATTCTCAGAAAAAATTTTCCCAGCAGCGAGCAGAGAAAAAAAATAGTAGTTTCTATAGACCGACTATTGGAATGCAGATGCCCTCGTATGTCGGCCTCATCCGCCGCTGCGGAGATGCCGGGCATGGGTGCCTGCATGCCTGAAAAGCGACGCGGGCTTGGCGTGGAGAACGGCGGCGGTGGATCTCGCCAAGTCCATCGATCGCGACCTGTCCTTCTCATCTTCATCACCGCCCTCCTCGCCCTCCTCGTCCTTCTATCTCTCCCTCTCCCTCTTCTCCCGTCTCCTGTCTCCCTTCAAACTCCTCTTCTCCTCCTCTTCGCCTCTCTGACCTTGCGCCTTGCCGCGCGCTCCGCCTCGCTCCCCGGTTTTCCCGTCCGCGGCACACGACCGTCGTCACGGTGAGCCCGCCATCTCACGACCGTCCCTCTGCTCTCGCTTCCCCGCCTTTCTACACCCTCCCTGCATGCGCAGGGCTGGACACTTGCGCGCGCACATACTCCGGGCCTGAATCTGGTGGGTCCGCTTCAAAGCGTTGAGGTTGGTAATGCCCAGACATGGACACACGTGCTCGACGGCGGCGGCGGAGGTCTCGGAGATGCGCGCTCTTTGCGGGCTCGAGTCAGGCTCAGCGTGCACTTTGCTAGCAGAAGCGGGTTTCTGGCGCCCCGGAACAAGCCGTGAAATATCTGGGGGAGGCCAATTCTGCCGTTCGCATCGTCTTTTCTGTGATCAAAGAAGCATGCTGTTTGCTTGCCGGGCCCTTTTGCGCCGTTGCCGGCTGACCTGTTTGCATGTTTTACGCCGCCGCATAGGCTCAATCAGCTGTTTTCTTCCTCTTGTTAGAAAGTTGGACTACCGTGCTGACACTTTTGATGTATAGCTCGCTTCTGATCTGTCTTGAGCCACCGACCAGACCTACTGGCAGCAGCCTCTCGGAAGTCACACCATGGCATTGGACGTCAGGGAGATAGAAGTCAAGGCCAAGGCCCTTACAAAGGCCGCCACATCTAATGAGCCCTCCGCCAACATCATCGCGATACTCAAAGATTTGCAGAAGGGTGTCCACCCGACCGAAGACCTGCTGCGCCAAACCCGTATCGGTATCATTGTCAACAAGCTGAAGCAGCACAAGTCCCCAGATGTCGCACGTCTATCGGGAGAGATCGTATCCAAGTGGCGGAACGAGGTCAACAAACAGAAAGCGGCCGGGGCACAGGCGGCTCAGCGAGCAAGCGCATCTCCGAGACCGGCCCCCAACGGGACGGCGACACCTGCAGCCGCGACACCTGCTGACAAGATGTCGAAACTGACCGTTCCGCCGGACCAGCGGAGCTGGAAGGCGGACGGCGTTGACATCAACCAGACGCAGAATAAGGTTCGCGATAGCTGTATCGGCCTCATGTACGACGGGCTATGCCTCCACTCGACTGAGTCACCGCGCTTCGTTCTCGAAAAAGCCGTCGCCGTCGAGGCTGCCGCCTACAGTGCCTACGGCCCCGAGTCAAAAGAACAATACCGCACCAAGATCCGCAGTTTGTATCAGAATCTCAAGAACAAGTCGAACCCCAAGCTACGGGTGCGGGTACTCACCAACGAAGTGACGCCCGAGCAGTTCGTGCGCATGACGCACGAGGAGCTCAAGTCGGACGAGCAGCGCGAGAAGGACCGCCAGATCGAGAAGGAGAACATGGACAAGGCGATGGTTGCGCAGGCAGAGCGCAGCATCAGCACCAGTCTCCAGTGTGGCAAGTGTGGGCAACGCAAGGTCACGTACACAGAGGCACAGACGCGAAGCGCAGACGAACCGATGACGCTGTTCTGTACGTGTATGAACTGTGGGAAATCATGGAAGCAATAAAGTTATTTCTCTTGTCCTTTTTACCCTTTTCACCCACATTGGGATCCTTCACTTCGACTCTTCATTCTATTCTCTTAATACAGGCATTATCCTTTACCCCTCGTTCCGCCTCTCGAGACTACTGCCATCTCGGACGTGACGGAGTTTTCACTTTGTTTCTTCTTTCTTCACACACAAGACTGTCTTTTATTATTTTCCTATCTATCTAACGGGCAAACGGGGCTTCGAACGACCGGGGATGAGGAAGGGATGCACGTGTTTGCTTTTACGCAGTAGTTACTGATTGCAGACGGCTCCATCCGTCTCATTTCAAAACAAACAATAGATGCCCCACTCGGCGAGTTTCTTCTCTTCGCCGAGTGGGAATATTTCTTGTTGTTAGGACTGAGGACTGTACGAGTTAGCATTATTAGTAGTGATCATCTGGAATAGAAATGAAATGGCTGGACACCTCCACGAGTTTTGACTAGGCTGGCTGCCAGGATCGTCGAATTTCTCGGCGTTGTATCACGCAACGTACGGAGTACATAGAAGCCTTGTTCCCAGCAGGGTGCCGCTCTGTGCATATGTATGTGCCTCTGGTCGTCCGCTGCTCCATCAGCTACTGACTGCTAATACGGCGGAAGCACCTACCTATATCTTCTCCCCTAAACGTTTTCTACGCAGACCTATCTGAGACTTTTCCATAGTCCATCTATTTTAGTACTAGATTGGAGAGCGCTAAATATATTTGATTTCTGGAATGTTCTCATTTCTATCTCGGTATCTACCTGGATACCTATCACTGATAAAGAGATAAAAAGAATTGAGAGGAGTTGAAACGTGGAGCTCTATTACCAACTGAGATCCCTTCGGTTATTTGAAATCTCTCTCCCTTGATATTGGTATGAGAAACCTTTAGGTAACGCCGGAACCCTAACCTCAACTCCGTATATATCCATCCATCCATCAATCCAACCCCTAGTTTATATCATTTATTACTTCCCCGTCGTCCCCGCAATCACCTCCCTTGTCTCCTTCCTCGTCCGCCCCTCCAACTCCCTCAGCCGCCCCTGACTCGCCAGATACGCCGCCCCCGTATCCGACCACACCCGGTACTCCTGCACCTTCAAGCCCCTCCCGTCCTGATCCTCCGCCAGCCCGAGCCGGTAGCAGAACGTCTCGTTCCACGCCTCCCCCGTCGCCTTCCAGATGAACCGCGCCCTGCCGCGCACGAACACCGCCAGGGACTCCCCGTCCACCAGCCACTCGTCCTCCGGGTCGAACCGCATGTGCTCGAACGCGAGGTGCTCGTGAAGTAGGTCGAAGTAGCGCCCGACGCCGTCGAGCCCGTTGAAGGTCCGGCCCAGGAAGGGCGCCAGGGCGGGGTGTCCGTGCTCGTGGGCGATGGGCATCGGGTCGGTGGTGAAGTGGGAGAGGAGGTCGTCGACGGGGGCGGCGGCGGCGAAGGCGGAGCAGAGGGCCTGGGCGGGTTCGAGGAGGGTGGTGCGGGGGAGGACCATGGTGGTGGATGTTGTAGATTTTAGATATGGATGTGGATGTATGTATGTGGTATCGCTTAATCGATGGAATCTGGTTAGAAGGAAACTGGGACTTGTTAGCCCTTGTACAGTACGTATTTGCCTAGAAGGATTTTCATGAAATAGCTTGGAGAACCTAGATAGATACCTGAGATATGAACGTTTGGTAATGGTCTTTCTTCTCTTATCTCTTCTCTCCTCTTCTTCAAGAGACCGCGAGAACCACACGCGCGTTCATCCCAGCCAGCCAGCAGTAGGGAGAGCTCGAACCGTCCAAACAGAGTCGTGATATAGTATAAAAGAGGCTTTTTTATCCTTTTCCTAAGGGGCAGGCTCGGCCGTAAACACTCCAACGCTCCCAACGACACCGTCACTTGCTCAAGTGAACGGGTGAAAAACCGACTCCGGGTTCGAGGTCCTCTTTAGATTCACCGGATGCACTCTGCCCGATCACGGTATGTACGTTGAAGGAAAAGATTTCGCATTTTGTTATCCTTTGACAGGGCTGTTCCTGGGCTTAACAGACGATGATGTCATAGCTACTGATAAGCTGACTCAATTTGGACGCTTATTAGGGCATAGGGCTAGGGCTGGCGGATAACGTGCAATGCAACAATAATCCCTCGACACGATTATGAATTCTTTGAAGTACATACATTTACGGAAACCGATTAATAAATGATTATGAAAGGATCGGGGAATTCGGAAAGTAGAATATTGCAAATAGATAGAAATCCAGAGCCCCAGACGTAGACTCCGGAAACCAGTCATGTAATATGGAATCATCCGTCGAATAAATATTGAATACCCATAATTTACGTATTTTGAAAAGTTAGACTAGACACAACTACAGAAGCGATTTGCCCATCGAGGTGGCGCTCCAGAGAACAGGGCGCTGCAACTTCTCGGCGATGGCCCTGCCCGCAAGGCGGCCGAAGGTTAGGGATCGCAGGACGGATGTTGCAGGTGGGTACTCTATCCCTCGTAAGTACTGTCTACTTGAAAGAACGATAGAGACGACCCACCATTAATGTAAGGGCCCGTCAGCTCACCGGCCGCATATAGCCCCGGGATCGGCACGCCGTTCGTGCCTAGGACCTGCGAGTCCAGGTTGACTTTGACTCCACCATACGTGAATGTGATATTCGCCGTGACTGGGAAGCCGTAGAATGGGGCCTTCTCGATTGGGTTGGCCCAGTTCGTCTTGTTCGGCTTGAGACCCCTCGTAGCTTTGCCATCGAGCTTCATCAGATCGAACGGCGTGTCCCTGTCACAGGCCGCGTTGAACTCTTTCACCGTCTTCTCGAGCTTCTCCGGGTCCGCGCTCAACTTGAGCGCGAGGTCGCGGATGTTATCAGCCTTGACAGGCTCCTGATCCGTGGACTCGTAGACCCAGCCCGGTCGGAAGCGGTCCATGATCGTACTGTCCGTTACGAAGTAGCCCTTGTTGTTGTGGTCACGCCAGAGATAGAACGCAGCCATCTCAAACGTCGAGAACAAGGGGCGGTTGCCTTCGTCGTAGAAGCGCTCGCAGTTTTCGTTGAGCAGGATGCCGTAGTTGTGGCCCCAGATTACGGCGTCGGGCTTCGTGGCGCGCGTGTCGACCAGTTCGGCGTGGATGCCGTCGAAGGAACCGGCCGTGTCGGCGCCGACTTCGAGGGCCATGCTCAGGCCGGCGCCCTCGTTGTATTTCAGGCCGGGAGCGATGAGAGGGAGCTCGTGGGTCTTGGGGCCAACGTATTTGGCGAGCATTTCTTTGTTACCTTCGAAGCCGCCGCATGCGAGCATGACGTCGGGGGCGTATCTAGATTTCTCAGTCTCCAAGGGGATAAAGGAATTTGGACAGGGAAAGGAAAGAATTACAGCTCATATAGAAGTCCATCAGACTTTCTGACCTGAACGCCGGTGATAGCTCCCTGCTTATTTGTGAGGAGATGGCGGGCCTCGGTCTCCCAGAGGATATCGCAGTTGGGGTACTGCTCGATATGCTTCAGCAGGACATTGACAATGGCGAGGCCGCCGCCCTCGGGAAGGACGAAGTGCTGATTCGTCTTGAACTCCAGAAATACCTGAAAACAGGACATTGTTAGTCGGGATCTTCCCCAGGTATACCTAATACATTGCTGGCAGGGGCTCCTTACATTCTTCTTATGCCGGATGAGGTTCACTCCGTGATCCTCAAGATACTCTACCGTCTCCTGCGCCTCCATGGCCAGCTTTTGGCAGTACTCCGCATCGGCCTGCCCCTTGCTGACCCGCATCATCTCCTTGATCCAGTCCTCGTCGAAGCGGAGGTCCTTGTCCAGGCGCAGGAACGCCCCCGTCCAGCGGGACGCACCGCACCGTTCGCCCTTCTTCCCGACTTCGAGCATGGCCACATGGCCCCGCTTGTTGAGCTTCTTGCACGTCTCCAGGAAGTTGAGGGTGGTCATGCAGCCGGCGAAGCCGGAGCCCACGACGATGAGATGGTATGTAGGCGGAGCCATGTTCGTGATCCTTTCTTATTCTTCAACAAATAGGAATTATTAGGAGCTCAATCTCATCCAATTCAATTCAATTCAAAAGGAAAATGGTGAGAGGAATGCCGACAGGGGTAAACATGACAGAGCAGGCCGATGATGACGTTTATATAAATGTGAGACGACATCCCTGCAAAGGATCTTGCAGGGTGTCAGCGTCCGGGGAAGACGGGGTTTGCGGGGTCGACTGCCGGGGTTTGGAGAGAGATAAATCCATTTTTGTGCTGACGGGGGAGCTTTCCAATGAAGCTTGAGCTGTTCTCCTCGAGAACCTTGGGAAACTGCAGCTGTCATTGTGCTCGACGCGAGCCCATTCTGCGGCGTATGTTAGCACACCTCCATCTCAAGCCAAGCGGATCCTCTTGGCTTGTTTAGTCTGGAAAGTAGACAATCTCCGCCTCGAAGAATTTGCCCAAGATAGTAGTGAAAGTCCTAAAAATGAGCCGTCGAATAGAGACAGGGATTTTGTCCAGCTGTCTGTTTCGAGACGAGCGGGGTTTACGGATCTCACAAGTTCGATAGCGTCTCGAAAGCGCTTCCGGAGCGGGGTAGCGCGCGCTATGCGTCATCGCCTGCGCCTTCGAGACGCCAGTCCGGCTCCTCGGCTATACTTGTATTACTGGCTGCTGTTTACGAGGTTGTCGTGAAGACGGTAGACGCGCTACGATGCCACAGTGCGCATCCAGCCACCACCATTGGAGGGTTCATATCCCTGAAGTGGGAGGGCGAAGCTGGTTCGAGGCGCTTCGACTCACCACAAGACTCTTCAACGCGTAAAAAAAGACCAGAGGGTTTGGGTCTTGGGAGCAGCACGCATATCCGTAGTAATGGACAGCTCTGGATAGTGTGCAGCTGGGGAGCAGACCCCAGCTCTTCTGACGTGGGCTCGTTTTGAGATTGGAGAGGAATAGGACCTCCCCCCAGACTCTTGAACTGCATGCATACTGTCCGCTGGCAGGCGCTGATAGGATGCGAAGTAGGGCGATTGTGTAACCGTGCTCTCTACATCTATTATAGCATAGTACATATGTAGTACAAGAGGAGATAATCCCACATTGGGTCCTCCTCCATATCTGCTAGATGATCAAGCGCTGCGATCAAATTAGAAGGAAAAAGAACCTTATGACACACAATTCATTCAGCTGTCAAGGGACGCAAGAATCATGCAACCAAGTTGGCTACTTCATAAAAGGCAACATTTAAACTACCATTCAGGGTGCCTTCTGTCTGAAGGCTCGCACGAGCATCGTCCCCATATCCAGCACAATCCATTTATGGAGATCTTTACGTACATATGTAGACAGTTATCCTTAACAATACACTTTCATTAACCTGCTCGTCCGTGCTATACTCGTCGTTGACTATTCACCTCATCTCACCTCGGGCCGAACAACCAATTGAAGACATCACATCAATTGAAAACATCACATCGATCACATTTTGTGAACAAAATAAGACATCCATCTTACATTCTTCACCACTAGCCGCTGGCAGAAAAAAAACCTCAACGCCGTCCGACGACCACTGACCCCACCCGCACATGACCTGACCTCGGTAAAATGCAAATACCAAATCATTACCGCGGATCTCCAACTCAAACAAAGTAGAAAATCAAAAAGGTACAATCACAACTTCTCGCCACCTATCTTGATCTTGTACGCGTCAACGCCTTCGTGGAAGGCCTCCCAGTCGTGCCGGTGCAGCGCGAAGGTCTCGGCCTCAGGCGCCGGGATGCGCGGGAAAATGCCCATCTTGAGAACCACTTTTCCTGGGAGGTTGGGCGTGATGGACTTGATGGGGCTATACATATACAATTAGAGAAACATATTTAGGAAATGACTTTTTCAAGAAGTGTTTTGTTGAAAGGGAAACTTACTTCCCACACTCCCCACAAAAATACCGATCCAGTGGCCTCCCACTCCCCGTCGCGGTATCAACATACTTCTTCAGCGTACCCCGCGCGTCCTCGATGCTCACCTTCTCCTCCTCGATGATCAGGTTCGCGGCGACGTAGCTGCCCGAGACCTTGCGGCAGTTGGCGCAGTGGCAGAGGTGCCCGCGGCGGCGGGTGAAGAGGTCCGGGTCGTTGATGGTGACGCGGATGGAGCCGCAGAGACAGGTGCCGCTCATTCCATGCGAGAATTCAGAGATGAGGTGCGATTTGGGATCGCCGGTGAGTTCGGGCATGTTTTTTTTTTCCCCGAGGGTTTGAGATGGGTAGTACGGGGTATGGATCAGTTTGAGGGAGGAGGGGAGATGGGATTGATGTAGCTAGGATGTAGCTACTAATGCACTGAATTTATATACTGTTCAGATGCAATCTGGATGTACTAAACATGATATATTAATATTGCAGTGGGTACTATGAACGGATATCGGTAACCCCGCACGCTACCACGTCTTGGAAGAAATCACATCCTCGAACTGGCCCCGCTCAAGTGAACCCAATCAATCAATCTCTGGCGGCAATCATGGCGTTGAAATAGAGTCCAGACGGAACTGAACCGCCCACATATTGCTCTGTAAAGTACCCGGATTAGAGATGCAAGGCGCAGTAGACATGGAACAGGCATACGTCGATGTTTAAAATGAACATTTCAAGTTGCAAGCTTAACAGTATTATATGATACAAGCTTGGCAGGAGGATTGTCGCTTATATAAGCAGATATATCAGGTGATCAGATCACACCTTCACTTTCCCAACCTCATCTCTACCCATCCCATCCTCCCTTGACTCTCATGCTGGTTATTTGGCAGCATCTGTCAGAGAAATGCTGCATAGGATACAACAAAACTTGAAGATTGCGGTGGGCTATCCACTGTTGCTGAAGCAGAATGGCTGAAGCGCACTATTTCTCCTTTTCTGTCTTCTTCATCTCTTCATTGTGTTGTCCGTCTTTTGCTTTACTTTTCTTTTATCATATACCCCTGTTTCTGAATCATATACGTTTTTTCTGTACACCTGCTGCAAATATCAATGGCCAATTGTTCGCAATCCTCTGTGATGCTAAAAATGTGGATAGATGCTGTTGGGCGCCAAAATACCAGTTCTCGCTGCATTGAGCGGCCTCGGCCTCTTTTTGTAGGATCGGTATTTTAGTTGAGAGATGCTTCTGCGAAAGCAAATTGCCAAGGTAATCACATCCTGCAAGGGAGTTCTTTCTTTATGAAAGAACCTTTGTTGAACAAAGAGCTCCTGCAGATTGGCATGCTTGTATTCAGGACGAGGGGTGCAGCAGACATGTTGAATAGCAAGTAGACAGCTAATCCAGGGTTTCTATTCGTCGTTGACTTAACGCCATCTAGAATAGAGCTCTGCCTTCGAGGCCTCTTGGCATTTATTTTACTCCTACCGCTGAGTTTTCACACAGGTCGGCCCATCTAAAGCTTCAGAGCTAGCTAACTTGAAATATCAAAAGGAATATTAAAACGTGATGTTGAATCACGAAACAGAAAACCATATCGATCAATTCACCGCTGTTCTCGTTTAGATACCGGCCTGTTTCGCAATCTCAAGGGCTTTCTGCAGCCTGTCGACCTGATAGTTGACGTTGGTCCGGGCAACTGAAGTGCTATAATTCTCTGCTGCAATATCTGCTAGCTCGGATTCCGAGAGATCACCAACAAATTCCGGAGAGAATATCTTGACGGGCCCTGTCACCCCTAACAGATGCCTCTCGGCCGTCTGGAGCACCACATTATCCATAAAGCGCTTAAGAGCCACCTTATAGTAGGCTCTGAGAGTATCGTGAATGTCGTTGACTGCTTGATCTTCATTGCTAAGACCAAGACTGTCACGCCGCATCATTGCTTTGAAGTCTACAGTGAAGTCGCAACCGTCACGCAGACCCATCGACTCCAGCCGGACAAGCATGCGCTTCTCTCGAATTCGTGCCAGGGTATCGGCAAAGCAATGATTGACTGTCTGGAGGATGCCCTCCTGCTCGTCTTTGAGAAGATTGTCGAGTTCAATAGATGCGCTGCGCATGGCGCTTTGATTCTGCGTCTCTAGTCGCGTACAGAGTTTCCTTCGCACCTCATCGTCTGTGATAAAGGCCTCAAATGCTTCTTTGTTGTAAGCAGACACTGCCTCAATGACGGAATCAATATATTTGACTGCAATGTCGCGCCAATTAGAAGATTGCTGACAGAATAAAGGCTTCAAGAGAGCTGGGTTGTAGGTTCCAGGCAACTCAGCGCCGCGGTACTCGCGATACTGAGTGCGAATCCACCCGTAGATGTCGTCGTCGGCCCGACCAAGATAAGCGTACTCTGGATCAATCTCGCCATCGACTGTTCTGAATGCTTTCAAATGCCCTTTTCGAGTCATGTCGGACGCAAAATCATCATTCAACTGTCGGAGGTGCATTCTGAGTTTACGCGGACTCCTTACCTCCATACCTGGTGGATAGTTACCGCTCAGGGCATTTCGGACGTCCTCTTGATATTTTGTGGCCACCCGTGTTAAAAACCGACGTTGATCGGACGACGTCTGCCGCGAGGGCCCTAGTTCTTCAAGAGACTTTTGCGCCTCCGCCACGAGATTCTGGATCTCTTTCACCAGGCCCGGAAACTCTTTCCGGATGTGGTCAAACAGTAACTGCCCAAGGAAACTCTTGAGTGAAGAAACACCCACACGGTCTTTCCGCAGCTCATTCCAAGGGGCGGTTCTGAAGAACTTCCTTTCGTTGGCATGTCGCTGGGAGATGGTGACACCGTTCGCGATATCTTGTGTAGACCGATTCCTGACGGCGAACCAGCCGTTGTTGAGGCGCTCCACTTCGTTCCGAGCGATCTTGAGCACCTGCGTCTTGGTTAGGGCGTGTGATACCTACTAGATTCTGTGCTAGTCGCTCACTCCTTGTTCGTCGCCCTCTTGGAGGGCATCACACTTAGTTATAATGCCAACTGTGCGGATCCCTTCTGGGTCTGCGGCACGAGCCATGTGAAACACTTCCTGGTTTGCCAGATTGTTCCGCGCGTCCATGACGGCTCTAAGGATCGGAATCAGACGTACGGTTGAGACGTACCCTAGTTGTGAATCTTACAGGATGATGGTACGTTTATCTGTAATGTACCCCTCGATTAAATTGCGTATGATTGCTCGATCCTCCACGGTCTGATACTTCGTTGGATCTATTATTCTCAGCAAGAGACACTGTGGGCCTTATTTATGCCAAATAAACGTACTGTGAAACAGACCCGGGACATCGACAACGCTCAGATGACGATGTTCTGGACCGGACAGTTCGATCTTCAGAATATCGTCTGAAAATCGCTTGTCCAGATTTTCCAAGTCTTCGGTCTGCGAATTTGGGAGGCCCATACAATCAGCAGCCTAGATGATCCGTTAGCCTGTCTCAACTTCCACAAGTGCATCAACACACCTCGTCAAGGAGTTTTTTAAACTCCGCGCTCCCAAAGCCATTTGCTTCCAACGTCCGTCCGAACTTCAGAAGCTTCTCTTTCACTTTCTCGTCAGCATTGGCCGTAGGTCCCGGTATGATGGAGATCCGGACAGCTGCTTCTGCCTCGGGCGCACGGCGCAGCACGATCTGCGTAGCAAACCGCGTACAGAGATCACTGGCGACGGGGAATGAAAGTCCCGTCAAGCCTTCCAGCAGCGAGGATTTCCCACTGGACTGGTCTCGACGACGACTAGCTGAAAGAATTGTCACTATCTTCAGTCTCAATAGAATAGATGCGCTTACTTACCTGCGGCAGAGAGATATCCTCATTGATACCAAGCTCGCGAAACTTATCAATGATGCCGAGGATCCTGACGCGATTATCGTTGTCCAGTTCGTTAACGCCTGAAAGCTCGAGAGGCGTAGTAGTAGTCTTATTTGCACCGAGTCGGTTCTCAGCGTCCTGCTTGATCGTCATTTTGCCCTGTTTAGAGAAGTGCTTGTTCGCACGTTGAAGAGATAGAAACTGGAACTTGATACGGCGACTTGGTTCAAACTGCACGGGATCACTTGGTGAAAGGGACTTCCAGGGTCGCTCGGTTGGGCTTATATAAAAACCTAGGAGTCGAGAGTTCATCTGAGATCACCTACCTAGGCCTAGGTACAGTAGAAGCAGGGGATTCCCATAAGACGAGAGACCTAATAATACCTGGGCGATTAAGTCTAGCTACCTACCTAACCTATATATACGCGGGCTGTTACCTGAGGCTACTTCGCCGCGATCTGGGTAAATCTGATGTAAGTCGTGAGGGGTAACGATCAATCAGGTTTGCGATAAGTATGAGATAACACATTCCTAACTAATGGTATCTGACAACGCAACACAGACGTGATCATTTGACTAGACCAGGCATGTTTTTTTATCGAAATGTCGGGTCATATCGAACTAACTTTTCGTCTTCTTGTTTGCATTGGAACTGCGGCCCTCCATTTCTCGCTAATTATACACAACCAACACGAGGAAGTTAGCTTGGAAGGCTTACCTAGCACACAGTGTTGGAATAAAATAAGGTCGGAAATTTGCAAAGACAAAAAGATAGGTAGCGTTGCTTTTTTTTGTCCAACATGACAGCTATCCCTTCTGCTAGACGCTTGCGATCTCCCGAGTTCAGATCAAGCCCTGCCTTCGGCTTTCCAAGACGGTAAAAAAAAAGTCAGGACAGGACACCTACTAACTCAGTGTTGTATTTGCTTGTGTGTCTTGAGGTACAGTACTGCTACTGTACTTGTTTCCAATGCTTCTCGAGTCTTCGTTTGCTGCTGGATTTTATGGACGACAGCAGTGAGCAGCAGGGCTCTGGAGCTGAGCTGAGTAGGTTCCCTAGCCTAGCTATTCTGGACAGTTTCCGGACAGGCATAGGCAATCGGAGCATGTCCAAGAGCCGAGTAAGGAAAGATTTGAAAGCAGTCAAAGAATTGTTCGTAATATCTAACATCTAACATCATTCTAACCCTAAACAGACAGTATATTTACACTACAAATCAACCAATATAACTCATCAACCGTCATCAAAACGGCCAACCTCATCACCGCTCCCGCTCTCTTCATCTACAGCCCCGGTCGATTGACAGTAAACTCCCCAATCACATCATCCTCCTCATCCTTCTTGTTCTCCGGCTTCCCATACCCGCCTCCACCGGGCGTCAAGATCACGATCCTGTCCCCGGCATTCATCTGCATGGTCGCCTTCCCGCCGACACTGATCGTGCGCTCCGTCCCGTCCTCGGGATCCTTGCGCACCCACAGGTTCACGCCCCGCTTGCCGTCCTCGCCGCCCGCCATGCCGTACGGCGGGATGACGCGGCGCTCGGACAGGATGCTCACCTGCATGGGCCGGCGGAGCTCGATGTCGCGGACGCATCCGTCGCCGCCGCGCCGGCGGCCGGCCCCGCCAGATCCCTTGCGGATCGAGAACTCGCGGAGCAGGACCGGGTAGCGTTTCTCGAGGACCTCCGGGTCCGTCATGCGCGTGTTGGTGATGTGCGTGTGGACGCCGCTCTGGCCGTCCCAGTTGGCCCCCGCACCGGCGCCGCCGGCGATGGTCTCGTAGTATCCGAACCCTTTCTTGACGAGGCCCGTGGCCGGGTCCTTGCCGCCGTAGCCGAAGGTCAGGTTGTTGCAGGTACCCTGGCTGGCGGCGGAGACGCGGAAGGCCTTGAAGATGACGTCGACGACGCGCATGGAGGTCTCGACGTTGGAGCCCACGGTGGCGGCCTTCATGCTGGGCGAGAGGATCGAGTTGGGCGGGCAGATCACCTCGATCGGGTTCAGGCAGCCCTGGTTCAGCGGGATGTCGGAGGAGATCATGGACCGGAGGCAGTACATGATGCCGCTGTACATGATGGCGGGCGGGCAGTTGAGGTTGTTGAGCGCCTCGGGGCCGGAGCCCGTGAAGTCGAATTTGGCGGAGCCGTCCTCGGTGTTGATGGTGATCTTGAGCACCAGCGGCGTGCCGTCGTCCATGTAGTCCACGGCCTCGAGGGGCCGGCCGCGGAAGCGCCGGCCGAATTCCTTCAGGAGGTTGCGAACGGTCTCCTCGGCGTTCTTCTGGATGGCTTTCATGTACAGCTGCACGACGGGCCAGCTGTACTCCCGCACGAGGCCCTGGATCAGGTGGATACCGCGATTGTTGGCCGCGATGCCGGCCTTCAGGTCGGAGATGTTGTCGCTGAGCGTGCGGGTGCCGCTGCATCCGGGATAGCTGCCTGGCACTTCGACGAGATGGTGGATGAGGCCCTCTTCGTCGAAGACGCCTTCTTTGACCAGCTTGAAGGACTCGATTGCTGCGCCTTCCTGCCACAGCTCGGTAGAGTTGGGCGGCATGCTTCCGGGGTGGGTTCCTCCGATATCAGCTATTTAAGAGTTAGCGGGAATTCCAAGAATTCAAGAATGAGGTTCTTACCGTGATGGCCTCTGTTGGCAACGAAGAAGAGGATGCGCGTAGGGTCGTTCTCGTCGAACACGGGAGTTGTGACCGTGAGATCGGGAAGATGCGTTCCTCCTGCAATTGGATGGTTCGACAGGATGACGTCTCCAGGCTTGAGCCCGTCCTTGCCGTATTTCTTCGCCTGGTACGCAATCGCGTAGCTCATAGAGCCCAGATGGGCCGGGATGTGAGGCGCATTGGCGACAAGTGATCCGTCCTCGGAGAAGATCGCGCAGCTGTAGTCGAGCCGCTCCTTGATGTTGGTCGAGATGGACGTCTTGCGGAGAGTCTCGCCCATCTGCTCTGCGACGCTCATGAATCGGTGGCCGAACACGGACAGCTGGACGGGGTCGACTTCCTCGGCGGAGATCTTCTTGACCTCGGCATCGAGGAGCTCGATGACGACGTGCTCCTGAAGAACGGTTGCCTCGCTGGCAGGGTCGACGACGATCGTCTGCGTCTCGTCGATGATCATGGCCGGGCCCAGGATGACGCTTCCCTTGGGGACATCCTTCAGGTGGAAGATCTTCGAGTCCACCCATCCCTCCTTTTCGAAGTAGACCTTGCGGATATGCGCCGGCTTCGGCTCAGGTCTCGCGGACGGTTCGAGCTCCTTGACCTCCTTGAGTTGCTTGAACGGACTTGCTACCTTCACCTGCATGCTCTTCCCGACAGATCGGCATCTGACGTCGTCAACCAGGATCTCCCGGGGCTGGGTGAAGCCGAACTCGCGCTTGTGGCGCGCAGCGAAGGCACTGGCAAAGTCTCCCGCGGCGTCGGAAGCGGCAATCATGAGCGACGTGTCGCTGCCCTTGTAACGCATGTTCAGGAAGATCTCGTGCTCGATGCTGTCCTTGCCGAATCCTTCCTTGGCGAGCTGCTCTGTGGCACGCTCCTTCAGCTGGCTGGCTCGTTTCTCGATACGGGCCGCCGAAGTTTCGTTGTAGACCGTAGACTCGGGCTCCTGGAGCTCGACGACCACATCGGCCAGCGCCATGCCGTAGGCGGAGAGGATACTCGAATAACGATGGATCAGAACACGCTTGATGCCGAGATCACGGGCAATGGCCGTCGCATGCTGACCACCGGCTCCTCCGAAGCAGACAAGGTTGTGCGAAGCCGTCTCGAATCCGCGCCCTTCGCTCAGGGATCGAATTGGCCGAGTCATGGTGGCATTTGCGACCATCAGGAAGCCCATGGCCACCTCCTCAGGCTTTAGCTTCTCACCACTCTTCTTCTCCGCATTGATTTCGTCGGTCAACTTGAGGAACTTCTCACGGACAACGTCAAAGTCCAGTTTCCGTGCAAAGTAGTCCGGCAAGATACGGCCGAGGAAGAAGTTGGCGTCGGTGATGGTCAAGGGACCGCCGTTGCCATAGCATGCCGGGCCAGGGTACGCGCCTGCAGACTCGGGCCCGACAACGAAGAGGCCGTTTCTCCAGAACAGCATGGATCCGCCTCCAGCAGCAACCGTGTGCACGTCCAGCTGAGGACTCTGAATAGCAACCTGGGAGATCGTAGTCTCGAACACATGCTCGAGCGCGCCGCTGTAGCGCGACACGTCCGTGCTGGTGCCGCCCATGTCGAAGCCGAGCACGGGAGTCCCGTCTTCTTCATCGTAGCAGGTTCTCGCGCAGCCAATGACACCACCAGCAGGTCCTGAAAGGATGGCGCGCAAGCCGGTGAACCTCGAAAACGACGTCAGGCCGCCGTCTGACTGGCAAAGCAGCAGCTTCTTGGCGTTCTCGTCCTCGAGTCTTCCCTTGAAGCCCTTGCGGAAGTTCTCCAGATATTCAGCGATGACTGGAGAAAGATAGGCGTCTGCAGTCGCCGACTGCGCTCTCGGGACGATCTTGATCATGGGCTGCAGCTCCGACGAGACGGAGACTCCGAAGCCCATCTCTCGGGCAATAGCAGCGACCTGGGACTCGTGCGCCGGATAGGCGAACGAGTGCATGAAGGCGATCGCCAGCGTGCGGTATCCCTCGTCCCAGAGAGACTGCAGGTCCTTCCGGACCTGGTCGAGGTCCGGCTTCTTCAGGATACGGATGGCCTCGCCGGTCAACCCCTCGACGAGGTTGGGGTCGGAGCTGATGTCAATCTCCTGCGGCTCCGGGTCCTCCGCGAACCCCTCGATGGTGACCCGCTCGTCGACCTCGATCACCTTCTCGTACAGCCTGTCCAGCTTGGAGACGGTGAGGTCGAAGATGCTGGGGCGGGCCTGGTTCCCGATGATGAGGAGGTCGCGGAAGCCTTTGGTGATCAAAAGCGCCACGCGCTCTCCTTTGCGCTCCAGCAGGGCACTGCGTCGTCAGCTAAGAATACCATATAAGTCGGTATCCAGGACTTACTTGGTCGCGACTGTCGTTCCCATACGGATGGACTCGACAGGCGTGATATCAAGAGGGGTGCCCCTCGGGATCTCCTTGCCCGTGGCGATCTCCAGGATCTGGCGGATACCCTCGATGGGAGCATCCTCATACTCGCCCGGGGCGTTGGAGAGCAGCTTGAAGATGACGGCATCTTCTCTCCCAGGGATGCTCGCCCAGCTGTTTGACTTCCATCAGAGCAAATCCCGGTAAGACAAGAGGGGATAGATAAGACCTACAAGTCACAGAACGTCCCACCCCGGTCGATGGCGATCCGGATCCCACGTTTTCCAGACGTCATGGTGAGTGCTTATGATGAATGGACGAGCACACCCTGTCCAGCAGTCTGTCGACGAGGCCGTCCCGTCGGGCCGTTAATATATGCGCGTGTGTCATGGTGAAGATACGGCGTTTGTCGGCGCGGGGGCAGCGAAGCCGAGACGGCCGCCGGCACGGCCAGTGCGCAGCCGAAGCGGAGTGAGCGCGCTGCCGGCGACGTCCGCCGAGGCGGGGTATGTGATACGGGCCCATCTTGATGACGATAGACCATAATAAATTTGCTAATCGAATGACGGGCTAGCTGCAGGACGGAAGAGATTACGCATTCCAGGCCGGGACCAGTGGCAATGCGCCGATAACGGTCATCAACGTCCCCAAGACGATCGAGGATAAGGTACTGTACTTCAACTCTCATATCGGTAGCATCTAATGCCATCTCCTTCGGATCTAGATGGTGCCGTTTTTACGCACAATACCTCTTTCTTCAAGTGGCTCGTTAGAGGGACTTTATTGCTGTATTGATCTATACATAAGCCCCGTAGCTAGGAGTTTAGTTGCATACATAAGCAACCCTTACTAGTAAGTAACGATTGATTGGGATGCATGCCTAGAGAGCTAGATAGAATGGCTATCTGGCAAATGAACCAAGGTACACCCCTTCTTTAAAAGGACCAAAAGGGCTAACGTCCCCAGAACAGTGCTAACGAATAATTTATGGAAACAAAGGCATTGGAAGCATTAGATCGACAATCTCACCTAATTCTGTACGAACAATACAAGCAAGACATGCAGTTTCCTGCTTAAAACTATTAAGATGGATGATCCACGAACACAAAACAAATATTTGAATGCAGAGCAATTATCTCCAGGAGGAAGGTAGGTTGTATGTCAAAACTTTCTCTCTTGCCCTATGTCGGTGTCGATATGTACTATATCTGCCCCCTAGAAGCCGGTTTATAGACTTTAACCACTCTTCTTATTTCCTTTATGACATTTTCAGCATAACCACCCTCCTCAAGCAATATCCTTGCCTCCAACCTTATCCGCTATTTATTGACTCCCCGCGGATTTGGTATCATATCAGTTGCCAGGTGAATTCATTAGTACCCTCCACCTCGTTTATCGTCTCTTACTCCACACCAAGCTCTGATCGACACCCCTGTATCATCCTCGCGTTGTCCTCGTCCCGCCGCCACACGCCATGGGATGTTTGTTCTTTCCCCAGCTTGCGCTACCTAGCGTTCGTCTGTAGCGCCTCGCGCCATCACTGCTGCGAGGAGCGTTGGTACGAGGAGAGGTTGTTGAGGCTGGCGGTGGGTGTTGCTGGAGTTCCGTTGAATTCGCAGTCTGACCAGGATATCGATCAGATCAGGGGACTGTTAGACATTCAGTATATGGTATACTCGGGCAGCGCTGTTTGGTTCGAAATAGAAAGGAAGCTAGGATCGCATGTCTGTATACAAACACATACCTATTCCAACAGGTTCCCGCCCCCATAAGCTCTGCCGCGTGGAAAAGGAAAATAATAAGCAATGACCCACATTCGTCTCGACATTATCGTTCATTCGGGCCGTTCAGGTCAGGATCCCTCAAGCGCCTCACGAACATGATGACCACGATAATAGTGATTCAACCACTGCAGACCAGCCATGCCGGCGATCGCGACCAGCAGGATCAGCGGCAACGCCATGGAGAGTCTGGCCCTGCTGGTCCTGTATATCTCGGTCTTGGTCAGCGGCAGGGGCTCGTGCTGGTGCTGGTGCTGGGCGTGCCAGTAGTTCAGGTTGTTGTGGGTATAGGTGGTAGGGAGGAGACCCGGGGCCGGGGGCCGTTGGCGGGATGGATATGTATACATGTATGGCTTCGCCATGGATTTAGAAAACGATGTGATCGTGTATGTATTAACTGGTACTGAAGAAGCTATATTATCTATCCTCAATAGTCTGATTCTACGTATATATATATATATATATAGACGATGCCATGGTGGTGCGCGTCGCCCCTTATCAGATCCGATCAATAAGGACCCTTCGGAAGCCCGTTCCGGAAACATACGACGCTGTTCCCTGCAGTCCCCACCTCTGGGCTGGCCAGCATCTCCATTGCGTTCCCCATACAGACAGACAGCATGAACTGTCCAGTGTTCGCTTCCTGCGACCTGTGTGATGCTATTTGTTGATTTCAGCTTCAACTGTCTGGCAGCGCATCCACTGACTCACAGGACAGGGTTGGTGCGTCACGCGCGATCAAGTCCACCGCCAAGGTCCCCAGAGACGTCTTGTGCAGATGACAGCAACTGGCCACAGTCCTTGAACTTATTTCTCCGAAAGGCAGTTCTTGCCGCGGCCTATGGGATTGAGAGGATATGCAAGTCTATTTCAGGAGGCTCGGCCTCGTGGATATCAAGTTGGAAGGGATTCCTTGCTCCTTGCGCTTCGTTTCAAATGATAGGCGACTGTTGCGTGTCCAATCCATGTCCCATGGCTGCATCTCTAAAGCAGTGGTTCAAAGTCATTCCATAGGAAGTGTGTGCCCTCTCAGACTCGAGATTTGACTCGGGAGCAGTAATGTGCGTTTTGGAAGTAGGTGTTGTGGAGTTATGATCAATTGTCTTGGTTAATACCTACTAATTCAGATAATCCAGATATCACTTTGTCTCGTCTTCGACCTGGTTGACTTCTCACACCACGATGCCCCCACAACCTCATCACAGATTCACACTCACGGCTCTACCTTGACCTCCTTCCCATGGTCGATCCACGCGTACTGCTCGTTGAGGTATTTATGAGCCCGCAGATCTCCTGACCGAGCATGGCCCTCGAAGAGCTCCGCCCGTGCTGCTCTGCCGCACAGCTGGCCAAGCTTACCGCTAGCTTCGTCCGAGGTGACCTCCTGGTACGTGACGGTGCGGAGGAACTTGCCGACCCAAAGGCCTCCGGTGTAGCGGGCCGCTTTGCGGGTTGGAAGGACGTGGTTCGTACCGATCACCTGGGACGAGTTAGTTATAGTTTCATCAGGGACGCTGTTATATTCTTCTCCCGCTGTCGAGAACCCACCTTGTCACCGTATGAAACGCAAGTCCTCTCGCCCAGGAATAGCGCGCCGGAGTTGCTCATCTTCTCCAGCGCCTCCCTCGGCCGCTGCGTCAGGACCAGCACATGCTCAAAGGCGTACTTGTCCGCCAACGCATACGCTTCGTCCAGATCATCACGACAATCACCTCTCCAAATGCCTTCCACGACTGCCCCGCGATGGCTGCCGTCTCCAGCTTCTCTAGCAACTTGTCCACATACCGAATGACCTGACGACCCTGGCTCTCCGACGTCGTGATCAGCACAGCCGGCGAATCCGGCCCATGCCTGCGACAGCAGATCCGTGGCGATGGTGAACGGATCCGCATGCTCGTCCGCGACCATGAGGATCTCTGTCGGCCCCGCGAACAGATCGATACCGATCTCGCCGTACAGCTGCCTCTTGGCCTCAGCGACGAAGGCATTTCCGGGGCCCGCGATAAAGTCGACCTTGGCCGTCAGGATCGTCATGTGTGCGGACGCGAGGAGGGGGTAGCGGCCGCCGGGGATGTACCTGCTGCCCTCAGCAACTGCACAGAACAACATAGACATCATAGTCATATATCAGTAGAATAGGATAAGGATACATACGCCCCAACCCTGCTAATCGGCACATTCCTCTGCCCCAACCTCACCCCGGGCCTCAACTCGACCTCGAAATCCCTCAACGACTCCTTCTGCGCGAGCGCAAACTCCCTTACGTTCGCCTGCGCCTCCTTGATGTCGCGAATCGTCTGCTCGGGCACCTGCGCGATCGCCGCCTCGATGTCGGCTTTCGACAGCTTGAACGAGGCCGGCGACCAGCGGCCGAATCTCTCCGAGTACTGCCGCACGGCGGCGTCGCCGCGGGCGCGGATGTCGTCGATGACGGCCTTGACGATGGAGGGGACGTCAGCTGTGCTGGTGCTGGTGGTGCCGTTTGTCGAGGGGTTGGAGGGGGATGGGGATTTGAGGTGCCGTGGTGCCATATTCGTTTCTGAGGAGGGGAGGTTAGTATGCTGTATACGATATAGACGGTGGTTGACCCTGGGATTATCCGCACATACCGTAGATAATATCCTTGGATAAGTAGATAATCAATCAATCAATAATTAAGCAGTAAACAGTGGAACAACCCTGCACCGACAACAAACTCAGAAGTAAATTCATTCAAACCGTATCCATCACAGTGCCTCCCATCAAGAACCAAAACCCAAGATATTATATATTACCTCCTCCCCAGCCATCCATGTAGTGAAGCCATTACATCAAGAACAAACAAAAATCGGCCTTCTCTCCTTCGAACGCAAGGAATACCCCACATTGTTCCCTTTCCCGCCCCCCCCCAGCCCCCCCCCCCCCCCCCCCCCCCCCCCGCGCTCGGTGAGAAGTCCGTACCCGAAAAAGGAAAATCTCACTTCACCGTCTCGCATCAATACTCCGGGGTTAAGAAGTTACAGCTGGAAGTGATGCGATGTGAGGTACTAATGCAGATCGGGTCCATCCGGGCTCTGTTGGGCTCGGGCACCGGAGCTGCTCCACAGGGGAATCGACAGGAGCAGCCAGAACTCTTCAACTCGACCCGCGTACGGACTGGAATCACTGGATGCTGGACCCATGTCGAGTGACTACTATACTAAATAGTATCCGTTCGGCGTTAGGGCAAGCAAGTGGACGATAGGATAGGTAATCCGGCAAGATAAGGTTCGGAATCGGGAGCCTCACTCGTACCGTAGAGTCCAGACAATGATGGATATCCCATCCCATGACCAAATGACTGCATGTCTATTATTGGCTCTAGGAGAGGAAAAGGAGGAGCTTGATTGTTTGAAGCATACCACCATGTTGTGTTGGTCGGAGAAGCTCCGAGTGGAGTTATGTTACATAAGCCAGAAATGGATGATAGTTAGATGAGATCGATACATACCCGATTGGGAAAGCATGCGAGCGTCAGGTGCTGGGATTTAGTTATTTCTATTGACTAGGTAATGTACATGTAATGTCCACATGCTCCATACTTTATAGGAGAAAGTGCATACTATACTATATACTGAAAAGGGGGGGGGACATGCGCGAGGAATTTGTCGCATAGACGCAGACAGTCATCGTCGTGGATTCCCCGGCTGGCGACACCTCTATTGATTCCGACACTGGCCTGGTTGCGCATTATGCCGTCGAGACCGGGGACAGCATTTTCTGAGTATGCGCTGTCGAAGTCGGTGTCGGAGTCCAAGAGGAAGGATTGGATGCGAGTCTCCCTTCAGAAATCAAGCCTTTGAAGATCGGCCACCGAAGAAGGGACTCGCAAGCAGCGCTCCGGAATGCGGATTCTGGATAGTCGCATTGCCCAGCCGCAATGTCAGGCACATATCGTGCGTCACTGTCGGGGGTTTCAAATGAGCTCGTAGCGGCAGCACCAGCAGCGATGCCAGCCGATTCAGGGAAGATTGTATCATTATGACTATCACCTGGAGAAGCCGAGAAGTCGCCGCGTTTTCCAATTTCCAGCCAATTGCCCTGATCTCGGCGAGGCGGTCCACAATTTCCTGGGTGGCTGGGTCGTACCTCGACCAAGAGCAGCGAGCCTTTTGCATCCGAGTGCGGGAGCCGACAAGGTGCCTTACGGGGACTTTTCTTGCAGGTCATCTGCATAGACACAAGTCCACTCGATGGTAGACGCAGAAACCACATGCCGGCCTGACGTTGTCATACTTTGTTTTCCGGATGCGGTAGAAGTTGCACGCGGTAGCCGCGCGCTTCCTGGGAGCCGCGCGCTTCCTGGGAGCCGCAGTCCTGCCCATCAAGCGTCTCGTCTTCCTTGGAGGACCGTTGGACGGCTCGGGGCAGTCTCCGGGGAGATCGGGTGCTGTGATTGCTCCGCCCCCATAAGGCGCATGCGTCGCGCCAGCATCGCCAGCATCCATGACGATCAGCGGGGAAGGCCATGCACCGTCCGCGGGGGAAGACGGGGATGTCGCGGACAACGGGGCAGGGAGGGGAGGTCTTTAAGAGGGCCCGCGTCCCTGCTGACTCAGCTCTCCAGCGCGGGGCCCCGCGGGGAACGGCTTGGCAGGCTGCGGGGGAGTGCAGGGGGGCAGTTCAGCGTTGAGGGCCACGTTCCGTACATGTTTGCAGAAGACGATATCGAGAATTGTAGACATCGCGAAGCTTCATACGGACGTCAACCACCCACCACGTCTCGCCGAACAAGGCTCTAAAGACCATGCAGATCTGTCTCTTTCCCCGCGTTTCCCCGTGGCTTCCTTTGGGGACACCAAAGATGCAACTTCATGTCGCCCTGGATCGCGACCCAGATATCGGTTCGGTTTGTCGGGAGATCCTATGATATAAAGTCTCTTCTCGCGAGGAGCCCGGCTCTCTTCTGCATCCGATCACCGCAACCTCGTGATTCCCATCTTCCATTGGATGTACGGTACACTAGTTACATACTACTTCTCCTCCAAGCCGCAACGGTCAAGATAAGATAAAAGATGGGCTCCGCCCCCAAGCGCCCCAACTTCCTCATCGTCGTGGCCGACGACCTGGGCTACAGCGACACGGGTCCCTTTGGATCCGAGATCGCGACGCCGACGCCCGACAGCCTGGCCGGCTCGGGGATCCGGCTGACCAACTTCCACACGGCGTCCGCGTGCTCGCCGACGCGGTCGATGCTGTTCTCCGGGACGGACAACCACATCGCCGGGCTGGGCCAGATGGCGGAACATATGGACTCTTCGGTCGACTATAAGGACAGGCCCGGGTATGAGGGATATCTCAATTTCCGGGTCGCTGCGCTGTCGGAGATCCTCCAGGGTGCGGGGTACCATACGATTATGTCTGGGAAATGGTATGTTCGAGAGAGATATGTTGCCTCCTCCCCCTCTTCAAAGAGGGGGAAAAAAATCTCCTTAGTCAAGCTCCAAACGCGTAGGATCTGCTGATACTTGCTTGAATAGGCACCTGGGACTGAGCAAGAAGACAGCCCCCCGCTCCAGAGGCTTCGACAAGAGCTTCGTCTATCTCTCCGGTTGCGGGAACCATTTCAACTACGAGCCGCAGCTGGAGGACCCGTCGCACTGCATCTTCACTCCCATGAACGGCGGCCGGTTCTGGATGGAGGACGACAGGCATCTCGACCGGACGACCGACCTCCCCAAGGATTTCTACTCCCCAAGGATTTCTACTCGACCACCACTTTCACCGACAGGCAGCTCGACTACCTGTCTGCTCGCGAGGACACTAATCAGCCTTTCTTTGCGTATCTGGCCTTCACGGCCCCCATTGGCCCCTGCAGGCCCCGCGCGCGGTCATCGACAAGTACAAGGGCTTCCATGATGACGGGCCGGATGCCTTGCAAGAACGGCGTCTCAAACGACTGATCGAGCTGGGTCTGGTCCCGGAAGACGTCGAGGCCGCGCCAATGGCGTCGAAATCCGAATGGAACCAGATGAGCGCAGAAGAGCGTGCTGCGTCGGCGCGGAAGATGGAGGTCTACGCGGCCATGGTGGATCTGATCGACCAGAACATCGGGCGCGTGGTGGACTACCTGGAATCGACGGCGAGCTGGACAACACCTTCATCCTGTTCATGTCCGACAACGGTGCGGAGGGGGCGCTGCTGGAGGCGCTCCCCGTCATGGGCGGATCAGCCACCGTGACCGAGATCATCAACAAGTACTACAACAACGAGATCGACAATATGGGCATGGCCGACTCGTACATCTGGTACGGACCAGCCTGGGCCTTCGCCGCCATGGCTCCGTCGCGCGGCTTCAAGACCTGGATCACGGAGGGCGGCATCCGGTGTCCCTGTATCGTCCGCTATCCGCCCTTCGGCCGTCCTGGCTCCCATACAGACTCGTTCGCCACCGTCATGCCGTCCTGGACCTGGCGAACGTGCCCCTGCACGGGAAGAAGTTCCGCGGTCGGGATGTCGTCCCCGTTCGCGGCTCGTCGTGGGTTCCGCACCTGTCAGGCAACGCTGAGAGCTTTCACGACGAGGAGGAGGAGGAGATCACTGGCTGGGAGCTGTTTTCGGCTTTCGCGCGATCCGTCAGGGCCCTGGAAGGCACTCTACATGACCGCTCCGCGGGGGAAGGATCGGTGGGAACTGTACAATGTCGCCCAGGACCCTGGAGAGCTTCATGACCTGGCGGAAACAGAGCCGGAGATTCTGCAGCGTCTCATCCGGCACTGGGAGGTGTATTATGCGGAGACTGGGATGTTTGATCCGGGGCAAGAGTTCAACATGGTCAAATACGCATGAGAGGGACGAACGACAGTCATGGACCTGAATCGAAACCAGGTGAGGTCTTTTCTAGATCTTTGTCGTGAGGGCTGTCAGGGTATTAGTTAGGTAACCACAAATATATGTAATCCAGCAGATACTGCTATATGATATATAGACTCCATCGGACTGAATTTACGCACTCACCATCCTGAAACTATCATTGTACAGTACTTTCTCTGGCAGGAGTCTCGATCTGTAAACTGTCTTATCGGAGATTCTGGGCTTCTGGTTGTGGTGGTTGTAAGAGGCTTTGGGATGCTAGGACGAGGTCTATCTAGATCTGGTCTCCTAACAACAGAGAAGCAGCAGACCTTTTTTGTCATATTTATTTGTTGGATGATATTTATTTCCCAGACATCCTGAGCCAGTGGGTGCTTCAGATACGAAACAGACAGTCGTCTTTTTCAGTTCTTCACGCTTTGTTGGTTCATAACTCCCAAGGTTGCTGCTATATTCTAAACTTATTCAGTCCTTGCTCTCCGGTAGTCAGTTCCATCAGGAAATAGAAATATCACTGTAATAAAGGTTAGGGTTAGGATTGGTTTCAAGGGCCTTCTCTGTATGGGGCTGCTGCAATGGAGTCAGTAAAAAGCCTGCCATCAGGGACGCAGTTTATGCCACGAACATCCCCGTAGTTCGACTACAGACACATGGAATCCCCACGTGGGATATGCGAGCTGCAGGCTGGACAGAAACGTACTATACTATCGAAGATGAAAAACAGCGGCAAACCTATCAATGACGTAACCGATCTGTTGGCAAGATTTCCTTTCTAAGAGGATGTGGTATCATCACGAGGTCTCCTGAGACATGATGTCGCTTCGTATCGATCAATATCATCGGAAACTGACGCGATCTGCTTCATCTGCTATTATTAGCCATAGATGGGAAAGGTTTCACCCGCTCTTTTTTCGCGCGCTTTGAGTTTATCCCGGTTACTGTCAACATCAGCCAGCCAGTGTACACGGTAGCAGGTCTTGAGGAAAGTGAGGCGAAGACCTGTTAGGTACCAGCCAAGAAGTTGCAGTTACCAGCAGGGAGTATTCCTGGCTCCGAAGGATTAGCGCCACGTTGTGCAAGAAACAATGATTAGAGAGCGCGTTACCAATGAAACACCACAGTCGGAAGAGGGGGTTACAGCCAAGAGACTGCAGATTGCCAGATACTGCAAAAGTCCAGGTCTAGACGGGAGGGGGTTGTGTAAGGAAGGCTGTCAAGCCGAGTTGCGTGTGAGACGCTTTTGGTATTCCCACTCCTGCTCTAGGATGCTGGGCTGCGTTCTATTGCCGTTAGTTGCTGTTGGCAAGTCCATTCCCACCGTGACCTGCTCTCATGGAGAAATCATAGTAGTAATAATAATAGGAACTGAAGACGACACAGGCGACAGAACCCACAGTTGATGCTGTCGCCAACCCCAGACTGGGGAAGTCTTTGCTTCTCCGCACCCCGCGTTTTTTTCCACTAGAACGGGCGCCGAGACAGCGCCGCTCCTAATACTCCTTTCGTGTGCCCGCAGGACCTGGAAATTATTGAGTAATGATAATAATTTGTCTCGGCTGATTCAGGACATAGCAACTTGGCAAAGCGTTATTGCCTTTGAGGTGGCAAGACTGTCTTCTTTGTGCCTCTCTTGGCGGCTTGGGGGAGAGGATTTTCCAAGGTGTCTCGAGACCATGAAGGACCGCACAGGCCTGAATAACCAGCCGTGGATCATAACACGATCAAACTGGGAGCGATTGGATCGGAAAGCAAGACGGGTGTCTCGGGTCTCTCATTTCTCCCCCATCCATATCCTCCCCTGGCCGTGCCATTCATATAGTAAAAACCTATTCCTTGGCCGTCGCAGGAAGCCGGCCTTGGGCTTCTGCAGAAGACCACGCAAAGTTGACGCCTGAGGCTGCGATCTGGTTCAGCACAGAGCACGTGCTCAGACCCATGCTTCGCAGATCATCAAAAATAAATTAACGGATTACGGGCCCAGAAATCATTTCGAAATAATGCAGAAAATTAGAATAGAGGTCTTTCACTCATTAGGTTTTAAGATTATTAGGGATCTCGCGGGACGGGCGACGGAAGGAAATACCCGATATGTCAATATTCCACGAGCAAGTCGGTCTTTCTTTGTCTTGGCAAATCGAGCGTTGTAGTCACCAGGTTGCCAGGTCGCTGATGTACTGGCATTTACCATTCCCATACTAAGATGATACTGGTATATAATAGCATTAAACAGGGTTTAATTGACCTGATGAACTTCCTCTACCAGATCTATTAATTAAACCATATTTAATGCTGGTAACAGAATGATATATACTAGTATAGTACCAGTACTACCACACCTGGCGACCTGGCGAGCCACCCCTCTGGCAAATCCATAATTCTAATAATAACGCTGTTTCCGTATGGAGTTATCCGTACGGCACATGAAGTTTACATCCACCAGGCAGTGTTGCCCTACAATTCAATTGCTCCTTGTTAAGAGCCTTGGATTTATATTAATTTCTTTGGTGATGGCTACCAAAGGGCTTCTCTCATAGCAGTTAATATCGTTTCCCTGGCCTCGCGCTGTGGCTACCATCTCGGATTACCACCGACCTGGTACCAGATGATGGCTTTCGACTGATGCACAGAAAGAATGGCTCCGATGTTTAAGTAACGGCTATATAGGACCCTTCTGTATGTAGGTAGTTCGCAGCTATCGATCTCAATTTGAAGTCGTGATTGAAATTCGCAAAAGTTTAGCCAGAGCAATAACTACCAGACTGATGCTGCTGGAGAGAAGTTTCTCCGTCAAGAACTCCCACGGCAATTGAATTAATTGATCATTCTTCCCTTAATAATGCCTCCCCGGTGACTCCTACAGACCAGACAAACTGTCGGTCCCTGATGCAGAGTTCCTCATCTCTTCTGCCTGCGAGTCTGATAGAGACGAGACAGCTGTATTCCAGCGGTTCCAGTCACGGAAACGGGAGAGGCAGTAGCGTGTATGGCCTATGAGACGTTGACTACGAGATTTCTTTACAGTACTGCGAGTGCGTCCGTCTCATATACTACGGCCGTGGCATACAGTCGTTTACGGTTTGCTTCTACTGTTGTACTATTGCTGTAGCTGTAGCATCTGCAATATAGACGAGATACTAACCTCGCAAGATGATGGGCGATGAAACCTACGAGACGGGGCGCAGCCCTGACCGACAAACCTACCTTAATCGTCGAGTCGTCGACCCATCGACGGCACGACCAACTCCGTCTACACCTACCCGGCCGTCTGCGTCCTAATTGGCCTGTGTGTGGTGCGAACAAGACGCCCGTGGCCAACGTGGTTCACAGCTCTCTTCACCGGCCTCTTCTGGAGCGCATATCGGGGCAACGGAGCTTTTGCTCGCAGCGACCGTCCGACCTGCCTCCCTTGCCTTCCCCAGGTGTATCACTATCATCAGATAGTAGTACGACTCCCCTCAGCGGTTACCCCTCCCACATCCCCTGCCACCGCTTCAGGGCGCCCTGAGTGCCCTCATAGCGGTGAGAAATGGGGCAGATAGTGACCGCAACAACCCAATAGCTGAGACGCCTGCGTGAAGCTGTTCTCGCGACTAGGCGGTTCTCGCAGGACGGGGAAGGAAAGGGATTGTCCACGGCTGCCGGAGCTCAGGAAGCGCGGTCGCGAGCAGATGGACGTGGCCAGGGAGGTCGGAGCCTGGGCATGGGATGTCTGCGCAGCGTGAGCGATTCTCGAGGAGGCGGGAGAGGAAGGTTATCGATGCGAATCCGCGATGGGACGAACGGAGCCGGAGCCTGGACGAAAGGACGTACGTATCTCGAAATCCTGGCGACCGTGAACGCCAAGCGAAGAGGAGCAGCGGCGTGTCGTAGGGAGAGCTGGCGACTCGTCGACAACAACTCCGGCTAACTCGAGCGTGCTGTCTTCTGTAGCCTGCAGGCGTGTATGCAGCAGCCAAGTAGCGGCGCAGTCAGCAATCCTCCGTAGATTTCAGTCTTGGTTCCTGGCTTCCCCGTGCCAGGCACATCTGGCGTCTTCTCGCTGAAAGCAGCGGAAGGTTTGAAACGACCGCGGCATCGGACGCAACATTAAGATTAAGGTGAGCCATAATAAAATGATGCAAATCCTTATTAAGGAGAAAGTTAATGATATTGCATCAACAAGAGCCATTGGTATTTCTTCTCTCGAATTCGTCAAATCACGACAAAAGGGTCCAAAATTGACTCAACCCTTGGCGGTGACTTGGCAGGCATGTGTCGACAAGCCGGACAAGAAAAGAGGTAGATATACATAAAACAGCAGATGAGAAACGACGGTTGAACGCGCTGCTGAGAACGCCCGGTCCGAACTTCTCAGGCTTCAGACTGCAGAGTTCAGCGGTTCGTGGTTCCTGGATGACGATCATCGTCGTCGTGGGCGGTGGACCAAAGTGATTCCGTGCCTCGACTTCGCCTTGACGGGGTTCCCCTTTGGGAAAGTCTTGTCGACGGCCGCGTCCCACACCGGCGTTTTGCTTACGTACACCGAAGGCCTCTTACACCGTGCCATTACGTGCTGGATTCATGGTTTTATCATTATTAGTGCTCAGAAATGGCTAGTAAATTATAATAATATGGTATTGAATGTCACATGGATATACACCAAGCTGGAGATTCCCCGCACGAGGTTTTCCACATCTCCGCGGAGAAATCCGGGTCGCAGACGCGACCCCGCGTGCCAGCGTCACACAAGTCGGAGGTCGCTTTCTGCGCTCCAAGCTCGTCTGAAGACTTCTTATGGGATGTGCAAGACCTTGTTTTTCCCCTCTCAATAATGAAGAAATGTGTATAATAACGAGAGATCCATATGACTGTAATTCGTAAACAGAACCTTAACACTCAAACGCAACAGGAGACCTCTTTGACCTATCGCAAAGTTCCTACTTTCTCATCGATTCTCCCGACGACAGAGTCCCCGGGTCCGGATAGATTTTCAGTTTCGTGGCTACTCTACAACCACAATGTGGGTGTGGCGCAGATCTTGTTTGGAGATCTATGCACTCTACCCATAACTCGAAAAGTAGAAAAAAAAAGCCCATCCGCAAAGATACTGAGTTATATAGAAAACATATATATTGATGCCATAACAGGAATCGGTGCACCGGTATCGCAGTAGGTTCTATCTATCAATAGGTATATACATACAAGATGTGAGGGCTTGCATGAATACCGCATGCGGGATTGCTATTATAATCATAACAATATCAGAAGACCGGATGCCACTAGCTGGCTCAGGCGAGACATCATGATGAGACCCTATTGTTCCAAGCTACTGTATCATTCACTTCACAAAAACTCCTGCGCCATCCACACAAGTTCAGCCAACTCTTGAAGCTCAGCCTGCCCGTATATGAAGTCCTGCTCGGACGATGGTGGCGGACTTGGAGCCCGCAGAAATATATCATCGAACGAGAGTCTGAGCGGCGCCCCGTTCACCACGATGGTGTGGTTCGGAGGCTGGCCCTGCAATGTGATCGTTATATGCTGTGTCCGAGATGGCGTAAACCACGTAGCATTGAGATCGGCTCTTGTTATCTGAAGATTGGGAGGAGCAAGAAGGTTCCGCCAGACGTCAATCTGCATACCCGCTTGGTTTCGATCGATGGCGATAATGACCACTACCTTGACGTCCCCGCCAGAATTCGACAACCACCATCCCGCGCCGGTGACAAGGTGCTCGAGTGTCTCATCGGAGTAACCGACCTCGACAACCAGCGTAGGCCACTCGTCGCTTCGTCCAGGAGGGTAGCTCGAGAGGTCGAAAGCATTTGTCGGGATATCTGCCAGATGTCCGACCTCGAACAGTGGTCAATCCATCTGCCATGAGCACCTTGCTCAGATCCATCCTGGTAGCCTCGTCCGGAACAGAGTTTCGAGTGAAAGGCACCGAACTTCAAATTTACAGGCATGTCACGGTGAATCATGGAAACTGGATACTCGTCACCAATTTTCCATTCACGTCTATAGCTTAAAGCTATATATAAGTATAACTTTGTGACTCGTCCACATTCTTCAATTTGTTCTCGAGCAGTATCTCAAATTTTAAAACTGATCGAATACCTATATAGAGTTACATGATTGCCTATGCCTCGTTGTCTACGTGCGGTGAGAGATATATCATCTACCACTTGAATCATAGGTCCTAGTTATATTTCCTCAGCGCGGCAGTATATATATATATATATATATTGGGGACTCCCTGACAGATAAAGAACTTTTCTTTTGTATATTCCTAGCCAGAACATTAAAGAATGACAAATATCTCCTCCAGTCTAAATGATCCCCCGCCAACTGTTCGTGACCTTGTCGATACGCTGCCACCTGGCACCAAGGAATATATACGCCCCTCGATGGCTACCATCGAGAGCATGATCCGCCGCCATTAAAGAGACTTGGCTGACGGGACCACGTCAAACGTCTACATGCACTTTTCCCACCTTTCTAAAGATCGAATCGACAATATCATTAATGTACCAGAGCCAGAGGGCCTCGAATCGTGGCGCGTGACATACGACAAGGAGACGCGAAGCGTGATCATCAAGTTCCCACTACGCCCTCACGAAAGGGCATCCCGTCGGTTTACGAAAATGATCATCCGCACATCTGCCACATATCCATGGATGCCCACTATCAAACCCCACACCCACGCTACGGTTGAGACAGGAAGCTACGGTTACTGCCTATGTTGTTCTCAACTGTTGTATGTCACCAAGTAGGGCTGCAGATCTCATCTGACTCTATAGTTTCCAGAGCAGTATATTTTAGACAGATAGACGGTTAACTGGTAGTCCGCCGATGAGTATTGCACTGTAGCGAAGTGCGGGATATATAGGTGTACAGTACATACACCGCACTACACAGACGTCCTAGGAGGCACTATAGATGTCAAGAAACATCGACAGATGAATAAATAGATGGATCTCAAAGCCCCTTTTCAGCCTTTTGAAAAATAAAATAAGCATGTATGCGTATTTCATTTCTATTCTATCTGATCCCATTCCTCTGCTTTCCCCGCACTCACTGCCCCAGATCGTTATCTTATCTAGTAACTGGATACCTGCGGAGTACTAGGTATCCATTCATTCGTCCACCTATCTGTCCTTACAATAGATTTCTGCTATGGCGGAAAATACAGAGAGTCTTCTGTCAGCTACTACCTGCATAGTGCATTCCTACATTGAAGCTGATTTCTGTATCCCATCCCCCCCCCAACAACTGCCAAGCAGCCAAGGCCGCCAAGAGTGAATGAAAGATCAAGGCAATGAATGCAACGCAATGCACTGTACAGCAATGGAATAAAAGAACGAAACAAAAATAAATGGAGGCTTTGCCTAGCTGAACCGGACAGAGATTCCTTCCTGTACTCCGTACCGAGCAATCCTTCTATCATGAACAACCACTCGAGTCCTACGGGCTTGGGCGGCGTAGCGCGGCGTGGCGTGGTGTACAGCACTGCATGGGTGGTTGCCATACATGCGGCATATTTCGCATGCTGCTGCTACGCCATCCTCAGCTGTTATTATATTAATCACCGTTGCTACGGTTGTAAACGTTACCCTGAACTTGTGCAGCATGCAAAATGCCATCATCATCCGGTATATCCTCTCACTGGCATGCATCCCTGGGTACTCCGTACTCCGTACTCCGTATACGCTACCCCATACAGTAGTAAAAGCAATAATTACTCCGTCTCTAACCGTTGGGTGCTTAAGGCATCCAACAGCGAACAAGCTGTGCCGCCAGGTACTGTAGCCAGCCACCCAACCCCTGCCAAGGCCTCACCCCAGCCAAGACCGATCCAGTTACTCCATACGCAGCACGTCCGCAGCACGTGACCCTGTACGCAGTGAGGGATTATCGCAGTAATCCGACTATTCGACTCGACTTGGCCATGAATCCTAAGCTTTCGTGCGTTGCTTGATTATTGCCTGCCAAGGTGCATAGTATGCTGTAGTAACCGATCAGGCAGACGCTGCTACAGTACGCAGTTAACGATCTTCTCTCTGCATAGGGACTACTGTAAATGGTACGCCTGGGTTATTTTCTTGGCGCGGCCCAAGGGCAGGCAAGGCAGGCAGGCAGGCAGACAAGGTTTGGGTAGGTATGCATGATGAAGCATGGAGATGGATATTATTCCGTAGAAATAAAGGATATTGATTAATTAGACGGTCCTGGACTACGGAGCACCGATCCGGGTATACCGACGTAGGTAGCTTCTTCCCGTACGTGCTGCATACTCCTTAGTAGTAAGGTAGTAAAATGAATTAATATTACTGCCCAATGGACAGGGAGATTCAGATTGGACTCGATAATTTCATTTGTTCGAACCTGCCCGACAGGTCCGGAAGATTCTATTCTAATGGCCCCAAGCGAAACGAGTAGCAGATTACAGTAGTAGGATAGTATCCCGTGCACTCCGTATTCCGTCACATCAGTAGCAGTAGTCGTCTACGCAGTACGGAGTAGAAGGAGGAGAAGTGGTACGTCCAAGTAAGCATAACGCGGGAAAGGCTTTCCAGAGTGAAGCTGACGATGATGACGCAAAGTAGAGAGTATCCACCCCCAATCCCCATTCCCCATTTCTGCTCCATCTCCATCCAATAATCATCCCACCTCTGAGACGGAGTACGTTCTCCGCAGAACCAAGAAACCAAGTGACAGACCAGACCAGACAGCAGGCAGCAGGTAGCAGGCACAGCCCTGTCCCCGTGTCCAGGACCAGGCAGCTACAAATGACAGTACTCCATAGCAGTAGTGATGGAGTAGTACAGGTACCTAGTAGTGGACGAGGCCGTCAACTGGAACACGAAGCAAACAAACCAAACAAAAAAATCGGCACGGACCACTGCGATCCTGACTGAAACTACTACGGAATGAGTTATCCGACGACCTTATCCGTAGTGGCCATGGCTTCATGTTTGATCGACTTGCACAGCCTCCCCCCGGTCGCCCTGATACTGCTACTGCTAGCCTTGCTAAAGGTCTCAAGTCTCGCCTCGCCTCGTCTGGGCTGGAGCGCCTTGGCAGGAAGCTTAGTCATGCAGTACTGTGGTTGACGAAACAGTGAAGAACTGGAGTCTGGAGGCCAGGCCGAGGGCCGAGCTCTCTCTTTGGCTCTCTGGCTCTAGAGTGAGTCTGAGCTCTTGTCTCCCTCCGGAGGTTACTCCGGACACCGTATATACCTAGTAATAGTTACCTAACTAATTAACCTGCCTTGGGATATGTATTATTATTATTATGATGTCGGATGGATGAGACGAATATAGTGTGGTGACATAGGCATTATTGTTATGATCTTTTCAAAAAATGATGATGATGATGATAGTTTAAGATTTCATTTTTTAAAGTTGCTCCTACAGACTGGCATATTTGCTCGCATGCTCACTTGCCCTTTTTCTCTTTCTCCTAGACTCTTTTTTTTTTTCCCTCCCCCTGCTTTTGCTCTGGCAGGAAATAAAATCCGACGGATAATGAATGAGAGTATTCTTTACATACATACACGATATCCCGCATCCGCAATCCACATCCCGATCCAATACGGCATCATCGATCAGGTAAAAGGTACCTAGGTTTCCCAGGATTATTATTATTATTATTATTAGATAGATAGATAGATAGATAGATAGATAGATACTGTCGGGAGGAATAGCGCATACATGCTTATTATTCCCCATCCTGATCCTATCCGGATCCTTGATCCTACAGTAGTAAGAGTCCTGTCCTATCTTTATCTCTACCCAACTCCGTACTACTCGTACTGTACTCCGTACTACTTCCCTATCGATGGAGATCTCTCCCCGTCTCGGCGATAGTCTCAGTCTCACCCCTGCACGACATACAGATAATCTGCCAAGTTGCCAAGTTGCCCAGCCTACAGTAGTAGTGCCCAGCCCCAGCGCACCGCGCAGACAGCGCAGACGCAGTGTATAGTACTTAATTTCCGGAGGTTCCGTAGAATTTCGACACATCAGGGTAGATCTGGCGATGCGATTTGCGATTACGGTCGATCGATCGATCGGGATCGCGACAGCGATAGCGAAGAAGGGGCCAGCGTCAGTGTCAGGTCACAGACACAGACACCAGACACAGACCCAAACCTTCTCGATCGATCGATCGGATCGTAATGTAAGGCTTTCTTTCTTTCGATCAGCCTTGAGCTTGAGCCTCGATATCACTTACTATCCAGCCAGATCTGCTATGCCCAAAGGCAGGTAGGAAGTAGTATGAGAGTAGGTACTTAGTCTATCAGTCGACAGGGTAGTCAAGGCTGAAGCAAGAACAAAATCTTGGATTGGACCCTTGGAACATTGAATTCAATCACGGCCATGCCTAGGCCCTATTATTGGCTCATGGAGTCGCCATTGATTATGGAGGCTCCACGGAAGCTTAAGTCAATATTGAATAATGATATCGAAGAGCTTCAAGAGCTGGTAGCTGTAGAGAGCGTCAGGGCCAAGTCCTGAAACTGGGCCACTGTGTGAGGCGAGAGAGGGCCATGTTCTTTCCTGCTCCGGTATCATCATCCACACGAAGTTCCCAAATGGCAAACCCGGCCCGGAACCGTCGGCATCAAATAACAACAATATCACTTGGAACACAACAGAAGTTTCCAAACTTCGATTTTCCCGAAGAAGGCTCATTATTCTCCAGGATCGAAAGCACAGCTCCGAGGAAGAACCGGAGAGCCGATAGCTCGACATTCATTCGGGAATAAGTCGATCTCCCGTCGCAGAAAACTCGAAGCAGATCAAAATGATGAAAATTGCCGGCTCGCTGACTCGATGACGGATTGGACCCCGGCCCGATCGTGTTGTTCCGTGGTATCCAGAATCATATGTAGATCGCATCCTACAGTATGGACCTACTTCTATGGTATCCTATCCAACGCTATGGTATGGACCTACGGTATGCTATGCTATGCAGCTGTAGCTGCATAGTCAATCGCCTCTGTTAAGAGTGGTAACCTCGGCCAACGCAACGCTGGGTAATTCTTTTTCCCGCACGAGCCAAGAACGAGACAAGTCAAGGACCCACGCATCCCGTTTGTCAGCGCCTCTAGAGCGCGATAGTGGAACGCACTTATGCAGGGGTCCGGTCTGGGCATCGCAGCCATTGACGTTCACGGCAATAACGCATTGCAATTAATAGATAGAGTGTGCCGTAGTGGATGGAACTCGACGCAGGTACGGTCGGATGGTCCGCCGGAGGCGACGAACTAGCGACCAAGAGGGAAAGCTGGCGGTCTACTATTGAACTTAACGTATGTCATGCGGAGAGACAGGGTGTCCTGCGCCGCGTTCGGAGGACAGTCGACGATAGGGATTATCGATATCGATTGCTGAGTCGCGATCAGAGATGATGATCTCTGGATCTTCGAAGACCTCGCTCAGGTACCGTAGAATGACCGAGATGCCAGGCCAGGAACCAGGACCAGCGGCCTCGGTGTGTGTCGGGCAACAGATGACAACCGGGTGAGTGGTTCCTGGTTCCAGACCTCGGGACCCGTGGGTCGGCGCTGGGATCCATGTTTTTGCAGTCGCACAGTCGCGTCCCACGGGCCGACGGTGAGGACTTCGGTGAGGCAGGCGAGGCCAGGACCGTAGATGAGCAGAGACGGGCCGATATTCAGTTGCCAGCAACAAAAATTTTTTTTTTTTTTTCCCCCTCTGGCAGAACCGGCTTCTGAACGAAAGGTTCCGTGGACGGTCACTGGTCGGCGCTGCTGTGGTTCATTTCATGGTTAATTTCAAGGACTGCCTGTCTTGGGCCGACGGCACGGCCTGAGGCAGTGAGGCAGCGCGGCCAGCGACGTCGGAGGCTATCACCCAACACGCACTGGTAACAGAAAGAGGCTTATCAAGGGCCGTCCGTGACCGCTGACCTGTTTCGCGATAGCGCTGGCCAGACCAGAAACGATCGGGAAAAGGGCCAACGGACTATCGGGCGAGGCGTGCTGAGGCCTGCCCCGTACTCTGGTGTGCCCCGATCGCCAGCATTAATTTTGGAGGGGCGCGTTTGTTGTGTAGCGAGATTAAAAAATGGAAAAATGGATCGGCGTCGCCCGCCCCAGACCGTGCACAAAGAACAGCTAAGAGGCTAGCGGCAGCACAGACGGGCCGCGATACGGATAATATTAATCACGACGATGATATGCGATACGGCTGATACGGATGAGAGGGAGGCGGCATGTTGCATCAGCAGCAGCGCCTGGACACACGAGAGAGCTCTTTGCAGCAAGTGCTGGGGGGAGGGGGATGAAACGGCAGCTGCAGAGAAATTCTAGAAGGCCGCTAGGGCTGAGTCGATGACGCCGCCCTCCCCGTCATGACGCAGATGGCCTGCTGCGGTCGCCGTACAACACTTGCCGGAAGCGCCGCCCGAGGAGAGCCCACTTGCCACTCACCGACCAGGATGGCCGCGCGACCAGGTGGCGAGCCTCACTTGGGAGGCACCAGACCGACCGACACAGCAGGTCACACAACCCTGGAGATATGACAACTTGGACGATAATAATAATGCCGTCGGCATATCGGCGTTCTGCCTGTGCATCCGTCCGTCGGCATATGTAAGCAGGCCTCACCCGGCACCGTCTCACGTGAGGAGCCGCTCGCCAACCGCGGCAGCGGGGATTGTCGGGGGGCGCGCAGGTCGGGACGCCCCTGGCCGGCGCCGCTGTGCGCTTTTATATTCCGGGAAAGGGTCGGCAGGTCGGCGGTCGGCTCGTCGCGAGGCCGCCGGCGCGCGCTGCCCGACCGACCAATCACGGCGCCCGCATTGCTGCGGTATCAGGCAAGGTCATCTCGGCTCCGCACGGTGTTTCCCTTTCTGCCTTGGCGGCTGGAGCCCTTTCGAGACGCTTCGACGAGCCGTCGCGGCCGCCGTCCCCCACTCTGGAGGCCGCTGTCGCGGTGGGCAAAAGGCTGTTTTTGGGGGCGCTCCGGGGACCGGCCGTGAAACAGGGTCACAAAAATGAGAAACGATGCATCGACAGGCGTTGGAAGGAAGGGAGAGGCTGGCATGTTTCATCTCTCTGCAGCTCTTGGGACGACGGAAACTGACGTCAGTCCGACGGAAGCACTCGATCTCAACGTCGATAGACTGATAGGGTGCCGTCCTTATCGCGCACGGCTGCCGCTTCATGGCATCCCATCGTGCATGGGCAATAATCGACCTCCTAACTCCAGTTCGCCTCGACGCCGTCGGTCGTCCAACAGCAAGGAAACAGGGCAACGCGGTGGAGCGCGGCGCAGGACACGCGATGCGATTGGGCCGGGGAAGGCAGCGACCTCGCGCGCCATGCCGAGACGGGCAAAGGCCGGTCGCGCCGGCCCGGCCGGGCAGGACGAGCAGCGCGACGCCAAGGACCTCGCGGTGTGTGTCTGACGAAAGTGATGCGTTGCTCTCCAGAGCCGATCGATGAGCGATCTCGATCGTTACGTGGTGGTGATTATCACCGAGTGACGACAGGCCGGGGAGCGTCGTAGACTCGTAGTCCCCCCGTCCTCCGTAGCTACTTGCCCGTCAGGTGTACAGCACCCAGCACAGAGAGAGCGTCTGCACGGCGATGAGGTGCGATGCGCGGCTCGTGAGGGGGAGATCTTGTCTTGCCCATCCTTCTCCGTCATCCTGCAGGTGTAGGGCGCGATAACGGCGGCACAGCATGGCCGTTGGACGTGGTGACGTGAGGCTGCTCGCCCGCGAGCGCGACACGTCGACGGCGAGGCGCCATCCTCCACAGATCTTCTACACACAAGAACCACTGAGGCGCACTACGTCCTGACGAGCAGCTGCGATCGAAGCTTGACCCGCGCAGCACCTGAGGACGAGGTCAAGCAAGCGTTCTCTCGCACGCTGCTATCGAGAGCTACGGAGGGACGGTGCGGACGGGGCCCGTCTGCAATGGCTCAACGCGGCAGGCCGATCTGATAGAGAGGATGACCACTCCGTGTTATATGAAGCTGCGGCCCTGGCTAGCACCAAAGCGGCAGGGGACGGGTTCCCCAGACGGACCGGCCGGGCTAGCAGGTCGCTAGCAGCGTCGCAGCAGGACGATCGATGGAGGGCGTTCCTGGTACGGGGAGACCCGGGCATCTGCCTCTGCTTGTACTCTGGCCAGGAGATGAGATGAGGATGCCGATGAGGATGATGACAGAGACAGAAAGACGACAGAGAGGCAAAAACAGGGATGAGCACGACCGGATCTGGCCCCCTGCCGGCAGCAGGACGTGATCGGCTAGCACGGGAGCCCCATCGCCCGGAGCAGGAAAAATCGCGCATCCCTTCACAACGCTGCCCGCCCCCGGATCGAGACGAGAGACAAGAGGGGCCAGCTCGGCACAGCTGTCCCGGGCTCGTCCTCCATGGGCATCGCGGGCTCCACAGCGTCCTGCGGGCCGGACGGCGTGAAAAAAATGTGATCACTGGCTGTGGGCTCTCCAGGACCTGCACTACGGGGCGACTCGCCCGTTCCAGCTTAGGGATGTCCTGCGAACAAAACATTAAATAGTCGCGCGCCCGCCCTCCTTCGCCCTCTCTCTCCCTTCCTCAGGATTTCCTACCCTTTGCCATTCAGCCTTCCTTTGCATCTGCTCCCAATCGTGCGTTCCGCAGGCCTTGTGAGCCGAAGCAAACAATGGCGGAGCGGAGGATCTCCTATGCTCCCGACGTGGAGAACGGCGACCATAATCGCAATGCCGGTGTCGACGAGTTTGCTGGCCTCGACGAGTACGCGGCCCTGAACCGCTACATCTCGACCGCCCAAACCAAGCGCCGTGGCTCGACCTCCGACGCGGGAGAGGTCGCGGCGGGCAGGAAGAAGCCATGGTGGAAGTTCTGGGCGACCGGCCCTGGCTACGGCGGTGCCAGCAAGAAGGAGGAGAAGGGCTTCGTCTGCCCCGACGAGTGGCTCGAGACGGACATCCGCACCGGTCTCAAGGCCTCCGACATCGAGCCCCGACGCAAGCGTTCGGGCTGGAATGAGCTTACGACCGAGAAGGAGAATATGTTCCTGAAATTCCTGAGTTACTTCCAAGGACCGATTCTTTATGGTGAGCGGACTCGGACTCGGACTCGACGGGGAGAGAAAACGGCTAACGGTGAATAGTCATGGAACTTGCTGTCGCTCTCGCGGCTGGTCTGCGTGACTGGATCGATTTTGGTGTTATTATCGGTATTCTGATGCTTAACGCTATTGTCGGTTGGTACCAGGAGAAGCAGGCTGCCGATGTCGTTGCCAGCTTGAAGGGTGACATTGCGATGAGGGCTGTCGTTGTCCGCGATGGTCGCGAGGAGGAGATCCTTGCTCGTGAGCTGGTTCCTGGTGACATTGTAAGTCCCTGTCTCTTGTCCCCTCTGTGCGACGAGGGACTTGTCTAACATCCAAATCTAGGTCATCCTGGAGGAGGGTCACGTCATCCCGGCCGATGTTCGTCTCATCTGCGACTACTCCAAGCCCGAGATGTTCGAGGTCTACAAGGAGATGCTCGCCTCTGCCAACGATGACTCCCTCAAGGAGAAGGACGACGAGGACGAAGGCGTGGAGCACCACACCGGTACTTCCATCATCGCTGTCGACCAGTCCGCCATCACTGGTGAATCCCTCGCGGTCGACAAGTACATGGGAGACGCCTGCTACTACACCACCGGTTGCAAGCGTGGCAAGGCCTACGCCATCGTCACCGCTACCGCCAAGCACTCCTTCGTCGGCAAGACCGCTGCGCTGGTTCAGGGTGCCAAGGACCAGGGTCACTTCAAGGCGATCATGGACCAGATCGGTGCTGCCCTGCTGGTGCTGGTCATGTTCTGGATTCTCGCCGCTTGGATTGGTGGTTTCTTCCGTCACCTCAAGATCGCGACTCCGGAGCACAGCTCGGTCAACCTGCTCCACTACACCCTGATCCTGCTCATCATCGGTGTCCCCGTCGGTCTCCCCGTCGTCACGACTACCACCCTGGCTGTCGGTGCCGCCTACCTGGCCGAGCAGAAGGCCATCGTGCAGAAGCTCACTGCCATCGAGTCCCTCGCCGGTGTCGACGTGCTCTGCTCTGACAAGACCGGAACCCTCACCGCCAACCAGCTGTCCATCCGTGAGCCCTATGTCGCCGAGGGTGTGGATGTGAACTGGATGATGGCTGTTGCGGCCATTGCTTCGTCTCACAACGTCAAGAACCTGGACCCCATCGACAAGGTCACCATCCTGACCCTGCGCCGCTACCCCAAGGCTCGTGAGATCCTGTCCCGCAACTGGGTCACCGAGAAGTTCACTCCCTTCGACCCTGTGTCCAAGCGCATCACCACGGTCTGCACGTGCGATGGCATCCGCTACACCTGTGCCAAGGGTGCCCCCAAGGCTATCCTCAACCTGACCCAGTGCTCCGAGGAGGAGGCTCGCCTCTACAAGGAGAAGGCCGCCGAGTTCGCCCGCCGTGGTTTCCGTTCCCTGGGTGTCGCTGTCCAGAAGGAGGGTGAGCCCTGGCAACTGCTCGGCATGCTGCCCATGTTCGACCCGCCCCGTGAGGACACTGCCCACACCATCACTGAGGCCCAGAACCTTGGTCTGTCCGTCAAGATGTTGACTGGTGACGCCATCGCCATTGCCAAGGAGACCTGCAAGATGCTTGCTCTGGGTACCAAGGTCTACAACGCTGACCGTCTGATCCACAGCGGTCTCGCTGGTTCTCGTCAGCACGACCTGGTTGAGAAGGCCGACGGTTTCGCTGAGGTGTTCCCCGAGCACAAGTACCAGGTCGTCGAGATGCTGCAGCAGCGTGGTCACCTGACTGCCATGACGGGTGACGGTGTCAACGACGCTCCTTCCCTCAAGAAGTCCGACTGTGGTATTGCCGTCGAGGGTGCCACCGAGGCTGACCAGGCTGCCGCCGACATTGTCTTCCTCGCTCCCGGTCTGAGCACCATCGTCGATGCCATCAAGCTGGCCCGTCAGATCTTCCAGCGCATGAAGGCCTACATCCAGTACCGTATCGCTCTGTGTCTCCACCTCGAGATCTACCTGGTCACCTCCATGATCATCATCAACGAGACCATCCGCGCTGACCTGATCGTCTTCATCGCCCTCTTCGCTGACTTGGCCACCATCGCCGTTGCCTACGACAATGCTCACTTCGAGATGCGCCCTGTCGAGTGGCAGCTGCCCAAGATCTGGATCATTTCCGTCGTCCTTGGTTTCCTCCTGGCCGTTGCCACTTGGATTGTCCGTGCTAACCTCTTCCTGACCAACGGTGGTCTGATCCAGAACTTCGGTTCGCCTCAGGAGATCCTGTTCCTCGAGGTCTCTCTGACCGAGAACTGGCTGATCTTCGTCACCCGTGGTGGAAAGACCTGGCCATCGTGGCAGCTCGTTGGAGCCATCCTGGGTGTCGATGCGCTTGCTACTCTCTTCGCCGTCTTCGGCTGGCTGTCTGGTGACTTCGAGCAGACCAGCCCGCCGACCTCCGCCCAGTACTCCATCCACGGTGATGTCGACATTGTCACCGTCGTTGTCATCTGGGCCTACTCGATCGGTGTCACCATCATCATCGCCATGGTCTACTACATCCTGTGCCAGATCCCGTGGCTCGACAACCTCGGCCGCAAGAACCGCTCCAAGGCCGACACCAAGATCGAGAACCTCATTGGCCACCTGTCCAAGCTGGCCATCGAGCACGAGACTGATCCCGTCACTGGCAAGTCCAGATTTGCTCTTACGACCCGCAGTCCTGAGGAGGAGTCTGATGACTAATGGCCGGGTAATCCACTCGTTTGTGTTACCCTCTTTATGTATGGCTGCTCTGAGTAATGTTTTTTTTTTGGGATGATCGGAGCATGCTCTGATATATATCCTTGTCATACCATATATATAGACTTTTGTGACATATTCTATATGTGACCTTGGTCATATAGAGATCTCTTTCGCTTCTGCATGTATGTATATGACCAGAATTAATTATTGTTGAATCTAGTGAACCAAGACTTCTTGAATGAAAGCCATGTTTATGGAATTTCCTCTTCTCTCGTTGTTCAGCAGTAAGCTTGGACCTGCAGCCATGATTTCACTGCTTCTCAATTGACCTGGTATGTAGCCTCCACGGTTCAGCTCGGTACGGTTCCAGGGTTTCCTGCCCTGTCACCAGGGCACCTCTCAGGGACCCGGATCGACGGAGAGAGAACTGTTGATGTATGTATAGTGGTTCTTGTCGAATAATTGCTTCCTTCTTGGAGGGGGTACTTCGAGATTGCCGCGGAGAAGCTTCATCGATGTCTTACCCCGGAATTAATAATAATACATGGATCGCTGCATAGCACCTCTGCATCTGCCTTATGTAATGTACATACATCACGGCTATACTTTACTGGACGCATGCCGCTGAGTATGACAATGCTGAGGACGCCGCTCTGATCTGATCGTTTCGTGAGGACTTGTGCCGTATGCCGGCAGAACAATGAACCGCCCTGGGTCAGACCTGCCGGCGCGCGGCCTCGGTCCATCGTCAACTCAGCATCCATCCGGACTCCAAAAAGCAGCTCCCCGCATGCCGACCGACCGGGGCCCCAGAGGGTGCGGCCGGTCGAGTCATCCAGGTGCCATGGCATCTCGATCACCACACCACAGGCCATGCCCTTCGCTGAAACTCTCCGCATGAGATCGACCGACCAATAACGACAGCTGGCGTTGCCTTCGTTTCCACTCCCACAGACCATGTTGAAGCGCTCGTGGAGCCAGGTCGACGCGGACCGTGGGCCTGCTTCTCCTGCTTCTCGCCGTCTGTCTGCTACTACTGCTACGACTGCAGCTACTATTATTACCTTCAACGCAAGAGACGTCCAGAGTGATGCGCGATTGGAAGCTCTTGCTACTACCGCTACTCATGCGACGGCCGAGAAGCATGCCCTGCCGCTGAATAATCATACTCATGTCTCGGAGAGCGCTGCTCCGCCTGCAGGGCCTCAGGACCGTGGCACTCAGACTCAGACGCCCGGCGCAAGCTGGCCAGCCATCACACGCAAGGTGAAGGCGTGCGCCGCGTGCCGTAAGCAGAAGGTCGGTAGGGATGTTATGTTCTTGATCTGTGATGCGGTTTCTATGTCTTGTGTATACTGAGCTCGAGCTGCTGGCAGATAAAATGTCTCATGGACGATGGAGGCCCGCCGTGCAGACGATGCAAGCAGCGTGGTCTTTCCTGCAAGCTCAACAAAAGCCTGCAGACGCTAATCGACGACGAGGCACGGTAAGCACGTCCATCTGGTCCGTGAGGCTGGCTTGCTCATGCTGAGATTCGAACTTGACATCTAGGTGGAAGAAGACGGTCAGCCATGACTTGGCCGTGATCCGTGCAGCTTTGGAACAGGCACTGAGGGCGCTCTCGCTGCCCGGGCTGCCTCCCCTGCATACTCCGTTGCCAGATACTGACACTCCCATCGCCAATGGCAACTGTCATGAGAGGAGCCGTCCTGGGGCTGAGGATGCTGAAGCTCCTCGACTGCGCGATCCGTCTCCACAAGTCTCACCGTCCGATGATACCCTGGCCCAGGTTCCCATCGACTCCCTCTACGAGATCACGCATCTGCGATCGTTGCGCACCGAGGCCGTCGAGGAAGATCGCAGCTACCTGGACGATTTCATCTCGCGGGGCGCTGTTCGTCTAGATGACGCTGAACGTCTCTTTCGCTTCTACATGCTACGGCTGGATCCGTACATTTACGGGATCGCGAGCAAATATAAGACGTTGGAGAGTCTGCGTAGAAGCTCCTCCGTCCTCACGGCTTGCATCTGTGCCGTGGCTGCGTGCCACCAGGCCGACGATGGAAAGCTCTACGAAGTCTGCAACCAGGAGTTCCGGCGTCTTGTGTCCAGCACCATGTTCGACCGCCGCGTCAGCCTGGAGTATTTCCGTGCGCTGTGCATCGGCATGTACTGGCTGAGCGATATCTCGTGGACGCTCTCCGGGTTCGCCGTTCGACGCGCGAGCGACATCAATCTGCACAAGTTCTATTACAGGATCGTGGATCCTACTACGAGTAATGGAACTGACGCCAGTCCGGCGAGCCGGGACCCTTCCGACCCGGAGTCGTCGATTGACCCCGTTCGACTGTGGTACCTCCTCTATATCTGTGACCAGCATCTGTCGATACTGTATACGAGGGACCCGTTGATCCGCGAGGACGAGACGATCCGTGGATGGAGAAGCTACCTGGGGTCGCCGCACGCTTCGCAGTCGGACATGAGGATATGCAGCCAGGTGGCCCTGATGCTCGTCCTGAGCCAGGTCCGCGAGCTGTTTGGCGTCGACGCCAGCAAGCCCATTCCGCGGGCCTTCATCACGCATATAAATTCCTTCGGTCTCCAGCTTGACAAGTGGCTGGCGCACTGGTCTCAGAAACTGGGTAGGCCGTAAACAACTAAGCTGCACTGGAAATAGTTGATTCTGACCACTAAACTGACGAACGCCAGAGCCCAACGAACATATAGGTGACTTCCCGATCAAAGGGGTGCTCCTCCACTACCACTTCGGCAAGCTGCACCTCTGCTCCCACGTCTTCCGCGGTCTCAAATCCGGCGAACACATCGAGCCCATCCCGCTGCACTTCAAGGACGTCGCGTCCGCAGCCGTCTTCCACGCGACCACGATCCTCGAGCTCCTGCTCGACGACCCGGACCTCCGACGGAGCATCGTCGGCGGCCCGCACTACTTCCACACGATGGTCGCCTTCGCCTGCGTCGTGCTGCTCAAGGTGTCGGACCGGTACAGCGAGAACCTGTCGATCGACCTCGGCGCCGTGTACTCGCTGATCGTGCGGATCATCGGCCTGCTCCGGTCCAGCCGCTGCAGCAGGTACCACCTCGTGCACTGGATGGCTGGCGGGCTGGAGAAGATGCTGCGGGCGTCGAAGATTGCTGCTTCGCAGCAGATGGTCCCGGTGCAGTGGAGTAACAACGGAGCTGGAGGCCTTGGAATAGCTGCAGCAGGAGAATCATCATCTGCTCATCTATTTCCCGGCCAGGAGCAGCCTACGCCGCAGTCACCGGTGCAAGCTACGGGTCCAACAGGGCCGATGGATCTCCCGCAGACGCAACGTGCGGAGCAGGAGCTGGATGCTGGGCCGTATCTCCCGGCGCTCGAGGCTTTTGAAGGTAGCGAGTATGATCTGAATGGGTTGAGCTTCAATTTTGTATGATGCGCTTTTGGAGTAATTAATCTACTACGTCTTTTCCGTAGAATCGATTTTGGAGGTTCTTGGGCGGTGTTATACCGAAAACTGAAGGGCTGGGTGCAACAAAATTTCCGTCTCTTCTTCGTTTCATTTCTTATTCTTCTCCTTATTTTTTGTCCCTATTGGAATGATAGCCCTCTTGGTCAGACAGTCCCAATCATATGATGACTTTCGGATGTATTTGGGGTGTCAGATGCATGATTGGCAGGCAAACACGCGACAAACTCCCCGAGCATCGCCAGCCTCGTTCTGATTGGCGCCGCGCTCCGATCGGCCGGCAAAGATGGCGCCGAGCCGAGAATCCCCGCCTGATCTTATCAGGCCGAGCTGTGGTGATATTCCATCTATGAAGCATTGGCCTTGCTGATATTATTCATTTTATTTTCTCTATCAAGTCCAGACAATTCACCGGAACCCGCATGTCCGACGGACCGAGCCAGATCGATTCTCCTCTGGACGAGTCGGCCGAGAAACCGGCGAAGAGACCGAGGCGGAGTTTTGTCGCGTACGGCATGCTAATACTTCCCCGAAGACTAGGCAACTGGGACGTTTTAGAATGGAGTGAGGGACCTGTTACTAACTTGTGAAAACTACCCAGCTGTCGACGATGCCATGCGCACAAGATCAAATGCTCCGGGGAGCAGCCGTGCCGTAACTGCCGGCAGCAGCCCCAGGGCTCCGTCGAGTGTGTCTACCCTGCGCGGGATCGCAAGGTGCTGGTTCAGGAGAGGTGTGTAGTTCTGAACCTGTTTGCCTGTACGATATAGATTTACTGAATATTTCTACATTTAGCTATCTCAAAATACTGGAGGAGGAAAGCCGGCTATGGAAAGCAGCCAACTCCGGGGGGCATCATCATCTTAATAACAACAATCATATCAATAGCAATTCGCGATATGGATCCGGAAAGACTGCGCCTGAAGATCGCCAACGACATCTGAACAGGTCAAACAATGCTGCTGCTGCTGCCGACGGCGGCGAACCCGAATCTGGCCCTCCCAACCCAGACGTCGACATCCGCAACCCCCTAATCGAAGACCGCGCCTGGTTCGTCCGCGACAATGCATCGACGCAGCCCGTCTACATCGGGGAGGCCGCTTGCACCGCGTTTGGCACGCGTCTCCGCCAGTTCCTCAACGGCAACGAGCCCGTGGCGCCTCTGCCGCGGTCCGCGTACGTCAAGCACCGGGCGCTGCTGCGCATGGCGGACCCGGCCCCGGAGTTCCGCCTCCCCAACCGCGCCTACGCGCATCTGCTCATCAAGGTCGCACTGCGGTTCATCGGGAACGATTACCATCTGATGCTGCGCAAGACGACGCTGGAGAAGCTGGACGCGCTGTACCGGGACCAGTGTTTCGACGACCCGGTCCTGCTGTGTCGGCTGTTTGCCATCTTCGCGATTGGGGAGCTGTATACGAACCGCAAGGTGTCGTCGTCATCGAATGGGCCCGAGGTTCCGGGGACAGGGTTCTTCCTGCAGGCGATGAGCCTGTTCCAGGATCTGCACGAGGAGGCGACGGTGTCGTATATTGAGATATTGGTCCTTCTGGTATGAGCCTATTCTTCCAGTCTAAGAGACCAAGGATGAATACTTTCTAACAGCGTGACACGAAAACAGTCCCTCTTCCTCCTCGCCCTCAACCGTCCCAACTCGGCCTACACCTTCGCGGGCATCGCCCTCCGGCTCAGCCTCACCCTCGGCCTGCACCACAACGTGCCCGAGGGGTACATGATCTCGCCCGTCGAGCGCGAGCACCGCATCCGCGTGTGGTGGTCCGTCTACACGATGGACCGCATCTGGAGCTCCAAGCTCGGCCACCCGGTCACCATCCGCGACGACGACATCGACGTCGACCTGCCCTCGATGGAGAAGCTCTCGCCCGCCGAGCGCGACGAGTTCGCCGACCCGGCGCACCTCGTCGCGCACGTCAAACTGGCGCGCATCACGGGCGACATCATCAGCGACATCTACGGCCGTCCCGCGACGCGGCGCGACAAGACGTTCGTGCAGAGCGTGCATAAGATCCTGCGGAGTCTGCGGTCGTGGGCCGAGACGCTGCCGGACAAAGTGAAGCTGAGCCAGAGCAGTCCGCACCGGTACGCGTCGCGGAATGTGGCGTCGTTGCATTTGTGTTTTAATCAGGTACGTTACCTACCTATCAATCATGTACGGAGTATATAGATCTGTGTACTAAACCATACGGATGAATGTATAGTGCGTCATCCTCACAACACGCCCCATCCTTTTCCACGTCTTCAAAACCCGCCTGCAACAGCAACAACAGCAGCAACAGCAGCAAAACCTTCCAAATCCCCCAACTCCAGCAGCAACCACAGACCCTGACCCTGAGCCCACTCTCCAAACCACAACCACACCAACCTCCCCCAACGGCAGTCAGCCATCACAGCCACAAACAACGATATCACCAATGACGTCCGCCCTCGCCGACGCCTGCATCCACGCCGCCCGCAGCTCCAACTCCCTCCTGACCCAGCTCTGGATCGAAGGCGCCATCGCCACCTACGGCTACTTCGACTCGCAGTACCTCTTCTCGTCGACCATCATCCTGATGATGTCGTGCGTGCTGCGCTCCGCCGGCGGCAGCGGCGGGGGCGGGGGTGTCTCCGGAGGTGTCTCTGGGGGCGGGAGCGGCAGTTTAGAGGCGGACCGTGATGCGGTCGAGACGGCGACGGACATGCTGCGGTCGATGGTCGAGGACGGAAACCTGCCCGCGGCGGGGTTCTATCAGCATCTGATGGAGCTGAGGCGGTGTTTCGGGTTCGATCCCAGTCCCAGTTCTGGTCCCGGTCCTGGTTCTGCGAATGGGGTTGGGACTGCGAAGCAGGGTTGTCATGGTCTAGCGGGGCGGTTGGTGCCCGGCTGTAGTGACAACAACATGAACGGTCACCATAACAATCATAATAACAATACCAACGCCCCTGCGATCGTGCCTGGCGGCGGAAATGCAGGACCAGGCGAAGGTACAGGCGAAGTCACAGACTTCTCCGCGCTCCACCTGCACCAGACCGCGCTGGACAACCCCTCGATCCAGAGCTTCCTCACGCAGCCGGATATCAACATCAACAACTGGGGGCTGTTGCCGGGGGTGCTGGAGTCGAGTGGGGACGGCGATGTGATGGCCATGTCGAGGTGGATTTTTGAGTGAGTTTGATGATGTGATAACGAGCCACTATGAGACCGGAGAGTCGAGAAGACAGGCCAGGACCAGGATAGTTCGGACACGCCGATAGAAGAGATCAATCAAATCAACGGGCTCTCCGGGAGCTCCGAACAAGCTCATCGTGACCTGGGACCGCTGCTCGAAGATCTCCGGGTCACTGATCCGGTCCTTGATGGATGGATATGGACCGGATCAGGTGCCGGATGTCCACCCACTGCTTTCCAATCTGTGGTGAAGATGCTGTCTCCGGGGAACAGGGTCCATAGATCATGGTACAGCCGGTCCTTGCCAAAGCTGGCAAAGTCTCCTGTCAAGACAAGACCGCCTTGACGTGCTCTGGCTTGCGAGTCATCAAATGTCCGACCCACCGAAGGTTCGCCCCACGCAGTTGGGACAGGCCGCCGGTTTGCGTGCTTGAATGCATCATTGTGTGTAGAAGTCGAGCAGCGTGTTCTCAGTCTGCGCCTTGGCGTCGCAGAAAGAGAAAGCGCGTCGCTTCGGGGAATCTCAGCGGATTGCACTGATATCCGGCTTTCACAGAACACGGAAATTACCTGCTACTGGCCCGTTTAGGATTTTCGGAGCGTGGATACCGCCAAGCGCGTTCAGCTTGCGGTTGTAGATGAGGTATCTGATAGACAATACAAGGCATATCATGATACCCACGGGCACATAGACGTGAATAACACAATTGGACCAACCGTCATCCTATTTTGTCGGTCCCTTTTGCCTTTTTTTTTCTCGCTGATCGCAGGTTTGAAATATCGGCTACACTTATAGTCAAGCTGTGATGACCTGTGGAGAAGCCGGGTGCAACCATGTTGGATCCTCCGCAACCGAGGCTCTCCGCCGTTACACTCCATCGCTGACAGGGATATCACCACCGCAGTCGGTCTTGGGCATTGAGTTATTGTGGAGGATCTACCACGTGTGTCGAGAACCCCGCAAACCGCCACGCCGGCCAAGACAAAGGCTTAGCCATCCATTACCACAGCGTAAGATCGTGCTATGTAGTCAATGTTGTCAAGGGCGAAGGATTTCCACGAGAGTGGTAAAAGGTCCCATTTTGGACCTTTGCGACAATGCGGTATTCCGCGTGAACCCAAGTCGAGTACACGGGCCGGCTGTATCAGAAAAGCAATCAAGACTTCCCAAGTAAAACGGGCGACTGAGACGCTCGACGTCTCGGCTGCATATCCAAGTTTGCCACGCGGTTCAGCTCTAGAACGTAATCTTGGACCCAACAGTGCAGGGGACCAGCCTCCCGGGCATGTGCTGTTCGATCGCGAACTTGGCCCGCCAGCCTGAGCAGTGTCCGGGAAGCAGCACGGCCGGATCCAGCTTCTCCAGGTCGCTGACGGTGCTCTCCACATGGGCCTCGTCACTCGAGGCTAGGTGGAAGCCGCCGACGACTGCATAGAGCGGGACTGAGCCTTTGAGCAGCTTTTTGGCGTGCTTCGCGGAGTTGACGACCCCGGCGTGGCTGCAGCCGGTGAACATGACAATCCCTTTGCCTGTGTCCATTTGTTAGTATGCACTGTGCATTCCAGCAAGGTAGAATTCAAACAAGAATGCTGTGACGAACCCTTCAAATTGCACATAAGGAACCTCTCGTCATTGATCATCTCATCCGAGAACCAGTCCCCCTCTTCGCTGTCGAAACGGAGCGCACCCTTCAACCCGTTCTCATATGACGTCACGCGCGGGATCTCGCCCGAGATCAGGAACATGTCGTCGAGGACGGTGTGCGTCTCGCTGCTCTTGTTGACCGTCGCGCCGGCCTCCTCCATCTCCTCAAACGTGGGGTCTGCCTCGAGCGAGACGATCGTCTCGCCGATCCCGAAGCCCCGGTAGTCCGGTCGCGACGGATGGACGTCCACTACGACGCTGGTATCAGACAGGCCCTTGGCCTGCTTTGCGTCTTTGATCATGCGGATGGCTTTGAGCATGCCGCCTGCGGGGTTGCCATCACTGTTAGCAAGTCAATTGCTCCTTCCAGACATGAAAATAGTGGACGGTCCGTGGAAACAAACCCGAATGATCCCGATGCCAATGCGAGAGCTGGATGAGCTCGACGCGCGACAAGTCCGCGCGCAGCCGCTTCACATTTCGCTCCCACGCCTCCTCCTCGGGACCGGTGTCGAACAGGACCGAGTGCTTGACGTCTCCTTTCGTGGCTGTCTTTACGAGACAGAAGACAAAAACGTTAAAAAACCAGCCCTGGTCTCTGAGAGCATCCCGGGGTTGTGAAATTTCAACCCACCACCAAGATAGACAGCCCATGCGCGGCGCAGCAGATATCGTCCATGCGCAGCTCCCGGGAAGCGTCCCCTCGGTCGCGGAGCCGGTGCGGTGACGACAGGGCGAGGTGCGCCATCGATCCGGAGACGTGGACGGTGTCTGGCGCGGCGTTGGAGAGAGGGTCGAGCTCGTTGTCGATGATGACGAGCGCCTCGAGGGCGTCGACTTGGACGAGGGGAGGACGGGGCATTGCGGGGTGACTGTTTTCCCTTGCCCTGGGAATTGAAACAGGGATTGAAATTGACTACTTGTGGGTACGGAAAAGAAAAGCCATATGGAGCAGTTGAGCGAAGAACATGGGCTGAAGCTCAAGAGCGTCGGTGGGGACGTCAGATGGGAGCGGGACGGCCGCAGGCGCTGCCCCGCCGTCTCCCGCCCGCTCCGTCCACGACATATCTACAGCTGGTGCTGGAGATCCAAGATCAGCATCTGATGTGGGAGTCCTCCATCGACCAGGACACCATTAACGGTCTGAAATGAAGCAACTATCACTGGCGGAACACCAAGGGATTCCCACCTTTTACTCATTCCTGCCAACTTGGTCAGAGAGGGCACCACGGAGCAGTTAATATCGTCGTCAACCTCAGCTCGGTAGCAGTCTAAAAATCTATCTAATTGATTTGACGCCGTGGAACGTACTGGTCGATGAGGATGATTATCGTGTGACGGCCATTCTGGACTGGGAATATGCCGGTTGGTACCCGGAGCATTGGGAATACATCAAGGTGCTTGGGCATTGGAGACCAATGCCTGATTTGTCGGATTATCTACCTCACATCCTCCCACCTCGATGTGAGAGGGAATATATATAGGCATGACCTTCTTGGGTCTTATCACACGCCATCCATGACCCGACCAATCTGGCCTTTCCCCCCCTTTCCCTCCTTTTTCCTCCTTCAGCAATACGCCAGCCGCCGCACCTCCCACGCGACCTGCTTCGTCGCCGCCATCGCCTTCCTGCTCCACGGCGCCATCTGCAGGAACCCGTGCGGGAGCGAGTCGTAGTGGTGCCAGATGACGTGGTTGCCGGCCTCCTGCAGCTTGGACGCGAGCTCGATCCCGACGTCGCGCAGCGGGTCGAACCCGCAGGTGAAGATGGCCGTGGAGGGGAGATCGCGGAGGGACGAGGACGGCTGCTCGCCGGGGCGGACGTATGGGTCTGCGTCAGAAGAAGAAGAGGGATCGGGATGGCCTGGTGGTAGGTAGTGCTCCGCGCGGGAGGAGAGGCCGGTGCCTGTTGTCATCATGGGCGTTATCATTCATGGATTTATACACATCCCAGGTGCTAAATCGCAGCAGGAACACTCACATTTCAGGTACGGTCCAGAATCATTCTCTCTCGCAGCAGGCGTATCAAACGGCAGCCGGGGCTCCGGGTACAGAAGAATCTGACACCGAAGGGCCTTCTTCCCCTGGTCCCTCAGCCGGAGACACAGACTGGTCGTCAAGCTCCCACCAGCACCGTCACCAGCGCCGCAGACCCTGTCCGCATGGACGCCTCTCTCCCTCCCACCCTTCCCCTGCAGCCACCGCACCACGCACGCCCCCTCGTCCAGCTGCGTCGGATACGTATGCTCGGGCGCAAGCCTGTACTCGACCGCGTACACCTGCACCCCCGCCTCCTCGGCCAGGATGCGGCACCCGTTCTCGAACTCGTCCACCGTGCCGACGGTGTACCCGCCGCCGTGGAAGTACACCAGCGCGGCGATCTCGCCCGCCTCGGCGCGCTGGCTCGCGATCGCGTTCGACGGGTAGAAGATGCGGACCGGGATCGTCCCGTGGGGGCCCCGGATGGCGGTGAATTCGACGCGCTCGACGCGCTTGCGCTGCAGCTCGGGGAGCGCTTGGAAGCCGAAGACGCGGGCGTGGACGCCTCGCTCGCGGACGAAGTCCTCGGTGCCGAGGTGCAGGTCGGGATGGCTGGAGAGGAAGGTCTCGATCTCTTTGTCCAGTGTGCTGCGGGTGCCTGTCTTGGGGATCAGTTCCATGTCAAGCGGCCGCGAACGCTGCCTTCCAGTAATAATGTAAGAGGTAGATTCAAAGAGTCGACGACATATGTAGAGAAAACAAAATCTACATATGTATAGACATGAATTTATCGTGTTTATTATTCATTTGTTTTTCTTTCTCTCGCTGGGCTGTATCGTGTATGCCCACCCCGCACGGATACATCATAGTACAGTCATACCCGAGAAGAGTTCAGTATGATAATTTCCCTTTTTAGGGCACAAAACAAGCCTCCTGTCATGATTATCCTGCCTCAGAGATCATCGACATGTGCCTGATGAATCAACCGCAGCGTACTGTACTGTACATTTGTTCCCAAATTTGCATACGGTCTTCATTTCCACCCACCAAGTTGAGCGCGACGGCAAGAGCTTGCTTTTTGACCAATGGATGGCCTGCTTCGCGGTACCAGACTCATTCGGTGCTACGTATGCGCTGCTGTTAATAATTGTCACAGCGGGCTTTTGCGTCGAAGGATAAAAGCTTCCATACTCTGTATTCCTCTGGACAAGGGTGAGGTTTGTAGGACGGTCTCTCGTAGGGTTATCTGCCTTCAAATCTCTCTACTGGGCTTTTTTTTGGCTCCAGGTAACCGGGTTCTCCGTGTACTTAGAATACTTGCTCCAGATGAAAGAAATCCGCATAGTCCTTCAGAATGACGGGTTTGATGTTTTCTTCATCAAGTCGTTGTACATGATACGGTCAATAAGATCAGTGCACCTTTGGTAAAAGCCTGGGTTTGAGGATGGAAAAGGTCAAAGCCGACAGTAGATAAGTTTCCTAGAGCAGCTGATCTTTGACCGTTGTCCAGGGCTGTGTGTTAAGAGGTAGTAGTATCCAAGCGAGGATTTGTCAAATGTCAACTTGGACTTGGCAATGGCATGGCGGTTCCAGGTGGAGAGAACAAATGTACATGTCTTCTTGGATTTGGATGGAAGAGCGGCTAGAAGGCGGGGTCGGATATATATTTTATGGCGAAAAGGCTCTGCCAGTGAAAAATATATCAAAAGGCCTCTGCCAGATTAGCAGAAACAGGCCGATGCAAGCATTGCGGAGTGTCTAGAGACGCCCAGAGGCACCATCTTGATGATCCGTTGACGACAGACAGGCGACGGACGGAGGAAATGCTTTCCCTCCGGTCCGCGGAGGCACCGCGGAGATGACGACAGGGCAGCACAAGAGACTTGGATCCCTCGTCTTTACACCGTTGCCCTCCCAACGCGCGATGGCTATCGCACGTCTCTCTGTCTCCTCCCCAGGCCCTTGAAGGGGTCTTTATTTTCTTCTGTCTGATCACTGCAAATTCCCGTCAATGGCGACTGTCGCGACGCAGGTGTGCTCGCGCTGCCTGCGGTGGTCGCATGTCCACCCCCCCAGCAGCAGCAGCAGCAGCAGCAGCAGCAGCGCACACCTGTGGCGGCCGTCTTTTCGCAGATACGTCCATCCTCGAGAGTTCCAGCCCTTTGTCCCGCCGTCACCCAGCTCCCTGGGCAAAGCAACCCCCGCGAAGACCTACCGTCGCACCCGCAAGTGGCTGCGGCGGCTCTTCTACCTCTCGCTGGCGACCGGCGTGATCTACGGCATCGACAGGCAGTTCTACGCCTCCTCCCTGACCCGGACGGCGCGGACGTTTGCCCTGGGTCTGTTCGTCGCGCTGGATTACAAGATCAACTTCCGTCCGAGCCCTCCGTTCGCGAAGTCCATGGCAGACGTGCACAGACGGAACGCGGAGCGCCTGTCACACCTGCTGCGCCAAAACGGTGGTCTGTACCTCAAGATCGGACAGGCGATCGCCATGCAGTCGGCGGTCCTGCCTCCGGAGTTCCAGCAGATGTTCTCGCGCATGTTCGACGATGCCCCGCAGAACGAGTGGAAGGACGTGGAGGCGGTCATCAGGGAGGACTTTGGGAAGTCGGTCGAGGAGGTCTTTGGCGTGTCCTTTACCGGCGAACCCGGCAAGGGCGTGATGGAACGCAAGGCCCGAGCGAGTGCCAGCGTTGCCCAGGTGCATTGGGCCCGGCTCCCGGACGGCCGGGAGGTGGCCATCAAGATCCAGAAGCGGGAGATCGCTCAGCAGGTGAGATGGGATCTGTGGGCTTTCAAGTAGGTTCTCAATGGCCGTTAAACTTTCCAGTTGAATATTATTCTCATCTGCATAGGGTCGTGGCGTGGATCTACAGCCGTTGGTTTGACCTTCCCTTCTACAATCTGGTCCCCTATGTGAGCGAACGCCTGTTTCTGGAGACGGATTTTGAGAACGAAGCCGCAAACTCCGAGCGCATGGCCCGCTTGGTCGCAGCAGAGCCGCGGCTCCGTGATAGAGTCTATGTACCCAAGGTGTACCATGAACTGAGCTCGAAACGCGTCATGACGGCAGAGTGGATAGAAGGCGTACGGTTGTGGGACAAGGACACGCTCACAAGACCATGGCGAGGCGGCTGGGGGCAAGGGAGCCCTGGATGCCATGGAACTCCTCTCGATCCTCCCAACCAGGGGAGGTCGACCGCGCAGCTCGCCAAGAACCCGACGGCTGACAGGATCAAGCCCGAGCGGGACCACTGGAAAGGTTGGAAGGGCCGTGGTGGGCTGGGGGTCTCACTGAAAGACGTGATGACAACCATGGTGGACCTCTTCTCCGCCCAGATGTTCCTCTGGGGCTGGGTGCACTGCGATCCCCATCCTGGAAACATCTTTGTCCGGCGTCAACCTTCCGGAAAACCGGAGCTGGTTCTCATCGACCACGGGCTATACATCCACATGGATCCCGAGTTCCGACACCAGTACGCCCGCCTGTGGAAGGGTCTGCTGACATTCGACAACGACACGCTCGGTGAGATCGTCCGCGGCTGGGGCGTCAACAACACCGACCTGTTTGCGTCCCTGACGTTGATGCGCCCGTACCGCGGCGGCGACCTGTCGACGAGGAGGCGTCTCGAGGGCCTAAGCCAGAAGGAAAAAGCCCAGCGCTTGTACGAGATGCAGCAGACGGCCCGGAACGTGGTCCGCGACATCCTGGGCGACGAGCGCAAGTGGCCGCGGGAACTGGCCTTCCTCGGCCGCAACCTGCGCATCGTCCAGGCCAACAACCAGTTCCTCGGCTCGCCCGTCAACCGCATCAAGATCACCGGCACCTGGGCCTCGCGCGCCCTCGCCGAGTCGCCGGATCTGCCGCTGGCCGAGAAGATCCGGAACTACGGCCGGCATCTCGTCTTCAAGCTCGTTCTCTTCACCAGCGACATCTTCTTCTACTTCACCAAGGTGCGGCAGTTCCTGCGTCTCGGGGGCGGGATGGAGGACTCGATCGAGGCCCATATGCAGAGCATGGCGAAGGATATGGGCGTCGAGTTGAGCCAGAACGTGTTTGAGGGCTGAACATGAACAGCCCTTGCAGGGTAACAAAGACATAGCATTCGCGAGCTGCGCGAAGCCCTTTTCACTGCTTTCTACCCTGATACTCATCAGGTATATAACCGTCTCGGGTATGTAGCTGCCCTGTCGACATACTGGGGCCAGGGCAAGAAAGAAAAAATAATGACAAGGCATATAGCCAAAATAAGCATTTTCCACCCTGCTATCTAGATTTCTTATACTGCACTTCTTATTTTGCGTCTACTGTCCACGTACGGACAGCCATAGAGATAACGCTAGGTAGCCAGATAGAGAGACAGATATTCTCCTCTCGCTCATCTCCACTGTAATTATTAGCAGGCAACCCAGCACCCTGTACTGTACATACATATATGACACTTTATGCTATGCGTCTGTGTAAACCGCTAGAGATCTCCGAGCCAAGAGAATAGATAGAAGATGAGATAAGGGGAAAAAATATCTCAAATCTGGGATTTGCATGAATCTCGTCCCATTCTCCGGATCAGATGGATATAAAGAAAGAATAGAAAAAGGATAATTCTGTATAGTATAGATCGAGCCACTCTTGGCTCGGTATGTATCCGAAGAGGCCTGGGACGGTCGTCCCGAATAGTAACCTATGGTCAAGATACTATCTGGTACTAGTATTTTTTTTATGATTGACACTTGTATGTGTGTAAGTATACAACACTGACCTGACTCAAACACGGGGCTCGTTCGTTCTGGGATATATATAGTCGGGCAGCTCAGTAGAAGGAAGAGGTTTCTTCTCTTCTTCCCTTTTATTAAGTACTCCGTATACAGTACATGAAAGTCATCATCGATAAAAGTTCAGGTCGGTGTGGACGGAGGTCTTATTAGGCAAAAATGCCCGAGTCAGTCCAACTGCACCCTCCTCTCACTGGCAGTCCAGGGGTCAACGGTGGAAGAAATCCAAAACGGAAATCCGAAATCGAAACCCAGCTTCTGTCTTATAATCATCCGATATGGGAATTTTTAGCCCTCTCGCTCGAAGCACGCTCGGCCTCAGCAACGAAGAAACGCCCGACCCCATATCCATCATGGACCATCTCTTCTAGGATTTCATATTGGAAAACAACATCATATATCTTTTTTAGCAAAATATTTATTATTGTCACAGATAATTGCAGCATCCAGACTTATATCGTCTCTGATAACTGATCATAAAACATCAAAGTATATAGCTGAGCTCTTTTATATTTATACAAGATGCAGATAGTATAGCCATAATAATAATATTGCTTTATTAATATAGAGGATTTTATTACTGCAATAGATAAGACTGATTGTTTCATCTGATTATATTGTATCTATCAAACCTTAAATATGCCAGACAGAATGTCTGATGGCCCTGTCAGAAGGTGGTTTGCTCAAGAAGTCTAGATATGCTGGGTTTGTTTTGCAGGGGTAGGGTAGTTAGTGCTATTGGGATGAAGGAGTGACTGAATTCTTTGAGGCTCTGTCCTGATCTAGATGCCCTCCTTGGAGATCTTGAACCAGGCCCGGCGGGTTTACAGGAGTATCCTTATATGTCTTCATTTTCTCCCGGCATTGCTGCCACGGGTCTGCAACAGTTGACGTGGCACAATGATAATTATTATTGCCGATATTTCGGACTTCGAATTGGATGACACAGCCTCAGCGCTGTATGTCCCTTGCCCCCCCCCCCCCCCC
>ENA-UOXB01000042-UOXB01000042.1-bioreactor-metagenome-genome-assembly--contig:-NODE-42-length-159287-cov-13.301912_pt1 | contig 159287 bp, 150 predicted proteins | sample MGYA00238158_ERZ761615 | MGnify/ENA primary metagenome ERZ761615 (study PRJEB28904, sample SAMN06267902) | bioreactor metagenome | isolation source: Joint BioEnergy Institute, California, USA...
TGTCTGCAAGGCTAATAAGGGGTTGCACCTCTGTGTGGATTACCAGAAGCTAAATATCATCTTAAAGAAGAACTACTACTCTCTGCTATTAATTAATGAGACCCTAGAACATCTAAGTTAAGCAAAGATCTTCACTAAACTTAACATCTAGCAGGCATTTCATAAAATCCAGATGAATCCTGAGTCAGAAGATCTAACAACATTCTGAACTTACTATAGAGCCTACAAATATTGGGTGATGCTTTTTGAGCTCACTAATAAACCAGCTATTTTTCAGAGATATGTGAACAACCTCTTCTTGGATTATCTGGACCAGTTTATAACCATCTTTATCAATAATATACTAGTCTATTCCCAGAATGAACTAGAGCACCAGGAGCATGTTATCAGAGTGCTGAATCAACTTCAAAAGGCAGGGCTTCAAGCAGACATCAGAAAATATAAATTCTATATTATCTAGACCAAGTATCTAAGCTTCATTGTTGGCACTAATAGAATAGAGGTTGACTTAGAGAAGGTGGCAGTAATCCAAAACTGAGAGCCTTCAACCACAGTTAAGAGAGTGCAATTCTTTCTAGACTTTTGCAATTTCTACTGGCAGTTTATTAAGGACTATAGCTATATTGCAAGACCTCTGTTTAACTTTACAAGAAAGGACATGCCCTTTAACTTTAACTCCCAGTGTTTTCAGGCCTTTAAGTTGCTTAAGGAACAGCTAATGTCTGCTCTAGTACTGATTTATTATAACCTCTATTAACCAATTAAGCTGGAGACTAATGCTTTAGATGAGGTGGTTGCTGGAGTACTCTCTCAGTTGGATATAAATGGGGACAGACAATAGCACCCAATAATCTATTTCTCAAAAACTATGGCACTGGCAGAGTGCAACTATACAATCCATAATAAGAAGCTCTTAGCCATCATACAGGTCTTGAAGAAATGACAACCAGAGCTAAAAGGCTTGCAGCAGGAGGACTCCTTTAATATTCTAATTAACTACTAAGCTTTAGAATATTTTATAACAACTAAGGTCCTGACCTTGTGGCAGGTAAAGTGGACTGAGTATCTCACCCAATTCTACTTCATGATTTAATACTGCTTAAAGAAACAGAACCTATTAGCAGATGCCCTATTCTAGCAGCCAGCAATAGTGAAAGCCCAGAATAGCCTGAAAAAGAAATACTGGACCCAGCAGCTTTTAAAGACAGAATGGCTTGATCCTTATATTATACAAGAGATGGAAAACCCCCATGCAGAGCTGGCACCAATCCAGGAGGAGTTGCATCTAGCAGATTACTTGCTATAGACTAACTGTATTTATGAATCCCTGACAAACCTCTGAGTAGCAGCTGCTGAAGGAAAGGCTCCATAGTCCCTAAAAAAAAATCTGTTATTGTATAGCCAGAGTTGGCTAGTAGTGCTAAATAAGAGAAACCTTCAAATACAGCTTCTGAATAAAATGCATTGCCAGGCTTCTACTGCCCACCCTAGAAGAAATAAGATGAGGAAACTGCTAGCAGAAAGATATTACTGGCTAGACATAACCCAGAACATTGATCAGTATGTTGCTAACTGCCACATGTGTTGACAAATTCAGAACCTGCATGATAAGCCCCTTGAACTGTTGTAGTCACTGCCCATACCAGACCAGCCATAGAAACATATTTCAATGGACTTCCAAAGCTTTCCTAAAAACTAACATGGTTACAATGCTGTCTTTGCAGTAATGAACTATTTAAGGAAAAGGCTGATATTTATCCCATACCATAAGACCACCACAGCCCAAGACATGGCAAGGCTTTTTATAATGCATATCTACTGGTGGACTGTACTCTCAGACATCATTGTATTAGACTAAAGACCTCAATTTATCTCAGACTTCTGGAATAAATTCTGTCAGATTCTAGGTGTGAAGCTAAGGCTCTCTACTGCAAACCATACCCAAACAGATAACCAAACAGAGATAATAAACCAGCATATAGCACAGCACCTTAGACCCTTTATTAATCACTATTAGGATGACTGGTCAGATTGACTACTGATAATAGATTTTGCAGTGGCAGTTCTGTCTCATGAGTCAACTAAGGTCCCATTATTCTTGATTAACTAAGGTGTGACACCACAGACCTTCTTTGACTGGCAACAGCCCCAACTCCCAGACCAATCTGCCATAAAGTGTTTGAACTGGAATGATGCCTGAAAATGGGTCCAGTGCCTAGAAGCCACCTGGAACTATGCCTGAAAGCTTATTGAGAAGGCTCAGGACTCCCAGCAGCAACAGGCAGATCAGCACTGAAGAGTTGTTGATTTCAAGATAGAAGATATAGTATGAGTGTTAGCCCATACCTGGAAGACAGACTGTTCTAGCTGCAAGCTAGACTATCAGATAACAGGTCTCTACTGCATTATTAAACAGATTGATAATGCCTATAAGCTGGACTTATCAGCCTCAATCCATGTGCATTCAGTGTTTTCATCAGACAAGCTCTGGAAGGCAGTTATTAATTTCTTTCTAGGCCAGATTGAGGATCCTCCTCCAGCTATAGAGGTTAATGAAGAATATAAATAGGAGGTAGAAGAAATTTTAGCAGTCCATCTGCATCAGGGGAAGCTGCAGTATAAGGTTAAGTAGGTAAGCTATAACAATAACCCAACATGATACCCAGCAGCAAATTTTATAGGCTTACTGCACCACCTACAAAGCTTTCATGAGTGCTACCCAGACCTGCCTGGACCCCCAAAGCAGCTAAAAGAGTGGTTAAGATGCTGGAATAATGGTGAGAACCCAGAAAAGCATAGAGATAACAACAAGCTAGTTACTTAAACCCTGAATACCTGTAAGCAGGTGTTTTTGAAGAGGGAGGTGATGTAATAGTGTAATAAACAAGTAAGCAGTAGAAGATACTGTCAGAACTACTTGACTATATCAACCACCTTATAATATTATAATTTCTCTCTTTTTCTTCTCCATGCTTTTGATTCTGTATGACAAGCTACTATAGTTTCAGCTAATAATACTATAACTGGGCGCCATCACAAATATTATGACTGAGTGCTGTTACATAATCAAAAGCATCAATCTTACCTTGTTCTATTAATACTATCATCTTTTAGAAGTGTAAAGGGCTAGTAATAACTGTGTTGCCAATATTTTTATTCTGCCTCCTTATCTTTTCCTTTGACAGAACAATAGAATAACTTTGATTTAATTTAAATAAACTTTAAAAACAGCCTCTAAACTTGATTACAGAACCTGAATTTGAACTAAATTAAACAAAAATAATATATAAGTCAACCACCACTGAGAAAGACTTATCTGAGTAGAGATAATACATCTCAATTCTTTAAGACCTCCAGAATCAAGATAGCAAATTCCCAGAAAAATAGGAGATGACCTATAAGCAATTTAATAGACTTATTGAACAAGACCAGAAAGCTCTATACAAGGCCATTTTACATACCTTTAATACAGTACTTGATGACCATGATAAACTGCAGAAGAAGATCAATGAACTAGAACTTGAACTTAACACCTTAAAGAATAATATAAATGAGGAGATTGCAGAGAAAGATGAACAGATTAGTCAGCTTGTAGCAAAATGCAAGGACTACAAGAAACAGATTATTCAGATAATTATGCAACAAAAAGCTGGCTCAGTCTATAGAACTTCTGTATCAGAAGTTTTTTACAAGTCTATTAAGCTGCCAGACCCACCTATTCTGACTGATAGAAAGGACCTAAAGTTCAATAACTGGCTTTCAAAGATAAAGAACAAACTGCTTGCAAATGAAGACCACTATCCAAATAAAACTATGTGTATGGCATATGTTCAGAACTGTGTAAGAGGCACTGCTGCTGACCACCTTGCTCTCCAAATTTGCAGAGAGGTGATTAACTGCTTCAAGACTGCAGATAAGATGTTCTGCCACCTTAAAAGCATCTTTCAGGACCCAAATTGACTTAATAATGCAAAATTCCAGTTCCACCAGTTGAAGATGAACACCACTGACTCTTATTATAACTTCTTGACTAAGTTCCTGCACTTGACAGGTGAGGCTCAGATCCCTGAATCTGAATACAAGAAAGAACTGTTCCACCAATTAATCCAGAAGCTGCAGGAGATGACAGTGATTTATCAGATTGAGAACACAGTCTCTTTTGAAGCATACTCAACCTGCTGTTTGCAGATTGCTAGCAGCCTGTAGCAAATGACAGAGTGGAGACTAAAGAACCCTGACCATAGTATCATTAAGAATCAGTCAACTTCTAAAGAATGTGGAATAACCCCTGCTACCTTAAACCTCCAGAGTGCCACAAGGAAGACCACTGATTACAAGTGCAAGAATAAGCTTATGAAGGAAGGACACTACTTCCATTATGAGAGAAGAAAGTATAGAGCTGCTAACTATCCCATTAAAAAGTCAGCAGCAGCAGACCAGAAAATGCTGAAGATAATTAAAGAATCTTCTGACATAACCACTGATCAGGATGTGACAGCGTGGCAGACAAGTAGGCAGTGGGAGATACTGCCAGAACTACTTAGCTATATCAACCACTTCACAATGCCATGATTTCTCTCTTTTTCTTCTCCATGCTTTTGATTCTGTATGACAAGCTACCATAGTTTCAGCTAATAATACTATGACTGGGCGCCGTCACAGTAGTTATGTAAAACTTATTTTATTGCAGTCAGATGTAAATTTTACAGAGCAATTATAAAATTACAAAATTAATTTAGATATTATAATTATTTCAGATTTACAGTTACAGGAATAGCCACATCCCTACTGCCTTAACTTTTCCCATCCATCCTTCTTCCTTGAATACTCTCCTCCACTTCCTCTTCCCTACACTCTCCTCCTTGTCGCCATCAACCCCCTGATCAACAACATGATCGGCAGCCCCAACCCGATCTGTAACCAAATCCATCTCCTCCAGCCTCACCCACCGCGTCCTCTTCACCACCTTCCATAGCACGATCATCGCCGCCATCACAGGCAATTCAATATAGTAACTCACGAAATCGACTGCACTGAACCGCGGGCTGAAACATGACCAGCCTTGCACAAGGACGAGCACGGAGTTGAGAATAATGGAGAGGATGGGGCCGTATGGGTAGGTGGGGTTTTTGTAGGGAAGGAGATGTGTGAGGTTTTGGCGGGTGATAGCAGAGCGGAAGCGTAGGGAAGCGATGCCGATAGCAATCCAGGACAGCTGGTTGGAAACACCGACGATGCTGCAAGTATAATATTAGTGCACTGGCTGAATAGATGGTGGAGGACGTGGCTTTAATTATGGAGCAGGGAGTAGATGAATGTGTGGGAAGACTTATTAAGGAAAATGAACTCACTTCTGCAACCACGTCCACAACTGTCCTGCACCGATGTAGCTCGCTCCAAAGCACAGCCCGCTGATCACAGACGTAGCCAGAACCGCTACCCATGGGACCTTCCACCGATTCAGGGTCGCAAACACCTTTGGCGCATGCCCGTCCACTGCCAACGCATACAGTAGCCTCGACCCCGCGAACAAGGCATGATTTCCCGCCGAGATGACGCTAGTCATGATGACCGCGTTGATGAAGCTGCCTGCGACGGCACTTCCTGCCTGCGCGAAGACGATCGTGAAGGGGCTGGTGCGGGTGGTTTTGGAGTCCAGGTCGGGGTAGGTGTAGGGAACGTTGAGGCCGATGATGAGGATAGAGAGGATATAGAAAATTAGAATCCGCCAGAAGACATTACGGACGACGCGGGGGAGGTTCCGGGCTGGGTCCTTGGTCTCCCCAGCTGTGATTGCGATCGATTCAGTTCCGCCGCTGACGGAATGTTAGTTATTATCCAAGTCAGAAGTACATCAGATCTGGAGGATCTGGGGATAAGAGGTAGAATGTGCTGTACAAGACGTACTATGCAAACGAAGCAGTTACAAACACGGACGCGAATCCACCGATACCTCCAACGAAGGGCGCGTCCCCGATATGCCAGTATTTTCCGCCGATGTATTGATGCTCTGTGTTTCCGCCACAGTTTACTGCGATGCCGAGGATGATGAATATCTACATACATAAATGAGAAATGGCAATCCTACAAGGACGAGAAAAAAGAAACCTACCACGATGGTTGTGACCTTCAGCAAGCTGAGCAAGTATTCCATCTTTTTTTTTGTCATGGGATCAGATTAGTATGTAACATGCAATCAGCACAAAGTTCGCTGGGAACACTTACTTCTCCATAAGCCCTCACATCAACAAGATTCAGTCCGATCACAACAAACAGGAAGATGAGGCTAATGGCCCAGCCGGGAAAGTTGTCCGTCCAGTACTGGAGGAGAAGCTGGAGAGCAATGAGGTCCGCTGCCGTTGAGACAGCGTCGTTAAACCAATAGTTCCAGGTCAGGGCGAAGCCAAAAGCATCATCGACGAAGCGCCTGTACATTGTCAATAAATAACCATGCAAAACATTGTGAACAAAACAGTGCCGGAAATATAAATGGAAGACATAGAAAAATCGAAATGAAGAAAAGTCGCCCGAAAGTCAAGGAAGCAAGAAGCATTGGAGTACTCCACAGCACGATATTAAAACGGCAACTGAACATAAATCGCCAGAGATCACTTATAAAAAGGAAATAAATCCCACCCACCCAGCAAATGTACAAAACGATCCCGCAACCGGCACAAAAGCCGCCATCTCCCCCAGACTCAACATGGTCACGTAGACAATCGCCCCGACAATCGCATACGAGATCAGCATCGACGCCGGCCCCCCCGTCGCCAGGGACTTTCCCGTGCCCAGGAACAGGCCCGTCCCGATGGTGCCTGCGATGGCAATCATCTGGACTTGGCGTGCAGAGAGCTTGCGGGCGAGTTTGTCGGCGACGACAGGCGGGGCATGTTCGTCGACAGGTAATTCCCTTAGTGCTGTTTGCTTTTCAATGTCGAGGCCATGATCCTGGCTCTTGCTGCCGTCGGTTTTGGGGCCTCCCATGTTGGTAGGTCTGTTTTGCATGCAGAGCACCTATGTTGTAGAAGCGGATTCTTGTCCAAGGGGGCACAAGTCTCCTCTTCAAAACAGGAATGGAGCTGCAGATCTAACTAGACCTGCGCAGCAGCAAGGGGTATGCACTATAACAGAGTAGACCGATGACACCTTGCGGCTGAGGGCCCCGGTTCCAGGGCTCTGGAACCAGATACAGTTATCTCGATAATATAAAAAAAGGTCGATGCAGATGCTCAGAAGGACAGGATTCAGTCCTTGTCAAGGAAGAAGAGAAAGAAGAGGAGAAGAGGGCAGACGAAAGCACTGTCGTCCACCATCCTCAGCATCCAGCAAAAAATTCCCAATCAGGAAAACGAGGACGATGGCGTGCTCGCGCCACGTGCCTTGCATCATGAGGCTTTTTACCTTTTCCCCTTGTTTTGTGGGGTCAGCCGCGCGCCAAGGCGACGGTGCCGCGCGGGACGAGCGCTTGCCTCGTGGGGCGTGAGGGCGGAATCTGGATCATACGACCAAGATGCTTTCTGCTGCCCTCGAGGGAGATATTGATCCAAGAGCATACGCTGCTGCAAGCAGCAAGGTGGGACACCTCCTCTGCTCGCAGCCTTGCCGTGTCAAACATATAGCTGAGTTCTTCTCTTTACAAGCTTCCTCCAGACGTTCAGTGTGAGGGCAAGCCCGTGGAGGCGCTGATATCCCAACCATAAGAATAGTGTTTTGGATTTATGATTTGTGCAGCACAGCTGAAAGTTAACACAATTGTCAATTCATTTCCGATGCGAAGGTGGCTCTCCTCTAAGAGGGCGTGTTGACTTGAGGTGTCTCTGCCTTGGCTTCCCCGTTCTCCTCCTGCGCCTTTAGCTTTTCTGCTTCCCTCTTCGCGCGTTCAGTGCGGCTTTCGCTTCGCGGGTCGAAGTATGCTTCCAGGGTAAGCACAGCCGGACTGAAATACTTGCGAGAGGGGCGACTTACGCTTTTCTCCAAAGACAGTGGTCCGAATTCCCCTTCTTGGGGCTGTGTAGGTTCCCGGGATGACACGGTGGGCAGTACACCTACAGGAATTAGCCTTGTATGACGGGCAGAACAGGATCTAGGCTAACGTGGTTACCTGTTGTCCCACATGGCAACATCTCCCACTTTCCATTTCCAGCGGACATAGTGGTCGTCCGCAGAGTGAAGATGGTATGCAAAGAAATCCAGCAGCTTATCTGTTGTCCTTGTCAGTGCCAGGAATCCTCCAGGAGTCCTGGATTTGGGGAGCTTACCAGATTCGACTTTGTTCAGCTCAGCAAATCCAGTCACGTACCCGGTATTCACATTCAGAGCCTTGAGCCCAGTGACTGGATGAGTTCGCACCGCGGGGTGGTGCGTGTCGATAGGGGGGCGGTTCGGGCCCGTTTCCCAGAGATCCAAGATTGTATCATCTGGCATGTGTTAGATTCGACAAAACAAAAACCATCGCGGGAACGGACATTGGTGTCTCGACGTGTGTACGGCATGGAGACTTTCGACAAACTTCTTCATGGCATCACTTAACGCATCATAAAGGCCGTATTGAGAAACCTAGATCGTCAGCATATACCAAAGTTGCGCGCTAACAGTACAGCATACCCATGCCGTGTCGCCACCCAATGGTGGATGTTCCTCCATTCTCAGGAGTGAGTATGACGGTGCTGTGAGGGCCGTTAGCAATATCTTATACACGGTCGAGTGTCGCAACATACGATTTATTTCAAAGGACGTGTCTGCGTGCCACTCGCCGGAGGGCTGCTTCCTAGTCAGTACAGAAATTCAAGGCCGTTTCAGTAAAATATATCCTACCCACGGCGTATACTTGGCAATTTCACGATGGTTCTCCGTACTTCCGCGGATGGTAACGTACTGGATCGGTCAGTTCCAAGTCCGCTGGAAGTCAGTGGATAGATAATCACCTTTTGGTCCTAGATAGAAAGACACAGTCAGCGCTTCCAGTGATGGCCGCGAAGGAGATGCTCTTACCTTTTGGGCGGGATGCCTATCAAGAGTACCTAACAGAAGTCAGCTATCGACGCTCCAAAACCGGCCTGGAGAAACAACCATAGTGTTGAAAAAGCTTGACTTGCTGCTCCGTCGTCAAGTCTTGGTCACGGAAGAAGACAACGCCTCTTTCTGTCACAAGCAGAGCCAGCTCATCGAGCCGCTGCTCGGTCAATTGGGAAAGCTGAACATTCTCTAGAACTGTCCCAATCGACTCCGTCAGATCGACTCGCTTGGCAACTGAGAAGAGAGCCTTCTTCTCTGGATCTGCGAACAGAGCCCTGTCTTTCTCCGGGAAGAATTCTTTTCTAATTGGTTCTGGGGGGACATGGTGTCTGATCTTCGGGTTGAAGAGGGGGTGGAGAGTGATCGGAAACCCCGAGTCTGGGGAAATATGCTTGCGGGCTTCGAGGTTGGCCATTCCGCCACAAGATGTTTGAAAAGTAAACTTCCAAGCAGAACAGATTGAACAATTACGCAGCAGCCAGGTTATTTTCTTCACTCGGATGAAGAATGGGGATGGCAATTCTATAAGTAGCGTTGTGAAGCTGATAGCGTCAACGCCGTTATCGGCGTCCAAATGACATGGATATATTTATCTGACATCGTATCCACGTGCAATTGGTGATACTCTTCGATTGGCGATGTTGTAATCTGTATTTCCCCGCACAAGCGTTGCCGCTCGATCCGTCCATACGTCTGAATGCCGTCAAGTTGACCTAGAATTTCACAAATAGGGTCGAGCATGGCGCAATAGATGGAAGAGTAGCATAATCCGCGGATAAGAGTTGACGATTCTATTGGGGAGCTCGGTCAATGGCGCAACAATCTCCCAGGATTGCATCAAGAACATGAAGCAGAATAATTAGCGACGATAAAGTATCTATACGAAATAAGTAAATATTAACGGTTACCAGGCTTAGATTTCACGCCATCTCTGCCGGGCATTTGATACAAGCGACAGAGGTGTAATTTGTGAGAGGGGTTTATGGCGACAGCATAAAATTGTGGTCGTTGAAGGCCAGTGCAGAGGAAAATGCAGAGAAGTACATTAGCAAGTTCCGATTCATGATACGCTTCTGACAAGATGGTGTTCTTTTCTTTAAAGCAGCGATGGACATCGTCAGGAAAGGACTCCTCTGCTGTAGTGGTGGATGATAGAGACATCCCTATTTCGGATGATCCTGCCACTTTGGATGTTTATTGGACAGAACAGGAAGAGAAGAGACTTGTGCGAAGGTGCGAAACTTCTCCCAGTCCCAATAGCGGTTGTATTTAACAGCGACAGACTGGATTGCATCATGATGGCCTTGTTAATGCTAGCATTCTTTGCGCTGCAACTCGACCGGGGGAATATGTAAGACTAACTCCTCGACCTTGATGTGGACTCGCTCATGTCATCTCACTTGATAGTGGAAATGCCTTGACAGATTTCTTCTTCCGGGATGTCGGCATTACTCAGTCTCAATTCAACGTGGGACAGCAGCTGCTGTCTGCAGGAATAGTGCTTCTTGAGGTATGCCGGTCAAAGACTTGCGTTACGCGTCAGATCAATAATCTTCCATTTTTTAGATACCAAGCAACTATATTCTGTACCGGGTTGGTCCTTCATTATGGATCAGTGGACAGATCATTGCATGGTAGGGAACTGGATAGTTCATGGTCTTGCTCTGCTAATCGATTCAATTCAGGGGCTTTGTGGCGGCGTTCCAGGCCTTTCAGAAGGGCGTCGGCGCTTTCTTGAGCACCAGGTTGCTCCTCGGGTACTACCATACAAATCATGCTTTATAATCTGAAGCAAATTGCTGAATACGCCGTCAGTCTTTGTGAATCTGGTTTTATCCCAGCGGGTCTCTTCATAATAACGAGATGGTACAAGAGAGACGAGACTACCAAGAGGTTCGCGTTGTTCTTCATTGGGAATATGCTTGCTCAGGCGTGCAGTGGACTGATAGCATACGGCATGTAAGTAAGCTGCTGTCACTTTCCGAACCTGCTAATCGGGATGCAGACTGCATATGAGAGGAATAGGTGGGTTAGCCGGGTGGCAGTGGCTATTCATCGTTAGTACCCAGTCCACTAAGGTACCATATTCCCGTATCTAATACCATTGCAGCTCGAAGGTCTCTTTACTATCCTTGTTGGGGTTATATTTACGTTTCTGTTCCCAAGAAGCCCGGGGAACCCAGTCAGCCTGGCAGGAATTCGCTATTTCTCCGAGCGCGAGAGCCAGATCCTGGTGCGCAGGATATTACTCGACGATCCAACCAAAAGCCATGCACAGAAGAACATCACGCGTCAGGAGATCGTACGCACGGTATGCTATTCCCATCTCGTTGGGGGAAAAGAATTCTAACAATTCCTAGCTTCTCAACTGGCGCCTGTATCCGCATGTGGTGCTCACCATCGCGGGTCTGGCTCCGTCTTCGACGATGTGGTCTTACGCCCCAACCATTGTCAACTCCTTTGGGTATGAGAGGTTAAGGTCTAACGCCCTGGTTTCTGTGGGCCAATGGATCCAGCTCTTCCTGAATGTGACGTGGGGAGTAGTAGCGTAAGTCTATTGAGAGATCTGTACATCTAGTGTTCCGCGTACAAGTTGACATTGATCGCAGGGACAAATGGGGCCGGCGAGGACCCATGGTCTTTTTCGGGATACTACTGTGGTGGACTTTCGCTGTAAGTCTTATCCTTCCCATGCCATACATTTGTTGGTGAAACACTATATCTAACCATTATAATTACGATGGACTAGCTCGCCTGCCGTCTTCTGATATATTCCCGGGATTTCCACACAAGATATGCGATTTTGACGATTTCAATGGCAGTGTCGAGCATCTGGCGTGAGTTTATGGAGCTATAATATATCAGAAAATTCTTCAACTAACAGCAGATACAATTATTGTAGATCCAGTAGACGGATCATGGATGGCTCTAAATGCTCGTTCTGCGGGAGAAAGGTCAATAACGCTGGCGATCTTCATCATGTCGGCCAATTGCTCCGGCATCGTCGGTAGCCAGCTTTTCCAGCAGAGCGACAGGCCGCTCTATCGGACTGGGTGGACGGTGATTGTCGCACTCGCGTCACTCGCACTCTTCTCGACCATCGTCGCGAACATCCAGTACTGGTTCTTGAATCGCCGGCTCCGGAGAAACGGCGCTGAGCAGAAGTACCATTATTGATGATCCTTTGGCTAGAATTCGTTAGGGAAGGTAGAGGACAACTGGAACCTATAAAGAGGTTAATACTCATTTCTCACTGTGAATCTGCTCAGTTAACTTATTAAATCAGACGTACCTCTGGACGAGCTGGCAGTCAGGATTTGCAGGGGTGTTTGATGACTTGCTTGGTATAAGAATGGTGAAAGAGACCAGGACATAGATATGAATTTGGACTTGTTCTAACTGTAATATATAATAGTATTAGGGTCTGCGTAGCTGCATTTGCCAGGATTTTTCGAGATACCCTTGGTTATGACTATCGTCATAGAATAAGACATGAGTCGCCTGCAATATTAGATGTCGGACTGAGCGAACCTCGTAATCCGAAGGTATAAATGATGAAGCTTTGGTTTTCCTAATCTACCTATCTGACTAGCTATTTATCTCATGAATTAGGAGCCTATGACCTTCCGAATATGGAAACCCGAATAATATGATATATCAAAAGTTATAACAAAGGAAAATAGGCGACTATTGGAATAGGCAGTATGATTCCTTTATTGCAAGATTCTGACCTTCAAGGGTCCAAATCGGCTGGTGCTGACTAGGTTGATAAGATAAGATTCTTGGAATACCGATAGGTTATAGTGGTAATATTCGGCTGACACTAGACAGCATTCTTCAGAACCTGCGTTGCTGCGCCCTGTGATTCAGTCTTTTTCAGACCAGACTTATCAGCGGAAACCGGAATTGTCCGCGGTACGTGGCTTGTAAGCAACTTGTCGTGGTCCCTCATGCAGATTGCAGCGATCAAGCCAACGCCTCCAACTGCAACGGCTGCATACGCATCTGGGAGTGCCTGAGACACGGCCAGTTGTATTGAGGTACTGATTCCTGGAACTGCCTCCATTGCAGATGCTCCTTGGCCTATAGCAGCATGCAAGGCTGTAACTGGGGATTCAGGAAGTCCGGCCTGGATTGCTGCTGAAGGAACATGGGAGGCAATCATTTTCGGGACCTTCGCGATGAAAACAGCTGCCATGATCGATCCTATAGCACTCTTCATTGTGAATATGATTGCTGTCGAGTCGTTAGCTGTTACCTACAGAATACCGTCCCCAAGTCCGCGTCATCAGCATCCAGTTAAACAAGGATTGCCGGAGTTAGTTCCATTATACCGACAGGAAAAGTAGCAAGAAAGAAAACGCGGCAGCGCTGCCGCGATTGCTCGAGTTGGCCGTACTCAGAGCACCACAGAAGGCTACAGACATAGCCACCATGAAGACTCATTTCCAGCGAATATGTTTGATGATGTGCATGATTGAACCAAAGACAACAATGCTACAGGTTCCGGAGTCAGTGTGATACCTGGAAATATAGCGTTACAGGATTTCGACATAGATGTATGGTAGCACATACCCTCCCCAGACCCCGAAAGCAATGGTAGTCTTGCGCAGTTAATGTCAGCTAATATCAACACTGGATCCAACAATTTACTGATAGCCAGCCAATGACGTGCAAGTCAGGCTCTTGCGCACTGTAAATATTCCCAACCTCTTTACTGATATTAGCGACACATAGTGGTTAATCTAACCGGAGCATACTTACGCGATGGCCAGATGATACTTAGGGACACGTAAAGAGCGCCAGCTACAGAGGCGATAATATTCAAGCAGACGAATCCCCGAACGTCCTTAAAGAACTTTCATGGGTACGAGCGGGTTTGGAACGTTGAAATAGATCTCTTGGATCAATCAGCTTTGGAAGATCACCCGATTTCACAGGCCTAGAACCTACCCCAGAAGACAAAGGCAACGAGCACCAGACTACCAGAGATAACAAGACCCAAAATACACCCTGATGTTCAAGAAAGCGGTGCACCACCTGCTCGAGAAGTTAGTAAGCTCTGCCCACAGTGTAGGTCTCTGAGAAGATATACCGCAAGACACTCCCAGCAAGAAAAGTGCTAGTCCGGTCACAAGAAGAACAGCCCCAACACTATCCACACGCTTCAATTCTTGCATTATGGTACCGGTGTTCCCATGGAGTTGTTTGAAGCTCGGCGGCCAATAATAAAGGAATTGGAGAACTCGGGGCCCATCTATATAATAGCACCATCTGACAATTACGTTAGTGTAGCTTGCATCAAGAATCGAAGGGATACATACCTCCAATTGGCATTATGTACCAGGCTGAGACCTGCAGAGAATTAGCTTGATCGCTAATTAATTTGAGAAAGCATACTCAGGTAGGCTCCGAATCCGGTTGGTATCACAGCTGGTATGACTGTAAAGACAACGCCAACCATCTTATATTTGTTAGGCAATTTGCGCCGATGAGTGTATCCATCGTCTTTTCAGTAGACGCAATAATTCCTGTCGTGTGGCCCGTCAGTATGCATTGTTTTCCTAAGGCACAAGAGCGCACCTCCAATGAAGCCAATAACGCTGGCTCCGATGAGAAACCGTCGCCTTCCAAATTTGTCAGAGGTCCTTCCGAATACACAGATGGCGAGTGCGCAGCTCGTGGACCATATGATGGAAAAGAGACTCGAGTTTTCCGTTGGGCCTGTAATAAGTAAGCAAAACATAACCATCAGAGCTATTGATACCATACCTATATCTTGGTTGATATAAGTCAAAATGGCGGCTGGGGGGGAAGCCCCAGTAGCTGGCTGTTGTTGCCAGGCTGATAGAAAAGATGCATGCTATCAGTTTGAAACTCAGAAAGTACTCTGTCCGAGAATAGCCTGGTCACTTGATATTGTGTTTGAATGCGCAATATCTTCTATCTGGCCCTCGTTCGCGTGCTCCAGCTCCAATTCTTGGAGGCAAGACCGATGTGGCTTTTCATTGGACATGTTGAATGAGATAGAAGAGAACAAGGAGGCACGAGATGGGAAACGTCTAAACGGCTCCGGATACAACCGTTTATTTGCCTTCTCAAATTACCGTTATCCAGGGGGTTCAGTGAGAATACAATGCTTTTGGGAGCTTCTATCTCTTATCCCACCTGTATTTCAATAGCGCCGGAGATCCTTCATGAGTTCAGCATCTGGAAAACTTTAAACTTCGTCCAAAGATCGTTCCATATTTCCTGAATTGACCCGAGAATGTAGATCTCCGCACTCTGAACAAGGTTATACAGATAACTGTCCAGTAAGGAACAGATATTTGTCGGTACCCGGTGATCGACCAGCTTCGGTACCGAGATAAGGGCACAAGGTAAATGCATTTGTCGATACTTCCCATCTTTCAGCAATTTGGAAATAATGTGGCTGAACTTAATGTGGCTGAACGCGGACGACTTCCGACAGACGCCTCTCCTCTTCTCACACTTCCAAGATATCGTTTAGCTAGCATATCATTCCGTACTGAGGCGTTTAGAACATGCCTTCCGTGTCCTATGCCGAATGACAGTCAGCTTCTGCTGACTGTGCCTCCGAGGTCAGGAAAGGGAAAGCTACGCAGTAGTTTGTGCTACCTACGCAGGCCTGCCTCTACGGGACTCCTAGTACAGTTCCACCGACAAGGATCAGATCTTGACGCCGCCCTGAGGACTGTCTCTTAAACATCGATAGCGGCGACATACAGGTCCTAGGATCTAGACCTATCATGGCTACTCGGGCGAGAACACTGGCACTGCAGCTGGAAGGCAGCACCAAATCAATACCCCCTGTCAGTGGACCGTACTAGGCGTCCTACTGTGATTGACCGTAGTCCAACTCCCGCGAAACATGTTCGAGGTGCATGTTTGGATAGTATGCTGAATTTTGGGGACTGTTGATATGAGATTAAAAAACTTGGTCGATATTGCCGAGCGGATACGGTGAAGATACGACGCTTGCCTACTGGATTCTAGAATAGGTACCTGCATCTTGCTGTCTGCAGTCCTGCAGAGACAATGCTTAAACTTGTGGGAGGAGATGGGAAAAATTTTGCCAATCTCAGCAACTCAGTTTGATATGCATTTGCTTCGTCTTTTCTCCGATCTCCGCAAACATGCGCAAGCCCCTTTGGAATTCAAATTTCCTAAAATCTTAAAAATTTTAAAAATTTCATTACCATACAGAACAGACAGGGACCTCTGGTCTCGAGGGATAATGCACAAAGCATGCCTCAAAACCTAGGAGTCGCGGACAATTCGGATGACTAGTTTAAGCATGGATAACAGCGTAAAGTAGATTAAAATGTTCTACATTTGAACTGCGTAGCATATACTCTACGAACGATTCGTTCAATACTAGGAGCTTCTTCCAAGCCCCAGATCAAAATTCCAGGAGACAAGTTCACGATATCTTCCCAGAACAGAATCATCTAGAGGTCGAGGGATCTCTATAGACTTTCGGGTCGATGGCCGCAGGGGAAGCCCGTGCGCCATCAGGTCTGTTTTAGGGTCGTAGAGTTCGGGATGTCTTTCGAAAAACGCCGGATCAAGCTTGAACCTCCAGGGCCCTTTATCCATATTCAACATCTTGAACGCTTGAAATGCTAGAGTGTTCGAGTTGAACAGCACATCGACACTTGGCGCTGGAAGTGTTGGAAACGAGCAGCCCAGATCCTTCCCCTGCTCAGCCTGGCAATTTGAGCCCCGATTTCCGTGTGCCCAGGTAGAATCAGTCCCAAGTGCATTGTTCAGCTCCACGATGTTGGCATCAGTGCCTCCAGAAGAACTGTCTGTGGTCTTGGGAGATATAGCTCTCACGAGATCCCAAACTGAGATGTACCCCCTCAGAGAGCCAACCCCGGCAACAAATGTGGAGATATCCGCTTCCATCACATAGCTGTTTCCGATATCGCAGATGATATCGTCGAGACGTGGGTTTGCTGAATGATAGAGTATGAGTTTATCCCGCAGCGCCGGGAATGGTATCCAGTCGATAATGGCTGGATGAGGCACGGAGAGCTGAAGTTGCGTGGGCAGCCAGGCTGACCCTGCAGCGCCTAGATCCGCGTACGTCGAAGGAGTCGGGTTGACATGCCATGTAATGATCTTGGCCACCGGGATGTGGGCTCTGGTATGCGTGTGCCACGAGGTCATCGTCGGCCATGCCAAACAGATGAACGTCGAGAGCATGAAGTAGACAGAATTGATGAGACTACGATCATGTCAGCTACCATTATCAGAGTCAGACCTTGCATCCGAACATGAGGGAGCACCCAGTGCAGCATACCAGTCGTCCCTTCCACTCATACACGCTCCGGACTGTAGCCATTTCTGTCTCAAGAGGCTTTCGCAGACCGTAATGTGATCTGAAAACGTCGAATTCGTTCGACAAAGATGAAAGTCTTGATCATGCAACAGGACTGGACCACTCCCTGAAAGATGGCGGTACTGCAGAGGCCCCATCATCTGCTGATACGAAACCGATATCTGCGGACCCAGCTGATTCCAGGTCTCGTTCCCCGGACGCCATGCAACGTTGCCTGGCGGCTGCTGAGGTGGCTCCGTTCCCAAGACCGTCTCAGCGTCTATCAGTTCCTGTCCTACGGTGCGTCAGCTCCCATCCCGTTGCGAACTCAGCCCATGAGAATTCAAAAGGTTCATCGAGCAGGATGGGCCAACCTTGGAGATTCACTGCGCTAGGGCTAGGCGACAGGTAGTTGTCTGGACTCCATGCACTCTGGAGACTGCTCGGGGCAGACGCCGACGGCGGCACACTGGCCTCGTCGCCTTCATCGTGGGTGAGAGTGTGCGGAGACGCGTTGTTGCCCTGAGCGCAGCCAACAAGCCCGGTCAGCGAGGCCCTGCGACGTTTGTCCACCACGCTAGACAAGACATTGGATTCGCACCTCGATCCCCAACGCTATCGCAACCGAGTCCGAGAGTGTTTTCAGCGTGACCTGCATACTCTCCAGCTTCTTATAGCAGTCGAGCAGCCGGGCGCGCAGCTCCCTGTTGGCTTCTTCCAACTCCGCATTTGGTTCGACCCCCGACTTCTTGGACCATTCCAGTCGCTTTTCCAACTCCTTTATGTAGAGGGATTGTCTGGCTCGAAACGCTTTCTGGGAGAGTCGGTTGCGCAGTTTCCTATGCTCGAGATTCGTGTCAGCCCAGCTCCGAAGGAAAGGTGTCTGGCATCCAGAATGAACAGCTGCGGCTCCTGACCTGCTTTCCGATGCGCTACTGGAGGCGCCTGTTCGACCCTTCTTGCCTGGGTGTTTGTCGGCCATGTCCATGCTTTGGATGAGACGCAACGCGGCAGATCCACGGAATCTTTTCGGGTGCGTCGACCATATATCTCTACCTAGCACGCGCAGACAGCCTCGCAGATATGGCGGAAATCCATACTCAGGGGCTCCGCAGATACTCGAATCAGCACCAGCCGTCCCGTTCGTGTTTGGGACCGTGGATGAACTGTACGCAGTCGCCCTCGCGGCTGCGTTGCGTATACGGACGACAAAGAGAACGAACCCCTGGTGGATGGTCTGACCACGACGCAGCCGCTAAGCCTTTGGGCCTCGGCCCTCAGCACTTTTCCTTTTTCGATGTGACAGCTCGGACGGCACGGGGGACCTCAGGCAATCCAGTGGCATCCAGAAATCTTGACGAACGCGATCGCGTCGGGCCCGTCGATTAGGTGCAAAACCTTAACAGCTCTACCGGTGCTGGTGTCGTTTGAACAAAGATGCCGCTAGTGCCACTCATGGTAAGTCTGACCATTGCTTTCCTGGGACAGACTTGTTGTCTGCCGTATGGCATGCTCATTGGTCATATCTTTACAATTAGGTGCTGATGCCCTCGGACGCGACTCGCCAATGACACTGCCAAGAGGAACATCTGTGTACCTGCAAGAGAAGATTATTGGGGGAAGGCCTAGGCCTCCAGGCTCGTATGGACGCAGCAGGGGTTTGTGAAAGCTGGCGAGCCCGGCCGTGTGTGTGTGGAGGAGGGCCATTTCAGCTGCCGGCCATCCCATTGGGGCGGATTGTGGAAAAGCAGTGGAGATCTTCAGCTGGTCAGGAGCTCGACCGTCCTTCAGGCTTCCGCCGGCCCGAACCCATTTTTGCCAGACCCATCCGGAAGACTTTCCGGCGTCAAAACGTGAGGCTATTCCAACATCCCGCTCTCTCCAGCGGCTCGGATGCCTCCTAGTGCCAGCCCCTGGCCCCTGCAACGGCCCCAAACCGTGCGGCACAGCGTGATAAAGACGCCCTTCGTGGAGACCGCGGGCCGCGAAAGCTCCCGAGCGCTAAGCCTGTTGCAGTGTCCTAGGCTTGGCAACCGCTTGCTGAAATTTGAAAGTCAGTTCTCCTTACGCAGTTGTATACTTGGTCAACCTGCGTAACTACTTGGCATTATCATTGTTTTTACCTCTCCCGTGAATATTTGAGATAAACCGGGAGAAATGGATATGAAGTTGCTTGGCTCGCAATATCGTCCCGTTAGGTATCTCGTCGAGATAGGAACCCTTTCGGCGAGAAGAACGCAGTTGCTGGCAGGAGCCGCGAACTAACTTAGACACTGACGAATCTACGCGATAGAATCGCTGGACATCTAATTGTAATTCAAAACAAGCGGTGTGATTCCTACGGGTTCCCTGTGGTGCTGCTAAGTTGGCATCTCCAGGACCTTATTATTGAGCGATGGTTAGTGGTTCAGTAACTTTCATCTAACCCAATGGGGTCTATAGGACAATGCGGAGTCTGAACATACATAGGTACACTTACTACGCAGTCTGACAGGGGATATCGAGCTCGAGCCATCATTCCGCGTAGAACTGTTGGCTGCGGGCGCCGGATGCTAGGGGCGGAAAATTCAAGTCTTCCCACTGGTAGCCGAGAGGCCATACAACCAGGTTATCAGGCCGTAGCCGATATTGTGAGACGTGGCCTACTTAGTGCATTGCCCGTGGACAAGAGACAAGAGACATACTGCTGCCTTGTTGGAATGCCACGCCCGATGGCGGTCTCGAATCCAATCCTGTCGCGACTCTAAATGGCACCCTATCTTCACTGAAGCTATAGATAACTGGTGCTTACTTTTTGGCTCTAATGCGTCGAACAGGCATTCTCCATGCTTTGCTGACTGTGAAAAAGCTGACGGTCCATCATACCACCATGCGGGGGAGAGCTCTGTCGTGGAGGTCTGCAAGGCGCCGAGAGCTTATATACGGGGTAGCAGAGTGGTTGAGAGAGGGCAAAGAAAGAGTGTATGTTCATTTTCCTGATATCACTATCGTTATTGTTCCACCATTCGCTTTGTGAAATTGACATCATTTGATGTCCTCATCACCATGGCGCCATCAGCTACAACCGAAACTCGCACGCTTTCATTCACTGCCCCTCGAAAAGTTGGGCCCAAGTACGGTAAAGACAGGTCCGAAGCAAACTACCAACGCGCACTCGAAATCATCAAAGAAAGACTCCCCCGTATGGGCATGCTCAACGGATTGCTGATGGTCAATCTGGGTGCGAATCGTCCTGATATCTTCATCGACGCCCGCGGTGAACCTCGATTGCTCGAGAAGACCGAAGACACACCAGATACACGACTAAACATCAAGCCGGAGTACATTATCCAGTTCTACGAGGGCAAATTGGAGCCGCGCTACGGGCTGTTCAAGGATGCCTACTTCCACGAAGCCAGCCTGCCGCAGGGAAACCTCCGTATTGCCATCAAGTTCGCCGACCTGCTCTGTCCCGTAAATCCTAGCAACCCGAAGCACTACCAGCCAGGGATGAGATTACCCCAGCCGACAGAGGACCTTGAACAGGTCAAGCGGGACATCCGCGAGTTTGGATACGGCCTGGTCAAGAACGCACTCACTCCAGAGGAGGTGGCGATTCTGAAGAAAGCCGTACAGCAGCAGGCGGCCGGGGAGAGGAAAGCCGGTGTCGCCAATATGGACGGTGGCCCCCATGGCCCGAACCAGCGGATATGGACTCTCGTCAATAAAGGACAGGAGTTCCTTGACCTGCTGGAACACCCGCTGATCGACGAAATCATCCCGGAGTTCCTCGGCGAACAGGCCCTTATCCACAGCTACAGTGCCAATATCGTCCGACCCGGTAATATCCCAATGCAGCTGCACACCGATCAGGTCGCGATCCAGCCTCCGATTCGCGATATCAACTTTGGGCTGAACATCTTGTGGTTCCTCGAGGATGTCACCGAAGAGAACGGCGGCACTCGCGTCTATCCCGGCAGCCACATCGGCGCCGTTGCACCGGACGACATTTTCGACATTACAGGCACGGTGGCGGCCGAAGGACCCTCCGGTACGGCCCTCTGCATCGATAGCCGACTGTGGCATTGTACCGGTCCCAATCGCGCCAAATCGGGCGAGCGTCCAGCGATCTTGATGTTCTTTATGCGGTCCTTCATCCGCCAACAGGAGAACAACTTCCTTTCGATCCGGCCAGAGGTCGAGGCCAAGCTCACAGATCGTGTCAAAGCTTTCCTTGGATATCGTACTACGGGTGCATTGGGCGGTGTCGAGGGTGAGGTGCGCGAGGGAATCTTCGTCAAGAAGGTTGAGAATCCAGTAGGACCCTTCCGTGAGGAAGTCGCCGCGTGATTGTTGTTTCGGTGCAGGAAATACGTCCATCTGCGAAGCCCGCTGTGATTAGTCTTCGACTCGTCTCGTAGCTCCATCTTCTGCAACTTAATAGAAAAGAGAATCTAACTGTCCAGTAAAATCCTGTCACATAATTCCATTAACTCAAAATCCTACTCAACTGCTCCTTTCATTATACTGTTAGCACTTTAATAAATAGCATGAAACCTAGCCAGAAACTAATTGGCTCTAGGGCCCATCGCTTCTAATTTGTCAAATCTTCGACTAAAGTGTCCTTGACTGCGCCGCAAAATGTATACAGCGGCGCATCTTGTGACAAAGTTCAAATCGGGCAAGAATCGACAGAAAGTCACTGGCACGAGTAATGCCATTGCAGAGCAAGCCAAGGGCTCAGACCACATCGCTATCTGTGCTGCGCCCAATTCGTTGACAAACGAGCTCCCCCCCCCTCCCCTCCCTCCCCCCACTCTACAGTATGTGTCTGAGTGGACGCCGGAGCCATTTTCCGCCTGCCGTAGACTACTGTGCCAAGTATGGCCGGCGCCTGCAACGCGTCCACTGTCTCATCTGTTATTCGTATGAGATGACACGTTCCAGAGGTAAACGTGAGCGGCAGTTATCTCTTTGCTTAAGGGGGGAGGTTGCAAAGGAAAGGTTTTCCACTTCGGGCCGAACTTTGAACTGTCTACGGAGTACGCTGGGCAGCCTAAGTGAAATATACTCCGCAGATCTGCCTCAGCCAATTGAGTTGGGATGCGTTTTTTGAAAATATATTCCTACGAGATATTGGCCTTATGTAGTTTAACTGTCTGCCAGAAACAGCCTTCCTCTCTGGGTCCTAGACTTATAACGGTATATTCTTTCGATTCTGCTACTCAAACTACAAAACAGTTTAAAACGAATGGATAAATGAATGAATATAGAATCAAAAGAAATCAAAACAGAGTCGTAGATTGTCCCTTTGTCCATAGTCTTTGTCTGCCAAAGGGTATGATAGAACCGAGTGCCTTTGTAAGTTGCGACTCCTTAGAAAAGAACGAACGGCAGGTCGGAAACCTCCAAATAACACAGAAGATTTATATAGTTAACGCCCGATTACTACCCCGGTCAATACTTTTCGCTCCACTAAGGCTTCTTTCTCTGCCACTCCTCTCGCTCTAAACGCGAGATCCATCGGAACCTTCGTGTTCAAGCCGGTATTCCGTGACGACATGTATCGCATTGTCTTCTTCCTTCGCAGGAACGATATGTTCCTGGCTTCCGGAGTCAGACTGATACGGTCTTCCGGTTTTCTTCGCACCCTTCTTGGGCCAGGGGATGGAGGAGAGCTCGTAGTTTTGGCGCCCGGTTCCCTGCCCAGCTGCGCCGTCCTCGTATGCGGTCACGGATGTGAAGTTCCCTCTCGCAGAGCTGTGGGTGTTGAATCCAGAATTGCAAGCTCCGGTAGCTTTATCCGACTGGTAGCCTTGCAGCGAACTGTTGATCCACTTGTTCCGGTTGAAGAGCGGCTTGATTCCAGGCGCGGTAACGGTGATCACCGAGACGAAAGTTTCGCGGAGGGCCCACGAGCCGGCTGTGGGCAAAGAATTGATGTCTCCAAGGGAGAAAACGAGACGTAGGATGACGGTAACGATGACAAATATACCAGAGCAGAAGAGCAGACCAAGGACGATCTTGCGGGCGAGTGGAAGACGTGCAGTAAACAAAAGAGGGAGAGGAATCGCGATAATACCAATGTCGGACCTTATTATTATCAGTAGAGAATTAGTGCTTGCCTGGATCTAGCTGTCGATTAGTCATTGTAGGGACTACTTACGCGATATTCAACGCGCCAACGAGCGTGTGGTTCGGCTTGCGCAAGACGCAGCTATCTGCAATATTATCAGCTAACCAGACAAGTGATCCAATTCTCATGTAGCCTACCTCCTGGATATGGCACCACCTGCCAGGCCCTTTGGGGCGGCGTACATACGGCGAAGTGAAATATGATGCAGACGCTCCATGCGAGAAAACACCATACCCACATGAACCGCGCAAGCTTGTGCTGCCAAAGTCCTAGCCTGCGAGTGCACACGATATCAGAATCTGACAAGATCAATCTGTCGGGCGTTAGGGCTGACAGCAGCATACGTGAGTCGACTATAGAGGCCTAGGAGAACTGCCTTGAGGGTCCATGTAAAGGTGATATAGCAGATCCATGCGAAGAAAAGAGCCCTTGAGCCGATGGTAAACGCCTTGACTGTTTCTGGGTCGAGTTTCAGGGCTGTTTCTGGAGTAAGACCGACAGAGCTGCCCTTTGTACCTAGATGAGATCCTTTAGTCCAGCGCTTTCCAACGGTACTTAGATAGGGGAGTACCGTAAATGTAGGTTAAACCTGCGTCAAATGTAAAGAATACCTGTGAGCTACGCATCAGTCTTGTTAAAAAAAAAGGAGAGAAGGCTTTCATGTGCTGACCATTCCAAGAAAGCAAAAGAAGTCATCCACGGCAAACTTCTTGAACCCAACAGTCTTCCATCTTGCATAGAACCGCAGAAAGAAGGCGCCCATGCCCACGACGTATCCGGTCCATAACTCAACCACGAAGCTGCTAGCCATGGCGACGGTCAAAGTAGGGCCTTCCTTAGATGGGAATAAACCGTGGCATCAAGGCGCAAACAAGGATGGATATAAAGAACGATCTGAACAAGATGTGATCCCTGAAGTCTCATCCCGAACGCCATTTCCTTATTTCTGCACCCGAAGATCAAGAATTGATACAGTACGCGGTCAGGGATGCTTGGTTCGACTTTTGGCTCGCTTCCGAGCCACTGGAGCAGCAGGAATCGACTGCGAATTAGACCCAGAGTACCAGATTATGATAGCATTTTGGTATACAAGGGTAGTGAAAACAAAAGTCGCACTAAGGTTTGACAGGGGAAGACCAAGAGAAGGGCTGGTATCCGGCCCGCTGTTCTGGAACGCCTGCGCCATTGATGACCGGGGGATGATGCGAATTCATTCCCGTCATTAAGGAATCGATACGAGATGTACTGCAGAACCGGAAGTACTAAGCCGGAGACAGGGGCTCCTACTCGACAATTTGTACGATATTCCTGCAAGACTGGAGAAGAGAACAGCTGGCCCGTCCGCTGCTCCGCAGCAGAGCTGGAGGCCGTGCAGAATTGTTTGATACTGCTGCGTACACTCTTTCAGACTTTCAGCAGACGTTCTGGTAGGTGAGTTTTTCGGCGACAGCGGAACCCTTGCCGCGGATCCATCTACCATGCCCAGAGCGGGATGGAGAGGGCCACGGTGCGTTTCCAAAGCGTTGGCCAAGAACAATGACTGAGCTTTTGCTTAGATATTAGCACGCTTTGTTTGGGGGCCAGGTCTTGTGCTAGGTTCCGTGTATTCTTCATGAAAAATGTCCCTGCTAACTTGGATCGGAGCTGCCCGCGCAGGATCGAAGGCCCCTGTCTGGCTTGAAATTGGAGTGTGCAAGTCAGGAGGCGGGGAATGAGGGAATGGGCGGGGAGAGAAAACAAAATAGCCTCAGCAACATTGGCACGACGAGATTACTACCTGATAGAGATGAATGGTACTGCAGGTTGTAGATGCCTCGGGAGTATGCACAGTACATAGCTCTACATATATCTTCGAAAACAACATGCCAACAGCAGTCGTGAAGAATGATATCAATAAGATCAACAGAGTGACTTCGGGTTAAACGAATTGATTAGAGACTATCTAGTCACCTGAAACGAAGTGATAGAGGATAGTGAAGAACTAGAGCTCCAGAGAAGACATGCTAGAATTCCTCCCTTGACTTGCCCATGATTATTTTAGAAATCCCCACCAAGCCTTTGAGCTTCGTCACAGGTTCACAGCCGTCCTACCTCCCGAAATATACTCATAAAGAACTCAGTATACTCCTTTGACGGAACGATGCATTCCTTTGACGGAGTCATATATGCCGTCTTAGGCCGGATTCGGGCATATGAGATCGTGTGGTGGACCTATATGCAAGAACAGGTAGATGAGTGGTCTAAGACGACCCAATTCGACAAGTCGTCATTGGACATATATGATCATCTACTCTGCAGTTAACTACTACGTAAAAAAGCTGAGCAGGTTGAAGTTAGTTGTGGTGATGTTGGCTCAGCCACAGCGCCGCGATGTGCGCTCGAGTGGTTTGTCCCAGAATATAACATAGTCGAACCAACGTGTGGCAAACAAAGCACCCAAGGAGCCCATGCTGGCCCCCTATCTAAGGGGTACCAGATATTTGAATTGCATGGTGCCTGTTGACCTTGTCATCTGTCTGTTGTTCTGACCATCCCAATAAGCTTGCCCTCACGTGAACAAGACCTTCTCAGGTTGCCGTTGAGCGAGCGGCGCACGTTGCCAACAGACACCAGACTGAGCAACACACCACCCACACCACAATGCTGGACGGAGACCCTGATGTACCGCCAATCGCACAGATCAAGGCAGCAACAGAGGTTCTGAGTCAACCTGATGCTTCTGCAACAGTTGTCAAGATCAATGAACGCCTTGCAGTCAAGTTTGGAACGCGTGTTTCCCTCGCGGAGGCAGACACCATGAGATTCATCTCGTCAAACAGCCGGGTTCCTGTACCAAAGGTCTTTGCTGCCTTCTCTGAGCCAGAAACAGGAATAAACTTCATTGTCATGGAATTTGTCCCCGGCAGCACGCTTCAAGCTGCGTGGGATACTCTCACTGCAAAGGAAAGGTCTGAAATCGCTGCACTAGTCAAGGATGCCATGGACGAGCTTCGAAGCATTAAGCCACCGAATTATCTCGGTGGGATAAACCACCAGCCTTTTTCTGACGGAGTCTTCTGGGTCCCGGATCATAATCCAGCAATATCGGGGCCCTTTGCCAATCAATCCGATATGAACGAAGGGATCTTGGAGCGCCTGCGGCAGAGTGAACCGGCCCCATATGTTGAGTTCGTGCGTGGCTTGATTGAAGGCACTCTACATGACCATCGCACTGTTCTCACTCACGGGGACTTGCAGCCGAAGAATATCATGATCAATCGAATCGGGACTCAAGAGGATGGCAGTGGACGTTTTGAGATTCGCCTCATTGACTGGGAAATGGCAGGGTGGTATCCAGAATTTTGGGAATTCTGCAGTGCAACCATTGCCTGCCGATGGAAACCTAACTGGCTTGAGATGGTCCGGCGTATCCTGCATCAATATCCAAATGAATATCTGCTGATGCAAGTGATCTATAGCATAGTATACTGCTGAGCAATCGTGTGTGAGCATCAATATGTTAAAAATTGAATTTTCAAGGTCTGCCAGCAGCCCCATGGTGGTTCTAGTATTGTGATATCCAGCTATCTTAACTGCACAGCTAACTTCCCCTTTCTGGCCTTCTCTCCTTCTAAACCTTCCGCGAAGAATCCGGCCGTCGAATTTTCGGCATTGTCAATATGAATCTTCTGCTTACCCTGTCAGAATTAAAACACAGCAGCATATATTCGATTGGTTCTTAGCTAGGCCGGCAATTGATTTCCACAGGGAACAATCAGCCCCTCATCCAACGCCTTTTCTTTGACCTCTTGGACCCATTCTCCGCAGCGGCGAAGCCGCTCTGATTGGTTTCTGGGGCGCCCGCTTAGATGCAATTGAGCTTCTGGTGGTTTGACAGATCAACGTAGTTCATCCAACTTTTCCATATCGGACTGCGCGATGCGGCCAACAAATTTCTGAGAGCCAGGAACATACGACGCCGAGTCCTCGGGACGCTTCGCCGGCTTATTCTCATATGTCATTCCCGTAAGGAGGTTTCCGGTGACGTGGAAGATTTGACCACTCTTGTCCGTATTCGTCTCAACAAATAGGCCGACATGGTTGGGCGAGCCGAGATACTCGACGGTATAAACGTTGTATGACATGATGAACAAGCAATACTAGAGTAGGTTTGACTCGCAGAGGTATATATTGGTAAGAAGGGATTTTATCTCTTGTATAGGCAACGAGTCCTAGAACGCGCTTCGAAGAACGATGGAAGATATTGCTTTGGTTTGAGCATTCGGACGAGGTTTCTCCCGTCTTATATAGCGGAGCTGGACCGATGAAAATTCAGCAGTCTCGTCTGCATATACAAAGAGACCGGGTGTGTATGAGCCCGAATCGAACATAGAACGCGCGAACGAGACGATGGCTTTGATATTATTTCCATCACGATGAGGCATTGAGCGTTGCTATAGCGGGTCGTTAGCACCCGCGCCACGGAGGCAGCTGTAACAGGACTGATCATCTTAGTCTTTGAGCCACAACCACAAGCTCATGAAATGGGAGCCAAGGCGAATCAATCTTGATATCACCGCTGTCGCTTGCGGTAATTCGAATGGCCGGGTTCCCCTGGGTGGCTGGTGATGTGCAGGGAAGGGGAAGAAAGAAAACCCTCTTTGTTGCGAATGAAGCACGCTTACCCTGGTGACTCATGACTGACTCTTTGTCAGGCATGTGGAGGATGCTACATGAAGAAATGCCAGATATGTGAATCAGAATGTGTTTGCCAACACACAAGGAAAGGCACAGGCGCTCTCTCAGACCATGCTGTCAAGTTGACCTATGCGCTCCTCCAGCGGGGTTGCTTTACAGTCTAATGATGACTGCGCTGAAAAAGGCGACAATCCCTGCGCACTATACAATTCAGAGCACCTCTATCCAATCCATCCAGTGGATCTCCTTCTCTTGTCAATATATACATCCACTCTCGGCGGACCTAGGTACGTCCTGGTTGGCTTAGATAAAGGTCGCCGTTGACGTCTTTATCGGATGGTGGTATCAGCCTAACCGCCATGTTGCTCTCAAGGTCACTGTCTCCAAGTTCTCCGACTGGGATGCTATGAAGCATGAGCTTTCTTGATATAACCGACGCCTTGAACAAATCCCATCCGCTGTTAATCTTGCTCCCCATCCTTCACGTCTATACCACTCAGATCCGTTCACCCACCTCTTTCCCATCCCTATTCATCAAATACCACTTTGCACATTATCCACCAACTCCGTCTGCGGCGCAATATACCGCTCAAGCTTCTCCCTCACCAGCGTCCTCTGCTCAAACGCGTACGCCATCCCAATCAGCGCCTCCTCGCTCCACTTGGCGCCCAGAAAACTGATCCCGAACGGAATCCTCGGCGCAACCTGCACGAGGTCTCCGCGACCGTTGTACTTGACCGGCGTGTCCGCTGGATACGCACCTAGCGGGACCGTGACGACGGGTGCGCCCACGAGCGCGGGAATCGAGGCCGCGAAGCTCGTGGGGAGGATGACGGCGTCGAGGTTGTGGCGCTCGAGGGCACCGAGGACGCCGCCTTCGCCGCCGAAGTACAGGTTCTGCTGGTACAGCGGCCAGAAGGCGGGGGATGTGTTGGTGATGTTTGCGGCGAGGGCGCTGTCCCAGATGCCTGTGTCGCGGTCAGGGTAGTCCTCCGACGGGAAATTCTGCGTGAAACGGCGGATATCTGCCAGGTCGTGGAGATCGTTCGGGTTGGTCTTGAGTCCGGCCAGGTACTTAGTTATATCGCTGATGAAGTCCGCGTAGAGGACGCTGTCGGGAACGTTGCTTTTGGTGTATGCATCGAAAGCTGTGAAGTTTGTGTCTTCGACTATGGTCGCACCTGCGGTGGCAATGATAGAGATGGCCGATTCGAAGGCTTCCATCACAGGAGACGAGGAATTAGAAGCCCCTGCGTCAATAACGTTGCGGGGGATACCGATCCGCCTTCCTGCAAGACCGGACACATTGCATGCAGCGACGTAGTCGGGCAAGTCTCTGCTAGTTTCGAAGGGACTGGCCAAGGTGTAGTTGTCATTCGGGTCTTTGCCTGCGATGACTTGTAGGATCTTCGCTGCGTCCTTGACCGTCCGGGCCATGGGGCCAACAGTGTCCTGTCGTTCGCTGATGGGGACAACCATGTAGCGAGATGTCAGGCCGACTGTTGGCTTGATGCCGACAATGTTGTTCATTTGGCTGGGGCTGATGATGCTTCCGCTTGTCTGGTAGATATATAGTTAGTAATGTCCAGATAGACATGCATGCACAATTTGCCTCGCATATGAATGACAGAAATATTGCTACTTGCCTCTGTGCCAATGGCAGCAAAAGCCAGTCCCAGATCAGACGCTACACCGCTGCCGCTCGAACTTCCGCTGGGGTCTTGCTTAGGATAGTAAGCACCATACGTCTGACCACCGTATGCGCTCCAGCCGTTGGAGCTATTGAAGGAGCGGAAGTTGGCCCATTGTGAGAGGTCAGTCTTGCCCAGGATGATAAGACCGGCTTCTCGAAGTTTGGCTACAATCGTGGAATCTGCCGGGACTTGCGCGCCCACTAGAGCATAGGAGCCGGCTTTTTATTCATGTGCCGTTAGACAAGAGCCAAGTCAGGCGCGTATTGTGCACACGTACCAGTAGTTTCCATACGATCTTGAGTGCCGATGTTTCCCTTGATCAATATAGGCAGGCCATGGAGAGGTCTGCAAAAGCCGATTAGTATAAACAAACACAGGTCTCAATTGGCAGGAGTAATGACAGGACGTTCCCTCGCACAATCCCGCTCTTCCTCTCCAGATCAAGCTGCATGGCGATATCCCAAGCATCCGGGTTTATCTCCATGACCATGTGCAGCGTCGAGTTTACCTCCTTGATTCTCGCGACATAGGCCTAACAGCGTTCAGTATTAAAACCAACTCGAGGATCAATCAAAATAACACGAACATTGACCAGATCAACGCTGTTGAAACATCCATCTTTGAGACCTGCTTCAAGCTCGTCGGAGGTAGCACTGATCAGGGGAGGGTACGAGCAATTTTTACCTGGAAGACGTCAGCGATCTCTCACGGCAATATATTTGGCAATACCCATTCGAATACGAACCAGGCAGCAGAGCACTAGCCACAGAGAGAAACAGGCCGAGATACAACACACAAAGGCGCAGCAGGACTGCTGTCGACAACGCCATCGTGACCTGGAAGATGAGAACCACCCGACCCGCAGTCAGGATCTGGTCGAGAGGATCTGAACCAGACCCTATATATGGTCGAACATGGACATGCGTAGAAGCCTGTAACCAAGATTACAAAGATGCAATCGATGAGCTGACATCCAGCTTCCTGTTCCTGCATGGCTTGGTCGGTTTTGTGGAGATAAAGAACTGGAGAGATGCCACGGCGTGAGCTCGCTGTTTATCCGTCCTAACATTAGATACAATATGCCTATGTAACCATGCAAAGGCTGCATACATACGTCTGCAGAAAAATCCACATCTCAACCAGTAAAATAATTTGGAATTTTATCAGCGAGTCGTGTTGGGTCGCGATTGGCAGGCAAAGCAAACCGAATGAAAAGGGGCGCTCAACCCAAACAGGCAGGTCGACAGCGATTCGGGATCTCGGAGATTGTTGATATGCGGAGTACCGTGAAAGCAAGGGTCATGGTAGAGCAGTGCCGGCTGCATTCACATTTTGCTCCATACGTAAGTAACATGCTACAGGAGATGAGAAAGCTGCTTTACAAAATAACCGCCAAAGGAGACTGACAACATAGACATTCAGCTCAAACCAAGAGATCTACTGCCCTTCGAAAATAGGTAGAAAGTGATTGGGCCACAAAACCCTGCATGCATGGTATCGCACACCTTGGATGGCAAAAATACGCTGCATACAAAGAAATCTAAATGTGCAATCACACTATATTCATTAGGGTCTAGCCCTGTCTGCTGATTAACTATATACACGTATAAACCCAGATAGCTATATATATACATCCTCAACCTTCAATCTTTGTTGGACAAAAAGGCGACGCTGCCTATTTTTGTTTGCAAGTTTCCGACTTTTTATTCGAACAATCTTCCGAAGCAGGACTCGGTGGAAGCTCGCCGGTCGCCCAGTCCACAGGATTGGGGCCCAGCTCGAAGTCCAGCGTACCCCCATCCGCGAAGACATCATCCCACGTGAGCCAGTTCTTATTCCACTTCTTTCCGTTGACCTTGAGACTCTGGACATAGAAGTCGCTGTCCCCGTTCCCGTCACCTCCCTTGGCGGTGATATTGAGCGTCTTGCCGTCGCCCAGGTCGATCGTCAGGGATTCGAACCACGGGGAGTGGATCAGGAAGGTTGTCTGTCCGGTGATCGGGTACAGGCCGATCATGTTCCACAGCAGCCAGGTCTGCATAGCTCCGGCGTCGCTGTTGCCGGGAAGACCGGTCGGTCCGGTATGATAATATCCCTTGGCGATCTTGCGGGACTGGAGGACAGACAGGTCTTGTCTGTTGACATAGTTGTACAGATATGGTATCGTAAACATACTTCATAATGTTAGCAGTTCAATCTTCCACACTCTGTTCCAGATGGCGACTCACGGCTCATTAGTAGGGTCAAATATCATACCGCTACCGCCACCGGCGCCTGCCGTGAACATGGTGTTGAGACGATGGACTGTTGTGTTAGGGCCTCCCATCAGTTCGATCAGCTTCTTCATGTCGTGAACGGCGGCCCACGAGTACGCCCATGAGCTAGCCTCGTAGTAAGGGTCGCCCCAATATCCACTGTCGGTCAGCGGGTTGGTGGCGATAAATCCCGATTCATTGCGAGGGACGACAAATCCAGAGAAACCAAGCGACTGTTGCTCCGGGTTCCAGTGATTTCTCCAGTTTCTGGAACGATTCAGATATTTCTCCGCGTCGTCCTTACCAAGACCGGCTGCCACTTGGTACAGGCCGAAATCGTTGGCAGCATACTCGACGGCACGGCTAACTGCGCGCGAAAATCTAGGAGTGATAAAACCGAGGCTCAACCAGTCTGGCAGGGCCCCGCGTCCTTCTTTGGTGGAAGAGTCTGGGGCCATCGGGTCAGGGTTGTCGTTCGGCGGCGTTACCTCGGCATCTTTGGCCATAGCTTTATATCCATCCTCCCAGTTAACTGCACCTCGCACGCCCTTCACATACGCGTCCGCTAAGACATTGTCGGCATTGGATCCGCCCTGGGTCCGGCCGTTGTAATTGGAGGACCGCGCATCTGGGAGGTATCCTTCGAATCGCCAGATGTCGATGAGCGATCTAATCTGCTCCTCGTACGCGACCGGCTGCAAGATATGCATGAGTGCAGTCGAGCAGCGGAAAAGATCCTGCCAGCTTGTGTCAGATTCGACCAGAACGGTTCGATGGATAAAGGGTTTGAACAGCACTGTACATACCCACAGGGTGAAGAAGTCCTGGTAATATGGTTCGGTGGAGGTCCATCCTGGGTTCTCTCCCGTCTGGTTGGTTGGGATGAGATGCATGAAGTAAAGAGACGTATACAGCAAGCTAAGGCTCGTCTCGTTGGTGTTTGTCGTCGTGATCTTGGACAGGACTTTCGAATTCCATTCAGTCTTTGCATCCTCAACGACAGTCTTCAAGTCGGTTCCATGTGGAATTTCATTCTCCACATTGTTGCACGCTTTCTCGGTTGAAATCCAGGAGATGCCGACTCGGGACACTACTTGCGTTGTGTTGAACGAGAACAGGCCCCCAACTCTGATATCACCCGACGTCGAGGCCGCGGATCCGCTGGGCTGCTCCACGCTGCCATCGGCATCGGTGCCGTTATATGCCTTGCTGCTGACGGCAGGAGTGTCAAAATATCCACCTGTTTACGGATAAGCCAGAATACCAAAGCAAAATTGAGGGCGTCTGCCTCACAGAAGTAGATGTTCCAATCCGGAGCCCTGTTCCAGCCATTATCATACACACCATAGCCTTCGTAGTGACCATCGGGGAGAATGCTAAAGTTTCCTCCTTTATAATGTTGCTCAAGTCCCTGCCCTCTGTATGATGTTAAGACATGTGAGATGTCAACAAGAATATGCCCCGGTTCTCCTTCTGGGAATGTATATTGATAGATCCCTGCGCGGGAGGAAGCACTGAGTTCGACGACAACACCATCGGTCGTTTGAGCTTTGTAGTAGCCAACAGACCCTTCGTCAACAGCTGCTCGACCGACGGTCAAGCCTGACAACGGGTTTGAGACATTTCCAACAAGAGGGAGCTGAGAGACCGTTCCATATTTTGGAGCTCCACCGGTTCCCTGTTCGTGCATCATGCTGAATCCCGAGAATGCACCGTCTGGCAGATAACCGGAGTAGGCGTCCGTTCCTTGTTTGAAAAGATCTGGTCCCAACTTGACCATGCCAAACGGACGAGCCACTCCTGGGAAGTTGTTTCCGCCATTTTGAGTGCCCGAGCTGCTGCCGTCAGAGAAGGTCTACGAAAGAGAATTCGAAGAAAAGGGGACAAAATGAAAAGACAAACGCAAGATAAACTCACAAGACATCAACGTGTTGGGTATAGTCTGTGGATTGTGCCAATGCTGGAGAAAGCAAACGAGCAGCAAGAGGAGCCATCAGCAGCATCCTGGATGAACGAAAGTCAAAGAGAATGACGACTGGGTGCACAAGGAATCGGAATCGGATTCCTGGAAGTCTCATAAGCGGAATAACTGAGGGATGTTGACATCCACAATACTATGAACTGTTACAGCAATGCAGGGATATAGGGTGGGACAAATGTCAGGAAAAGGTGTCGACACCGGGCATGCGATATTATATCATTCACCAGACAAAGGACTCTGGGAAGCAACAGGAGGCAGATAACAGGGATCCAGCGTCGAAGCGGGTTTGCAATGCCCTATCTGACTCAGGTGAAAGCAAGATGTTGGCGAGGGCTGCAGGGAGTGTCTGTCCATGGATATCTACATCTGTTCAGACGGACGGCCCACGGGGACCTAACCCCGCAGACACAGAAGAACGTTGCAGGCCATATGAACCGCTCCACGATCAACCCCGTGGAGCACATGGGGTGATCACTGGCGGATAGCCTTTCATGCAGCTATGATCAGACGGCCCCACGACAGAGACCGGACTCGATCTTTCGGAGATTATTCGGAAGTAACCAAGAGTAGGTGCAAGTTGCAAATTACTGCAGACGGGAGTCGATATCGAGACAAGAGAAAAGAAAGGGCGGTAGAGATGCAAATTCAAAGCCTCGCAGCTTTCGAGAAGGGTTCTGGTGACACAGAAACGGCAGACATGGTGTAACTGCCGGGGTCAAGATCACAACGATCGACCGCAACAGGCTCGAAGTTGGCCTGTTGACTCGAGATGACTCCTTGCGTTCCTCGCACGTGGTGCAATGCTCCTTGGCAGACATCCTGGACAAATGTAACGGTATCCCCGCGAGCCCCTGGTGAAGCCTCATGATGCAATCTCTCGACCCTTTGGCACATTGGCCGTATCTTGCAACCATAACCACAAGGATGTCCTGGTCGGGAAACCATCCAGATCAACATGGCGCGACGGAGGAAAAAAAAGGCCCAAAGAACCATGACCGGCCCGCCAGACCGTCTTGGTGAAGCATGCCATCCGGGGCCTAAAAGCTGACAGATATTCTCCAGGCACCGTCCGGTGAGGAGGAGGTAGATGCCGAGAGAGAACCCGGGCCTGTCAAGGGACCTGGTGAGCAGCAACGCAGAGGTGATTTGCTGCGGGCGAGGAGTGCGCGATGGACATGGACACTACTGGGAGCATCAAACGAGCGCCGCACGTCGAGGAACGTGGTCTTGGCGCGTGCCCCGGATGCGCTGGTGATTGGCGCGTGTGATCGAGACGGCGATAAGCCTGGTGCTTATCCGCACCTCACCGGTTCTTGGCATGGTGGACAGGAGAGATATGCGGTCTCTGTCTTGCAGGAGAGAGCACCGTGTGGTGTCTCTGCATGTGAATTGGGATGCGCTTGCAGTCGAGGCATGCAGGTCCTCCAGAGAGTGCACGGTATATCTATCATCTTCAGGACTGGGAGGACCATCTGCCGCGAGGATGGGGCCTTATATAGCTCTATTGTTCGTATCTTCGGACTATTGACGGTGACAGCACTCAAGGCTCCGCTGTACAAGCATCGAAGCGCCACCGCGGAAGTATAAAAGCACTCCATCTCGCCGTGATACCAGCGAAGAGTGTCCGTCTACTGGGGGAAAAAATGTTGAATTTGGCGATCTTCGACCTCATGTGCAACCTGATCCCCAGGATCCTGGCATCAGGTCTGACCTTGCCGCTGCCTGTACCGCTAACCTGCAGTCGGGCTGCAGTGAACGACCCATATTTAGAGCTAGAAAATTGTACCGTCGTCGGAGGAGATGCTATCAAGGTGTACGCCATACGAAGGGGAAGTCCAAGGCTGCTCGAGTGCATTTGTCTAGATATTTTCTCAAGTTACTGTCAAATTACCTAACAAGACTCTTGGCTACTCTACGAGAGTTTCTCCCTGAGCAAACAAAGTACGATTACCATCGTGGGACAATCTCAGCCGCTTCTGTTGATCTCTCCAAAGCTTGTCTACAGCATCATCCCATGCATGCACAACAGCACCAATAGGGCCAAACCCAGAGTTGACCACTGTGCAACCAGACTGCCGAAAACAGGGACAGCGGCACCGGTGAAAGGCACCATGGTGCTTGTTGACTTGAACGAGGTTACACGCATATCAGCTTGGTCTGAAATCGTCGATTGTGATAGGACAGTAAATGTGACAACTTACATTGCTCGTCACGTTCCTGGTTGGTACCGCAATGAGGGATATTGTAGCCACAGGAACGGTCGCTGATAGACTTGTCGTCGAGTGTACCTCGCTGCTGGTAACAACTAAACTAGAGGTTGCCCTGGGGACTGTAGGAGCTGGAGTGCTAGTCGTGGATTCTGCCAATTTTGACGTAGGGGATGAGTGAGACGATGATGATGGTTGGACTGGAACGGCAGAGAGGCCACATGCCTGTGCTGCGCTACTGACACTGGCCCCATAGTCCTTCCAAATATCATAGACGAGGGCGCATTGAAGGCAGCCAGAGAGCTTCGTCGTGAAGTCAGTCGTCGTGCAGTACCCAGGAGCACGGGCGTTGACTACAACGCCACCTATAAAACGTTTTAGATACTTGCAAAGCGGTAACCATATGAAAAAGAATTCCAGGTATGTATTTTTCTATTGTTGCGTACGTACCGCAGTTTGCGTGGCACTCATATTCTGGAGATCCAGGACTCTGACGTCGGTGCAATGACGGTAGGGATTGGAATTCTGACAATGCCGGCAAAGCAAAGACGATGAGGGGCAGGATAAGACTAAGCATTATGAAGTGCTGAGGTCTTGATTAGCTTATTAAATACATATATGACGTGAGACAATTGATTGAGCTGCAGATACAGTCTCAAATGAGTTTTTGTAGAAAAACGAGACAATGGCTATAAGATTGATAGAAACTGATCAAAACAGCACTTCAAGCGTGGACAAAAGGACATATAAATGAGAGAGGGGCAGATTTCAGTACAAGTAGCTGGCATTTATTGTGAAGCTCGGAAGTGATTACATCCGTCCCTTTGCAAGTTACAATGTATCTCCAGAAGCTGGTAAGACATTAAACATCTACACAACCAAATTTATTATGCGTGTGCTCTCTATCAGCCAAACTTCGCAGGGATAGGGCGTGAAAAGCTGAGCTGCCATCCGAACAACGGTGCTCTCGTCTCGGACTTCCACAGCAAACCGCTCTAAAATGAAATGAAAGACATAGATAGCAATATTTACTGTTACTCTGTATCAGGAGTTGAGCAGAAGCGGCGGGTGGTACTGACAAACTGTGCCTCAAACTGGAAGAGCGTCCATGGCTGAAGAGCGATCTAAAAGCTTCCATTGGCTGCCTATATATAAATGAATAAATAATAGCTACACAGAGTCTCGGGACACATAGTCTATTTGGTGCTAAATTTAACAACATGCAAAATAATAACGCAGTGCATTTTCTTTCCCATGCTACCTCTTGACGAGATAGTTTGGCGATGAAACGAGCACTTTGAATGTATTAGCCATTATGCCCCAAATTTATTCGAGGGAAATGTATTTATGGCGGAACAAGAAACTAAGTTTGTATTTTAAGTTTGTATTTTTTTTTCATCAGCTATGACTCTATAAGATGTAAAGCAGTGGCATATCCAATCTTCTGTTCCGCCGCCACCCACTAGACTTATCAGATAACCTAATCTAATCAATCTGATCGTCGAGGACCCAGGAGACTTCGGATGATGCTGCTCAATACTCCATATTCCAAACTGGCATCGCGTCCCACATGGCAACCTACACTAGTTATTTCCCAAAATCATCCGACGGCTATAGATTCCCTCCGTGAAGTGACCTGTTGCCCTCAACAGCTAGTGCTCTCCCCCTGTGTACCCTTCACTGCCAACACAGCTCTTCCATAATTGCTTGTTATGTTACCGTGGCTGCCTGCTGTCAGCATCACTGGCACCATTTATTGCCAGCTCCACCATGGGCTCATCAGATGATCTGCCCGGGCCCCGCAATTGTGATATCTCTTCTTGGAAGAACGCTAACTTCTGAACCCCGGCCTCCAAAAGGCATATACGTCGATCATGGTACGATGTGCTGGTACCGCCATTCCTCGGCGCCGAACAGTAGTCTTCTTGCTCCTATGGCAGGATAGCGTCATGTTTCTCATGTTGTCTGATAGCGCTGAATCCGAACACATGAACTCCCTTGAGACATATAAGTTCCCCAGCTCAGTGCCCATTACAGAACCCCTGTTCTTGCCCCCCCTCCGCTAGCTGCCAGAAATTATCTGTCTAACTGATGTAAAGAATACAAGAACTACAATTTCCAATAGAAAATTACTTCAATTCTCCTATCCTTGAGATTAAGTCCTTTTTCATACAAGATGCATCTTGCACAGATCATCCTGGCAGTCAGCCTCACCGGCCATGCATGGTCTGCGGACATGTCCATGGCCGGAGTTGCTTTCCTGTGGCCACCCGACAGGGCCTGGAGCGCGGAGAACGACAATACTGCTCCTTGTGGCTCTGCTCAGGGTGTCGTCAATAGGACTGACTTTCCTACATGTGCGTGTCGATGCTTGACCTTGCTAACCATTCTTCATTGACATGAGTAGCAAACGGTGCCATTGCTCTTGTCGCCCAAGATGAATCGTGGAATATCCAGGTAGCTGTCTCCTATAATAACAGTAAGTTTGATCTATAAGTTCATCTATGATATTAGATGGTTGTTCTGCACTGCGCAGCCGCTTTATCTTCTTTTCCCCCAATTATTTTATCATTATCATCCTCATTATTGAATCCTATCGCAGATCCAACCTCCAACGATGATTTCAAAACTGTAATCTCCGACCTCACCTTCACCGAGATGAAACCTGGCCACCGGTGCCTCCTGCTACCGAACCCGGACGCAAGATCCATCTCCAACAATGACGGCAACGCTACGATCCAGATCAAGTACACGTCGGACCTCTATGATAATAAGAATGAGACGTACTATGCATGCGCCGATATCCGCTATGTGTCTCCCTCCGAGTTCCATACCCACATTCCCTGCTTCAACACCACTGCTGACGACACAGCAGAGTCGTCTGGGGGTAACCGCACTAGAAGTGGCAAGGAGAGCGGTGCTGGCGTCATATCCGCGCCGTCTCTCGTCTGGACCTTACTTGTTGCGGTTGTTGCATTGGCTGTCGGTGTCTGAGGCGAATGCAATATCGTATGAACAATATATTCACTCATTGTATGATTCTTTGTATACAGATATAGTACCTACACAGCTTCAATCAGAAAAATCACATATAAATGGCTTATCTACCTTGTCAGCAGATACTTGCATTCTCTACGTAGCCGCCTTCGATTTGACTCACAGCTGTCTCTAGACATGCATCCTATTGGAACATAATGATTAGTTTGATATTCGCGGGTGAAAAGGTTACTTTTCTGTTGAGAAACCTCAGAGGTCTAAATTATTCCGTATGCCAGTCACCATGGCAGGGTTCTGGCTGAAAAGGCCGCTTGTTCTAGAGAAACTTGATAGGAGTATAAGCCTCTCAAAGTCCCAGTACGAATTCTCCAACGCGGCTTTGCGTCGAGCAATATCTCTGTATGCCTTGTGTAGGAATCCTGGAGTGATAGTTGGAATTACAGGTCCTTTAAACGAGATATGAACGACAGAATAGTTTCGAGAAGCCGACGGGAGCATGGAGCTTGGCAATTTTCAGCGACGCGAATTGTTTTCTATTTGATCACGATGGTCTATTCGTTTATTTATCTTCCTTTTCTGGGGACCGTCGACCCCTGTCCGCGGAGTGAGGGGCCGTGATTTCACCTCCCGCGCGGCCCGCGTTCCGTTCCAGACCATGGACCGCCAGGCCATATCACAATCTATACCATAGATATCGATCAGACGATCCCTCTCAGGTACGATTGCTTCTATGCTTCTCAGGGCTCTAACTTCTCTGGCGAGACCTGGAATCTGCCCTCGCAACCCAGACCCTCGTCAAGGCCTTTCTTCCCTCGCTACCAGGCGCATCCGTACCATCGCGACATCGTGATCATGGCCCTCCCCCAGGCCCCGGACAACTCCCAGCCCGCAGTTGCGGATGGTACAGGTTGGTGACAGAATTCTCTTATCTTTCTTCACTCTCTTCTGTTCACTTGCTTCTGGTTCCCCGCTCAATTCGGGCAGGCGTCATCCAGCTGGACCCGTGGCTCGAGCCCTACAAAGACGCGCTGCGAAGCAGGTTCAGATATGCGCAGCAATGGATCCAGAGGATCAATGACACGGAGGGTGGGCTGGAGAAGTTCAGCAGGGTGTGTCCTTTTCCTTGAGCACTGCTGCTGTGGATTCGATTCAAAGAAGCTAATCAGATATATGTTTAACACGATCAGGGCTACGAGAAGTTCGGGCTCAACATGAACGACAAGGGAGACATCACATACCGGGAATGGGCGCCAAACGCAGTTCAGGCTCATCTGATTGGCGATTTCAGTGCGTTCGACGTTGAAAGGTATACGACAGGCAAGACACTGATACTGTCCAGACAATTGGGATCGTACTGCTACACCGATGACGAAGGACGAATTTGGCGTCTGGGAGGTCACGCTGTCTGGGAAGGATGGTACTCCAGTGATCCCACATAACAGCAAGATCAAGGCATTTACTGCACAATTTCTACTGCATGTTGGCGCCTTCTAACTTGGCACCAGATCGCAATGATCACCCCAAGCGGCGAGTCCATCGACAGACTCCCTGCCTGGATTAAGTATGTGGTCCAGGACCTGACAGTATCTCCTGTATATGACGCGGTCTTCTGGAACCCACCCGCAGAAGAACGATACAGATTCCAGCATCCCCGACCAAAGAAACCGCAGAGCCTCCGAATCTACGAAGCCCACGTCGGCATATCCTCCTCGGAGACGAGGATTGCAACCTACAAGGAATTCACGATGAACATGCTCCCGCGGATAAAGTATCTCGGATACAACGCCATTCAACTGATGGCGATCATGGAGCACGCGTACTACGCCAGCTTCGGATACCAGGTCAACAACTTCTTCGCCGCGAGCAGCCGATACGGCACCCCGGAGGACTTGAAGGAACTGATCGACACCGCGCACGGCATGGGTCTTGCTGTCCTCCTCGACGTCGTGCACAGCCACGCGTCGAAAAATGTGCTAGACGGACTGAACATGTTCGACGGGACCGATCATCTGTATTTTCACGAGGGCGGGAAGGGCAGACACGATCTGTGGGACAGCAGGCTATTCAACTACGGCAATCACGAGGTGCTTCGTTTCCTTCTCAGTAACCTGCGCTTCTGGATGGAGGAGTATCGATTCGACGGCTTTAGGTTCGATGGCGTTACGAGTATTCTTTACACTCATCACGGCATTGGGACGTAGGTCTAAATAAAATGTCTCCTTCCTAAATCAGCTACGCTGACCTGCCCTGCCAGGGGCTTCTCCGGCGGATATCACGAGTACTTCGGGCCGGTCGTCGACGACGACGGTATAATGTACCTAACGCTCGCCAACGAGATGCTCCATAGCATCTACCCCGAGTGCATCACAGTGGCAGAGGACGTCTCGGGCATGCCAGCATTATGCCTACCACTTTCACTGGGCGGAGTTGGCTTCGACTACCGTCTGGCGATGGCAATCCCCGACATGTACATCAAGCTGCTTAAAGAGAAGAAAGACGACGAATGGGACATGGGCCATCTTGCGTTTACGCTGACGAACCGGCGCCACGGCGAGAAGACAATCGCCTACGCGGAAAGCCACGATCAAGCGTGAGACCATCTTTCCCTCCGTATTACATGAGAATCTAAGTTTTGACTTTTGACCATCTAGCCTCGTCGGCGACAAAACCATAATGATGTGGCTCTGCGACAAAGAGATGTACACGCACATGTCCATCCTCACAGAACTAACACCCATCATCGAACGCGGCCTCGCCCTGCACAAGATGATCCGGCTCGTTACCCACGGCCTTGGCGGCGAGGGCTACCTCAACTTCGAGGGCAACGAGTTCGGGCACCCGGAGTGGCTCGACTTCCCCCGCGCCGGCAACGGCAACTCCTTCTGGTACGCCCGCCGGCAGTTCAACCTGACAGAGGACGGCCTGCTGCGGTACAAGTTCCTGAACGAGTTCGACCGCGCGATGCAGACCACGGAGGAGAAGTACGGCTGGCTGCACGCGCCGCAGGCCTACGTAAGCCTGAAGAACGAGCTCGACAAGGTCCTCGTCTTCGAGCGTGCGGGCTTGCTGTGGATCTTCAATTTCCATCCGACCAAAAGCTTCGCCGATTACCGCGTCGGGACCGAGCAGGCGGGCACGTACCGCATCCTCCTCGACACGGATGATCCCCAGTTTGGCGGCTTCGGGCGGAACATGAAGGAAACGCGCTTCTTCACGACCGATCTGCCGTGGAACGGGAGGCGCAATTTCCTGCAGGTATATATCCCGACGAGGACGGCGCTGGTAAGTGTGCTGAACATTCCTTCGAAACGCGGCTTTGAATTGTGAATATTGACGTGTAATGACAGGTTCTTGCGCTGGAAGAAACGCTATGACCACTTAGAAGTACATATTTATATGAAGACAGTGAGATCTGTTGAACAGAAAGGCAGTGTTACCAATTATTCTTGCAAATTTTTCGACCTTCTATATTCCAACAAAATCTCATCAAGTATGGATATCATTTATAGGACATGATATCATACGTCTCTAGCTGCGTATCGACACGTAGGCATATAAATAAGTATGATATATGAAATTTAACGATAGGGAGACTTGTCTATTCGAATGGACGACAACGAATGTATTCAGGAATTTAAATAGATTTTTTTTCGAAAAAAAAAAGAGAGAGAGAGGGAGGGAGGGATCGTCCTCATATGTTTAGCATCATGCAGAGGAGGTCGTGTCCAGAGGCTACACATCCCGATCAGAAGTCGTACAGATCTCTTCTGCAGGGGAAATCAAAGCTGGAGATGCAGTGTTATAAGGTCCTCAAGAACAAGGCTGATAGGACATACTGCTAAGGATGGTGGTAGGACAGAAGTAGGTTTCCAAATTTCCGAGGTATTGCCAACTCGGAACTTGATATCCCGCAACATCCTCTGTGCAGTAGCTGGCCGAGCAAGTTGCAGCCCCTCCCATCAGCCTTCCTGACCCGCGGAGAACTCGAGGACAGGCAGGAGAGCTGCCGAAGATATGTCTCGCGGTGGATCTTAGCACTGACGGATCCTTGTTCCGCTCGTCGGATCGAAGCCGGGCATGCTAATCGAGCAGATCTCGATCTGTGGGGTTCTGGAAAGGACGGTGAGTGACCCTGACCCTATTTTGACAAGGAGGAAGATTAAGTGCTGGAAGAAAACTCAGCGGGATGCAAGAGGGATGTTCGGCCTCTGCAGAGCAAGTGAGGGGAGGTGTATATCTACCTATGTATGTGCTTAATTAGTAGAGAATACACAGCAGATGATGCGAGGAACAGCCTGCCTCATCTATCTGATCTCAGCAAGTGTAAAAGACTGGAGGGAAACGCCCGATAATCCTGCGATGACAGGGCTGCTCTCGGGGTCGCCGTACCTTCAGTAGCAGGATGAATACCCTCCTGCCCACCAGTGCCTGTCAGCGAGACAGGTCGGTCCTGTTCTCATGGCTCCAGGGATGTGAGCCACACACAATATAACTCCTGGCGCTCCATGAAGTCTTGCCGGTCCGGTTCAAACAAGTACTGCAAAGGAGCTGAGTGTACACCACATCCATCCATTCCAAGCATGTTGTGTATTCACGAAAAAGACAGGAAAGCAGACAGCAACCGAGTCCTGGGATTGACCTTAACAGAGGCGCAAAGATGACCTCCCATCCTCTCTGGCCTACGATCCCAACCTCGTCCTGAGGGAATAGCATCGACAATCCAAGAAACACAATTGGTGCTGTAGCTACGATAGTTGCAGACTTCGTGCGGCCCCTGTTACCTTGTCAGAAATCTAGTCCTGGTCCCCGTGCTCTGAGAACCAGCAAGACGGCCCTCGAGAAAGAATTCCATTTGAGGAGCTATCATCCGATTTCTATCGCATTGTTATCGTAGTTGGTGAGCAGGACAACTCTCAAGTAGTACCTTTAAGCACCGGATACTGATATCCCGAGTTTCGATTATGATCTCACCTCCTTGCACTACAACTGTCTTCTCAAACCTAGCAAAAGTTCAAAATAAGAAAAATTTTCAAGGATAGAAAAAGATCGCCCCACCACCGAAGGTGGTGGTGCTTTACTCACACTGCATCATCCGCGAATCGAACGCGGGCCTCATCGATGGCAACGATGAATTCTACCACTAGACCAATGATGCTTCTGTGTGATGTCCTTCTTGGGCATGTAGCAATTGATCGATCTCATAACTCGAAGAGACGTGTGTAACGACGAACTTTGCGGACATCACCACCTTGAGGATTTTCGGAAATTGAATCTGCACGCGTAGGCCGCCATACAGAACAGGGGTGGGTCCCCCTTATCAGAGGGAACTCAAGGCTAATGTGACGGACCTACGGCTCGAAATGCTGAGATATTCTCCGACGAGCATTTTCGCAGGGAAGACCCCTTGGGCGTCCGTTGAACCAGTACGTTGAGTTCAACTTGAACAAAGTCCGCAGAGCAGTTAGACAAGGCATACACAGTTATATTCGGTAGGAAGTTGAGAACACTTCTCCCCTCCTCTCCCAGCAGCATCGACAGTGCGGAGTGTATATGCGATTGCAATCTCTCAATTCCCCCGCCCCCTCACTGCGGTCATTCAAGGCACCTAAGCATACATAGCATTGAGCAATAATAATGACAGATATGCAGGTCATACTGGTTCATTGCAGCCATTGTTGCACACACATGACCTTTCCTTTCTCTTGTCTGTCACAAGACTTTTGCAACAGGTCTATCAGGCCTGTTCCTAGGCCAATTGAAAGATTTCATTAGGAAAAAAAAGCCATCTCTTTGTTGCAGATAATCACTGCTACACTATACTAATAGGAGATACTATACTCTCTCCTTGCACCTGCCTTTCTCAAATATACCTGCCCTTCTTTTCTGCCTTCTGCTAAAGGCTTATCCCAGCTCATCGCACGGTAAAAAGACCGCAAAACTCCGTCCAATACAAGACCCGGAAGGGGAAATAAAGATTTTCAGAGAGCATGCTGTTAAATTAAATGAATTACAGGACAAAAAGCAGAAGCAGGATGACTTTCAAACTTACTCAATTAGCAGGGAGCTCAAAACGAACAAACAGTACGACATGTACTAGCTAATTGATCTGTATATGCCAACAATGGGTCAAGCAGACCCTTATCTACCTATCTATTAAGGAACTTGAGCCATCTTTAAAATATATATATATACATGGTCCAAATTGATATCCACAAAGACACGACAAATCGGAACGTACAGTACACTTGGCTCATGAAGCTCTAAGCATCCATCCAACAGTTATCAACGCCTCTCTTCAACAACTCAAGACCCACAATGTTTGACAAATAAAAAACTAATACAGCATTAAACCTCTCTCTCTCTTTTTTTTCTTTCATATTCCACTTTACTTCCTAACTGGCTCATGCTGCACGGTACTTGCATGCGGTTTAGCTATCTTTTTTTCTCCCCATTTATGTAATCCAAAGCTCAACCCGGATCCAGGAACCCGCACAGGATACACAACAACAAAAAAATTAATTGAGGCCACACTTTTTCATCTGCAGATCAATTAATTTGTCTATCTATCTATCCAGTGATAAAAAAAATATAAAGTTTTATATATGTGAGTAGACACACAGTTCGTCCTGTACATCTGTACCTCCATACACATCTCCAGAAGCACAAGGCACCAACCAGGCACAAGGCACAAGGCACAATGACTGCTCCGCTCTAGGGGTGCTATACTGGTTGATATACCTAAATAACAGACTCAGAACCACAATCATCTACGAACGACTCAACCCAGAGGGCGAGTAAGCTTGCTAGACAAGACTGCATAGGCAAGTCACTGTCACTGTCACAGTTCCATCATTCTATCGACTTAGCTAGCTACCCGGAGACAGAACATGGTTGATGCGCTGACAACAACCTGGCCAGCCAGGAGGGTGCAAACAACAGAAATAGGTGGAAGAGATCTACAGGCATGGACAACTGAAATCTACATTTGCACCAACATTCTATTTCGCACAGCATGTCGCAGTCATACAGTCATACCTCCATGTCGACATATCGTAGGCAAACCGAGTGGGCGCCAACGCGAGGTCTAATGCAACAAAACGTACAATTGCCCTACCCTAGCGGGTATCTACTAGGTGGGTATTTCTAGTTTTACTTACATGGGCACATGTCGAGGGCTCTGCGTCGCCCGAGAGACCGTGGAGCGCTCCTTTCTTTCGGTTGCGAGTCTTGCGTCTTCAATTCCTTTTTCTTTTATCACGGGTACTGTACACGCACAAAAGAAAACGGAAACAACAGGGAAACGGCATTCAAAAGAAAGGCGCGCCAGACGTCGATGTGAAATCTACGCCTTGCCCTCGAGCTCGGCCAGGATCTTCTCACCCTTGGCACGGGCAGAGTCGATGTCACCAACCATGTAGAAAGCAGCTAGAGAATGTTAGCACGCATTCACTTCAACGTACAGCGGACGGGGGTGAACATACCCTCAGGAAGGTCATCGCACTCGCCGTTGATGATGGCCTTGAAGCTGCGGATGGTGTCCTTGAGGTCGACGAGCTTGCCCTCGATACCAGTGAAGACCTCGGCGACCGCGAAGGGCTGGCTGAGGAAACGCTGGATCTTACGGGCACGCTCGACGGTGAGCTTGTCGGCCTCGGACAGTTCGTCCATACCCAGGATAGCAATGATATCCTGGAGGGACTTGTACTCCTGGAGCATCTGCTGCACACGGGTGGCGACCTGGTAGTGCTCCTCACCGACGATACGCGGGTCAAGCATACGCGACTTGGAGTCGAGAGGGTCGACGGCCGGGTAGATACCCAGCTCGGAGATACCACGCGACAGCACGGTGGTGGCGTCCAGGTGGGCGAAAGTGGTGGCAGGGGCAGGGTCCGTCAGGTCATCAGCGGGCACGTAGACGGCCTGCACGGAGGTGATGGAACCCTTCTTGGTGGTGGTGATACGCTCCTGCATACCACCCATGTCGACGGCCAGGGTGGGCTGGTAACCGACGGCAGAGGGGATACGACCCAGCAGGGCAGACACCTCGGAACCGGCCTGGGTGAAACGGAAGATGTTGTCGATGAAAAGCAGCACTGAACATGATCAGCTTCGCCCTAGACAGTAACAGGGAGGCGAAAGCTGCAACATACCGTCCTGACCCTCCTCGTCACGGAAGTACTCGGCAATGGTCAGACCAGTCAGGGCGACACGGGCACGGGCACCCGGGGGCTCGTTCATCTGACCGAAGACGAGCGCGACCTTGGAGTCGCCGTCGAGCTTGATGACACCGGTCTGCTGCATTTCGTGGTACAGGTCGTTACCCTCACGGGTACGCTCACCGACACCAGTGAAGACCGAGTAACCACCGTGGGCCTTGGCGATGTTGTTCTGCGGTCGAGTTAGCCGGTACTCAAATGAGTTCCGTACATCGGGTTCTCCCGTACAATCAGCTCCTGGATGAACACAGTCTTGCCGACACCGGCACCACCGAAGAGACCGATCTTTCCACCACGAGCGTAGGGAGCCAGCAGGTCGACGACCTTGATACCGGTGACCAGAATCTGGGCCTCGGTCGACTGCTCGGAGAATGGTGGGGGGTCCGCGTGGATGGGAGCGTACTTGGTGGCCTTGACGGGGCCGCGCTCGTCGATGGGGTCACCGGTGACGTTGAGGATACGGCCCAGGGTGCCAGGGCCGACGGGGATCTTGATGGGGGCGCCCGTGTCGACGACCTCGGCACCACGAGTGAGACCCTCGGTACCTGAGTCGAGGCGAGTCAGTTTCGTCCAGCCTGCCGCGCGGGTCACCCGCACACGAAGGGGCCAGGGAGCAGCATACCATCCATTGCAATGGTGCGGACGACGTTCTCACCCAGGTGTTGCTATTCGCATGTTAGCTGTGCCCGGCTCGACGCCCATTGATGCGCTACGGGTCCACATACCGCGACCTCGAGGACGAGCTTCTGACCATTGTTGTTGGTCTCGAGGGCGTTCAGGATCGGGGGAAGCTGGTCGCCATCGAATTTGACTGCATTCCCACGTCAGACAGTGTCGCAGAAGCGGGCATTGGGAGGGGTTTGCCGGGTGTTTTCGACGGTTTCGAGCGCAGGAAAAAGATTTTCCCGTGGCGTCGACCCCAGACCGGGAAGGGGGCGGGACAGAGAGGGACATACCGTCGACGACGGCACCGATGACCTGGTGAATCTTGCCGACGCGGTTCGCCTCCGTGCTGGCGAAGCGGGCAGAGAGGGCTGGCAGGGCATGGGCTCGGAGAGGCTCGAAGGCGCGCCGGCCGACCGCGGGGGGTCGAGCGAACGCAGCCCTCCCGAAGGTCCGGGCGAGACCGCTGGAGGGGCAGACGGGTCAGCAGGCGACGAGAGACGGGGAGCAGGGGGGAGGAGGGAGGCATTGGCGGGGAGACGCACCTCTTGAACATGGTTGGGAATGTCAAAGAGCGAGGGGAGATGGAGAGGGGAGATGGAGAGGATGGAGGAGAAAGAGAGCGAGGGAAGAAAGCGAGGCGGCTGAAGTGGCCGCGAGCGTCGGAGCGCCTAAGCCGTTCCGGGGCGGTTTTGCCGACGGTCCCGTGATCTGCCGACCCCCCGCTGACGCTCTCAACGCTTCAACGCCAGACGGGCCCGGAGAAGGCTGTAGAAAGGCAGCGTCATCCCGGACGTGCCGGACGATGCGGCAGGCCGTGGCCAGCGTGGTCGCCTTGTCCAGCGTGCGTGGTGGCCGCGCTGTCGGCGGCCGTGGGAGAAAGCCTTCTGGCGGTGGTGCCGGGCGGATGGATGGAAGCACAGAACAGCGCAGCGTCCCGTCCCGGCCGCCGGTGAGCTTTGCAGGCAGCACGCAGACAAGCAGACAAGCAGACAAGCAGACAACACCGTCCTCTGCTTCTGCTGGGTAAAAGCGTAGCTCTGCGGTCTGCACATGCGTAGAGCCTCGAAGGAGGGGCACATCAGATCCGGGGTAGTCGCACATGCCCCTCCGTGCACGGATATATATCTGTCTCTGGCGCCGTCGATGCCCCTCCCGCCAGCACTGCACCCCTCCATCAGACTGTTGCTCCTCAGAGCCAACACTCGGAACGACTGTCAACGCTAAAACAATAACAGCCAAGGTCCAATGGCTCCGCGTTCTCCTTGAGAGGCCTCTTGTATGTCCATGTCTACCCGGGACACGTCGGCTACTCGACCATCCGGATCCGTCTCGCGGGACAGAACATCACGTTCATGTCTCTCGTGCTACAAACGTTGTTCCAACAGGAGATCTGATCCGGAATGCTACGACCTTATCTGCTGTCGGGTGCATGGCTACAGACTTCGTCCCGCGGAGACATCAACCATAGCAACCTACATGATGAAAATGCACATCTCGAGACAAAGAAATAGATTGGCTATGGCACAGTACAGAGTACATATATCTTGCTTTTTCTTCTTCAGATAAGCGTATATGTGGACATCGAGGGCAAAGAGGGAGACAGAATCGGCCACAGAGGGCTGACCAGGGCGGGGATCTCCCCGCCGCACCGTTCACCCACCAAGCCTGATCCTGCCTGCCCTCATTCCACTCAGCACTCTTCGTCTCCAATTTACGGCGACTTCTTGGCAGGGCCGCTCTGGATGAAGCCCTTGCCGGTGTATCCCTCGCTGCTGATACCGGTGATCGGTTCGATCTTCTCCCTCTGTTTTGATGATGGTCCGTCAGCGCGACGTTCACGGAGAGAAGCCGGGGAAGCAAGAAGAAGGGAAAAATACGCACCTTGGCGTACTCGTTGGTGGCCTCCTGCCACTCCCTGGTCATGGTGCGTGGTGGTGGGCGGGCGAACATGTGGATGACGTAGAAGAGGCCGAGCGAGACGGCCAACAGCTGCATCACCTTGATGAAGACCCTCCAGCCCTCACCCTTGGGGGGCTGCGCGCGGGGGCCGTGAGGGCCAAAAGCAATCCAGTAGGCTGATCCCGGCCGTCAGCACAAAAACAAAAAAATTCATTGACCACACGGTCCCTCCGGATACGTACCGGCCTTCTTCTCCTGCAGCGTCAGCTCGTGCCAGTCAACCTTCATGCGGTCGCGCAGCTGCATCCACAGCTCGGCCTGTTCCTGGGGGGGCATGGACTCCCAGCGCTTCTCGATGCCGGCCAGGGTGGGATTGGCGATGGCGTGCTCGGACGCGGCGCGGGTCTGCTGGGCAGCGACAAATATCTGGGGACGAGCATTCAGGCAGGCCATTGGGCTGGCCGCAGAGCGCGCGGAGAGGATGGAAGAGCTGCGAGCCGCAGCTCGAGAAACGGAGCGGAGGAACATTGTGCGAGAGAGGGTGGATGGACTGCGGGAAGCGAGCAATTGGGCCCAGACACTCAGCGGTGAGGAGAGCAGCACAGGCTCTGGGGGGGAGCGGGGATGGGGGAGGGAAGATGGGGGGGAAGGTGGGAGAAGGCGGAGGAGGAGACGAGATAGACGGTGGTGAGCGAAGAGGTGCGCTCGCTGTGGTTTGAGGTGGAAGACGAGCATCCGGGCCACGCCCGGCGTTTGGCCCGCCTCTGATTGGCCCCGGCAGACTCCGAGCGTCGGCCGGCCTCGGGCCGTCACCTGATCAGGCGGTTCTGCGCCAGAGTCATCCACAACGCGGTCCCCGATGCTCTCGACGATGCGTCTCCAGACACCGTGACGGGTGAGATCTACAGGGCTCGCTCGACCGTCTAGACGTTTTTTTTTGGGGGGATTCCCCTGGCCGGGAAAGGGAGGTGGAGAGCGTAGCCGGACGAGAGGAAGCCGGACCGCATGGTAGGAGCTACGAGAAGATCCCCACGATCATGAGTGACAGCACAAAAAGATACGTGAGACGAGATGCATACGCAGATGATGTCCTGCTCTACTCTACACCAGCTCATCGTGGTCACGCCCGCACAGGCGGCAGCATCTCCCTGCAGGCTTTCGACAACATTATCCTTTTCGATCGTTGCAATAAGATTAGATTAAATCCACGGTCGGGAAGATAGAGCACGCTCTCAACAGACACAGCAAGTCGCAATTTCTCAAATTGAAGCTATGTATCGAGGAATGTCATGGAGTGGTTCGTTCGAGGCACCCTGCCATGTGTGCGGTGCGGTACAGCCCAAGTCCCCAGCATATTCCGTCGCCTGAGCCCGGACCCAGCCGGCGCAGTGCGTCTATTTGCCCGCCTTGCCGCCGCTGGCCTCGGCCAGGACCGTCTTCCACTCGATATCGGACTTGTCGTCCGCGTGGATGGAGGTGTGGATGTTGAGGGCGTTCTTCAGGTTCTCGCGGGTGCTGGCGTACAGCATGGACCACTGTGTGCAGGTCAGTGACAGTTCCCAAGATAACAAAAAAAAGGAGAGGACGGGGGAACGTACGAAGGTCGGAGTGTCGCTGGGCACCCAGGAGATGAAGACGATCTTGTTCCTGTCACGGTCTCAGCAAACACGTCCACAGCGCGTCGTCGTCGCGTCGTACCTCTTGCCCTCACCACCGCCAAGCTCGTACTCGACATCGTAGACAGCGTACCGGGGGGCCGGGCTGCCCTTGGAGTCCTTGGCGGCCTCCAGCTTGCTCCGGAAGACCTCGTAGTCGGGCTCGGAGGAGATCTCGTCGATGACGATCTCCTTGCGGTTGTCCGCGATCTTGAAGATGATGAACTTGGTCTTCCCCCTGCTCATGCGGAAGTCATTGAAGGCGGTGATGCACTCATCGTTGATGGTGACTCTGGCGTGCAGGGGGGAGAGCGCGTCAGCGTCGCATGCTCGAAACGGGCATCTTGTTTTCCCATGTTTCCCCAGGCTGCGGCAAGGCAGCAACACTAGGGGGCCTGGGTCACGCGAGGGGTTGCAACCTACCCTGAAGCGAGCTGCGAGGGACGCTGTCAGTATGGAACGGTGGACACAGGGGATGGAAGCGATAACATACCGACATGATTGCCTGCTCAAGGGTGACAGATGTCTGGTGGGGAGACGGGGACTGGGGACAGGTAATAATATTACGATTAGCGGGCGTCCGGAGACAGGGGAGGTCGCAGCAGACAGCAGGACAGAGAGAACACGTACTCAGCGGGATTGAAGATGAAGGGTCTCCAGAGACGCAAGGAAGAGCAGGATGGGAGGTGCTGCGAGGAGACAGGAGGTGGATGGGGGGAGATGGGATGGAGACGACACGGTGGACGGAGCACGGTGGCCGGTGGCCGGGGCCAGCGAGGGCAGCGATGGAGGGGCTGCGGGCGCGCCGGCCTCGAGGCGGTGCGTCAGCCGCGGCACGTGATCGGCGCGCCAGGTACCGCTAGGTATCCGCCGGCCACGCTTTGCTGCCCGGGTACCGCGGGATACCGCCCGGCGGGGCTGCCGCTTGCGGCCTAGCGGCCCCGTGCCGGCGCCCGATCGGGTTAGGCGCCCTGCCGTTTTGCCAGGCAGCATCCAAGCTGGAGGCCGCTATATATAACATCTGCTCCATCCAGTCTCTATTTCCACCTGATGCAGTCCCTCAGTACCGTGGGCCACCTCGACGATACTGGAGTATTCAGACTGCCATTGCGGCCACCGTGATGGCTTCTACCTGGTCTCAAGGGTGATACCTCTACCATGCACAGTGCAGCTCCCTATCTCCCATTACTCCCAGTGAAAGAATCGTGTTTAGGTTCAAGATCCAGCCTTCGCTGCTTTCTCTACAAGCTACTGATGCAAAGCACAAGTCCTGACCTGAAGATATAACCCACCGTTCAGCTGCACCCTGTCTCCTCCAACAGGGGAAGATCCTCGCGCCAGATATCCACTCCTTGTTGTGTCCTCGAAGTTGTGCTCTGCTGAGACTGGCAGAGCTCGATGGGCGTGTGGTCACCATGGTAGTCCTGGCGTTGCTGGTCTGATATCCAAAATATACATACAAACATATATGGGCTATATACCTGTTTATCTCTCTATATATTCTCCTGAAGCAGGCTTGACCACCTCGATCGTCCGCACACCATGCCTCCGTCGAGATGGAACCCAGTGCAGCGGTGCATTCTCTTCACACAGCCAGCTTCGTTGCGCACCACACTCCGCATGTCCTGGATACCCATGCGATGTGGAAGATAGTAGTGGACATCAGAAGACGAAGGGACCCGGAGACAGCCAGGCACTTCTACAGGAGTTGTAACCCTAATGATATATATATATATGGACGCGAAGTACGCAGTACCCTCCGTCCTCTGCACCCGTACGCCAGCTACATGATGGTAAGGGATCTGTCTGGGGACCAAAGCAGGTCCATGTCACGTGAGGGCAAGGACGCTGAAAGCGGCGTCGATTCCCGCGTCCTCCAGAAGAGAGGTGTCTATCCAGACATCTCCTCGACTCGATCGCTGTGATAGCGGACAGCTGCCGGGCTGGAGACAGCAGTTTCTGGTTCTCTTGTTTATCCTGCCTGCGTCCGCCCTGTTCCTCAAGCACATCTTCCCCGAGGGCTGCCCAATGCGTCCCCGGACCGGTTACGCTCCCTCATCCACCGACAATGGATCCCTTGACGGCGGGCTCAACCGGGGACCAGGATAGACGTGCGATACGGTCGAGCGGTCTGACCGCCGTAAGACCTTGGGATACACAGGCTACACGGTGGGAGGCATGTTTGACATGTTCCGCTGGGGGCAGCACAAAGGCGCTCGCGACCACGGTCCTGCGCAGTCTCCATCCACCGTCCGTCCCGGATGAAACGCACCTCTGCTGCTGTGGCCGCGAGCGGAATGCCAGCCCGTCGAGAACGGAATCCAGATGTTGCCCGACGACGCTGACTTCATGGTGATACACCTGAACGGATCCCGCCCCAGGACCCCGAGTGCGGGGATCGGGGAATTCGGGATGCAGACCGGGAACCCCTCCAGAATCATTAATAATTAAAGACACCGTGTTGCTTGCTCAGCAGCCCTCAGTCGCCATTTCGCTGTCCGCTGGCATCATCCACGCTCCCTCGCCGCATATAAGATCTCCCCGCTCCCTGCGATCCCTCCGTCCCTCCAGCAGTCGACTTCCCACACCCCGAAACCACCATGGCCGCCCCCAAGATCATCCTCTACACCAACCATGGTTGCCCGTGGGCCCATCGCGCTCACATCGCCCTCAAGGAGCTGGGGCTCGAGTACGAGGAGGTCATCATCGACCTGGACAAGCCGCGTGAGCCGTGGTACCTGGAGATCAACCCGGTATGGACGTCGACACCCCCGCGGCAACCCTTCGAGACACTCTGCTAACCACTCTTTCTGCTGCAGCGCGGTCTGGTCCCTGCCCTCTCTTACAATGGCAACATCATCACCGAGTCCGCCATTGTCGCCCAGTTCTTGGCTGACGCCCATCCTTCCCACCTCCTCCCCCAGTCGACTCCCGTAGAGAACGCCCTCTACCGCGCCCGCGTGGCCTTCTTCGTCGACGCCTTCATCAGCAAGGTTGTGCCGCACTTCTTTGCCGGCGTCCGTGCCGCCACGGAGGAGGAGAGGGATGCTGCCGCGGAGGAGCTCGTCAAGGCCGTCGTCAAGGAAATCGAGCCTCTGCTCGTGGACGGCAAGGGCCCCTTCTTCGGCGGCAGCGACCGTCTGACCCTGGCTGAGGTATGACTCCCCGTTCACCGGCAACCTGACCTGCATACTGACGTTCTCAAAGGTCCAAACCGGCTCCTTCCTCCTGCGCATCCTGTCCTTCAGCAAGCCCGAGCACGGTCTGCAGAGCGCCAAGCTGCCCGCCCTGCTCGAGCAGGCACCCAAGTTCAAGCGCTGGGCCGAGGCGACCGTCGCGCAGGAGAGCGTCAACTTTATCTACAACGAGAAGGCCGTTGCGGACCGGATGCGGGCCAAGTTCGCGCCCAAGAAGTAGGTTGCCATCCGTGGCACATGTCGATGTCGACCGTCGTCTCACGTTCGCCGTGCAGAAGAGACGCGCAGAAGCTGTAGCTTGCAGTGCAGCAATGAGTGCGGCACGGTTCTGTTGCTATATGGGCAAGCTGTTTATCTTGATTTGACATCATATTCTTTCGTGACTTTGACTGTGTCAACCGTCGTCTGTAACCAGGAGGTCTACGTCTTGAAAGAGACCTCGAAATCCTGAAATGGTATAATCTATATTATGTGAACGCAGTTCCAGCTACCTCCTACCTGGGATCTATTTTATTTGTACAGTATGAGAACGTCCAACGTTCTTTATAGTAATACATGTTTCCCCTCCGTGGAGGTCATTGTGGTTCCGCCCTCGGACTCGATCCGATTCGACGGAAGCTCTGGTAGCCTTCGATCTCATCCAGACCGGTTCAGTTTGGATCAGACAAACACACACATCGAACCAAGAAACACAGAGCTACAAGGGACTTGGATCTTCTCTCGCACGATGGCTTATATTCGCCTCTATCCACCTCACTCACCTAGTGGTTAGATGCTTTCGGCAGTCTCGTCCAGATCAGCCTCAACCAGACAGAGCGGTTCGACCTGCTCTCTCTAATCCTCCGCATGTGTCCACATCGTGTCTGACGATGAAGAGGACGAAAAGAAAACCGTCTATCTATCTATCTATCAGGGAAGGCGACCTGAGCCATGTTTTATATTTAACAGGCAGCTCTGTCTGTCTTTGACGCCTCTGGATTTCTTGATTCCATAGGAATATGTGGTCGGGGCTTGGGTTCCCTAATGGCCAAGGACATTTCTTTCTTTCCACAAATCCCCAGTTTCCGTGGACTCAACCGACCGCTTCTATTCATTCATTAATCATTTCTGTCTGGAAAGGCCTGGCTGGCGCGAACAATTTCAACAAGGAAGACTCGGAAAGTTGTGAAAGCGCGCAGTCACCAAAGGAGGCTCTTTCCCGACATGTCCTGCGAAGAGACAATGATAGATCCCACCTCGACGCTGCCCGACATTCCTCAGATGCAGCTGGCATGCTCGTTGCATTATACTAGGTATACAGGGAGCACCCTCTCTACCGAGAACATTCGTGTTCTTTGACGGGCCCTATAGGATGACAATGTTGCGCCACACTGCGCCCCTGACGAGCAACAAAGCTAGAGAACGGGCAACGACAGTATAGAGAGTGGAATATAATATTTGACGAATCAAACGAAATGGACAAGAACCCTCAATGGCTGCATCCTACACAAAAGGCGCAGGACTCGGAGAGAGTCTACCGGTTTAGAAAAGCTGTCGACCTCTTTCTTCGCATGAAGGGGATCAACCGCACATTCTTTGTGGCCGCTGCGTTTTAATTCGTGCCAATGCTGATTCTTTCCACACATCACCCTGAAAGACTCGCGAGTTGTTTCATCATGATCTCAGGTAAGAGAGGGTTTCAAGGTCGTTATTACGGTGAATACCGTCGCCACCCTCAAGGGAATGGAGCAGCTGCAAAGACTCTCCGTGACCGACCGCCTTTTTCCCATCGTCTGCGACGCTTTCCTCGGGCGTGTCCCGGAGAGCCTCGAGTGGCGCGAGTTCAGGGTGCACTGGCTGACTCCACCTCTGTTCCGCAGACACCACCGGGGCCGTGTCGTCGTCCCGGTGGCCAGCAGCAGCAGCAGCAGCTACTACAGCACATATGCTGCACATATCATGCATGGCGGACACAAGACATGTCGAGGACCCCGACAAAAGGTAAGGCTTGATCGTTATGCTTGGTGAGCATACTCCAATCGAATTGACGGCATCCCCTTGGCACATGACTTTTAAAGCACCACGTCAACGCCCAAGCACCCAGCTAGATATCGAAAACAGAGGACGAAGAAAAGAATCCGGGAAGCCTCCCTGGCATCATATGTAGACATCATTCTCATAGCATTCTCTCTCGGTATCTCAAGAGATGCCTTTCTATTTCCCCCATTCATAGAGAAAAACGACCAGAAAGAATCGACAGATTTATTATTGTTGACCGAAAATACCGCTCGACTACAAAAAGAGGCCAAGGCCACTAGTTGCAGTCAATACTGGTATTTTGGCTGTCTAACAATTATTCACTTATTTCTTTTTTTAATAGATACAAGCAGGTTGCTCTGTGCCGGAAGGAAATAAATATAATGAAGCTCGTTATGTTAGAGAAGATCATGACCGGTATATATATTACATAGACATGACCAGGCTGTCAAGTTGTCTACACTACAAGCACATGTACATCGACCTGCTATCAAGAAAATGCTAGTTAGATAGATAGATGGCAAAGATTTCACTTTAACGTATGTTTTGGATCATATCTCATGGCGCGACCACCCCCTCAGAGCGCCCGTCGTGTAACTGCCTATCTACCTGGGCAAGTGTAGTGTGGCATTTATAAATTAATTAATTGATTAATCAAAGAGCGCCATTTGCGGCAAACGTCATGGTCCTGCCACGTCCGACAGCCGTTGGATTGGATTGGATTGGATCCATCCCTTCTCGCCGTAGGGCGTCCGCTTCTCTACTGTACAAGCAAGCTCAAGCAGTAACATAGTGCAGAAGTCCCCTACCATTGGAGATTCATGCCATGGCGTAACCAAGCGTTATTATAGTCAAGGGCATTGGAAATTTAAAAAACGGAACAGTTTACGGTTATGGTGTGAATGGCAAACATCTCACTTCTTGGGAGCCGCCTTCTTCTCCAACACGCACGGCACGACCCACCAGTCGTGCCAGCGGTTCTTGGAACCGACCTCCGGGATCTCCACGGTCAGGTTGAGTGGAGATCCCTGCGAGTCTTTCTTCGACGAGGAGCGTTCAGCGAGAGCCTTCTTGACAGTTCCAATGGCAATGCTGGTGCCGATGCAAGCGCGCAGCGTGTCCTTGACGTCACGCCTCCATTCATCCTCGATGGCCGTCGCCGTAGCAGTCGCGGTGGCTTTCGACTCCTGCTCTTTATCAAACGAAGGGAGGAAAGCCCCATTCGCGAGGACCGATTCCCACGCCCTGCGGGCCTCAGCGATGGCCCTTGTGGCGCGGTCAAGGACAGCAGCGTCGCTGTCGCCCTCGAGGATGGCCTCGCGCTGGTAGTCCTCGAAAGGAACCAGTTGCGGTAGTGTGATCGGGATGAACGGCTTCATGCGAAGCTCGTAGCGTAGCCGCGCACTCGAGTATGCCTGGCTTGAGGTGGCAGTCGGGAGAAGATTGTGGCGGGCGAGAAGCACATACAAAGCATGGAGGGCGAGAGCGAAAGCGTCGATAGCGAGGACAGTAGTGGTGTGACGGTCGAGCAGCTTGAGGGTCTTCTCGAAGGCCCGTTTGCGCTCCGCGGCGGCATTTTCTTTCTTGCCAGGGAACGACGCTGGCGAGACGTTTCGCCTGCTGGCGGCGATAGTAAAGGTTCGGATACGGTCGATGTGGCCGAGGTGGGTAGAGCATAGGTGTGACAGGTACCAGTACATGCCTGGCAGTTCCTCGGGCGAGTATATGGAGAGCTCAAAACCGAGCTGAATGATCATGCGAAGCTGGCGGAGCTTCTCGTGGTAAGCCCAGCTGCTGAGCGGGTAGGAGAAGGTCGGTTCGCCGCCGTTGAGGCTGAGCGGCGGCTCTTGGGTGAGGGTGCGAAGTTGAACGTCAAGGTCTTCGGCCTGTAGATTGTCCGTAACCGTCAAAACAGAAGCCGTTATAGAGACGTACCTCAATTTGTAGATTGTCCCAATCGACAATTGTGTGGCAGAGCGTGCGTCGTACGCGACATCGGTTCAGACACGCGCTGCGGAAGGTATCCATCAAGGGCTGAGGCCAGGTCAATGCACAGCCAAGAATCAGGACGACGATGCAGGTCTTACCTGAGCGACACGCTTAAGGAAGTTGTCCATATGCTTAGCTATTTGAAAACGAGGGTTCGACGGCATCTCAACGTCGTCGTTTTCCGGTTGCAAAAGCAGACTGCAGGGAAGAACAAGCTCCGCAAGATCATCGTAGAAAAACTGCTTGACGGGGATGGAACCGAGAACCTTGTTATCGTTGACGATGAAGGTCTGGAGAAGTGATCGGATGTAGACAGAGGGCTGGGGCTTTCGAGAGGCCAGCGCCCAGACCGCAACCTGTTTCTGTCAGAAGAGGAACACAATAGGACGTCGCAAGAGTACACACCCTCAAGTTGTGAGGTCCCCGATAGTCGAGGATCTGCTGTATATCGATCGCATCCTGGCAGAACCGTCTCAGGTGTGCCAGGGCATCCTCGGGACTGATGGTCACCAGGGGCCGTGGAGGCACCGTACTGGCCAACCTCCGCTGGATCTTGATGCTGATGGCATCCGGCACCGGCTTCCCCAGAGACAATGACTTCTCAATGGACGAGACCTGGGAGAGACTGGATGAAAAGTGCTCCGTCGACCTGGTCTGCGACACGTTGGTGTCCTGTTCCAAGGCCGCAAGAAACTCGCGTCTGAACACCAGTCGGTCCCTCAGCGCCTGCCTCAACCCCGCGTCGATCTTGCCCTCCTGCGCGTCGAGCCAGGACAAGGCCCGATGTACGACCTTCTGGATGTGTTCCGTGCTGAACTCGCTGAGGAGACTCCGGTTGTAGAGCTGGGCGACGAAATCCTCTTCCTAGACCATGTCAAATGACACCCTCCACGAACGACAGGAGACAACAAACCTCGTAGTAGTACTCAGACGTCACCCGCGTCAAAACGAAATCGCACGCTTTGACCAGCGCAAGACAGTATGCCCTCAACACCAGATGCACCAGCGGCGGATCGTCCTCGTTGTCTCGCGGCCCACGGTAGAAACGAGCCTCCTTGAGCGTCTTCGGCGCCGGCCACAGCAGCTTATCCAGGTATATCGACGTGAACAGCGTCTGCGAGAGAGGGTGTCCCATGTGCCACGCCATCTGTAACATAAAACGAGTCTCAGCAAAGCGCTCCAGAAACCGCATCCTTCCTCATATCCTCCCCAACGGCGATGGCAACAAGCGCACCTCATGGCAGAGCAACTGGTCCATGATCCCCACCACCTCCTCCGGCAGCAACTCGCGCATCACGTCGTAGTCGTCCTCGAGAGCCTTGGCATGGTTCTCTCCGGGGTCAAGGTAGCCGCTGTCCATCTTCGAGTCCATGATCTATTCATTATTCCGGCAGGCATTAGCTTCGCTGACCTGTGTATCTTGTTCCGCATCAGCGGGGAGAGAGCGGATAGTGACGAACCTCGAGGGCCCCCACGGCCTCGAAAAGAGTAAAGTATTCATCTTTGACGAGCTGGCCGACGTGCAGTTCTGCAAGGTTGCAGTCAGGATATAATCCAACAGCGAGTAGAGAAAAAGAAACTATAATGTGGAAAGGGACGCAGACGGAGTGCACATACTCTCCGCGGCTCTGGTGAACTCGTCGGTGATGTCGCGTGCGACGACGTTCGAGACGACCCGCGTCTGGGAAACACGGACCTCATTGTTGGGCAGCATGGCTGGAGAAGAAGAGCTGGTCCCTGCAGCCCGCTGCTATCGAGCAGACACACAAGGGCAGGCCGTGGCGGGGGAGGAGAAGGGATACACGCTGAGGGCGGAGGGAGGGAGGCGGTCGCGCAGAGAGTCAAAGGGCTCCGCGCCGCCGCCGTTACGGCGGGGTGCAGGACGGCGAGATACAGACCACCCACAGGGACGCTACGAGATCCACGACACGCTCTCTACGAAGGGAAAAAAGAAAAAGAAAAAAAGAGTATCCAAACGAGGCGGACAGTGGCATTCTATTTCTGTGAACCGACCAGGCCAATATTGCTACAGGATACACAGTCCGTCTCCCCGCCTTCAGATCGCACCTCCAGCTATCGGTCCATCGCGTCCTCCTCTCGGTGCGTCGTCGTCGTCTATTTCGATTCCGCGGCCTGGGCAGCCATGGCCTCCTGGTTGGCGGCGCCCAGGTGCTTGACTTCACCCTGCTTGCCGTTCTGTTCCATCCGACACGACCGTCAGCCTCTTGATCCATTTCTCCGGCGGGGTTGATGCCGGCACAGAACGGGGGACCAGGATACGCACCTCCCACTTGGCGAAACGGAGATCCATCTGGCCGCGGCGCTCAGCCTGCAGACGAGGGCCGTCCTTGAGGGCTCGGCGGACCGCGCGAGCAGCGACGGCCAGGTAGCGGTTGTAGCTGTAGAGCACGAAGTCCGAGGTCAGCGATTGAACGCGCGGGAGGGGCCTGGGAGCGGCGCGAAGGGGATGGCACGTACGTCAGACCAGCAGCTTTCCAAGCGGCAACCATCTTGAGGGATTGATCGCGGGGATGCGGTGGGTTTGGGGTTGGGAAAAGGGCGATGTTCGGAATCGTGAGGCTTTTGCGGGAGACGAACATCCGTCGCTCGCGGAGCCACGGCGGCTCTGGGTCACGTGTTTGAAAGCACGTGACCGCAGACCTACTCCTCGACAGCCATTCACCGCGTGTCTCTTCGCGGGAGTCGATGGTTTCAGGCGTTGGGATCGACGTCGCGACCGAAGGAAGCTTCTCCAATCTTCAGTAGAGGCATTGAGTCCACTCCTGGAGCAGGGTCGAAGACAGGCCTGATCTACGGAAAAAGAAATATGGAAAAGCCGAGGGGAAGGATTCTGCAAGGCCATGTTGCTTCTATCCAACAAGTCATAGGCAGTGCAATTCCGACTCTTACGGTTGGGCTGTTCCTGGGATCGTGGAGTTGCAGGGCTTTGAGAGCGGAACAGAACATCCCGCGGAGTCGATGCATCCCTTTCCTCTCGACCAGATATGTGATCCGGTAGATACTAGTAATGCGCCTCGGGAACGTGTACTGCATTCTACAAGTATATCACTGATCTATCAGGCCCGCCTGATGCGAAACTACGTCGGTTTGTCTCGAGAACCCACCAGGCACATCTTGTCTGCAGTGTCAGTAGCTTGCCTGTCCAATTTCCTGCAGGTTTCGCTGCGCGCGTAGGAAGAACAGGATTCGGGGATCAGGAATAATTGGCTGATATGTTAATATGTTCGAGGGAGTTGTCGTAGCAGAAGTGTCTGTCGATGGCTGCGATGGTCGAGGTCGTCCTAGCCCTATATCTTCGCAATAGGAGCCCATGTCTGCGGCGTCCTCTGCCCCAACATTACAGTGCAATATTGGCCGGTACTGTTCCAAGGGCGCGAATTCGCTGTCATGACGCGTAACCAGCAACAGTCGCGCAGATGCTGATCGAGCAAGGACAGCCTTCGCGTTGCCAATTCACTAATCCCCGCATTCACCTCGCGTACATGAACACGCCTCAGTGAATGCCTCCGGCAACCCACTTGTCTAAAGTCGAGCGCGGAGAGTGTGTGTTCGCGGGGATCTGCTAGCCTGCCTCCGTGTGTTTCCGTCCATAGGCCTCACACGCAGTTTACCAACCGTCACGGGCTCCTGCTTCAAGAACCAGCCTTCATCGACTGGGTTCCTTCAATTGCTTGCAGTCGACGAGGGCATCCTCAATCTGCGTCCACAAGGATCGAATACCATACGTTCCCAAGGTGCGTTGGATTTCGTTGTCGTCTCACCTTTTAAGCCTTCATCCCCGAGCGAGGGTCCGATGAGGGTTCCACAACCACCCTCAAACATCATCATCAGACGCAAGACAGGTACCACAGGCGTCGTGAGAAGCCTAGGATTTCCGGATAGCCTCGACTCCCTCGCAGTCGTTGTCTCCACCGAGTGTCGTTCATTTGTCCACCTCTGTCTGCAGCCGGCAACACTAACCCCGCACCTTGACGCTAGGAGCTCGACCTGCCCCGGAGCGGCCTTAATCAGCAGGTATGGGGAGCTCTAAAAAGGCTTCCAGCACCGCAAAGAAGCGGACTCTTGTCCGCTGGGATGGTAGGTCCTTTCCCGACGCATCCACTGGCACGAGGCTCTGTGCTGCTGGTCATTCCCATCATATGCATTGCATGTTTCCCTTCTTTTTTATTTCCCAGATCATCCGTCTTTCATCCGGTGCTGACAGGTGCAGAAAACCTAAATGAACTTCTGCTCCTGACTGTGCAGTCCGTCTGCAATACCCAAGGAATCCGAATCCCTTGGGCTGAAGTTGCAAAGACGATGGGCAATAACGTATCTGAAGGCGCCATCGTCCAGCACTTGGCCAAGCTTCGGGTTCGCAGGGTCGCTGCAAACAAGGAAGTTCCTCCGCCTCTGCGACGCGGTGGGAGTGGAGTTGCACCCAAAGCACCTGCAACAGCCTCCAATACATCTGATGCCGCATCGGGCCCTTCCACAGAGACGTCCGACAAAAAGAGCCTCAAGACCAAGAAGAAGGACACATCCTCTAGCGACGAGGGGGACTCCGCTAACTCAGCCGTCAGTTCGGACACATCCTCAGACGAGGAATACGGCAAGAAACGCCGTGCCAAGAAGGCAAAGAAGGCAAGGAAGAAGAAGAAGGCGAAGCGAGAAGATATTGACATCAAGTCGGAACCTGGTACGGACGAGGAGGCCGAGGAGGACCAGGGCATGGAGAGAGCTGCAGACGACCGCGGTGATGAGCTTGTGGCTATCGGTGCCCAGTTCTTGAGCTACCCCAACGACAAGAAACTACCTTCAAGCAGCCCTGCCTCATCTGAGAGGAGCTTGGAACCCAAGAAACCGACCAAGATCGTAACCCTCCGTATCAGACAAGGTCTGGAGAATTTCGTCGAGCCGAGTGTCTCCGGGGGCCAGAATGGGGAGACTGTGGTGCCAAGCTATCCCAACGCCAATAGGGGCAATCACTATGCGGCCGTTGCTCCAGCAAATCTTCAGACTCCCAATGGTCTCCTGGGCTTTCGGGGTTTTGACAACGTCCTTCAGGGTAACCAGACCATGGGGGCAGCGATCGGTTATGGCTATGGAGACCTTCCCCAGCCAAGTCCCGTTCAGGGTCAGGGACGCACCACGGTGTATCAGCCGCTCCAGGGAATCCCCTTGAATCCATACGCCGACCTGCATAGCACGGACGACGCTCACTTGCTGGAACCGCCGGCCTTGTTCAACCCTATGCACTTGAGCTCGCCGGACCACGCCCTCATCGAGCATCCGCTTTTCCCGGATGAATCTGCGTATTCGGACATGATGTGGATGGATTCAATAGAAGCTCCGGATATGGTCCACTGAGACGATCTTGACGCTGATGTGGATACTTCAGCTTTCAACGCAGAAAGGGGATATCTAGCCATCCAGCTGGAGAGACAGCTGCTGAATTCTCAGCCATAGAGCTTTGGGTAGACTGCGAGAAGTGGCGATGACTGCTTCCCGTTGGAGTTGCCGGATGGGGGCTATTGGTATTTTTTGAGCATACGCTCTTTAGGTGTTTACCAGGTGTTGTATTTCCCAGGAGACCCCTTTTTTGTTCCTTTTCTCGTCTGATTCGAGCATTGGCTTCACTCATCCTTTTGAACACCTATCGCGGTTTGAATACCACTTCGATGGGTATGCTTGGGACTTGATGAGCCGTACCCCTTGGGTTCTTTCCTGTTTCTTGCTCTGGTTAGTCAGGCTGGGGGTTTCTTGGTCTCCTGTCCTGCGATGGTCAGCCGGGCAACTGATGGTCATCGATGCGGCTTCTACCCCTGCGGTCTGGTAGACTGATTCAGGATCCTGTTTGTAAATAGCGAGCTATGGAAGTTGACCGTTCTTGCCATCCGCTTTTCCTCTTCCTATTCCTCAGAATCTTCCAAATAGGTTCGATATCAATCAGCCATGGATAGGTCTCCCCAGGAGGTCAGCAAAGCCACTGAGAAGATGGCAGCAAAATATACAGATGTAACACTACTGGTATGCCTCCTGGACATTAAGAAATGTTGATTGTACAGCCTATATGGTGCGGTAGTTGATGAAGGGTGCGCTTAGATGACAAGCAAGAGGGGTGAAGTGCGTGAAAGCAGGTGTGGGGTTTTCACCGGGCCATGGACATCACTGCCTCCCAGCGCAGTCACTGCGAAAGCATATAACTCCACTTAATGCCGGGAAGCACTGCAGGAGGCGGTGAGGTTCACAGTCCAGCATGAAGACAAGTGGAATGTCACAGGTGCGTGATGGCTGCCCAACAGCTGTCCTGGGATGTTGTCGTTGATCGCCATGGCGACAAGGAAGTATACACAACAGATCTACCGGGGAGACAGAGGCTGACCGGTGGTTTCAGGTGTATACACAGGCGTCTTGCGCGAGAATGTCCGGCAGGTGGATATTCACAGGATGAAAATCTCCATGCGTGCGGCCGAGCGATGTCCGACGGCGACGTTCTCCAGACCCCGCCACGTGATCTTCTAGGCGGTTCTGCCGCCAAGAGATCCGGGGATCTCGAATCGCCTGGAAAATTTTCGAGTCTGGAGCTTCATCTTTTCCATCTGCATCCTCCTCCTTCTCCCTCTCTTCTCTCCTTCCCATCACCTGTCGACCTTTGTTCTGGGAGTCCCGGCCCGGGTAGCCTCTCTCCTTCGTCCTTCTCCCGCGTTTCTCATCTCCTTTTCCTTCCCGTCCACTCCCCCGCCTTCCGTCACCACGATGCAGCGAGCCCTCTCCAGGACCTCCGTCCTGTCGTCCGCTGCCAAGCGGACTCCTTTCTCCTACAGACCTGCGGGCGTGAGCCTGCAGCAGCAGAGATTTGCTCACAAGGTACGTCTACAGCCTCAGGGAGCTTGATGGCTACCGGCTCCAAAGCGACACCCCGCGCCTACGTCAATGCCTCGGCAAACAGACTGACAGCCTTGTAGGAGCTCAAGTTCGGTGTCGAGGCCCGTGCCCAGCTGCTCAAGGGCGTTGAGACTCTGGCCCGTGCTGTCTCCTCCACTCTCGGCCCCAAGGGTCGCAATGTTCTGATCGAGCAGAGCTACGGCTCTCCCAAGATCACCAAGGGTAAGCGATCCGGCCTCTGCCGTCATCGCCAGCTTTCCCCGCTGGAATTGGCGCTGACCTGCCGCAGACGGTGTCACCGTGGCCAAGTCCATCACCCTGCAGGACAAGTTCGAGAACCTGGGAGCTCGTCTGGTCCAGGATGTCGCCTCCAAGACCAACGAGATCGCCGGTGACGGTACGACCACCGCTACCGTCCTGACCCGCGCCATCTTCTCCGAGACCGTCAAGAACGTAGCCGCCGGCTGCAACCCCATGGACCTGCGCCGCGGTATCCAGGCTGCCGTCAACGCCGTTGTCGACTACCTCCAGCAGAACAAGCGCGACATCACCACCACCGAGGAGATTGCCCAGGTCGCGACCATCTCCGCCAACGGCGACACTCACATTGGTAAGCTGATCTCCAGCGCCATGGAGAAGGTTGGCAAGGAGGGCGTCATCACCGTCAAGGAGGGCAAGACCATCGAGGATGAGCTCGAGGTCACCGAGGGTATGCGCTTCGACCGTGGATACACCTCGGCCTACTTCATCACCGACCCCAAGTCCCAGAAGGTCGAGTTCGAGAAGCCCCTGATCCTGCTGTCGGAGAAGAAGATCTCCGCTGTCCAGGACATCATCCCCGCCCTCGAGGCCTCGACCCAGCTGCGCCGCCCTCTGGTCATCATCGCCGAGGACATTGAGGGTGAGGCCCTTGCCGTCTGCATCCTGAACAAGCTGCGTGGCCAGGTCCAGGTTGCCGCCGTCAAGGCCCCCGGCTTCGGTGACAACCGCAAGAACATCCTGGGCGACATTGGTATCCTGACCAACGCGACCGTCTTCACCGACGAGCTCGACATCAAGCTCGAGAAGCTCACCCCGGACATGCTCGGCTCCACCGGCTCCATCACCATCACCAAGGAGGACACCATCATCCTCAACGGTGAGGGCAGCAAGGATGCCATCGCTCAGCGCTGCGAGCAGATCCGCGGCGTCATGAACGACCCGTCGACCTCCGACTACGAGAGGGAGAAGCTGCAGGAGCGTCTGGCTAAGCTCTCGGGCGGTGTCGCCGTCATCAAGGTCGGCGGTGCCTCCGAGGTTGAGGTCGGTGAGAAGAAGGACCGCATCGTGGACGCCCTGAACGCCACCCGCGCCGCCGTCGAGGAGGGTATCCTGCCCGGTGGTGGTACTGCCCTGCTCAAGGCCGCCGCCAACGGTCTCAACAACGTCAAGACCGCCAACTTCGACCAGAGCCTGGGTGTCAGCATCATCAAGAACGCGATCACCCGCCCTGCCCGCACCATCATCGAGAACGCCGGTCTGGAGGGCAGCGTCATTGTTGGCAAGCTGACCGAGGAGCACGCCAACGACTTCAACCGTGGCTTCGACAGCTCCAAGGGCGAGTACGTCGACATGATCGCGGCCGGTATCGTTGACCCGCTCAAGGTCGTCCGCACCGCTCTCGTTGACGCCAGCGGTGTTGCCTCGCTGCTCGGTACCACCGAGGTGGCCATCGTCGAGGCCCCTGAGGAGAAGGGCCCGGGCGCTCAGGGTATGGGCGGCATGGGCGGCGGCATGGGCGGCGGCATGTTCTAAGCTGCTGACCATTGTCCGTAACCTCATCCCCCTTTGCGAGGGCGTTGGCTTTCGCGCGTGTCTTGCATAGTACGAGCATGTAACGTGTTGTCTGAATATGTCCATGTGTCCTGAATGCACCTCTACGTCCTTCCTCTTCCTTCCATCCTAACTACCTCTCTCCCCACCTAGTTCTCTCCCCCATACCTCACCCCGGCCGCTTCCCACCGGGGCCCATCTCCACTCTGGACTCATGCGCCCTGCAACGGGCATAAAAAAGGTCTCGGGCCGCTTCATGTACAATATCATGTACTCTAGTTGTATGAGCTCACGCTAGATGACCTAGTGATGAAGGTGATGTTCGATACTCTTCAAGTTGTAGTCTGTCTCCGTATCAGGCTCATGTGTAACAGCAAATTCTGTAGCATGCGTGTAAGCACCCTTGAACGAGACAACTCAAGCCCGGTTTACTCCTATATCGTCCTGCATCACAGGACTATACGAACAGAACAATCCGTCTAAGACCGTCCCACCAAACCATCTCCATCTCATCTCTTCACAGCTAGTGTTTCCTACCTAGGCTGCCTAGGTAGGATACAGATCAATCAATAGTGCGCCCAAATCCCCCTCGACCCAATCTCGCCGACATGCCCATCCAAATCCTCAAAATATACACTCCGCCCACCCCTCTCCCACTCCATCCGCCCCCTCACCTTGACGCCCCTGCTCCGCAGATGCTCCTCCCACCGATCCACGTCCGCCGGGTCGCGAACCGCGAGGCAGAAGTGCTGCCTCAAGCCGACGTCGCTGGAACCCGGGGTGAAGATGTCGAGCAGGGCGGCGGTGACAGGGGCGCTGGGGCCGTGGCCGGGGATGAGGCCCGCGGGGGTGCGGATGTCCGCGGCTGTCTGGCCGAGCTGGAAGAGGAGGAGGGTGGTGAGGCCGAGGGAGAAGGCTGCGACGCGGGGCTGTATTCTCGTCAGCAGTTACGTACTGTACATTGCATTATGCAGAGGTATTCAGGGATGAAGGTGTCAGGTAGTTACTAATGCGTGTGGGATCTGTTGGAGTACCTACGGATTCGAGGAACGGCTCCATCAGAAAATTGTCCCTGTAGAACTTGACCGAAGCCTTCAGATCGCGGACATAGAGACATGTCTCGAGGATGTGTGACAGTGGAGGTAGATGTGGTGATTTGGAGTCCGTCGACATTGACATGGGGAGAAGCACCTGGAGGATGGATATTCTTCTGCTGATGCTCGGGTTCAAGATTGAAGCTCTGAACGAGCTACACAAGCGGAGCAGCATCATATATAGTAGACGAGCAGTCACCTATTCTAATAAATAATAGACGCTACTTGGTCGAAGTCGCACCTCGCATCCGTATCTGCATCAAGAGTACAGTTCTAGATCGTCGACTGTGTCATGGCAAGCGGAGAAACTAGTCATGGTAACATCCGCGGGGCCCCGCAAAGTGTAAAGCCACTGACGTATAATTTGATGGAGATACTAAACTGACATTGGCAATGCATAGATCCTGGAACTGGCTATTATGGGAGTCCCTGCGCTTCGAGACGCGCTAATAGATACATACTAGTAGAGTGGTACGAGATCTGTGATCGCGGGACCGGAGGGTATGACGTATGATCGGAGCGGGAGCATCCACAGTCTACTTCATAACGCAGAAGGAAAAACCACCTCTGCCATCTCACCCAAAAATCCTCCGTGAGGGTTGGCATCAAAGAAGTCAGGAGATCATTACCCTTTGCGCCTGGGAACTTTGAAAGTAGCTCAGCCTCCACAAGCATATCTGGCCGTCAGCAGAGCTGATATTTTATTGCTATAGAAACAACTGTGATGAGAAGACGAAGATCGCACTCAGGGCTAGAACACCCAATTTACCGCCTCGCATAGGCACCGCGTACTAGTGGTAGAAGGAGCCTGGTGCGTCCTTTGGCAGAAATATATATATATATATCTCATTCCGTGAGATCGAGTGTTGGATTCGGTGATCTCTACCTATAACTAGGACCTCAGAAGTTTGAGATCTTGGCTATGGAGCCCATAGCAACTTCAGGATTGCACCTATAGTTAGTGAAATTTCTACTTTCAAAGTTCACTCTAAGCGATTATACAGACTGTGTTGACCAAAAATACCGCTCGACTACAAAAAGAGCCCAAGGCCACTAGTTGCAGATATATACTGGTATTTTGGCTCTCTGACAGACTGTTACACCCCTAGAACTAACTAATTATGCTTTCTCATTCTATATCTGCTTATTTTCATCTATTTTATTCTATTAGTCCTCTTTGACACGAACTCAGAATGTATGTAATGGCTCATACCAATAGATAGATTGAAAAAAAATCAGACTTGTTCCCCGATTTCTAGCAAACACTATCCTGTCATTCAAATAATTCAAGATTAGAAGACAGTACTGGTGTCACCCCACGAGTAATGACAATGATACCAGGAGTAGAGCTGGGCGGCACATAGTCAATGAATGCATGGGGCAATTTGCTCGCCACAAGTGCACTGCAAATAATGGACTTCCGATGTAGAAGTATAGTTTTGGGAGTGATCACCAAGCAGTCGCGCTTTGAAGTATTTGAAGTGAAATAATTTCTGTTTTCGTTATACAGGTTGGCGACTTTTTCCATTTTTTCTTTGATATTTTGGTCGATCGTTTGCTCACTGATATCTGCAGTTGGAAGGTCAGAAATGTGGGCAAGGATCGCCGCTTGCTGCGAGAAAATAATCACAGCAGAAGAGCCATTGAGGCCAGGAATGCAAAGGTGTTCCTTTCCGTCTTGCTCGAAGACCACCTTCTGAACCTCATTCTTGCCAACGGTCACTGCGACTGGACTGTCCTTGAATTTGTCGAACCAGTCTTGACGGAATTCCAGTTTGTCGCCGAGCTTAATATAGACTCTGGTCATTCTGGCAAATTATTAGGATTTGGGGGTTATCAGGGAAAATGGGCGTTTTGATACAGGTCGAGTACGGGGCGACCAAACCTCGTGATTGATACCGATCGAGAATTTGAAAAATAACAAGATAAGAATGAATTTCGGGAGATGTATAGAGAATGGTGAGAGAAGTGAGATCTCTCGAAGACTACACAGCCATATTTAACAGTTTGTTCCCTCCTTTGAACAGCCTGAGAATCTTCCAGGATGTTTCACTAATTTTTTGATCTTCATCATGGGACCTACTGCCACTCGAGACCTCGGAACAGTCCTAATAAAGGAACGAGTATATATCCCTTTGACAGAGCTGTAAACGAGACTACACATGCCTGCATATGAGATCCTGCAGCGGACCTGTGCGGGTAGTGGTGATTGGATGACCCAAGACTGCTTCATTCAACAAGAGTGAAAGATCCGTGGTGTAGCTTTGTGTTGCTATATACAAAGGCTGCATTGGCTTTGTCTGAGGATGGGAAATCCTTGACGGGAGTTCGATCCGGACTACTCCACACAGAAACCACCGGAGGAGATCCAGCAGCTCAAGCCGGCCAGCGCCACAGGGAACGTTTGAGAGGTCAAAACAGTGTCTGGATCACAACGAATTGCCAAACCCCGTCTCAACGAGTCACGCTGGCTGATTTGATCGACTCTCTCGGCGTCGACCAGAATAATGATTTCCTCGATGTTGCCAGCTACCTGCTCTCCCAGGGGATCCCCATCACGGTCCACAACTTCGTATACGCGGTCAAAAAAAGTCGTACGCGTTTCTCCAACTCTCTTGATCACGGATCCAACATCAATAGCCGATCAATGCGGCTACTCTTCTATGTCTCATATAAGAGTTCTCCACCGTTGGTGCACAGGCCTCAATCTAATCCCGTTGCAGGCTTGCTGTGAATGACGTGGAACTCACCAGATGCTTTCTTGCCCACGGCGCAGATCCAAATGCCAGTACGAGTGAGCCGTTTCTCTGGATCAAAAAGTTGTGGCAACCGACATCGCCATGGATGACCTTCGAGTGGATGTACTGCAGTGCCATAGCCGCCTGGACCGGCCATCCGTCAAAGACAGATTATCAGTGCACTGCTATGAGGTCTCCAAAAAGAACCATACTTTCTCCTATTGTCCGGGTGGTTGGACAGCGCCAGGTTGGCCAACAGCGTGCCGGCGGGCTGACACTGGAACACAAGCCCTCCCGGCACATCCTGATTCCCTGGATGTTCCCCGTAGTAAGGTGGGATCAGGGTCGGCCAGGTCGCTCGTACACCCTTTTTTCGACAGTCTGATACTCTGTTGGAAAATGGGGCTTTTTGATAACCAGATGCGTGTCGCGCCCTCGAATCACCTGCGAGAAGCTCCAGATGCCGACAAGCTTCAGCTGGCTTCGGTCAACTCTCCCAAGAAGGTCGACCTGGGGAAACATATGCCCATCCTCTTCCGTTTCTCCCACAGAGCTTTCTTCGGGAAAGAAGGGGGTCTCCGGCATCTCTGACAGAAAGATGGAGCATCCCTGACGCGAGCAGGAGGATCGCACGCACGTGACGCTCTCCTGGTTGTTATAGTATCCCCGTCCTTTGTTAACCACCGCTCCCTCCGGGCTCGAGGTATCCCCATCATGACCGAACAGCCCATTTCTGTCTCCCGAAGAGGTTGATGTCCTTGTCGAGCTGTGTGCGCTGCTGGTCATGTGGCAGCATTAGCGCGTGAGAGCGCGCTGTCTGTAAATGCTCTTACACAGCGTCTCCGGCGCAGTGCATATGCCTTTATGTCTCCCTCGGTCGCAAGACACATCTATCGAATCTCGGGTTATAGGCTTGTGCTAGGTTGACATGCCGAAGATCACATAGGGGGCCCGATCTCCAGGGAGGAATGTCTCCGTTATAGAGGAGGACAGACAGTCAAGCGTTCCGTCAGGTTTGATCCGGACAAGCTGTTTGGTTTGGTTGTGTCTGTTTGGGGACTCAGAAGTCACCAGTTCGCAAGATCGACAAGATGGAATGAGGTTTCGGCAAAGCACTGTTGATGGCAACGGAGGATGGGTCCGAGGGCATCGTAAGATACCTTTCCTGAATGCACCAAGGCCAGTGTGCTCCGCCGCTGCGGAAGCTGCTGAATTCTGGAACAGCACGCCGGGAAGACAACTACTCTAGACTCACTCGATATCATCGTTCCTAGTTCGAGATCACGACAATTCTGGTTCCCAGTGCTGGTATGGAACTCGGATGCATCCAATACTGTTGGCGCTGGATACATTATTACGGAAAAAAAGGTTCCAGAGGTGCAGATCCTCCGGAAGTGGGATGAGATGGGTGAGGGTGAACGCATTTCCATCATCAAACGCCTGGCTCAATAATCCAGCTTCCGGTATACGGCAGTCTGCATTACAAAAGCTCTCTTCACGAGGCTGAGATGGCACCACTCGATTTGGCCATGGACTCGTAGGGTGAATTCTTCATGGGTCATCTTGCGATCCATCCTGGCTTCTTCAGGAGACATGGAACGCAGGCGTCGCTCCTCTGTAAGCAACTCTTCAGCGCCAGAAAGAGCTCGGATTTGCACCTGGGGCTCTTCCTCTCCATTTCGCACAGGAGCAGATCACCTCACATGAGCCGGAGTTCAGGCTATACAAAGAGAGGCACGAAATCGGCACGCCCGTGAAAAGATGCTTGACGCCGGCCATGAGGGTTGGATTGCTCCAGGACGCGACCTAGAAGAGATGAGGCCTTGCAACAAAAGGCTGCTCAAGTGCTATATTTCCAAAGTGCACCCAAGTCCCCTGACGAGGTCCGGAACATGTGGCCTTGTGTTGAGGATGATTGATAATCGACCGTTGTGTACAGCATTGATCAGAGCTGACGATCATCACTTCTAGATTGACTGTCTTTTGATAAACTCAGCAACATACCGGCTATTGACTGCGTTGACTCGAGGATGGAGATCACGCTGCCAGTCTTCCCCATGGATCAAATATGTGTCAGAAAAATATTGCTGTACTACAAGCAGCCCTTGATCGCTAATTGCAGTCATAACTGGTACTTTCTGGTCAATAAACACTCAAGTGGATATCTTTCTATCAACTCTGTACAGAGCTGCGGGAAAGCATGCGCCGGTTGCTTGCATCCGCTGGAGATCCCGAAGATCGGATGCTTGCAGCCATTGACAACCCTTCGCCGAGGTAGATCCAATGGGTAGCCGAATGCTTATATCTGAGGCTGGAAAGTGATAGACAGGAAACAGAGTATTTGTCTATGTATGGCCATTGTCATATATGACCATTGAACTCTTGATAGATGGTCAAATATCTCCAAGCGCAGTAAGCTATTTCGGTAGAAGATCATCTTCGGGAACTTTGTGGCTGCTTCTGTCAGGGATATATCCATAATCTTGTCAATCTGTATCCGTATTCCTATCCGTGCTCTGAATGTATACTTGTTGACCGAAAATACCGCTCGACTACCAAAAGAGGCCAAGGCCACTAGTTGCGGTCGCATCTGGTATTTCAGCAGTCTGGCAACACTATATACCATATCCGTGTACTGAGAGTCCATCAAACAACGATCGGGGATTCTAGCGTGTTCACAGAGTATGTTTACATGCATCAGATGTGTCCACGTGTATTCACATATATCCATACCCGTCGCTCCATAGATCTCCCATCAACCGATCAGGCCTCGGACTTGGCAGGCTGCTTCAGAAACCCCAGCACCTCCTTGCTGAACTGCTCCCGCCCATCGATCACCGGCACATGGCCGGCGCCCTTGATGACGGCCCATCCGACGGTGCTCTTGTCGCCGAACCCGGCCTGGATCTCGTCCCGCATGGCCGCCATGGTCTCGGGCAGGTTGGCGTCCTGCTCGCCGACGACCAGCAGTGCGGCCTCGACGCCGGCCCCGATCTTCTTGAGATGCGGCCCCAGGTGGAAAGAGTCGTGCTGCAGGGCGTGGCAGCAGGCGATGAAGCCTTCTTTCGTGGTCGTGCGCATCAGCTGGCGCATGCGGTCCGTCTCCTCGGGGTTGGCCTGCCGCCAGCCCTCGCTGAACCACCGCGCCAGCGTCTGCTCCGTCAGCGTGGCGATGGCGTCGTCCTGGGTCTTGGCCAGCTCGACTCTGGCGGCAAAGACGTCCGGCACGCCGGCATGCTGCGGCGCGCAGGTGATGGTGTCGCAGAGCACCAGCCGCTCCACGACGCCCGGGTGGTTGGCGACGAAGAAGACGCCGGTGGCCGCGCCCATGGAGATGCCGACCCAGGCGTAGACCTTCTGGATCTGCAGCATCTTGAGCAGGCCAAAGACGTCCTCGCTGAGCGTCTCGAAGGTGGTGACGCTGGGGTCAGCGGGCGCCGTGGACCAGCCGTGGCCGGGCTGGTCGTACCGCAGCACGCGGAAGCCCGCGGCGATCAGCTCGTCGACGAAGGGATCCCACATGTGGTAGTTGGCGAGCAGCGAGTTGGCCAGCAGCACAAGGCGGCCGTTCTTGGGGCCGAGCAGCAAGTACGAAACGCGGCGGCTGCGGCCGCCGTCGCGCAGGACGACGCTGAAGGACATGGTGGAAGCTGTAGACGGTCAAATTGGAACGTTGAACGAAGGTGAGAGGAGGAGTTGAAGTACCAGCTCGGTAGTTGTGTTGGCACCGGGTGTATCGGTGAGGGGGTGGACGTTTCTCCTCTTTTTATCCTCCCGGACGCCGGCTAATCTCGACTAGTCGACACGCGGTGGACAAGCCAACACCCCTGTAAAATCATGATTCGGTAGTTCGACGATGCTGGAATCGAGCATGACTTGTATGTCGATGAGGTTCAAGATATGGCTTACAGTCAATTCTGACATATACACTGTCAGCTGGAGCATGCCACCAGACACATTGCAACGGAGGAAGAAGACAAAAACCTGACCATGACACCGTCCCCATGAAGATCCGAACGGAGCACCTGCCAACAACACGTCTGCGTCTTCTCCTGCCGGAGAATGTTGATTCATCCAGGTATAAGACAGCTTCTGCCCCTTCTCTCTTCCCCCCATGAAAATCAACACGTCGTTCTGCAAGTCCAACCCCCATTCACCGTGAATGCATCTGATCTGCTCTCAGCCATCTCGCTCGTGCTGTCTTTCCTCGCTTTCTCCCCGTAAAGGTGTGGCTTCAGCGTCTTGCCCCTCGATTGGAGCCGCACGAGGATAAGGCTGAGCGCAAAGTCCTCCTAGATCCTGACGACGAGGAACTCGAGAAGCTTCGTCGACAAGTTGCAGATCTTGAGGAACAGATTGATCGCATTGCACAGGCCGTCGGGGCAACACCTTCTGCTTCGTAGCAGCAGGCTCTCCCTACGAGGCCGGTCGCTGTACGACTGCGATCATCACGTCAATCTGTTCACTCGGGCCCTGCACAGTCTGTCGTCGAAAGGCGTCGGAGTCCACGTTGAACGAGGGATGACGAGGAAAACAACGGTCAACTTGACCAACTGCTTGCGGCTGTTTGGGACATGGCTTGACCATTGGGACACCACGGGCCCTCTCCTTCCTTCGGGGCGGCTCACCCTGATGGACTGGAGCTGGGAGAGGCACCAGCGACGAGCTCACACTTCTGCGCAGTGCTGGTGACTAGTAGCCTTCGGGTGAAGCTGAGATGAGCTCATGGTATGTACGGGATAGCTGCAGCACGGTCGAGTTGCCAGGCAAGATCGGAAAGATGTGACGGCGTTTGTAATTGAATTTGCGACCTTTTAACCATCCTGATTCCTGCACTAAGGCAACTTTTGCCGATCCTACCAATGTAGCCCATTATACATCCTTTCGCGTTGGTGCCTCCAAGTTTGATCTGCAGGCGCCTTTTCGCCTCCCAGGTTGCGCGCGACTCGGACCGAAAATTTATTGCCGCCACGGGCACGACCAACTTCGATAGAAGTTTGACAGTAAAAGCAGTCATGGCGCTCGTGGCTTGGATGCAAAGGAGAGCGAGTGCTGATGTATTTTAAAACGTCGCTGTGCGGCCAGCACCTTATCGGTGGTTCTCTCCAGGGCTCATTCCTCGTTCTGAGGTGTATGTCATACCGAGTATGGACGGTAAGCTGGCCGGTTTCTGTCCGGCCAAGGGAAATTTTGATTTGGACAGTGGCCCAGGGATGATCGGTTATTGAGCACTCATGCCAGGGAACAGGTTCTTCTTGAGCGTTTCCATGGCTTGTAGACTTCTTCAAATGATCAACGAGTCGAAGTTTCCCACGGGCTGTCAATTGGATACAAGGACAGAGCACCACGATTCCGGGGTATATGCAATGCCTCTCTTCAGGTGGCCATGCCAGCTGGGTGTAGTCGAACTCGCGGACGGGATGTAGCTTGAGACACGAAGCACAGTAAGCCCAGCGCCTATCCTGCAGTCGAAGGAGAAGGTCACTCCGTGCATTTGCCAGCTTGTCGAAGCGCACATTGCCACCCCCATCCTCTGTGACTCTTGGGAATCGGAATGCCTCATGCTTCAGGACCTGGCCAAATTCTTCGTAGAAGGTCTTGCAACTCAGGGCGAACGAGGCCTGGGACGTCAAGGAGAGCAACGAGAAGATGCGAAGCAGCAATTCGTTCGGTAATCTGAAAATCACCGCCCGCTTCCTTCTGTACAGCAGATGGACCACTATCCAGCTCAAGATTTGCCAGTAGTAGCGCATCAGAAGAAGTGGCCAAGACATAGCTCTCGTGTCTGTCGAAAGTTTGAATTCTTCGTAGTAGATAGCTCTATCAGCGATGGATATATTCGGCTCCTTGTTGAATCATAGGAAATACATGTTCCCCACGTTTCAATCTCTAGGTCGACTTATTAAGGGAATGGCACCCCCGCAATGCTAATCCTGACGAAAGAATCCGTCATAGATTCAGATAGCTAGAGGATGACGTTTATTTATACTCAGTCCCCGCCTAGTTAGTTATTACTGATGCCTGGAGTCGAGCCGAGTCATTGTTACTGGGGTCATAAACAGACATTCTGAATCTGATCAGATGAGATGTCATGTGCATATCTGCACCGTTCCCACGATCTCATCTGTAGCAACAGAATGTGTCGCTTGATAGGTTAGGTAGGTTAGGGAGGTGCCCGGGGCCCATATATTCATTAATTAGGTACATGGCACGCGCAACAAATCAGCGGAAGGGATCACTCAGATAGTTCAAATCTCATCCATTAGTAGACTACCTGCCCGTCAGGACATTTGTCTGTCTTGGTAGCTTCTCAACTTCACATGTATTATTCTCTGATGCTAGAAACACCGAGTCTGATCCATAGATTTTCAAGAATTAAAAGCCAAGTATGTGCATATGTCTTGGCAGCAACTCTGTTTGTTCTTTGTACAAAGGATTTGATGCAGAAGTCGTTTATTCGATTGAGACGCTAGTAAAAGCCATAGTCATTTTGTATTTCATTTTTAATATATGGCATATCTAACTCCAAACTCCACATCAAGGCGACCTATCTCAATCAGAAATTTGAAGCTGTTCATTCGCACGTCGTACTTTAATCAAATCATTTTCAATGCTTTTTTTTGATGAGGTGTTCCAAAGCTCTCTGATAGATAGATCCCGCCGCTGAGACAGATAATTGGCGCCCTTCAATATATATATATATACCCTTTCCCCCCCGTGAACCCTTTCCCTTTTCCGTACGGCCCCCCCATATACTTATCCCCCCCCCCCCTCCCCCAACCAACCGCAGTAGGGAATAATCTCCTGAATATGGTATGACGCACTAAATGCTCAACCAAATACCTACTGGAATACCTACTGGATATTCATATTCTCCTGCAGTGAATCATTCATTTCACGCCTTGATATCCAGGTCTCTTTAGATGGAACAGACTACCAGCGAATCCTGCCTGCTGCATGTCTTGATTTTTGTTTTTACATCTTTGTTATTGCTGAGTATTCCTGAATGGGCAAGGGTTATGTCGAAGCGGCTGCAACAAAACACGCAGAGAACCATCCCTCACATCCATCAGAGGCGAAAGTCCTCAAGATGATCTGCATAGAACTCGAATGCTTCCTCGCGGAAGTCGTCCGCGATGATCCCATTTGAATGGTTCCGAAAATTGAGCAGTTGTCTTTCCGACTCATGATATCTTGGCCAGTGCCGAGTCCCATGCAGATTGGAGCCACTGTCGTCACTGATAACAAGCTGCTGTTGCACAGGAGGCTTCAATCCGTCGGATTGACCCACGGTTTCTGCTACGGCTGCCTTTTGTGACAGTGCATTGGGGTCAAGGTGGTTGATGAAGGAGATGTAGTAGGTCTGCAGAGAATCGACCGCTTCGGCAGATAACAGGCCTTGAACCCCCTCGTCGAACAGCCCCAGGATGTCGCTGGCATGGAACGTGCCGAGGACAGGTGTTCCGTACAGATAGGAAGAGAGATAGCTCCAGGCCGGGACCTGCGCTGCGACTGCTGAGAGAAATACCCGACGCGGCCACTGGAAGGACAAGTCGCCCAGGATGGCCGCAAGCCGCTTGTACTGGCGATACAGTTGGTTCTCGTGTCCGGTCCTAAACGGCGACCCGGCAGAGGGATAGTCGGGGTACTTCGAGACAAGGTCAGCCAGAACTCGGCGCCCGGTCTCGGGATAATATGACGTGAAATATTCTGTGAGTTCCTTCGAGGAACTGATGTTGGCCTGAGCGAGAGAAAACAGCGTACCCTCGTCCTCCTGGTCTCCGATGATGATTGGGACCTTTGCAAAGTGACCGCGTTGGATGGAGAATTCCGGCGGCGCTGAGAAGTCATCGTTTGGATCGAATCGCGGGACGTAGGCCGGATTCAGACTCTCGTACCCGAAGAAACCCGGGATGGTCTCTGCTGCGGCGCGAAACCGAGGGTATGGCAGATCTCGCAGACAAGCAAGAGTGTCCGAGTGGCTGGAGCAACCTGCAGCCTCCACCACCTGGTCGTAGACGGCCTGGGCTTTGCTGGACGCAACCGATTGCGCTGGAAGAATCGATCCGGAATCCATGATAGCTCCCCGGAAGAGCGACTCCCCGTGGTCAAGGTTGCAACCATTGTTGATTACCAGGTGGTCCAGCACCGAAATTGCACCGGCGCTCTCCCCCTAATGCTTAAGAGCTTAGAATCGTCTGATGGAAGATTCAGGAGCAGAAGCCACTTACCAATATCGCCACTTTCAACAGATCACCGCCAAAGCTCTCGATATTCTCCCGGACCCAATGCATGGCTAACCGTTGATCCCTCAGTCCAAGGTTCGTGCTGCCTTCTCTCTGCAGTGCCTTGCCGGCCAGGAAGCCAAAGGCGCCCAGTCGATAGTTCACGGCGACGAACACCATCGGATGTCCGAGATGGATGCTTTTATTTACCAAGTTGGTTCCGTCGTAGGACTGGGTCGATCCGATCTCCCAGCCGCCGCCGTAGATCCAGAGTGCAACGGGGAGCCTAGAGCAGGGCGTTGTGCCCGACGGTCTGTACACACTGAGAGTCAGACAATCCTCTCCCTGGGGCTCCGGAGGTTTCAATATGCCCTCCAGGACAGCCGCCAGCTCTGCTGGAAGCGCAGACACATTGAGCGGTGGCTTGGACAGTTGCGGACATGCAGTCGGCGTAGGGGAAGTCGCGGTGATGGTCCCATACGTCCTGTTGATGGTCTGCGGAGGCCTCAGTCGAAGCGCGCCGACAGGAGGTTGTGCAAACGGTATTCCCCTGAAGCTCTCGACAAGGCCCGACCTGGAGCCGACGACCGTCCCATTTCGGATTCTGACGACCGGGCCATGGATGCTTGGAGGTTCTGCCAAGCATCCGGCTGTCGTTGTTGTTGCTGCTGTTGCTGCTATAAAAAATACCACGACCAAGAATGCCACCATCTTTTTGTCTAGGAGTACATCTCCTGATTTCTATCTACCGGCTCGTACCGGTGATTCCGCGTCAATTTATCATATAATATTCAGCCCCCCAGCTATCTCGATCCCATGATGCAATCTAGGACAAACATCCCAGCTGACCTTGTCCTTCTTTTCTGGCGAGGTTGGTGTGTTAGAAGAATAGTTCTCCAGCCAATTGACTCGCCTCCAGTTCGGGATTGACGGAATGGGATGTCATCTGTTACATAACCCCGCAGCGGACAGGGCAAGGGTTCCGCGTGAGAGGTCGGCGCCAAGAAGATCATCACGGAAGATAATTGGATTGTGGAAGTATCCGGGTATGAGGAGCCTGGCAGCATACGTCAGACGCTGGTTGTGTACCTGCTCCCGCCTTGCTCGCGCGACCAGAAGGGGGCATCCGTGAAGGGCGTTCAGTCGAGGCGGCTTGGATTTGATGGGGACCCTGAGGGAAGGATGAACCAGTTGTGGTGGCCAAAGCAAGTTCAAGAACTCAAATACCTCGTAATAAATGCATTCTATATACCCGGTTTTAATATCACTCACAGTCTACTGCCTCCACGAACCTCAGCAGCATGCCTCCCTTTTGTCGATGCGTCATCATCCCGTATCACGTTCTGAAAAGCCTTCTCAACATCATGCTCCGACAGCCACGTCGTGTCCGGCTTATTCTTGATCCTCTGGACGAGAACATCCTCAGCATTGACGATATCATCTTTCCCGATGGTTTTATTGTTGCTATTATCGTTGAGCACAATCTCGAGCAATCGCTCCGTATGCGGCCGTCTAATCCTGTCGTAGAGTGCCAACGCCTTCTCGATGCGCCCGACGGACGCATCCGCAAGCTTCGTAGACAAAAAGACATGACGGAACGCCAGATACAAGGCGTAGGCGTCGTCGATGGCAAGGGATCCGCCCGCGGCAAACGCGCCGCCGTGTGTATGCGCTGCGTCCCCGACGAGAGTGGCTCGCGACCCGAAGACCCAGGTGGACAAGGGCTCGCCCGCCCAGTTGGGGTAGAGGCGTGTGTACGGCGTTGCGTCGATCAGGGCTCTCACCACGGGGTTCCAGTCCTGTGTCCATGTTAGTCCCAGTGAGCGTATCCACGGAAAGTCACAGGTCCATACCCTGTACCTCTGGCGGAGATAACCGACATCGCCCTCGCTGTTCCATGCAGGTAGTGAGCCTTCGGGTGTTGTTGGGTCGACGTCAAAGTTGCCCACAGTGGTGTATTGATTCTGCCCAAGTCTCGAAGCGAAGAAGTTCTCGTTGGGACCCCACTGCCCGCTGCAAGTAAGTTCATGGACCCTATAATACCCACTCAGAAGAAAGAATACGAACCCAGTGAGTCGAGTCCGCAGGCAGATCTTCTATGCCTTCGACCAGAGATGCGTCGAATGTCGACCGTGCAAAGACTTTGCCGGTCCATTTCAACTTGTGGTTTGGCACGAATGCGGCTCTCACTTTCTGTCCGTGAGTCAGCAAACACATACACTTCTGCCGGTCTACCAATAACGGTATATGTATCCCCAGTGACATAGCATACCGAGTGAATACCATCCGCACCGACCAAGACATCCCCCTCCGCCGAAGTGCCGTCAGCAAAGTACAGGGTGACCTTGTCTGCAGAGACCTTGGCGCCGGTCACTCGTTTGTTGAGATGGATGAGCTCCGGCGGAACATGCTGCAGGAGCGCTGAATGCAGGTGGCCCCGGTGGAATCGTGCGGTCTGATGACGGCGGAGCGGCACATCCACAAAATGTTCTTCGTTGATGATCTTGTTTGTTTTCCAGTGCCTTGATAGTGCGTCTCATCAACAATTGCTTCTCAATGTCACCGGGATTTGGGGATTGAATACCGATAGATCATGGGGATCCCGCTTGGGCCACGGAACGCAACTTCATCATCGAGGGCATTTGTCACCCCGAGCTTCTCGAGCGTACGAAGACCCTATACCAACTGATACTCAGTACTATCCGGAATGAATTATGTAAGTACTTGCGCCTTGAAACTGGAAGAAAACTCACATTGGGACTCAGCGCAATACTCGCCCCGATCTCCTTCAGCTCCGGAGCCTGTTCGTACAGCTCGACCTCGATGTACGGGAGCTGCCGCAGCGCAATGGCAACAGAGAGACCGGCGATGCCAGCACCAGCAATCAGCACCTTGAATTTCTTGTCGCCGGCCATTTTGGACGTCTGCAGCGCTCCAGGGGACTCTTGTCAAAATAGATCGGGATAGATTGCTCGCTAGTCATGGTCTCTGGGCGACAAATTGGAGAATTTATGCGCTTGAGAGAGTGTCAGGCCACGACGACTCCGCGAACCCGGACGTTCGTGAAGACGACCCCGTCTAGAACCCGTCTCGGAGAGGAGACGATGTTTCGACGAATGTTTGTCATCGTCTTATCGAATCTTATCGCGCGTGGTCGAGCACGTCACATCTGCTGCCATCGCGCAACCGTCAAGCTTCGCAGGTCTTCTCGCGATGCCAAGACCGCTATCTGGTACTGAGGGGATTCTTGCGCGAGATGACGCCAGCGTCCACCGCGATCGCAACTCTTCGATGGAAATATCAGATTATGTTAACCTGGCGTCCGTTATTATTTGCTCCATGCGGCGGTGTGTGGCGCCCGGACGGCGTCCGAGGAACGCTGCACGATGTGGCCGATATAGGAGCGGACGAGTATACATATATATATAGCGGGGAATTTTCCGCAGAGCTGTGACACAGAATAAGGTAGGTGTGGAATCTCCGCAGTGATCGGAGTGACACTTCCTCACCATGGCGTTGGAATCTAAGGACAACGCCCGGGAGAGCGTCAGCGCGGTCGAGGGGAGTGCGCAACAACCGCCAGCTCTCCCAGATCGATATGCTGACGAGAGCTACAAGCTCTTCTCCAAGGTGCAGGTCTTGGACCCGACGCCGGAGGAAGCGCGGCGGATTCGAAATAAATGCCTCTGGAGGATCCTGCCGTTCATCTGCATCGGGTATCATGTCATGTATGTCGACAAGCAGACGGTATGCGTTGTTTTTTTTCTTTCCACCTCATTCTCAAGCATAACCTGTCTAATGAATTCTCTACAGCTAGGGAGCTCTGCGATCCTTGGTATTCTGGAGGACGCGCATCTCAATTCGACCCAGTACAACTGGCTCTCCTCCATCTTCTACTTTGGCTACCTGCTGGCCGAATACCCGCAGAACTGGGCGCTTCAGCGGTTCCCGGTGGCCAAATGGCTGGCCGGGAACCTGGTCATCTGGTGGGTTCTCGAGAAATTCGCTTTGCGATGGATAAATAATACTAAATACCTCGAATAGGGGCGGTATCACTCTTCTTCACATTCCCTGCAACAACTTTGCCAGTCTGTTTGTCGTTCGATTCTTCCTCGGGGTGGCGGAGGCATGCATCGTTCCCGCGTTTCTGCTCATCCTGTCCATGTTCTTCACCTACCAGGAGCAGTCCGTCCTGATGCCCATCATGTGGATGATTGGCAACTCGAGCCCGATCACGTCGGGCCTGCTCTCGTACGGGGTTCTCTGGATAAAGACGGGCAGCTTCGCTCCGTGGAAGTGGTTTATGGGTGAGTCTACGACCAGAAATCCTCCCCATTTCACAGGACTGAACGGATACTTCTCCCTATATAGTCCTGACCGGGGGCGTGACAATCATATATGGTATTGCGGTGTACCTCCTGTTTCCTGACAGTCCGCTCCACGCCAGCTTCCTCACGTACGAGGAACGCGCGCAGGCGATCCTGCGCATAAAGGAGAACCACTCCGGGATCGAACAGAAGCATTTCAAGAAGTACCAGTAAGTTGCCACTTCTCCTTCTTCCTCTCGAGTCGCTATAATATCTCACCACAGATTAGGTTTATCGAGGCGCTGAAAGACCACAAATCATGGCTGTTCTTCCTGCATGCCTGGTCCCAGGAGATGGCGAACGGTCTCACCAACCAGTACTCGCTTATCATTAACTCGTTCGGGTTCACCGTGTTGCAGACGACGTTGCTTGGCTGCGTCACTGGTGTGACGGCCTTTGTGTCCCTTGGTGCTGCTGCTATCGTGTTGGCAAAGACGAAGGTCAGTACAAGGGAAGTTCGAAATTTCTTTGATGCATTCATCCACTAATCAAGTACTATCACAGAATTGTCGAGCCTGGTTATCCCTTGCGGCATATGTCCCCGGAGCCATCTCCAGCGTTCTTCTCCTCAGTATGTCAAGTCCAGCCCATTCCACTTTCAATGCGATCCGTCGGCTAAAAGAAATGCAAGGTCTACCATGGTCCAACAGATGGGGCCTTCTCACAGGCATCTGGATACGCTCCACTGTCGGGATTCCATACGCGGTGGTGATGATCTGGGCAGCCAATGCGTCGGCAGGCCACACCAAGAAAACGACAGTCATCGCCATGTATCACATTGGGTATGGGCTGGGGAATATCCTCTCGCCGCAGCTCTTCCAGCCGAGATGGAAGGTAAGTATTGTGCAAGATTCCCCTGGTTTGTGCACAGAATCTGGCTGCTCACTTGGGGTCTCCCTCAGCCTCGCTACTACCCAACGTGGACCATCATCCTGATTGTGAGTTGGAACCTATATACTTTTGCCCTCTCTAAAATCCGCGCACTAAACCACTAAACCACGAGCAGATCGCATGCATTCTCCCCTCGATGATCATCATCTACCTCCGCTGGTACCTCGCACGGGAAAACAAGCGCCGCGATCGGCTCCAGGCCGAGAACCAGATCGCGGACACCGGGATCGTGGAGACCGTCGATGCCGACGGCTCCAGGGTGGCCAAGGTCGTGGACAAGAATCAGCTGGATCTGACGGATCGGGAGAATCTGTCATTGTAGGTTTTTCCTTTTCCTATCCTCTGTCGCCCGTTTTGCTTGTCTTCCTTTTCTCTCTTTTTCTCCTTTTTCGGGGGTTGACAATTCTTCCGTACGGTCCATCGAGCTAACTCCACTGTGACAGCCGTTATGTTCTGTGATATCTGAACTAGATAGTGTTTTTATTTCAGACAGCAAGTCGTCGAATGGAGCGCTAGAGACTTTCTTCATATATAGAGCCAGTCTCCTTAAAGACAATTTTTTTTACCTATGACACACAGCTCGTAGTTTTTAATACTCCCACACCAAATAAAATCGATATCCATTACTTCGGCCACTTTTGTTTATGACGTGAAAAAATTCGGTCGGTTTTGAAAGATGGTGTTGGACAAAAAAAGAAAAAAAGAAAGGCAACGGTACCTGATTAAGTACCCTCGCCAGGTTTCCGAACCTTATATTTCCAACAGATGGCAAACCCCTCCCTATCTTATGCAACGAGCCACCTTACAGACTCTTCTTGCCTTGCCTCGACGAGATCCGGAGGTCAAAGTTCAATTCACCTCACTCATAGTATAGTAACTAACAGGTATGTACATGTACCCGTGTCGTCGAGCTCGAACATCTCCAACCGTCAACAAACACCAAGACATGTATTGTATGTACATGTACTTCCTCAGGGGGGCCTGTCCGTATGCTCTCTCGCTCTCTCATCGAACGCGCCTTGACTCCTCCCCAGAGAATATAAAATTCATTTTCATTCCAAGGGGAAAGACAAAGAAGCTTGAACCCCCCCCCCCAAAAAAAACAACCCCAGATTACTGTTGTATTGACTTCTAGATAGATAGATAGATAGATAGAAACCGTGCTTCTAGAGAGAGGGAGAGAGAGACTCTGTGTGTGTGTGTGTGTGTGCGTCTCAAATGGTCTGTACAGAACACGCTTTAGAAACCCTTGACAGCAGGCAAGTATATCGGCCGAGATGTGCCAAAGCAAGCATCTGAATGCTGTCTCATCAACTCATTAAAGGCCAAGAGCCTGACCTGGGCAGTGTGGCTTAGCATTCAGATTTAGATCCAATGGAGGGATCCACTGCAAGACAACGAGGGAATGGAAACAGAATGGAAAATAACAGGGCTTGCTCTGTGCGGTTCATTCAAATAGATAGGCACCAATCGTAGGTATGGTATGTACAGTGCAGAGCGGTTTAGTTTTTTTAAACTGAGGCGACCGAGTTTGTGAATCATGTAGGCTCCCTTCAGACCGGTGTGGCTAGTTCTGTTTTAGGAGTCTTTCAGTTTATTTAAAAAAAATTAAAAAAAAAGACAGCACATATTTGCTGTACAGTACATTCCACAGGTCTTTGCCGCTTATCCCGCACCAAGAGCCTGGCAGAACTGAGCAGATCTATACATTAGGTACTACTTGATTAGGTACTAATTCTTCAAGCACCACAGACAGCTGACCCCCCGCTATTATTAGCGTCAAGGCTCATCGGCTCAGACACCCTGTCTAGATCGCGCGACGGGGTCCCGCATGAAGTATACACCCCAACATCTGGCCGTAGCGAAGACTGATCCTCTAGTCGAGTCTATACAAGCACCGTTGAGCTCACAACCCCGTTGGCAATAAGCAGTAGCAGAAACTACAAGTACGACGTCGTCGCCAGAGTGTGAAGGCCGCGTCATGGACCCTGGACACCGACGACCCCATATTCCGTATGGAGTACTTCGAAGGTCACCTGTGACTGGGAGAAGAACAACGTACGGAGTAAGCCGCCCAGCCTCCAGTCCAATGATGGCCTTCAGACTAAGCCGACTAATGGCGGCCAACGGTCAAGCCGAGCCGTGTCTATACTTTCTGCCTTACTACGCAGAACATAATTCTCAGAAAAGTCTCAATCGAGGGATCCCGTACAGGCGCAATTTCTCGGCGGTGTCCGACTGAACAAAATCAGAAGAACAACCAGTATACTATGGCCATCTGCCGCCGATCCCTGTCCACTCTGGGTGCCTGCTGGTGATGCGATAGAAACAACACGAACGGCGAAATGTCCTCTGAAGGCGGGGGAACAGCCCGACGACGACCGGTCGCCTTCCACTTCATCAACGCGAACCCGTTGTCGGAGGCGGAGAGGTCGCAGAGTCGACTGCTGGTGCGCTCGCATGTCGGGAAGTGGGCGTGGCAGCAGATCAAGGCGCGGTCAGCTCGAGCAGAGTCCGACGATGCCGAGGAGAGCGGAGATCCTGGCTGTGGGAAACGCAAGTCCAGGGGGGCGACTGACACTGATAATATAGGAGCCGCTTCATCAACCTCGCTGCCTTCTGCATCTTCAAGGTCGCCTGCGGTCGACAGGCGGCCTAGAGGTTGGCAGAGCCAGCAGATGACTTCTCCAGAGAGCCAGACTCGTGGAACTTCCAACAGAGGCATGATAGCTCTCTCACGTCTCAGCAGTAATGCACCGGGAAGGTCATCACCTTACGGCCTCTGGCCATCCAGGACTTCAATCGACTACACGGGCTCTGCCCCCGTGGACCCCTTTCAGACGTACCCCTCAACTCTTCCCGCCGATTTTGTCAACTCCTGTATGACATATTGTCAGTATTGCCATTTCATTTATCATGTAGACTTCCTCTCTTCTTCTTCGTAAGTTAAACTTACTGATAAGCATCATTAGCGCTCTCAGTTCTCTGGCCTGGCCTCACACCCCGCTCCCCAAACACCCCCAGTAGCCCAGCACTGGCCGTATCCGGCTGGCTCCCTCTCGCGATGGACGATCCGACGGCATTCATCGCGCTCACGTTCGGCTCCCTCTCCCACAAGCGGATCCGGTGGATCAGCAGCAAAGGCCAAGACAAAGCCGGGGCTCCGGCTTTCAGCGCGCGGGAGAAACACGGCCTGGCGCTGTGCGAGATGGAGACGGTAAAGATGATAAACCGCGCGCTGCAGGATCCTGCCCGAGCTGCGAGTGACGCGGTGATTCTCAGCGTGCTGTGTCTGGCGCATAATCGGGCGGAGGAATCGGGCTCAGAACGACTCAATAAAGATGCCTATGGTAAGAAGGACGTAGTAAGATCGCCGTTTCGGGCACCGCTGCGGAGCTTGCAGTGGTTGGACATTTATGGAACGCTTTTGCCGCATCCGGTGCATATGAGTGGGCTCGCGCAGCTGGTCGGGATGCGAGGAGTCGAAAATATCCAGCTTGCAGGGCTTGCTCCTATACTGTCATAGTAAGCATGCAACGATTCGGTCATCTCCGGATATATGTATCTGTCAGGTGAAACCATTTGTCCATGTCGCTGATCAATACCTCCATCGTACAGCTCCGACATTCTCACAGCAAGCAGGACCCTCTCCCACCCACGCTTGCCCTTCATCCCACTGAGAGGTAACGACAGCGATATCAACGAATCCCGTTCCCTGCAAGGCCGATTCAACTTCACCCCCACAGACGTCGACGCGCTTTTCAGCCATCAATACCCACTCGGATTCACCTTTGAACTCGCAGAAACCCTCCACGCCATGAGAATCTACACATCCATCGTAAACGACTACCTCGACGGCTCACTCGTGGACCCTGATATGAGCCTGATCAGCGACCACCGCAACTGCGTCCAGCATGCCATCATGTCCCTTCCTGCAGCGCGGGATCTGGGTCCAGGATTCGAGAACGACCATCCCATGTACGAAATATGCCGTCTCGCCGCGGTCATTTTCAGCGTGGGCGTGATCTTCCCTTTGCCAGCGGAGGCCGTACCCATCCCTGCCCTGGTGCGGCAGCTGGTGGCGGAGTTGCAGCAGACGCCCTGTTTGCTCGAACAGAGCTACTGGTCCTCATCCTCCTCGTCCTCGTCCGCTGCAGTGCAGGTTCTCCTGTGGGTGCTCACCCTGGGCGGCATCGCCGCTGCCACCGGGGAGACGATACCCGAGAGGAGCTGGCTCGTTGCTTCGCTGCAGAGGTTCGCTATCCATCATGCTGGTAAATTCCGGTGGATCGATCTGAAGCGGGAGATCCTCGAGCAGATGGTCTGGCTGGACAGCGCGTGCGATGCGGCCGGGCAGGAGTTATGGGAGGAGGTGGAGAGATCGAGTCTGGGTCAGGGTTTGGAGGAGAGCAGTAGGATGGCTGCATAATCTTGGAATCCAGGTTTTCCGCTTGCTCACGGATGATGATTCTGCTCTGTTGTTAAAAAATCAGTATACATACGGATGTTAGCAGGATGTGTGACGACTGGCCAGCTGTTGAAGGAGGAATCAAGAGGTATTTATATATCCCCACTCCGGGATAAAGACGTATTTGTATTTCGTATCACAAATAGTAGTGTCCACATCTTATAAAAGGCATACCTGGTCTTCCCAGCGGAACGTTCCCATATATATGGCTGCTGTGCCCGATGTAGATCGCAGGGAGATAAAACATGGTCCTTCCACATCGGGAAATAGCCCCACGCGTCCCTTGGGCCGTCTCTGCGGGTCTGTTTCCTGTTTGGGAAAACAGTCTGGTACTACTAAGTATAGAAACCATTTGGCATGCTGTGCAACTGCTAATTAGAAATCAGTCATTGCTATCCGTAGGTTACTAATGCGTTATATGTATGCATTACCCAGGTAGGAGGTACCCAAATTTGCGGTTTATTGTGTTGCTCTTTTTTTAGTGTGATTGAAGAAGACACAAGAGTAGAATTATATTAATGATTACAATGCGCAGTAAGGATAGGGTACAGCTGTATTTCCACCTCATTATTCCAAACAGGTACCTTAAGCATATACTCACCCTCCAGCGCAGAATTCCAAGCGGTGCAGAACCAGCTGTACTCTCTGAGCAAGGCGCTGGGACTTCTTCGGGTCTCATCTTTCCACCGCATTGCAGGGTGAACATGAGGCGGACAGCGGAGGGAAGAGAGAGAGCGTGGCGGCCATGATCGAAAACTGTCGCTTGATCCTGAGTCATCTGGGACATCTGGTAGACAAATACATGATATTGCAGGATGAAAATAATCATGGCATGGCCAACTCGCGCAGCAAGTGATAGCGGTCGGAGTTTCTGGAGAATTGGAAGAAGATCAAGTGGATGACGGAGGGTGGGCTGACGCTTGCAGCGACGGTGATGAACAGATAAGAGAGACGGGTCGAATCCTTGTGTGCTTTATGAGCAGCTGTCTCAAGTTCTTCGAGATTCATCTTTCTGCGTTCCACCCCTTCCTTCCCATCGAAGCATGCCATAGAGCGATCGCTGCTTACCTGACAACGCACATAAAACACATAGCAACTCGACAAAGAAGGTGAGAACTCGCGTAGAGAGCGTCCACGAGATGCTCGGCGAGATACACACATGGTTCACGCACAACCTGAAAGACACTTCGTCCGCGCGGGTGAATCAGGCACAATCGACGCAGACCTCGCCATCAGACGAGACAGACCTCTCCCTGACATTCTCGATTATGATTGAGCTTCCAGACGGCGATGAAGTCTCTGAGCTCTGCCTGAAGGCGTGCTTTGGTCCTGACTGGCTCGAGACCATGCACGACCGCAACCGCGCACGACTATTTAAATGCCAATGTCCGTCATGACCTGGCAAATTCATTCCCGAGGAGAACCACGACAGGAATCTGTCTCTGCTGGTCTGTACGTATTCTGCCATTGGAATTGGATCATAGCCATGTGATCCCTGGGCTGCTACTTACGGGTGCAGTGTCGTCGACGAGCCTACTCATCCGCCTGAACGGCAGACAGCAGTTATGGAAGCTGTGGGTATCCTCACAGAAAACATCGAAAATAATGACAGTGCTTCCGGGGACCAACACTCCGTCCAGTAAGGCACTGCCGTAGACACATGAGGCTCTCAAGAATCGAAAAAAAAGACAGCTGACCAAAGGACGGGCGGACTTTGAGAGCCGCGTAGACGACCTCGCGATGCTGCAAGCACGGCGCGTCGTAGCTCGTGGAGTAGGCTTGATGATGGCCTTTCCATCCGTAGATCCATCTGGACAGCCAGAGATCGCCGTCCTCAATAGGATGTGGTAAGCAGAACAAAGCTTACGTATCACCTGTGGAAGCGGGAGCGAGGCAGTGACGGATGACTCGATCCCGCTGTGACGTGCGCCAGCTGCACGACAGCATGATGAGAGTGGACTTTATAGCAAAGATCGGCCAGCTATACCCCAAAGTCCATCAGGAGTATACAACTCCTCCACTACAAGGTCCTGACGGAGGCGGGGAGATGGTTGTACAGACACACCGCCGAACTGGGGTTCCACGTGGACCTGCCGAACGGGAGCGCCGAGTCATCGTCGGGCGATCCTCCTTCACGGATCATCGTGAACAGTGAGCACCATTATCATCCACTTTGCCAACTTAGCGCCAACGAATCAAGTCGCGCACTCGACCAGCGTTACTTACAGGAGAAAAAGCTTGCATTGTCCGTATTTGCAGCGTGGACAGCGTCTCTGAGACAGATAAAGCACAGCAGGACCAGGTGAAGGCGGCAGACGTCGAGATAGAGCTCGCCAGCATGAAGGGTAATCGTAGCACTCTTTCATACAGTCCCAATGCCTTGCTGATGCATCGCAGCTGCAAACCACTTACACCATCGCATCGAGCAGCTGCAGCAGGGCCTGCTCATGTACAAACTCCAGTGCACGCAGAGCTGCGAGAGAGTCGTGTTCCAGATGTGGGTCTAGCCTCTCTCTATGAAGCTTTGCGTTGTCCCGTAGCTCGAGCTGACTCTATTGAACACAGGCCCATCAAGAGGCTCATAGTCCATACCCATCGTCTAGTCAACGCCACAGTGAAACTCCTCTTCAACACCTATACGACAGAGTATCGACTAGTCATCGTGGACTCTTGCAAGTCAGTATGCGTGAGCATGGAATGTAAGCCTCTCCCTTCTCTCCCCCTTGCCCCCATGGCCACGTCCAGCAGCATATATACTGTAGCGGGGAAAAAGCACTGATACGTCAACCACAGTGCCATATCAATTTTTCCATCAGCTCGCAACCAGCAACGACACAAATCTCTTCTTCAACTACCCGTGTTGGATCGCGGAATCCGGTCAGTGCCAAACGACGGTTTATGAGCACCGTGCCGGGATTACGTTGACGTGCGCGAGTGACGAAAGTACGTAATAGCTCCCGAGGGATTTTTGTACTCACGATTGCAATTAACAGATTAAGTCAAATCAACGTCAATACATACAACTACTAACCAATGGAATCGATTATATAGATCAACAGACGCTCTTAACAATGTTCCGGTCTGTCGCTCAAGGTGAGTTACCATCGAAATCATGGCACAGACCTCTCAGTCCATAGAGGGACACTGAGAAAGTATTTCTAATTTATTTTCGCTAGGCGATCAAACGATGACAGTTCTCAATGGAAAGGGTCCAGCAGGATCAACACCCAGTACGGCAGAACAGCAACAAAATGGTAATAAGGATGTTAAGAATGGACAGGTCTAGTACAGAATACGCATGTCTAACCTACATAGCCGGGTCCTCAAGGACCAGCTTGCGTTGAATACGGCGGTCTCAAACTACTAGACCACCTCCTATTGCATATGTCTGCTGCAGGGGGGTATAGGTTCGAATCTGGGATCTGACTCAGATCCTTGACAAGGAAGAATACCCGTTAATTTGCTAGGTCTGTTTAAAGGGCCCAGAGAGACAGTGAAACCTATATTCATGGTCAAAGGAATCAGCAAAAGGTCCTAGACTCTTCCGAAGCCGTCAAGTAGGTTATCTCACCATATCAATCCGGGCAAGACACCCTTGCAGAATGATTTCTTTCCTCACCACTCTCATACCATTTAATTCTAGCCAGATACGATAATTTGAACCGTTAACATCGCTTCTGCCACCGTACTGCTACCCAACTGTGCGTATAGTTCTTCATGATCTATCCCCAGAAACGTGATGCTTGGCCGCCAACCGTGTGTCTTAGCGGTGACGCGTTGACTTCGTTGACAGCCAAATAGGACAAGACTTGTATATGTAACGATCAATAAGTAGCGTCATTTCAAGCATAAATAACATGCCCATTGGACCGACAAGGTTTTCGACCCGAACCGAAACTAACCGCCAGGATTAATTCGAAGCCAAATATGTAAGTAAGCATGGCTCTATATATATATATATGGTTCCTGGAGGATTGCGGAAATGAGATCAGGTATCCAATACCAGTGAAAAAGAAAAAGGAAGTATAAAATAGAAATGCAAAATTGAAGGTATATAATGCATTTCTTAAACGGAGACTTGATAACCAGAAAGGCATCTCAAGAACCACTTTATTCAGAATCACAGGGCCCCGGTTATGACGACACCAGCGGTACCCAGCATCAGCATTCCAGCAACGCCCAGCTCCGGCCGCAGGCCGGCAGCACCGCCGGTATTCGGTCCAGAAACGCTGGGGCCAGAATTGGATCCAGAGTCGGAGCTAGAGCTCGAGTCTGAGTTGGCGGTAGAATTATTAGAGTCGGATGAGCTCGGGCCAGAATTCAAGCCAGAGTCGGAACTCGAAGAGTCGGAGCTGGAGGAGTCAGAGTTGGAAGAGTCCGAGATAGAAGAATCAGAGCCAGAAAAGTCAGAGCTAGAGCCAGAGCCGGAGTCAGAGCTGGAAGAGTCGGAGGAAGAGCTGGAGTCGGAGTCGGAGGAGCTCGAGCTCGAATCTTCACTGCTGCCACTACCAGAGTCGATATCGCTGTCGCTGTCGCCGTCGTCTTCAATCACGCTACCACCGTCGCCGACGCAGATCTCACCGATCGGACAGCATCCGTACTTGCCGTTGTCGCCCATCTGACATCTCTCATCGAGGGGGCACCCGCCCTCCTGGTCCGGGCAGCAAGTGTACGTGATATCGATGCACCAGTTTCCGCAGACCTTCTCGGAGAAGTCGCAGCCGCTGTTGTCAAAGGAGAAAGAAGAGTTGAGGTCGCGACGGATGGCGGGGACGGCCCTGTGGCCCGTCACGAGCTTGTTGAGGGGCGAGAATGTCTCGGCTTCAGCGATTTCATTGGGAGAGAGAGAGGCGGAGACAGCGCCCAGCACGAGGGGCAGGGCGATGCATAGTTTGGAGATGGACATGGTGTTGCACTTTATGATTGTTCGTGTTCTCATTCTGGTGATTTCCGTGTTGAAGAGAATGCTGCGTATATGTATGCAGATATCAAGATATATGCGACGAATAAAAATGGCAAACCACGACAATTAAAATGTGCGACGTTGAACAGACAGTGAAGATAGGAAATAATCTCTGGAGCGTCCCTCTGCTCTTTTAAATCCCTATCCCCAGGTCACAGTAACCAAAAGAGAATGACCAAGAGAAATATATTAGGCAGGATGTTCTGCCAGCCTAATATACAGGCTGAGCCATAGGAAGCCGTAGAATGAATCTTCTACAGCGAAAAACATAGGCACCCCATCTGCCTAATCTACCTTTGCAGCGCCGATCCCATGGACTTTCCGCGGAGGCCTGCCCTGTACGGGTTTGTCGCCAAGACATGGCCCTGAGGTTGTTCTCGTGTTCTCGTATTCATCATAGGATGCGGCTCAAGTGCAGTGCTGCCTGTTGAGGCTTTGAGCAGTTCGGCGCGTCGCCGTGGGCGGCAGGCTCGTATTTGGAAAAGAGATAAGATTCCAGAAAGGTATACATCTCACGAGCTTCACTGTTAGCTCCGTCGTGACTGAAGCAGTGGGCACGGACTCCAATCCTTAGGGGATCCACCCATTGATCTTAAAGAGACGAACGCCCATTGCAGCGCGACGGGCAGTTAGCGCTACTCTGTCCTCTAATATCGGTGTATCTGCCAGGGCCTTAGCTGTCATCGTCACTATGAGTACGCTTTCCAAGGGCCGTGGATAAATGAGTACCCATATCCCGATATCATCACCCTTGTTGACCCTGTCTTGCTTCCAGGGGCTGTGGAGCACCGCGGACAACAACGACATCGGAGGATAGGGCAAGGCTCGTATTTACCTGCATCTCGGCGTCGATCTCGCTTGGCACAAAAGGCTTCTTCACGCTGAGCCTCAACCCGGCGTAAATGCATGCGGATTTCTTGACAAGACATGTGGACAACGCGCTGACGCGGGGGCGGAAGAGGGGGGAGGGGGGAAAATGGCAGATCGTGGCTCGTGAGGTTGATCTAAACGGTCTCATGCCTAGTGATGGATTAACCCTGACAGAGATAGACATATTATCGAGTCATAAACATGGCCCAACATGCCCCTGTGTATCGAAAATTCTCGTTGTGGTCCTGCGGTATGCGGCCTTGGGGCCTGAGGCTGCAAGTTTCCAGCCCCACTTCAGAACTAACCTTGCTTACTAATAATCTGGCCATGAGGATGCTACACACAATGATGGTTCTCAGTGCTCTTTTGTCAGGCAAATTTCATCCTTGTCGCATTTCATACTGGGCTTTCAACAAGACGTTCCTTTCAAGTAGCTGCATGACCAGAGAGCTATGCACATACATCCTTTTTCTGAATAGCACTGAGAGATGACATTCCAAGGAACCGAATCCCGCGGACATGATAATTCACAGCTCCATGATCAGCTTCTGTCTGCAAGTATACCAACAGCCTCTCGCGTCATAATCATCGCTTTACCTTTCTTGTCGGATATTATCTTGCGAGTTGTACGATCCTTCTGCCTCCCATCTGACACATTGCGGCCACACACCACATGAGCTGTCCATAGCTCTGCTCTAATCGTCCGGCATGCTCATTCCAATCTGCGTGGCCTACATTATTGGCTTAGGCCTTCCACCTTTGCAGTGACTATTGGTCACATTCGAGGTGATACGGGCCAGTCAGTGCCTGCTATAGCGGCCGGTGCTGACGGTCAACTACAACATCTGATGACTACCAGTGTAAAGGTGGTACATCTCCGTTGGTTACAAGACTAACTGACAGAAAGGATAAAGCTACAAATACTAGGACGGAGCTGCTAGAGCTCTTTGGGAACGTCTTTAGCTTCAGTTCACCAGTCTACCAGTCTTCAGTGGCCCTATCTTCACAGCATGCAGCTTCGTGATTTAATATGCCTATTCAGGGGATGTATGCAATATATTCGGGTTATTTTGCATGAAGTTATGGCTCTAAATGGGTGTTATGAGTGAATCTGCTTCCGAGAGGGAAGATGTGATGAAGGGGGCCGAGTAGGTATAAGAAGCCTTCGTCCGTCCACTTGTCTTCGCCGCTGTTTTGCCAGTCTAAATTGGCACAAGTATACTCCGTGACTGTAAGAAATCAAAGACCGCGAATGCTACGCAAGTAATTTACCAGGATGACACTCCCGCCGGCATTTGGGCAGACCGTTGCAACCTTACCCAATTCAAGCATAAGCCCTATTTTAGGTACATACAAACAACCGGACTCAATTTCTCCGCCACTCAGGAACCTCCTTGACGGGACTGCCATTTGCCCCCTGCATCAACGGCGTGATGAATCCATTTGCCGTCTCGAGTTGCCTCGGAGGAAGGGCACTGACATGTGCATTGATGTGAGAAGGCCGATGCTTGACTACTCCCAGGGCTCGCTTTGCGGGTGAGATTGCGGGGAAGCGTGATATCCGCTGAACTAGGCCGGCGTTAGATGGTAGGAAAAAAAACCAGTGACTGAAAGGTCCTGATGGAACCATACCAGGGTAGATAGGAAAATATTTCATAGTATTTAGCCACCTAAAAGGGATGTCTATTCCTCTGCATGAATTTATAGTTAGAGGAGATCGCGCAGATCAGAGCATCTATATCTTCATATAATCTGCACATCGTACATCAGCTGAAACAATCTTCAGGAAGTTAAAAGCCATCACAATGCAATTATCCTCATTTGTCACGGCCAGCCTCCTTGCGAGCATCAGCATCATCTCCCCCGTCTCGACCACCCCTCTTGTTCCTCGCGACGGCGCATCCGTAGTCGAAGCCGTGAACGTCATCTCTGACCACCTCACGACCCTCAACAAGACCGTCAGCTCTTACACAGGCGGCCTTCTAGGCACTCTAACGGCCCTAAAGATAGAAACTGAATCCAACGACCTCAGCTCCGCCATCAAATCCGCAATCAAAACCACAACCAAATCGGACCCGTTCAACGAAACCGAGTCCGCGAACGTCGCAATTGTGTTTCTGACGCTGGAGCCGCAGATTCTCTCCGCGCTGGATACGATCGTGTCCAAGAAAGATGCGTTCGAGCACGGTCTGCTGGGCTTGTTCTCGCTGTCGTTTTTGGTAAAAGATAATCTGGAGGAGCAGAAGAAGTCATCGGCGGAGCTGGGAGATGCGGTGACGGAGAAGTTGACGCCAGATTATGCAGCCCTGGCGCCATTGATCAATCAGGAGATTGCGGATGCTTTCGAGAGTGCGATTGAGGCGTTTAGTTAAGAGTGTTGCGTCCGAGATGATGTTGTTTTTCAAAGTGCAATAGTGAGGCGGTTCTGTTGGAGATGGCAGATGGGCGATGAGCCTTGAAAGGAAAACGCTCTAGGAGTGGACAAGAGACAATTACAGTCTCTGGTCTTGCTCTAGTCCGTCGCGAAGCATAATAACTCATGTAATTGTCCAATCTCTGCATGTAAGTAGCATCCTTGCGGGAGTCAACTTAAGTACATTGATTCAGCTGCGGATGACCTATGAATGTCAAACATTCCAGGGGAGAAAATCAATGTCCATGTTCAAATCATCTTACCCACCGTAGTCCCGCATATCAATGGATCCCTTGAATATTCATTGCCATGGAGTCCCTGCACAAGCCAGTTCCATGTATGCACACTTCCCAGCAACAGGTTAAGTTATCGTTGGATTTGATCGATGGCAGCGACATGAATCCGATCATATAGGCTTCAACGGCACTATGATATGTATTCGAAGATCGTGGATTCTGATGGCAACTTTTAACCAGGCGGTCCGCTGCAAACTGACAGTCACATGATTGATACACAAAAGTGTCACATTCTGGTCTTCAAGGGACAACATCTTTATAGACACGTCACCTTGCAAGACATTGTCGAATTGACCAGATAAGACACTGTCTGCGTTGCGGATCATGAGCCAGTGCTCGGCACGGCATACTGCTTACTCCTTCAAGCTAACAACGCGGATCCTCAGCTTTTTCGTCATTGGCCGCGGCGGGCTGTTCGCTCACACACCCCGCGAGATCAAATCCCCGGGATTGCGGAGCAAAGACCCCTCAGGAATCAAATGCCCAGACCAACTATCCCTGTCTCATCTGCATAAGTATTCATGTCCTGGGAAGAATATACAGCATGGAAACTCACAGACTCCTGTCTCTGTCCGCAAAGAAAAGGCAGAGGATCAATGCCATGCACCGTTAGTTGGGTCCACTGAATGCTAGAAATATATGCCATCTAGGTTCTCCATTCCTGCCACCTCGCCAAGAAAAATTATGAGCCATTTTTCACCCAATAATGAATCTGCCATGGACCATGGTCCCCATTCATCACAGCCCATTATTGGCCCAGGCTGCGCATCCGGAGACCAGGAAACAGTGTTCTGTGGCATGGGACGCGGCTACAATGAGATAGATCTCCACACTGTCAGCTATCCGCGTCCGCAGGCTCCACCATGACTTCTCTCGGCTGGACAGCTTTTGTCCCTTGAGGACGCTCAGGCGCCCAACCCCTCATCGGGGACGCGCGTGGGGTGTTCGTGCCCCTCATCCTTCGACACCGGATAAGAGACGGTTTGAAAGACCGGATACCTCATTGCTGTGGTGGATATTTCATCTCAGTGCCTCCCTCGTGAACCATACTCTCAGTCATTTCGAGCCTCGTTTCAAGTGCTAGAGTCTCTGAATAAGGAACTGTGGAGAGGCAAGAAAAGACGAATTGATAGAGATGGCGCAAAAGTCATACACCGGTCGCTGCCTCTGCGGCAATATCAAGTACCGGATCGACCTCCCGGAGAGCGAGCCCCTGCCAAAGGTAAGACGAAAGAAAGAGGAGACGTCCATGACACTACTGTCACATTTCCTGTCCTGTCGGCGTTAACATCCAAATGACACTCCACAGATCATCCTCTGCCACTGCATCAACTGCAAGCGGTGTAGCGGCTCCGCCTTCTCCTCGAACATCGCCGTGCCAAAGACTGCGCTGCACTTCACCTCCGGCACGCCGAAGCTTTTCCTGGACGACACGGACGCCGGCCCGAAGCTGCGTCGCCAGTTCTGCGGCGACTGCGGGTCGCCGTTGACGTCTGAGCCGATCAAGCATCCGGAGATTATCATTGTCAAGGCCGGCACCCTGGACGACCGGGACGCGTTCTCCGAGCTGGGTGCGGAGCTCTATTATCACCGGAAGGACAAGTACATGGAGCACATCGGCGACGAGAATATCCCCAGGATCAATGGGATGATGTGATGGCCGTGATGTTGATATGGTGTTTTTGTTTTCACGCAGCGTACTCGATAGTCCAGTTTGAGGCGCTGTGGTTTTCAGGGGTATATGTATATTGTCAAGATACCGCTTTGCTTTGCTTCTGAGCTAGCAATTGCTAGCTAGGCGGAGGGTGGGAATATCGATAAGAGCTCTTTCCCATACCCTAGGCTCTGCACCATTTGATTCCCTTGGTGCCAAGCAAGAGCCCCTCGACTGAGCTGCAAGCTGCAAGGGTCCCGTCACGCATTCGCTAATCACATTCATTCGGCGTTAGTTTGGGCCAAACAGAAATATGTAGTGCATATCTCACACCTTGGTTTTCCTGCGATGAATGCTCAGTGTTATATATCATATTGACCTAAAGTGCTATCGCAAGAGTCCATCAGAAGGAAAAACGGGGAGATGTTCTACAAGGGCCTCTGCGTTAGATATGGAATCCGTGTCTGAGGACCTTGGAGGCACATGGAAACACGGTTTCTTCGCAATCTTCAGTTATGTGAACTGACGCGGATAAAACCCCTTAGTCTATCCCATAAAGCTTCAAGCTCAGCTAGGCGTAGATGACAAGCTCTCCTGAAATGCCCTAGTTACCAAAAGAGGCCATGATGGTTAATTGTAGTCAGAACTGGTCTTGTCTGGTCGACAAGAAACTTAGGAACTTGCGGGGTTGCTTATCCTGGGGAGAGATTTTCTAAGCGAGGCTAGCCAGTATCATACCAGTAACGAGTTATTGTTACTCTGCATTATAAACTAACAGTTGGGAAGGACTTTGCGAAGAGCGCAAAATAGGGTACTTGAGCTGAGCTCAGCGTAGGCCATTACCAATCAGCATTTCCATCACACCATGGTAGCACGGTTGGACATTGAGTTCATCCTGTCGTGCTCATCGTTTTTGCGGGGAGTTCTCCATCTCACAGGAGTTCTGTGCACAGAGCAATTGGAGGATAGTGTCTGCTCCAATGTAAGCCTTCACAATCGATAGTCTCCAGAAAGGCAAGTTCTGCACTTGCCTGCTCACAGGTCCTCCTCTTTTTGCACCACGCAGCCACCTCTCAGATCTCCTGGCGAATTCTGGTGGGAATCGAACGGGAAACCAAAGTGCCCATGTTTTGTGTCTAACAATGCTAAAACTGCACCGGTTAATTATCCCTGTCGCCATGGCACCCATCGCCTCCTCAAACTGACTCGATGCAGGAACTCCTGAAACTGTCACCTCAGGGATGCAGCGCCAAGCGAGCTGTTCCTGTCAGCACCTCGTTATTGGTAGCACGAAGGACATAATAGGAGGACGTGAGGCATGGCAATAATACTTAACAATGGCACAGCATACTCGTACCCAGCGTTCTGCGTCGGTTCGCTGGGAGGGCCCCGAGTTTCGCTCCCTTCGGGAGGAGGCTCACTGCGACGATGGAGCGGACACGGATGCTGCTGCCATACATCGTCCTGAGCATTGTACAGATCGTCGTCGCGTCTTCTACGTTCTGCGCCCGAATTTTCCATTCGTGTAAGTCTCCGCAAACGCTCTGGAAGGTTCCCGACCGACTCACATCGCGATGCAAAGCACTAATTGTCAACCACACCCTCTTTATCGATGGCGGCGAGTTCCGATTCATCGAAGGGAACCATGCCATCTCAGCCTTTATCGGTGGGTTGTTCTTTCCTCTGCATTCAGCGATCCGTTTCTGATGAACATATGCCTATGAGTGCAGCCCAGAACATGCAAACGGTGGACCTTTCAAAGCCCTTCTCCAACAGCGGTGACGATCTGTTCGGAACTCTCGTCAAGCCGCAGAACGACTCAGAGCCTAATCTAAGTGTACCTACGCTGAACGAGGGGGTAATGTTTTCAGACGGTTCGAGCATCTTTCTCTACGGCGGATAAATGAGCACTCTGCCGGGGAAGAATCCCATCCCGTCTCTAGCCACTTGGAAATACGACATTCAGCAGCAGTCCTGGACCAGTATTTCCTTCAACGGCGTGCCAGATGCTCGCCTCACGGAGGGCCTGACAGCCCAGTCCTCAACGGGCCAGGGGTACTACCTTGGCGGGATAGTCTCACCGTTAGGGGATCCGATGTACAGCCGGGATCCTCATGCGATATCTTACCTCGTCAGCGGGACGCTTGCGCTGAACACAGAGCACGTTCAGCTTCCGCAATGTCTCCACGATTGGGCTGAACACGTTCGCGACGGTGGGAGAGGGCTACATGACCATCATCGAGTCGGTAGGGAGAAAAGGAATACTGGTGGCCTTCGGTGGATATACGAGGTAAATCGGAGCGGCAGCGAAGACCCTGGCGACAGACCAGGTAGAGGAAAGACTACGGGTATGTATGCACAAGGCAGAGTCTTTTCTTTTACTTTCCCTGTCGAGCTAAGCATTGGAAAGAACTCCATGGAATTAGTCTCAATATACGACATTGCAAATGACACCTGGTACGTTCAGAAGACGTCCGGAGACGTTCCGAAATGGTGAATGTCAGGGTGTAGCATTGTTGTATCTGCTCCAGACTGAAGCAGTCATTCCATGTATGTACGAACGACAATCCCTTTCTCTCTTTCTGTTATCTACTCACATTACCTTTCTAGCTACGTTTTCGGCGAGAGGGTGTCTCGATCTCCGACTCAGACGGCAGTGTCTACGTCCTATCCCTCCCATCTTTCAGATGGATCCGCCTCACCCAGGACTTGACACCGCGGATCAAGTCAAAATGTCATCTGCTGGGCAAGCACACAATGCTTGTCGTCGGCGGTGTCGTACCTCGGGAGGGAGCGCCCTTCGACTCCCTGCCATCGGACTGCGAACAAGGGACGTTTCGCAAACGGGCTCTCCCTTTTCGATCTGCTGAATCCCACGTGGATGACGCGCTACGATCCCGCGGATGACGAGGAGTACAGGCTGAATTTGCAGATCACGGACGTGATCGGTGGAAAGTAAGTGCACCGCAGATATACATATCTTCAAGTCCCCCCCCCCTTTTTTTTCTCTCTATTTCCTTTTTCCTCCATTTCATGCTTCTCTTCCTAATCTAACACGAACAAAAACGCAGTGTCACCGGCGGAGCAACCCCGACCGAGCCCCTATGCGGGTTCAACCACACGGAACTAGCAGCATTATTCCAAACTCCCACCGTCCCTTCTTCATCTTCCGCCACAAGCACCACCAAAGACGGAACAACCCCTGTTTCCTCCTCCCCCTCCTCAGCTTCACCTTTCATCATCACCTTCATTATCCCCATCATCATCACCAAGTCACAACCATCAGATATCCGACGGCGGCCTCTTCGGCGCAGCCGTAAGCTCAATCTCCAGAGCCACCGCCATCATCCTGGCCCTGCTCCCCTGGTTACGGCAGCGCCGTCACCCGCATCGACAACTGCCAGAGTACTACGAGCAGGAACAGCAACAGGGATCTGGTAACTTTGTGCTATGGGCTTGGAGCGTTCGTCATTGTCATCAATGAACCGTAATGCTAACGGACATAATCATTTCTACAGCGCGGCCCCCTTTACCTCACCCCCGAGCAACTCTCCCTCTACAACGACACCGACCCCTCCCTCCCCATCTACCTCGCCGTCTTGCCAAATCAGAACGAGCTGGTTAACTTTCACTCGAGCTCATCCGACCACCAGATGGCGACGACTACGATGGCGACGGAGATCGTCGAAGTCGAGAGGCATCCGAATCTAAACAGCAGCAACTTTCTGGCCGGTTGAAGGCGCGCCGCCTCTCCGGTGTTGGGACCAACGCCGCCTCTTAGTATCGGACCTGATTTCGCTGGATGTTAGATTACTTTTGTTCAGAGGCTTCAGCAGCTATTAAATGTAAAACTTGGAAGGTATTTATTACCCAGATACCCAGTTCCGTCCAGCGAATCCCCCCTCCTCTTTTTTGTCCTTTTCTCTCAGCCATTTTTAATTTTTTATATCCTTTCTTTCCACCTTATTGTTCATCAGGTCCATACGTGACATTTTAGGAAATCTTGCAGCTCTCTCTCCATGTATATGGATGGATGTGACAACGCTAGGTTCCACTCACAAAATATGAGGAAGCCAATCTTTACAGATACCAGAAAAGAGTTCAAATTCTTTTCCTCCAGACAACTGTAAGAGTACAGTAATACTGTTCAGCTTTACAAAACTTAGTACATTCCATATCCTCTTCAAGGTAAACCGTCAGTTGGCTCTTTGAAACAAGGAGATCTACATAGACCTACCTCACTCAGAGGTAAGTGGTTATGATTTACATAAATAACAGTCCAGCCTATGTCATTTTAATGAGGCAGAAAAATGGTTTAAAGAGAAATGGTCACCAAGGCCAATCTCGCTAAGCTAGGCTGGGGCTTAGAACTCAGGGCCCAGATCAGGGCTAAGTTGACCTTGTTATCTTTTAACCCCCAGTACTTCTTACACTTCATATCACACACAAAGCGATATCTGCTATACGGCGATGTTTTCATTTTACCTAGTGAATTTCCACTACTTAAAGACTCAGATACAACGTGATTCGTCTTTATCTATATACAACACCAAGGTTCACAACCCCTCACATTGCTCTACTGGCGCATAATGATGGAGACCAACCATGAAAACTACCGTCATTATTCTCACATTAGGAGTCATTTATGCCATGCCATAATTGGAGTGCGCATACTTATACTTTGTTGGGCTCGCAAACCGTACTCAAACAGTTTTCTCCCTGGATGAAACCGGCCCGGAATATTTCGAACGCACAAGGTGTCCAGTGCACCAATCAGATTGACAGCCTCACGCGATATCTCGGCTTTCTCGCTCTCCTGTAATCACGACGTTCCTGTCTGAGACAGCTCACTGGCCTGGTTAGCGAGGTGCTATTCATAGCACCCAGATGCACACAGAATGCAGTTTGCAGTGCCTAAGGCCCGCCGTCCATCAAGAACCGCTGCCCCGCTGTTTGAGATTGGCCCACAACGCTGGGACCGATTCTCGATGCCAAAGGTGTTTTAGATAAGTGGCGGGTACTCGCTTCCGATTAGATACGACATGCTGACCACCATGAAAGAAATGCAGATTCTGTTCCTCAAAAGCGGTTGCGGCTCCTCTTCTTTGTCCGGCATGGATTCAGATGGTGGGACAGCTCGCCGGCAGGGATCGTGCAGGCACTGGAGGCGATACGGAGTGCCCCTGAGTCCTGGCTAACCAGGTGATGCCACACCTGCGGTCCTTACGGCTCATCGCGATGTTTCATCCAGTGGAGACCTTCCTAGGGTCCAATCTATCTTTAGTTTCGAGCACTCACAGCCCACGAACCGTCCAAGAAAGGAATGCATGAACCTCGTATTGACGGATATACCCGCCGTTCTTACGGATAGCAGCTTTAGCTGGTCAACTGTTGACTCGCATGATGGTAACGGTGCCAACTACTTCCAGCCTTGGCTTCAAGGCTTGTTTCTGCCTCGATGCTACCTTGTTGCAGCTAAGATCCGTTGACTGGCCGCATTCACACTTTTGGCCCCTCGACCAGGATCTTTGGACCCCAAGGTGCACCGCTCTTTTATCACAGTTGTCCGGCCTAGTCCAGGGCTGGAAGGCCCCCAGCAATCCTCCATAAATAATAAGGCACGCCCGCCTGCAGGTCATTTCTCCACCGTTGTCTGCTGATCTCCCGTATGCACAGAACTGTGCAAGATAGGTACCTACGGGCTGGATTCCTCCGCCCATGATGATCACGATGTCGCTCTTTACCAGATTAACCGGTCTGTGTCTGCTTCTCCTTGCCACGGCTGGCTTGACGACCGCATACAATGCGACCGGTTCCCACAGCACCACCATCAGCGTGTGGAATCCAGAAGCCAATGCCTATCAGTCAACAGACTTCGAGCTCAATGTCGGCTTGGTGTATAGCACGGAACGGATCCCCAGCTCTCCAACGGTCGCAGACCTGCTGTACACTGTCACTGAGGATATCTGGATTTCAGATACACAGGGTAAATAAGCAGTTTGAACCGCGCGGATCACTATCAAGGGAGCAACGCTGAACAGCGGAGTGATGATGTGCATATATAGGTTATTCGATATGCACGGCACCGTACACGCTCTGCGCGCTGGCCTTCACCGGCGGCATTGGCAATGACAGCTTGATCGCGCAGATGCAGGGCGACACGGGCGACTGCGCGACGGCCTTCAGCTCAACATGCATCGGAGACCTCAAGGGCGCGCTGGGAAATGCTGTCCTGGACCAGGCCAAGACGAACCGCAGCGGTGGGGAGATCTGCCGGGCTCTCAGCAGCGATATTGTCATTCCACAGTCGTGTGCAGGGAGCGCGTCTCTATTGAATCAGTCGACCTCGGGGGGTAAGAACTGCTCCCTACATCCATCCATCTGAGCACACATGATGTCCCTTTATCTGAGCGAATGCTAACGGCTCCAGCCCTCCTCGAACCAACCTCCTTCTGCGGCGTCCACGGCTCGCAGCCGTTCCCCGTGAAATCAGTCAGCGGTGACGTCGACCACCTGGGCACGGTGCTTGGCGCATACGACAAGTTCATCATGAGTTTCACACCCGTCCTCCTGATCGCCTTCGGCGGGCCCAACGGCACGGAAGTCGTGGCAGACAACCCGGGAGGGACGCGCAGCATGACTTGCGTGCGGCCGAGCGACGTGGCCCAGGGGGCTCGGCATCCTGGTGCCGCGAGCGCGGGCTCTCGCGTGTCTGGTGCGTTACTGGGAGGTATTGTGGCCTCGGGGATGCTGTTCCTGATGTCTTGATATGGAGATATGGTCTTGTACAATGCTATGACATATGATGCGAGTGATGCATACTCTGTACTCTACTACGGGATAGAGTTTGAATGGGCGTTTCCACCAATGACATGGGTGTGGGTGCTTTTGAGGATTCGTCTGATTTTATCATTGACGATAAGTGTACTGATGATAATTAGAGATCACACATACCGTGTTGCGGACAGCGAAGTTTGATGTATTTGTATACTGCTTGCCTGCCTCTAGACCGACTCAACTTCAATCAACTGAACTTCGTATGAAGAGAAAGGAATAATAAAAGAAAACAGCAAGAGAGATCAACAAAGACAATAATTCCTCGTCGACCCCCAGGCAGCCTCTCTTCAAGCTGGAGAATGGAGAGCTGCTACTGACCTGTTAGAGCACTGCTGTCGGTGCTGGGTAGGGTTAGCCCTAACCGCCGCAACCACCCAGACAAGAAACACCACAACATCCCCGCCATCGAGAAGTTGTCAAGAACTTCAAAGTCTGCTGCCCGGCGATCCTGTTCCCAGTACACCTGTTTCGAAACTGCGTTTTGCAACTGGACATTTCGCTGTTCACAAATCACATCCATCACGTTTGTCATCCACAGGATACCGAACGTTGAGACGGAGTGGTGGGACGAGATCGTCGCCGCGCTCTCCAATCCCACGGCCGCATGGGCGAAGCCCCTTTGTTTAGCGGGGTTGAGCGCCTCCACTCGGCGAGATGGGAGACGAACCGAGGCTCCCACGCCTCCAATCGATGCTTTCAGCGCCCTTTTCCGTGGTGATGGGTTCGAACAACGGCCGTCGAGTTCAGCTACGCCACTCAGAGGCCCTCGAGTGTCGCCCTATAAAGAGCCGCATCCCCAGCGCCGGGGCTGCACCGTCGACGACCGGCCGCACCGTCGCAGCCCTTAGTCGGCTCTTAGCGACCACGGGCGCCTTCTGGCACGGCCCGGGCCAACGGTTTGGCAGACGTTAGGCCAGATCGTGGGTGCGGTGGACCCTTGCCTGACAGGGGGCTGTTGAGCTCGTCCAGCCCCGAGCAGTGCCATCTAAAACCGAGATGAGATCTCACTGCGAGATCCTCCGAGATCTCGTCTGCAAGAATCCTGTCCTCTCGTTGGCTGTGAGCAGCCATGAGCATTACACCCGGCAGATGAAGTCGGGCCCTGGACTCCACGAACGTGCACGCCGCTGAGACCGCCCTCCGCACCGTCGTGCCCGTCTCCCCATGGTTCTGGACATGGCGTCCGATCCGGATCCCATAGCTGCCGTTGAGGGCGACGGACCCGAAGACGCCGGACCAAAAGAAGCTCCCCCGGTCGAGCAACCCGCGAAGAGGCTTGCCAGCCGCCAGCCACGGTCCTGCAGAGTGTGTCGCCTGCGCAAGGTCAAGGTGCGTTGGACCGCGCAGACATCGACCATGTATATACATAGGATGACATGATCCCTGGACGCTGAGACAAGAGATCCACAGTGCGATCGCGTGCAGCCGTGCCATGCTTGCTGCGCCCATGGCCACCCTTCCAAGTGTGTCTACGACCAGCCCATCTCGGACGACGAGTCCAGGCCCATCAGCCAGTCGGAGGAGATCCGGAAGCTGAGGGCCGAGATCAAGGAGCTGCGGGCCCGGTTAGGCAGGCAAGGTATGACAGATCCGTTGTACTGTACGATTTTTAGAACAGTGTCGCAGAGTGCTATAGTGCATCCGGCTTACGCAGGTGTCTCTAGGACACCGCCCCCAGAACCAGAACCAGGAGAGACTGGCCGAGTTGGAGCGTCTCTTCGCTGCCATCCGGTCCGCACCTCTCGACATCGTCGACGAGATCGTCTGGCGCATCCGAGCATCGTGCGGCGCAGCAGGGAGGCGAGGATTCCCCTCCGCGGGGAAGAGGGGCTCACAGTCACCAGGCAAGTATCTCTGTGCCCTGTTCCGGGCCGTCCTTTCTGACGGAGAGCGGAACGTGCAGACTACGATGGAACCGACTCCAAGGGCAGGTCCGCATCTCAAGGTACCTGGCGCCTGGCCCTGCGTCCTCGGGCGCCGGCCGCGGCGTGCTACGGCGAGCCCAGCTACAGCCACAGCTTCAATGGTGTAGATCAGGAGTCGGAGTGGCAGATGGCCGCTGATAGTGACTATGAATTCTCCTGTGGTCCGCTATACCGATTTACTTCGCCGCGGCCTGCTCTCGATCTGTTTATAGAGCGGTTTGTCGATGCCTTCAGTCCCGAAGTCGACGTGAACGACGGCCGGGCAGGGGCCATCCGGGCTGCCGCAGACATCCGGATGTTCTCGCCCCAGATCTCGGATGCCTTCGAGGCCGTGTCGGTCACCTTCTTTGGCCGCTCCATCGGGGACAGGCGGATCGAGGCGTCAGGAATGCGGCTGTACCCCAAGGTCCTGCGATCGCTGCAGGCGGCCCTGCTGGACCCGGAGCGCAGCCGCGCCGAATCGACGCTGGTGACGGTGACTCTGTTGATGGCCTTTGAGGTGAGCAGGCGGGCAGACACCTGCTACGATGACAACGCGCTGACTGTAACACCGCAGAGCATCGAACGGACGACTCCGGGATCCATCTCTGCACATGTCATGGGGGCGATGCGGCTGATACAGCACCGCGGCCCGGAAAACCACATGTATGGCGTGGAGCATCTGCTGTTCACCGAGCTGCGGCCATACTGGGTATGTGTTTGCCCTCCTTTTTTTCGTTTTATTTCCTTTATTGATGGTTAGGGATTGCGCTGACCTACATACACAGGTCGGGGCCGCGCTGGTCGCCCGTACCCCGTCCTTCTTTGCCCAGGAGGAGTGGAAGACCATCCCCTGGTCCGCAGGCACGACGCCCAAGGATATCATGCACCATCTGCTGGACATTGTAGTCGAGATCCCTGCGGCACTCGCGCAGTACGACGAGTTACAGGCGGCGCAAGCGTCATCCATGATGGATGCCGGCGAGAGGATCGCCAAGCAGACGATGCTCTGGAACCGCGTGGCCGACCTCACCGGCCAGTTCCTCCAGTGGAAGAGGAACTGGGTGGACAAGTATCCCAACGGCCCGCCCCGCGAGGTGGACTCGCAAGGCGACGATCCCTTCCCCGTGTTCCGCTGCCGCGACCTCCGGACCCTTCAGGTCGTCCGCCCCAGGACGATCGTCTATCCCGACCTGCGCCTGGCGCAGACCATGTGCTTCTACTACGCCACGCGCCTGATCCTCTCCTCGGTGGACACACGCCCGGAAGGCGCCGTGACGCCGGTGGAGCAGTATACGATGGCGTGCAACATCTGCCGCAGTCTGGAGTACTACCTCCGCAACTCGCCCGGCAACATGATCAACCGGCTGGCGCTCCCGGTCCGCGTCGCCTGGGAGGCCCTGCCCGCGAACGGCGTGGAGCGCCAGTTCATGATGGAAGTGTTCCGCCTCGTCGAGGAGCGCCACTCCCTGGGGCTGTGGGGGTCCAGCATGCCGGAGATCTCGCCGCGGGCAGGCTCCCCACCGCTGGGAAACTCTCCCTCGCGCCTGTAGCGCTTGGACAGTGATAACAGTAATCTGATTGATCATATCAGAAAGTTACGAGCCTGCGCAACAGCCTTTCTACCTGGTGGCCAGGAGACCGTTTGGCTACATGCGCATGCGGCGCCGATCAAACACCATTCGAAAAGATGACGACCAGGACCGTAATGACACTAATCATAATCTCGTTATGGGCGGCATTTTGAAAGATTTGTAGATTACAATCCTTCACGAAAGCCGGCTTGATTCAAAACTTTGCGTGTCATAACAGGCCGCCAGGACTCTCAGTGGAACATCTGGCAATTTACCCCTTAAACAAACATATCATGCCCGCCACAGGGATCTGATCCCACGAGTCTCTGCTAGGACGAGGCCTCAGAATCTGATCCCCGCTAATATACTTAGCAGATCTCGGGCTAGACAATTTCTGGAATGGGGATCGGCAAGATCCTCCCCACACACAGCGCGTGGCGGCGCGCTACGGACCGAACCATATTCAGGGTCCACGCCCATTCCTCCTCTTGTTGGATGTTGCGCTTGAAGCTTCAATAGTTGACTGTCAAACACCACGCAATATAGGATTTGATTAGTCTCGGACTCCAGCCGCGTGCGTGATATATCAAACAGGCCCGTTCCTGCGGATCCTTTTGAGATAGAGCGCTGTGCAACGGAAAGACGTCCGCCATGTATATAAACACATTTCCTTCGTCCTCCCCCTGGTGGACAGGTATTCCGTACTGGCTCTCGCCGCCTTCACCATGCGGTTGACCTCTGTTTTCTCGTCCCTTCTTGCCCTCTCGCCCGTCATCGGCGGCGCGGCTGCTTTCTCCCACAATGACTTCTCCTGCCGCAGCACCGCCCATCCCAACCCCGTCGTCCTGCTCCACGGCCTCGGCGCCACCTACTATGAAGACCTGAACTTTCTCGCGTCCTTCCTTCAGTCGGAGGGCTACTGCACCTTCTCGCTCACCTACGGCGCCTACCCGGGCTTCCCATTTGTCGGCGGCTTGCGTGCCGTCAGCGAGTCGGCGCCCGAGATCGCGGCGTTCATCAAGGAAGTACACAGCAAGACCGGCGCCAACAAGGTCGACCTGATCGGACACTCCGAGGGCGGCTTTCAGAGCTTGTACGTGCCCAAGTTCGAGGACGTCGCGCCGCTGCTCGACAAGATCGTCGCCATCGCGCCGCCCACGCACGGCACGACCCTCAACGGCGTCTACAACCTCGCATACGTCCTGGGCAACAGCTCGCGCGAGCTGGTCCGCACCGCCCTGTACACCGTCGGCTGCCCGGCCTGCGACGACCTGGGCCCCGGCGGCCTGGCCGTCGAGCGCCTCAACGACGGCCAGCCAATCGCGCAGCCGGGCACTGCGCTGACGGTGATCCAGTCGCGCTCGGACGAGCTCGTCACGCCGCCCGAGACCGCGTTCGTGCAGGAGCCGGGCGTGTGGAACGTCTGGGTGCAGGATTTCTGCCCGCATGACCGCGTCGGGCACCTCGGGGAGGCGTACGATAAGAACGTGTGGTATATTGTTCGCAATGCGCTCGAGTCGGCGCAGGACCGGAAGTTCAACTGCACGATTGGGGGGTTTCCGGCGCGGGTTTAGACAATAGTTTTAATGTGATGTGAGGGATCTATCTGGGTTTTTGATATAATATATATAATATGATATATCTCTATATCTATCTAGTATGCCTGCTAATGCCTGCTAATGCATATATCTAATCCATATCTATATCTGCCGGAACCACCACCAGTGGAAAATATAACCAAAGAAGCATTAACCTGACCCGATCTCAAAAGCCAGAACTGGAATCATGACTATTCATGGAATCTATGTAAAAATTACAGAAAGGAGAGGTCAATCAATGGTATCTTGACTAGCTTTTCGCATATAGATATATAGACATAGATGGTTAATCTATTCAAGGCATCCTGTCGGACAAAGACAAAAGGCAACACTACCTAATTGTCTTGCAATTTTCCGACCTTATATTGCAACACATCCCCAGTACACATAGTATCTTAAGTAACTGTGGAGTTTTATCAGTCCAAGCTGAGATTCAAACTTTGTTTTGATTATACAAACTATTGATTCATAGCATTCCATCTTTTGCAACGAGATCAAGATCTGTTGTGTATGTATGGCCTGCATAACAAACAGGGCGGCATGATCAATTCACCATATCCTCTTTTTTGTTTGACTACACCGTAACATAATATGTTGTCAATATGATACAAAGTGGCAATGAGAATTATCTTATCTTTAAACAACAGACAAAGATGAAAGAACTATTGTACGCAGTCCCACTCGTTTTTCTCTCTCTCTCTCCTTTTTCCCCTTTATTTTAAGTCGAGGAACCCAGCTCTCCACTCCCTCCTCTGCACCACTTATACATCCTTATCAAGTTTGAATGAGTCGGGAGCTGAGCTAATAATATGGTTTGAATTAGTGTATATAATTATGTCACCTTTCATTTATGATTTTTTTTCTTAGTGTGATGCATATATCTATCTCTCTTGTGGGGCTTTTTCTTCTTACTGTTTTAACAAGAATTATGAATTAAAGCACTGACTACCTTACGTGTTTAGATAAACAGCCGTACTGTACCTTATGGAAATCAGATAAATCTGGGCAACCTGGGCTGGGTACTCCTACACCCGTAGACTGACAAGAGAGATTGGTCTAGTGGAGTACTCTCAATTCAACTGAGGGCGTATCTACAGACACAAAATACTACATACAAAAGAAGAAACAAAATCCACAGTATCGTCCACACATTACGCATGTACGTAAGTAATTACATCATATACCGGAACCCCTTTTGCAGCCGCCTCGCGGCCGCGATGTCGATGCCCTCGACCTCGGCGGTCTTGCGCAGCCGGCGCATCTCCTTCTCCGTCAGCGTGATGTCCTCGTTCTCGAGGCGCTCCAGCTGACGGTTCTGCCGCTGCAGGAGCAGGCGCAGCGCGATGGCGCTGAGGGCGCCGATGACCTGCAGCGCGATGCACACGCCCATGGCAGGGCGGTAGTACGGCGCGTCCTGGTCGCGGTAGGTGTAGGGGGTCCAGATGCTGGCGGAGTTGCCGACGGAGTTGATGAAGGCGTATGCGACGGCGCGCTTTGCGGGCGGGCGGGGGATCGCGTTGGCGATCCACGAGTACAGGGTGCCGTTCTGCGAGAAGACGAAGATCATGAGGAAGAAGGAGAAGTAGCGCGGGCCGAAGCTGGAGGTGGTCATGAAGACGATGAAGCCGATGATGGTGATGGGGATCGGGTACATGAAGAACCAGAAGCGGTTGCCGACGCGGTCGGACATGTGCGAGTGCGCCATGCTGTAGATGACCATGAAGACGTACGGCGGCGCCACCAGCAGCAGCGAGATGATCTGGTTGTAGCCCAGCGTCTTGGTCAGCGTCGGGAAGAAGTTCTGGAAGCCGCTGGCGCCCGTGATGGACATGTACGCGAGGGCCAGGAGGTACGTCTTGACGTCGGTGAAGGCCAACTTCATGCCGCGGAGCTGGCTCATGCCGCCGCCCTCGTCTACGTCGGCCTCGGCGGCCTCGATGGCAAGCCGGCGGTTCGCCACCTGCTTCATCTCGGGCGGCAGGAGCCGCCAGTTGTCTGGGAAGTCCGGCAGCAGGAAGCAGATGGTGAGCCCGATCGCGCAGGTGATGGTGCCCTCGATGATGTACAGCCACTGCCACGCCGCCATTCCGCGATGGCCAGCAAGTCCGTTGAGGATGCCGGCGGCGATGAGGTTGCCGAATGCGCCGCTGAGCAGCGAGCCCGAGTAGAAGATACTCATCCGGAGAGCAAGCTCCTTCTTGGTGTACCACTTAGAGAGGTAGAATAGAACACCGGCGAAGAAAGGCGCCTCTGCAGCAGTGTCAGTCGGCCAACAAGGTCGTCCCGATGAGAAAACTGTCACAGGCAGACTTACCGACGAGACCCAGGATGAAGCGACACGCGACGATCCCGCCGTAGCTCTTAACCAGGCTCGTCAGCGCGGAGACCAGCCCCCAGGCGCAGGTGAAGAAGCCCAGGTACAGGGACGGCCGGCCCACGTAGTTGAGCAGCATGTTGGATGGGACCTGCATCAGGATATATGCAATGAACAGGACAGAGAGGCCGGTCTGATAGTCCGAGTCTGACAGCTTGAGGTCCTGCTCCAGACCCTGCAAACGGGCCGCCGCGTAGTTGTTTCTAGGTCCGTCAGCAATGATAACAAGATGACGGCGAGAGGCAAGGAAAGACGCGGCACCTACCGGTCGATGTAGTTCATGAGGTAGACGAGAATCACCAGCGGCATGATCAGGGCATCGATGCGCAAGCGCAGCTTCCTCTCGATGACCTTCTCCTCCTCCGTCAGCGCCGCGAGATGCACGACCTCCTCGTGCGCAATCTGCACCTTGTCCCCCATCGCCTCAGTGTCCTTGATGGTAAGCTCCTCGCCCGCCATTGTGGATAGAGTAATGTAGGAAGAAACGGGAGCAACAGGGCGAGCAGTGTACTCTCGAAGGCGTACCCCGGGCTGGAATCTCTGTTTTATACGTTTCTCCGCGCTGGACTTCTTCCCCAGATAATCCCCACGCTACCCCCACGGGGGTCTTTGCGGGGTAAAGCGGAGACCGCAGAATTGCCAGCAAATGACAGCATAACAGACTCCATGTTGCTCTTTGGGGGTGATCGTTCAGGCTAAAAGGTTAAACCGCTGCGGTCTTCTGCAGCGTCGACGATGATTCTAGTGATTTGAGTCCCCGGACGGCTCAGAGAGACGTGAAGGGGCCTGCGCGACCCCGGCTTCCCCCCGTAAGCTCCCCGTGCGCGCCCGACGGCGTGAAGAAGCGCAAGAAGCGCAACCGTTGGGGAGATGTTCAAGAGAACAAGGCTGCCGGATGCCGTCACACATGCCGAGCTTGGTCTGATCTCGTCCGTTGATCTCCCCCCTCGGAGCAAGTCCGGTGCTCCTGACGACGTGGTAGGGGGCAGCCTGGTGTTCTGGCCTCGACGAGTCGACAGTGACACCCCCACGCCAATCCCCGTGTTAGGTTCGGGGTGGGCGCAGGAAGAGGACTGCGGGTTGCCGTGACGTCTGTGAAGCTCTATGTCTGTTCTCCTAGTGGACATTGTCCAAGAACCACGTTGCACGTCAAAACAGACTCACACACTCCCTGAGTCCCCATTGGTGAACCCCCACGCGTGCGTGGGATGACGGCGCTGATCTCGCCCCAAGTCCGGGGTGCTCCAGCCATGTGGAGTTCTGTCCTCGGCATCTGGGCCTGGAGTACCCCGGATATAAGACTCGAGTCTGTGCACGGCTCTCGCGCGGGTCCATCATCATGTCAAACGGGCATCTCCATGCGATCTCATACGACATGCTCTGAATGACATCCGGCACATGGCACACGGTACACCTCGGCTCGCTGCCGGCCAAGACGGGAACAAGGCTTTGTTGAGAGACAACACTGACTTTTGCGGCACGAGCCAAGGCCCACATTCTCCTGACGCTACTCCACGGCAGCAATCGTGGCAAGAGTCCGAATGTCCGAGATGTCAATGGGGAAGGTATCGGCATTTCTCAGTCGGGCGGACGGAAAAGAGAGGCTGGAGACACATGCCGACCTCCCATGCGGCCGGGGCGATCCAGAACCGGACACGGGGAAGACAAGGTTGGGAAAATGCCAGACAGCAACGAGAGCGGCTCCAAGATCCGGCCCAACGGTCCCCTTATAATAAAAGCTTCGTGTGGCCTGCCGACGGGGTTCTTCCGATGGTGTTATGTTTTGCCGATTGCGAACTTTGTATAACTCCTTTTCTACTTTGCACACTGAGTTCTTCACAGCCCTTGACAACAATAGTTGTAGTCCCTCATCGTCCTTGTAGGGGTAACACGGTGATTTTCCCGCCTTCGCAGTCCAGACCATTATCAACACCCACGGCATCCCGAAGCCCGTAAAAGAGACCGAGGAATCCGTCCCGTAAACGCAAACTGATGCTGTAGTCGGCCTCCCACTAGCTTCCCTTCTGTTCTAGCACTAGGGCGAAATATATCTAGTACTCCCCGAGATCGTTGGGGCCGTTGAAAAGTCTCCGACCAGCAGAAGGACTATCGGGGATTGCACGCAACAACCTCTGAGGTTATGTGGGCGCACTCCTAATCGATAATACCTGTGATGTTGAAGTCGTCGTGAACCAAAATGTGGTCACCTTTATCGTCCGCGTGTTTTAGATAACCTCTAGAGATCCTGCCTCTTGGGCTGCGAGAGAACAGACGGCATCAGGCCGAGGAGCGATCGGTGTATCAAGTATGGATCTACCGCCTGTAGGGTGTAGAGTTCTTTGCGGAGGATCAGGTCCAGTATCAGCGGGATAGAGGCGGCATAGGCATAGTACTCTTCTAAGGGGGAACATGGGTCGATAGCCCGCATCTTCGAGTCTGCAAAGTCTGTCAATGTTTCTCTGGCAAATAGCCTGATCTGAGAGCTTCCCAATATCGCAAGTCCACATATGCTGGAGAATTATGGTGTCAGACATCCACAAAACAAACTTTCCTCAGGGAAGACCTCTGGTGCTGGATGACGCGCTGGAAGGGCTTGGATGTGGACGTACAAGGAAAAAAAATGTTATGGACAGTGTGTGAATGTGATGGGAGGATTGGCTTGAAGGGGGACACCCAAGTTGCACTGGAAGTGGTATGCGCTGACCTAGGTTGGTACGGCCTCAAGATATTTATCTTCCAAGCTTCACTTGCCACCGGTTGAGAACAGAATCAGGTAGCGATGGAGTATATGACTGGAATGAATCCGGTGGAAGAGCAAAGGATAAGTGGCAGAGATTGATAGAGAGCGTGGGTACATAGAGGAAGGAACCTCCAGACACCTGACCAGGCCCTAGGGCTGGAGCTCTGGAAGACATGGGCGACAACACTTCCCTGCAACGAAGGAATCCATGTCCGGAGAGCTCGCACATCTACATACGAGAATAGAAGCCCTGCTGTGCTACGAGCTTTTGGATACAGCACCCTTGTGATCCTACAGTGCGCTTCCGAATGCTACAAGTTTCCTGATACTTTTTTTTCCTTTTAGCTCATCGGTCAGGATGCATACTATGACGAGTTCTTTCTTCACTTTCAGCCTGGGATTGTATAATTTCCTGGCCATAGCAATTAGGAAGTGGCTGATGTATCTGCACAGGAGGCCACAGCATATATTGAATTGCAGATGACTCTGCAACACATTATTGCCATCCTCTTGCGCCTTTCTCACAGTTGCAAGGTACTCTCCACCTCGAACCAGGAAACTCCGTCGATCTTGCTACCAGACCATCAACTTTATGCCGCAGATATTAGAACTCACCAAGTCAATGTGCCTTCTCCCGTTGTCAAGTATACGACGGCAGGCTGGACTCAAATCATATTGACTCTTGACTGCATTTCATCAGTGGCTTTGGCTGCTTATTTACACTACAATTCAAAGATGCGAAAAGGACTCTAGTGACAATATTCGTGGAGAGCGTGGTGGCTCGAGTGTTCTTTGGAGGATGTTATGGACCTTGCCATACAAAGGCCGGATAATTATAGGACCGAGGGAAGGAACTGATCGGCACGTGACCGACCCTGATCACCATGATCACCACGATCACCATGATCACTATGATCACGAAGACTCAGGGAAACGGCATGTATATAATGACGCTCCTTTCAGATAAATTCGGACCCTCGTGGTCGACTCACAGAGCAACCTGTCATATAGACATTGCTAGTAACACAGGCTTATTCCCACTATTATACTGCTCACCCCCTTGTTTGTTGTCTCCAAGATAAACCCAACGACCCTTTTTGGTCTAGTCATCTAGGCCTGTCATTACAGAGGACTCAGCTTTACCGTGTAGTCCTCCATTTACTCCATTTAACGATTCCATATCCAATATTCACGATGTTTCATCTGTTAATCAAGTTTGAGGGGAAAAAAAAAGGAAAAATGCTCTGGGGCACTCTCTAGGAGCTGGGTTTCATTAAACGTCCATCCTGCCTCCCTGTGGGAATCTATGACAGATTTGCAGTGTAGACTGCAGTCTTGCAGCGGAAGATAGGTGTAATCGTTGCGTTTCTGCTATCTGATAACAAGGATGGTTGTCTCTGTGGGATCTGGTTGTCATGGCTGGTCAGTTTAATCAATGCAACTCCAGCAATGGACGTCAAAATGGGTTCCAAAATCATAGCAATGACTAAGCCCACAGTACAGGGACCCATGGAAGAACATGGAAGAACACCATTGCAGCATGGTATGCTGGAAGACTCAAGAAGGTTGCTGTTTTTGCTCGGGTCTGGCTTTGCTCTTCCGTCCGTAGGGGCAACCGAAGGCATAAATTCGCGTACACCCCATGGAGCTGAAGAGTCCCCAGGGACGAAAGCACCTCTCATTGGATGCGCTACTTCATGCTTTGGGATTCTTTCTGGAAACCATCGCCGTTTCATCCTAACCAAAACCTTAAACCATAATAAGATTTAGATAGTCACACAACAGACAAAGTCAGGTCTAACTTCGAGACCTACAGATTATAGCATTATGCTGCTCCATCCGAAAACCATGAATATGTATAGCAGTAATTCCGATCTTTCCCATCTAATATTCAAACTTCTGGCCGACAATCTCCTCGCTGAGCTTCCACAACATCTCCGCCTCCAAGCGGTCCCGGGTCCAGCATCGAACTTTGTCCGGAGGAACGACCTGACAGTCTCTAAGAAACGCCCCGTTGTGTTCTGTTCAGTCCCATTAGCTAATGTCCCTTGCTTGACTGTGGCTGCTCCGGAGCTATATGTGTTACACCGAGGTCGACTGGAGAGAAGACTTACGAGCAACACTGGGATCAAATGCGGCGAACATATGCGTTGCAGTGCCTTCGGACAGGTTTTTGTATGTCGCAGGGCCCCAGCGCCAGCTGTTTCCTTGATCGCGGTCCAATTGTGCTGCATCACGATACGTTAAGTCACTCTCTCCTCCGAACTCATTTGTTGAGATAGTCGAGAATGGAGACAATCAATGATGAAAGGAACGGAAATGACGAACCAACTGCCGCTACATCCTCCTCTCTCATCTCCCTGCCCAGGTGGGTCTTGACCACGCCTGGTTGCAAGCTCACTGCTATCAGGCCCTTCTTCCCGAGCTTCTCAGCCAGAGACACGGCGAAGAGCATATTTGCCGTTTTGGACTGGCCGTAAGCGCGCCACATGTGGTATGTCTTGCCGTTCTGCGGGCCATTTCCGTCGTCAGTCCGGCACCCAGTTATGTCTAGGCCAGCAGCCAGCTTATCTACTATGCAGAACAATGATGGGATTTCCGAGAAATGTTATCTTAAGGAAATACTCACATCGAACCCCCAATCGGCGAACCTAACTGGTGAAAACCGCCATCCATCGCTCGCAACAATCACCACGCGAGCTCCCTCCCCTGCCGCCAGCAGCTTACCCATGATCAAGTTGGTGAAGAGGAAATGTCCGATGTGGTTGATCCCAAAGTGGCTTTCCAGACCGTCCTCTGTCAGCGAATAGCGTGTGGCAAGCACGCCTGCATTGTTGACCAAGACGTCAATGTTCTCCTCATACGAGTTCACCTCCGCTGCAGCCTTCCTGATCTGCGCCTGCGAGCCGAGGTCGAGCTCGAGGATGCGGGTCTTGACGCCTGGAGCAATGGAGGCGATTTCTTTGGCGGTCTCTTCGGCTTTTGAGACGTTGCGGTTGGCGAGAATGACCAGGCCGGGGGAGTACTTGGCCAGAGTGATAGCAAAGCTGGCTCCCAGACTACCGGGCGAGACACCGGTGATGAGGACTGTTTTGTTGGCGATGGCAGAAGCACAGTTGGATGCAACTTCTTCAGCGGTTGTTTTGTCGTTGTATGGAGCCATGGTTGATCAATTCAAGGGAGATGCGGGATAGTTCGTGTGTGACAAAGTGCCGTGGTGAAGAAAATCACAACACTGAGGAATATCCCGATATATATATATATATAAGTACTGCTTCTATTGTAGCAACTTGCCTCGATTATATATGAAGCAGTACTCGCGTGTAGCACTGCACGAAAATTATTAATCACGGTCATAACAACAATAATGCCGTGGGATAGATCCTCATCCCGGATATATCAAGCACTATCTCCGCATTAATACCGAACCGTCTATGGTTAGGCACGTTAAGACCTCATCCTGATGCTTTTCGACATGCTACCCTAGCATCAGCAGGGTGGCTGAGACCAGCCAGCTAACAGAAGGCATGCAACTGCATCAGCCATGCAGGGTCCATCCAATCCTGCTGCAGACCATGATGGTTTGCCAACAACCACCAACTACTCCTTCCCTGGCTGGGCTTGCAGGTGGCTACATGCGCGAAAACCGTGCTTGTCGCCTTTCCCCTTCACCTCTCTGCCCTGGAGTCATATTCCCAGAGCCCAGGGGTTTTTGAGGCAGCACCTGTCCAAGCATGGGGCCAAAAGGTACTTCTGCTCCCTGGCGGGGCTTGTTTCATTGGCGTTGGCTTCTCCCATCATGCTTCGCACTAGGTTAGCGGCTGCACTCCCGATAAGGAAGACTGTCAGACTCATCACTGGAATTGGCTTTCTGAAGTCATGTACATGTAGACACAATGGTGCGGTTCCATGAGCGCGCATAGTCAAAAAGACTAGTTGTGCAGGACAGGCTGGTGATCAGCCGCTGCTGAAGCTCTGTCAGGACATCATGTTCCAACCAGCACTTCATCATGGCTGCCTGAATCCTCTTGACATACACAGAATCTCAAACCACATTATAGTGTCCTGGTAGCATGAGTGGGGTGTTCACCAGCTGGCCCTTAGTTCCTCGAGATAACAGAGTTGCCGGACGATCACGCCACGAGACCTGTTGAAACCACCTGCTGAGCACTTTACCGGGATATTTGCAGTTCTTATCGGATTTCAATGAATCAGAATTTCCTATAGAGAGTGAAAACATTATCTAAAACCCCGAAGTAATCTGAAGCCGATACACCAAATGCTTTGAGGGACTGATGTAGTGAATCTGAGGCATGTTTTGAAGGCAGAAGTGCATCCATTGCCTTGCAAGCAAACACTGAGCTGCAGGCTGTGCTGGCTCCAACTGGCGTCCTCTGTGAATTTGTTACCCGCAGCAGACACACAGTACCCAGGTATCTTAAAGACAGCCAGCGTCCCCGGTTCTTCTCTCTCGCTTCTTCATACAGACACCATCGCCTAATCCGTCCACAACCACCTTGCCTGTTCCCTGTCCAGAATCTCAATACTCGAATCTGAATCACAACGGTAATGGATTACACAAAGCAGCTTTTGCACTCAGCAGCGGAGTTCGCGACCAACCAACTTCCAGCGAATCTACACCATGCAACGGACTACACAAAGGAGCTTTTTCCGTCGGCAGCGGAGTTTGCGACCAACCATGTCCCACAAAATCTTACCACGCCATGAACTGTACAAAACAGCACTTCGATTCAGCAGCAGGATTTGCCGTCCACTATGTTAGGGAACATTCGCACCCTATAATGGACTACACAAGGGGGCTTATTCAGTCGGCAGCGGAGTTTGTGATCGACTATATAAAGCAGCTTTTGCACCCAGCGGTCGGCGTTGCTGTAAAACTTGCCGAAGAATACCCATACATTGCTTTTTTTATAGCCGCTGGGATAGCAACAGTCCTATTTCACAAACTTTTGTTGCTCGCCATCGGGATCGGTCGTCTAGGGCCCCGCGCGGGTATGAGTTGTCATTCTGAAATTGATGTTCTATTGTTGTGATGCTGGTAGATATCATGTCCGATAGGAACCTTAGCCGCGTGGTACCAGTCCACGTTTCTGGGTGGGTATATCCCCGCGGGCAGCCTCTATGCAAGTCTACAATCCATGGGGATGAGGTAATGGAGATGAAGCCGAGTATGAGAACCGAGGAATTGTACCGAGACGGGTCATAGCTCAGCTATCATGGCCTCGATTGTCGTGGGGATAATCCAGAGAAGGAGATGAACCGTGACGAGGGATGATAGCAAAATTGGTTTGAAGGACAATGAGATGCCTACCGCATAGCCTGTGAAAATCATAACACGGAAGATTAACTGGTTAGCTTAGGCCATCTGGAAGCCCATGACAGGATGATAAAACTTATCTACTTTTATATTTCCGTTCTGGACTGATATTTAGTCCGTAGACGATTTACAGCATAAGCCATCACCTGGTAATATTCGAAGAGCTCCTACATAAGCTGTATCAATATTCCACTGAATGATGCCGATTGAGAGCATAGCTTCCAGAGAACACCTCTGGGAGAGCCAGTTTCAGGAGGATATTCCCTAGGAGCCTAAGCCAGACCATTTCACTCTCTTGTGCGCTCACTCTCCAAGAGAGAGACTTAACCGTCGTTTCTCCTGTCACGCGCGCGGCCTGATCTTTTCGTTCAATGTGGTCAAAATTGCGAAGATATGATGCAAAAGCTGTAGGTAGCTCCACCATCTTGTAACGAGACCTACAACAAGCTGGTGGATACGGGGGATGGGACTGGATCAGGTGGCTTGAACACGCACTTTTAGGGTTCGGCTCGCGGATGCCCTCCTTCCGAAGGATCCTTGTCTCAGATCCCTGCCGCGATCTGCAACGCATCTAGGAACGCATCCTATCATCCATATCCAGACACCTATTATAGCTGGCATGGTTGAGTCGTCGCAGCATACACCCATCTGCCAAGACCACAAGACCCGAGGCTCCTGTCGAACCGAACAGCCGTGACTGTCTGAAATTGGCCCGATGAACTCCACCTGGAAAATCATCGGCAGTATTCCGCAGCAAACGGCTGTGAAACTGCAGATTGCCGTTCCATGACAGCTTGGCAGCTTGGCTGCTCATGAAGCATCTTATGTGCTTGAGTATTCAAGCTTTTTAAATTGCCTGCTATTCTCTGCTTTCAAAATCACAGAAGGCTCTACAGAGTAGTTGCTGTGTCTCATCTAATATGTTAGCAAATGACAATCTGTCTAGACAGTCTGGGATCATAAACTCATAAGCAGCGTATTTGCAACTGGAAAGTGGGTTTAAAGGCTTAATGATCTTGAGAATCATTCTTTATCTGATCTAGTTTTGTTTCTGATTATTCAAGATTATCTGTCAGTTCTAGCTCTTGTATATTTCCTTCTTTCTTTTTGAATACAGCATTGTGAATTCCAGAGCCAGTGGTTTTCCTTTTTCTGCATCTTTGCTCTTAAGTGTCTGCTAGCTACCTGTTCTGAAAAACCTTTTTTTATGCCTGACAGTCTTCTGCCAGAATTAAGACATTTCAATTCCCAGCACTGTTTCTCTTGATAGTAAATGATGCATGTAACATTTTGAGGGACTGATGTAATGAACCTAAGGCATACTTTGTTGCAGTGTTGAAAAATCAACTGTCACAAATACCTCTCGCCGTGGGTAAACGACATATAACCAGTGAGCCGTAAGTCAAACTGACTCTCGAGACGGTGCAGACTATTTCAATATAAACTAGTGGAACTGAGTCATTTTAAACGTAGACCCTGTACGTCCATGCTCTTAAAGGCAGAATTCTGGAAAATCATAGACATCCTCTCGAGTATCAAACTGGGGCAATTCGGGAAGTTCCTGTAGAGGGAGCTCGGCGAGGAAGGAAGCGCGAAGGATCAAGGATCAGGCGTAGGATCGCGAGGAGCCAAATAAAGAGTTCTTTCTCTATTGCTCACACTCATATATACACAAAAGGGCAAACGAAGAGATCAAGCCATAGAAGCCTACCCGGGCCTGCCGTATACCCGGCGAGAGGCCTTCATATGGCTGTCTCCCTAAATCACACGCAATTCACTAATAAGAAGGTGAAGAAGGATGATTAATGAAGAAGCATGTTGAATGACATATGGCCTGCCAATTTGCCCTGTTGAAGGGATCCTTCCTAGACGTTATCCGCCACGTAGCCTAACACTATGACCAGAACTCCCCATTACAGTACTTAACCTACCTAGGTATAAGTTGATTGGTTCCATTCACTTAAGCTGCATTAAGGCGGAAGTGCATCAATGGATTCTCTAGGAAGCAATGCACTGCAGGCTGAGGTGGCTCCAACTGGCGTCCTCTGTGAATGAGCTCCCCGCAGCAGACGCTCTCCACTGCCTTTTATCACTGAAGAGGGAGCCAGGATCTTAAAGACAGTCAGCATCGACGGGTCTTCTTTTGTCTCTTTATACAGACACCTTCTCCTAATCCATCCACAACAACCTTTACTGTTCTCCAGTCCAGCATCTTCAAACATTCACTAAAATCTGAATTGCAGTGGCAATGGACCACGCGAAGCGGCTTCTCCAGTCGACTGTGGGATTTGCGCAAGGAGCATACTGTGCAATGAACGACACACAGCTATTCTACTCAGCAGGAGGATTTGCCGCGAACTATGTTCCAGGACATCTACACCATGCAGTGAACTGCGCAAAGGAGCTCTACCTCTGGGGAGCAGCGCTTTCGACAAACTACGTTCAAGAAAACCCACGTCTAGCAGCTGTGATCTCCATAGCTGCACTGTTTTTTGGTGGACTCATCAGACTGAAATTCATACTGCCGCTCATAGGATTCGGTCCTCTAGGGCCCATAAAGGGTACGAGATGTCTCTGAAATTAATATTATATCGTCATCCCGCTGATACATGTCATGTCTGGTAGGAAGCTTGGCCGCCTGGTACCAAGCTACGCATCTGGGCGGATATATCCCCGCGGGTAGCGTCTTCTCGATGCTCCAAGCCTTGGCGATGGGGTAACGAAGACGAAGCCGAGGGTTGGAGCTGAGGCATTGATGAGGAGATAGAATGTGCCTAGGCTATCGTGGGGTCGTCCAGTGAGGGAGGAAATCATAACGAACAGTTCTGGCGGTATTTGTTATGAGGAACATAGGATGCCTAACGCATAGGCTGTGAGAATCATAACACAGAGGATATGGCTGACTAGCCCAGGCCATCTGGAAGCCTATGACAGGATGCACAATATGAACAATCAAAATATAATATTCCAAGAGCTCCCATGTAAATTGTATCAATATTCCACTGAATGCCGCTGGAATGATGATCGTCGAAGTGCCCAGCTTACCTGGGAACACTTCTGGAAGAGGCAGGCTTGAGGAAGATATTCCCTGGGTGTCTATTCCAGAGCTTATTGCATCATATGGACATAATTTGCGAAGACATACTTGTGCAAGAAGATGCAGACGATCCACCATCCTGTGACGAGAGTGCAAGTCTTGATCAACGTCTAGACAAGTCGGTGGATACGGGGGATGCTACAGAAACAGGTGGCTTAAACACACACTTGGGGTTCGGCTCGCGGATGCCAGATGCGCGACGCTCCTCGTCTCAGATCTCCGCGTGTGATCTGCAACGCACCTCAGAACACATCCTCTCTTCCCTATCCAACCACCTATACCTGGCATGGTTGAGTCGTTGCAGCGTACATACACCTATTTGCCAAGACCGCGAGTCTTGGAACTCATGTCGAGCCGAATAGCCCTGGCCGTCTCAAACTGGCCAAATGAACTCCACCTGGCAGATCTTCGGCTATCTCAACTGCCCTATACGGAGTACGCGTCGCTCTTTCGCGAAGCCACGAGTAATCGCACTCGAGAGCTTCGTCACTGGTCACAAGAAGCAATGTCAGAAGTCGGATCCTCCTTTCTCTGTGCTGCTGATATGCGGCCTGCAGAGTAAATACATACTGCAGGTACTCGCTTTGACTAACATAAACTCCTTTTGCTGAGCATATCCTCTACAAGATTGTATCATCGACCCGTGCTCTCTTATACTGACAATTTATTTACTAACCTATCCGAGTATATAGTACGTCAAATAGCTGTCTCAGGCCCGGTGCAGATCATCAAAAGGGGGGAAACGCTATCTAAAATACAGCTAGCGCTGTTATAGCGGCAGAAATGCTGCCGGCCAGCGAGATCGAAGGTCGGGCGGTTTGTCCATGATAGTACGACTGGGAGGCCTAAGGCGATCATTGTATCAGAGCATGCTTTGCCACTATTGCCAAGTATTCTGCAGCCGACGGCTGTGAAACTGCAGATCGCCGTTACAAGATGGCTTGGCAGCTTGCCAGCTCATGAAGCATCTTATGCGGACGAGTACATATAGTAAGCTTTTGAATTCCCTGCTGTCCTCCTCTTGGAGACGTCACAGGAGGCTCTCTATGGAGTATTCTCCGCGTCTCGCCTATTGTGTTAGCGAATGGTGATCCATCTGGGCAGTCCGGGGTCACAAACTCATAAGCAGCATATCTGTGACCTGAAGTGGGTTTAGGGGCTTGATGATCGTGAGGATCACTCTCCATCTGGTCTAGTTGTGTTTCTAATCATCCAATGCTGTCTGTCGCTTCTAGCCCTTGTGTGCTTCTTCCTGACTCTTTTTGAGCACAGCATTACGAATTCTAGGTTAGTGGTTTTCACTTTTCTCCATCTCCTGCTCTCAAGCATCTGCTATATGCCTATTCATGTTTTTCATGCGCAACAGTCTTCTGCCAGGATTAAGGCTGTTCGATTCCCAGCGCTATTTCTATTGATAGAGAATTTGTCGTCTCTCGACCTGACCTTTTCCTTGGCGGATAGTCAATTCTCCTATTCGTTGCTGGCCCGCAGGCATCTAACAAGCCTCGTCTTTTTTCTGCTACTTTTGCACGGTCTGCCCCCTGGCAAGGGAAGTGTATGAAAGTTGAATTCATCTCAGTGGACCAGGACATAGAAATATCCGATTTTTGATCTACCAAGCTGTACGGAGCACGGAGCACAGAAACATGGACCCTCTACGGAGCGGAAGAATTCGAAAGTTCGGGGCCCAAATCATGTCAAGTCATTCTTCTCGATTGATTTCTAATAAGACCCATCCTATGTTTCCTTTGTGTTGCTACCGTTAAACTTGGCCTATAGAGCACACAATCTCAAACCGAGATCACTCCCTGTTGTGTGGGACCATGGACCACGCGGAAGCCGTAGGAGCATGACACTATACCAGAAGTGAGAATGCGAAGATATATGACATCGTCTCTTGGCCGCTGCCCAACTTCTGATTCTTGTTTTTCCATTGGGGGCCCTCATTATTGTTCCTCTAGCTAATCTGACCTTTGCTGGTTCAAGGTCAATCCTTCCTTTACGGGTTATGTTCTGTTTTTCATTTTAATTATTCTGCCTGGAGCAGCTCTATTCCCTTTACATTTACCTTGGCTGGACCAGGAAGGACATCTGAGATGTCAGAGATATCAGAACCCCGTCCTAAGTGCGGAGGAGGTGGCATCAATGCCGATGACTATGACCTCCCTCTGCACGTCGTCGCTCTTTGTACGTTTGCTGTACGCTATGGATTCTTACTCGTGATGCTGACTTGATTAGTTCTCGTGCTTGGCACCAGCATAGGGGGTATGCTTTCCAACTTCTCTTGAATCCCGCATTCGAATGAATCTGACAAGTTGAAGGATGCGCATTTCCCGTCATTGCAAAGAAGATAAAATGGCTGAAGATCCCGCCCAAGGTCTTTTTCTTTTGCAAGCACTTCGGTACGGGGGTTCTCATTGCCACGGCATTTGTCCATGTGAGATAATCTAAAGACCTAGCACAAACGATGCTGTGAGCTAACTCTGCCAGTTACTTCCAACGGCATTCCAATCTCTCAATGACCCATGCCTTCCCCCGCTTTTTACAGAGCAGTACCCTCCTTTGCCTGGTGTCATTATGATGTTTTCTCTTTTCGTTTTGTTTATCATTGAGCTGTGGCTGAATGCGAAGACCGGAGGACACTCCCACGGGGGTGCGACTGGCGAAGGACTGGCATACAATGCTTCTTCATCAGGACCTTTTGGGCCAGGGTACAGATACCACGCTCGCCAGGACTCCTTATCAAGCGAATTTACAGCTGTTGATGAGGATGCAAGAGGGTACGTACGAACTAGGATTCAGCCCATTGAAAATTAAAACAAAAGACCCTTACTCACAAAGTGTTAGGATAAGTTCCTCGAAAACTGAAGCCCCTCAATACCCGATGGGAGAATCCGAAATGCCAGCATGGTTCGTGGCCTTCTACGAACAGTACATCCACGAACGGGAGCGGATGCTATCACTGATTCAATCGGTCATGTCGCCAAAGGCCCCTGAACCCGATTACCATCGCAAGGAAATTGCATCATCAGTGGAGCAGGATCCTGAGCTTGGCCCCGTCGACTCAGAGGTATTCCGCAAGATGTCGCTCAACATCACCCTCCTGGAAGGCGGTATCCTGTTCCACTCGGTTTTCGTCGGCATGACCGTCTCCATCGAGACCGATGGCTTCATAGTGCTGCTCATTGCCATCCTCTTCCACCAGAGCTTCGAGGGTCTCGGTTTGGGCTCTCGTATCGCTGCCGTACCCTATCCCAAGGACTCCATCCGTCCTTGGTTGCTGGTCGTTGCTTTCGGCACAACCGCTCCCATAGGACAAGCGATCGGGTTGATCGCGAGGACTAGCTATGATCCCAATAGCGCCTTTGCTCTGATCCTCGTTGGCACTTTCAACGCGATGTAAGCCCTTTTAATTCTTGTCATGTCTCCTATGTATGTAGAGTATATCGACCGGTCTAACGCATGTATAGATCATCCGGTCTTCTGATCTACGCCGCCCTTGTAGATCTTCTGGCCGAGGACTTCCTTAGGGAAGGACACACAATGTCCAAAAGACAGAAGATCCTTGGATTCTGCTATGTCCTGATGGGAGGTATGAGCCCACTCTTTGAACCGACATTTGTTTTACACTTGCTAACAGACATGCATAGCCGCGGGAATGTCGATTGTAGGCGCCTTCGCGTGAGCAGGGGTAGTGAACCTCTTCCCTAGCAGAGCTTGTCGAATTCATGAAATCCTACCGGTGGGTGTTGTTTGGAATCCAATGACAACTGCGACGCAGGCCTCAGGTCCCAGCACGCGACGGGACGAGGCGACTCTATCCTAGAAGGGGCTGGTTCCCGACATATTATGCCATATAACGTTCTCGAGATAGTTATTTTTACTTTTTATGAATATATTATTTTGGCACCCCCTTAAATTCCATGTTATAAGAGCCGGGAATATCTGTTGGCATTCTCTTTGTCCTGCGTAATCCTCGTACTTAAACATCAAAACCAGCAGCAAGACCAGAGAAAAATTGTGGCTTCTCTACGCCCCCTCCTCGCTAGTGTCGCTCGAGCTCAGAGGCTTAGAGAGCCCCAGCCTGTCGATGGTGCGAGTGTACGCGATTCCTCCATCAGCGCCCTGGCGTACTACGAGTTCCTTGGGCTTGTCGTCGATCAAAAGACGAATGAGGTCCGGGCGCATATAATGGCCGCCCTTCTTACGAGTCAGTTAATGCGGATCGAACTATCTGTCTGGGTACAACTTACAAAATCAGCCAACGCCTTGGACAGGTGGCATTCGTCGAGGTCGATCTGTTTGCATATTGTCAGCATTTGCCTCTCATCTTATGGTGATGCCTAACTTGTCTTCAAACTTACGTCGACAATCAGAAGGCCCTGGAAGTCCTTGTCTGGCTTAGGGATAAGGCTCTGGCCGTCGGGGCCGAAGATCCGGCCATGACCGTTGTAAATGTGACGGGGAGGCAGCTCCTTGCCCTCTGGAGTGTTGAGCTTGATTCCCTCGTCGGTGATTGTTTGCCATGGGGCCAGCGTGAACGTGCCGGTTTCAATGGCGTATGCAGGTGTCACGATCTGATGCGTTCTTGTCAGCTCACCAGTTGTCATAGCCCCTGGGAATCTAAATAGGGAGGACTCACATCCGCATTTGTATCCGCAGCATTCGTATGCGGATCCGGATACTTGACAGTCGCATTGTCAGGATAAAGTGGCCATGCCGCGATATGGACCTGCTCCCCCAGAGACGCCGAGTAGGCCTTCAAGAAGGGGTTCATGTTCTCCCAGCAATTCAGCATGCCGACCCGTCCAATCTCGGTCTGCACGACCGGCACGGTCGTGTCACCCGTGCCATCACCGAAGACCACACGCTCGAGATACGTGGCCCTGATCTTCCTGCGGTGGTTGATGACCTCTCCCGTGGGAGAGATAAGCACCTGGGCCATGTACAGGCTCGCAAGGTCGACCTCGGAGTAGCCGAGCGCGACGTAGATCTTGTTCGCGCGGGCGGCCTCGCGGATGCGGATCATCTCCTCGGAGTCGGGAGGGAGACTGTTCTCGCGGTACTTCTTCAGGAAGGGCAGGCTCTCCTGATAGTTGATCGTCCAGATCCAGTACGGATATCCAGGAATCCCTTCAACAATCATGTTCTGGTTAGAACTAGCACGTTTCTCTTGGACAAAATAGCAGACACGAACATAGCTCCGGAAAGGCGATGAGCTTGCAACCAGCCTTGCCAGCCTCGTTGATCCAGTGGATGGTCCTGCGGACCGACTCCTGGAGGTCGAACCAGCCAGGCTCTGCGTTGACCGCGGCGGCCTTGTACTTCTTGAGAACGGCAGGCATTGTTCAAATGATTATTCAGGTGCTGAAGGGGCTTTTGGAATGACAACTAAACACGCTCTGTTAGCTATCTGTGGACTTCCAGGAGGACAGAAGAGCGACGCTTGCTCACATATTTATACCCTCGAGACCTACATACCACGCACCTGTCTAGCTTCATGATGTGCCAATCCGTCTCCATCTCTGCTCAGTCTCATCATTACGCTGCAGACAAACGCCGTTCGGGATCTGCTTTCGAAGTACTGTATGAGAATGCATCTTGTGATATCACTCCTCCAAAGAGCTGCTCCCCGCTGCGGGGACAACATGATCTCCCCAAAGGCAGTTAGGTAGTTCCACAATCCTGATACACAAGCCTGGCAGAATAGGTAAGTAGGTAGGTATGGGAGACGGAAGCCAAGGCCTGAAATCGGGCATAGATCTGCAGCATATGCATAGTGATTGCAAGTGCTGTTTACTAGTAGCGTCCAAGTGAGCAGTGAATCTTGGAGAATGGAGAGTGCTTGCGTAAGAAGCTGCCTCGAGTAGTATTCGGATCGAAGAAGTGTGGGGTGAGCTGCTATATTGGAGGTTAGTTGTTTCACGGCGTTTGACATTATCGAGGGGATCCACTGGGGCATCAAGATCAAATCCCGGATGACCAGGGCGTTTCCTTGTCTGCTTGACCTTGCAGGTTCCTCAATTAGAGCAGATACCATCACATCGACGCATAGCAGGTATTTCGGCGATGACCTGGTCGGAATATATTCGTGAAGTCTGGGTATTGTTCATGTGTAGCCATTTGAACCTAGGATGAGTCTATGAGACGGACAGTTGATAGACACTTTAACACAATAGCTCCAGATGACAACCTTATCTTGAGGCTCCAAAAAAACTAGGAAGCCGTTATTCCAGAAACAAAAGAGCCCCAGAAGCAGTGACGTGATAGGGATCCCGTAACCCCGAATCTAAGTCATGCAGGTTTTATCAAGATAGTGGACTCGTGAAACGGATTATCATGCCTGAACATCGTCCACGATTCGGGTTCGATGTTCTCCATGGGTACGTATCCACCATGTCCACGTTTATTTTCGTTTTCGAGGTCGCGGTGATGGTACTGCGATTCTTGGATGCTTTGCGAATCCAAGTTAGTATGCTCAGACTCAGAGATAACGGCCTCGATAAATAACTAGGCAATATTGCATTTCTCTCTCTCTCTCTCTTTTGAACGGAGGTATTGTAGGAAGTCATTCAAAATCAACATCAGGGCATTCATTCCGATACTAGTAGGTTGTAGAGAAAGGTTTCTAGCCGCACAATGTGGTTCTCGATGAATCCCATCTCTGCATGAATACTAAACTAAGTAACGGCTAATGAGGACAAAACTGCATGAATATTAAACTAAGGACCAAACGAACCCTTCTGGGAAGGTGGAAATGCAACAATGTCCCATTCTTAGGAGAAACTCAGGTAGGTCACAGTAAGTATCACGGGAAAAATCTCGGGCTCTTTTTAAGGGCAGGACGGCGAAAACCGCTATCCAAAATTTTCTATTCAACTTTCTACCGTGTATCTGAGTGTTAACATGGTATTTTATTTAGACATGTACATACACACATGTAGTGTACATATCCCGGCCGTCACTCACAAAATCAGACAGATCCCGACTCTTCCCACCGACTCCTATGCCACCATGAATCCACCAACATGAAATATCCCATCCCTGTCACTTTCTGACCTTGCAGCAAAGCCTCCTCCGACATACATACAAACCCCGTCGGGCTTTGAATCGAATCCTTTCATTCTGGCCATCCCCGCTCTGCCTACCGTGCAGCAGTACGTGGTTCTGCAGCTGGAGACGATTGGAGTCAGACTCTGCTGAGAGCAATGGTCTAATAATTGAAGAGGATCAGGGTGTGAGGTTCATGTTGTACGGTATGACGTTGTCTGACGGTTTTGGTGGTACAGTGTGGGCTAGACCTCGGACAGACAGAGCTGCGAAGCTAGCCGTGGAGTCCTGTCTGTGTGTGCTGTATATACGACGGGGATGGAGAGCTATGAACCACCGCAATAATTACAGACACTCATGGTTCAAGATCGAGGATTGAGAAATTAGTCACACCTTTCAGCATAAAAGTACTTCAAAGCACCATATCATAGAGAAAGCCAAGGATGACATCACTTGCACCTTTCTCGTTCTCGAAATTGGCGTGCGAGTTTTCTACGAAGTCTAATCCGAGAAAAAAAAATGCAAAGCGTTGAATCCTCAAAGATAAAGCTACGTGGCTAGCTTCTATTCATTTTAGTCATGAAGAACTACCTGAATTATCCCTCCCATAACCATGCAGGTTTCGGGATTTGCCTCTGTTACACCGTTGCGGACACAGTTGCCTTGGGGTGCAGTCGACCCTCGAAGTTGCCTAGATCGATCCACCAGCGTTTATCGTATATCTATACTCAAAGCCTGAAGATCATACAGGAAATTGGCAATTTATGATATTCTTGCATGTGAAGAGGCTGAGAACGAGCAAATCTCCATATGGAGCGTCTTCTATATAACCAGTTATGGGTAGAGATGTACGTAACATACTCCTATTCTAAGGACAGTCCACCTATCTCATAGAACTTGCCATTACGAGATTAGCCGGATACTGCAAGCGGGAATTAATCACATCCTCGTTTTTTCGGATGGATTACAGTCAGAGGGATCTATATAAAGAGCTGGATTCCCAAATCTTTCTGCATCTGAGTCACTGTCTGTACGCAGGTATAGAAGTAGACTTCCCTGTTTCAGAACTGTGTGTACTCATATGTTTAAGTTTGTGATTAGAGATGTAGGCTCCTCCGGCCATTCTTGAAATAGACGTGTACCTGCACCTATGAAAGGATATGCAAAGTCACAGAGTCTTATACCACAACAGCCAGTGTGTTTAGGTCAATTGATCTCCATTAAATCTCACAATTCAAAGTTTCTTTATTTGAGAGCACAAAGATAAAATATGAAAAATTGTATCACTACCTGTGAGACTCTAAGTGCTGAAAACAGTGGCTTCACATTATTGAACTTCTCCAGACAGTTTTCCTTTAGGTCATCTCAGGATGCTTGAGAGAACTATTCTTAGATTACTTATTTAAGGCTATTGTTACAAACATCATTTTATCGCTTTCATCAAGAGCTCTAGTCCAGTTGATTTTAATTCAAGCACTTGCTACCAGAAATTCGGTACAGAAGCATTCCTCCACCCCTTTTTTTTAGTAGGACATATTTCATTATGCACATATCTATTGGTGGGAGATACACATTGTGGAGTAGGATAGAGTACATCCTGCTGAATAGATTGCGACTACTTAATATGAGATGTGTAGACACATACTTAACCTTAGGCATCGGTGGTCGCAGTCAAATAAAGAGTCAAACAAGAGGAGTCCATTCAACAACTAATTACTTCTCAGCAATCACAGGAAAGAAGAAACCCTCCTCGGCTTTTGGAAGGCCTCCTGAATAAACCAATCAAGTAAGGTTCTGTAGATCTGGTTCATCTTCCTGGGCGTCGACAGAATTTTTATCCGTTGCGAAACCTTTCAAACTTTTCTGAGCATTATTCCTGGATGAACCAGTTATTCAGTTCGCCCTTGCCATCATGCTCATTTCCACGTTCCACATGGTTTCTGCAGTTGCTATCCACAACCAAGAAGCCGCAGTCATCGCGGAAAGACAGACGTTCATCCTGACCGTCATTAAAAGAATTTGTTGCAGCCAGAGCAATTTCTGCATGGACAAAAACGCGCTAAAACGTGCTACCAATGTGATATGCACAGTATGCCATTGGAACGAGGTGAAGATGAATTCTAATCCTAGATGGATCGGAACCTACTCTTCGTATTAATTTCGAAGGAATTTCAAACAACAATCGATATCTCGGGGCGCATACACCGGTGCAGAGACAGATCGAGTCGGTACACTAATATCAAGGTTGATATACTTGGTTTGCAGGGACAGCTAGTAACACCGATAGGATATATCACCTATAGCATCACTCAGAGATTGCCAATATCATGGACTCTTTCAGTAATAGAGACTTTCTACGGCGGTGATTCCCTCGAATCTGAGATTAGCAGAGTCCACATGACAAGCAATCCTGAACATAGATAAGGAAAGAAAGTAACCTTGTAAAAATCGTAAATTCAAAGAAATGGCCAGGTAGATCTCGCCACGCCTTCCACAGCTTGTCCGGTTCAGGTTCCCTATTCATCTATCTTGTCTCACAGCAGCCCTAAGACCTATTCCTGAAGCTTTATTAAATAACAGCTTCTGCTGTTTGACACAATCGATGGTTCTGTAGAGCTCTACTTTTGGCTCGACATGTGGCAAAACGCCTTTGATAGTGATAAGGCGTTCTTCTCGGGCATCAGTTGTATCACACTAAGCTAAGAGACTCGGAGACATCACTTGTGCGGATAAGGGAGTACCAATGCAGAATTCATTAGATTGACAATATCAAGCAGGAGCTGCAGGGAGCCGTGTCATTTTATAAGGAAAGAAGGAACTTAAAGGGCTTAGCAGATCTTGGGCGCAATGTTGAAACTTGCTGTTTTGCGTGGCCCGGGTACAACAAAGCTCCGGTTACTCGCAAAAATCTTGAATAGGGACTTCGATTTCCATCATTTTGTAACAACAAAATTTCCCTCGTGGTGTTGCTTAAGTCACACATGTCTTCTTGCTCGATCTCACCGTAGGCTGTATGTTCCTATATGAGTGCTTCGGTGGACAGATCTGCCAGCGGTTCACCCAGTAGGAGACATTTCCGAGCTCTGCTTGGACAGCTTTCAGATCAATAGTTTTCCATGATTGCATCGATGTTCTTGTTTTGTGGCAGATCTTGAGGACTGGTGAACAGACAAATCTAATCCAAGTCAGTTGTTCAAGTCAGGAAAGAAACAACAATGGAGGACTTCCCATTTCTTAAAAGCTGGCACTTGAGATGCCAGTGTAAAGCAAGACGAATTTCAGCTTAACGAAGTTTCCGGAAACGTCGACAACTTGCAAGCCTACTTTCTCGTTCCCATGCTCCTCTGGCTTTGGCTCCGTAGCGCAGAGGAATTAACCGCCTCCTTGGCAAACTGTGGCTCAGCACTGTTAACGACAACCCCGATTTCGGTTAACAGGATTCCTTGTGTGTCTGCGACCACAGTCAAGTATATTTGTAAATAAATCTGGAAAAGATATACCTCACCTCTTCAGTGGAGAATCAGCCTGAGCAAAAAGATATAATGCGGGCAGTCTCTGTAAGCTTCGCGTTGTCAAGGAGCTGCAGATCTTCAGAGAGTAGTTTTAGTTGTAAACTTGCTCACATCACACCGTTAATCATCTCTCTTGGGGCAATATTTCTTCAGCTTCCTTTTCTGTGCGCAAGCAGCCGGGACATCAGCATCAGCATATTAGTCGGTTGACAACCATCCCAGGGTCGTTATATGTAATTGCCCCTTTCCCCAAAAAATACAAATAAAATAAGGCCTTTGTAAAATAAAAGTATTGAGCAACCACGAGAACAAAGATGTAAATTGAGACAAATCTGCCTCGAGCGTACCATACACGCTCTCAAATCTCAACCTCGTCCACCAGATGCTCTCTCGCAAGCGTTCCTGATGCTCGGGTTCCTTGCCCGATGATCGCGCAATGGACGTATGGCGTGCTTCGAATGCAAATTGTAATAAGGATTGATTCGCAGGATGCCTTTAATGTTGTAATTGGCTCTGAAAACATCAAAGGAACTGATTAAAACAACCTTGTTTTACCTTAGGCAGGCCTGGGCCTCGATGCTGGCAGCGACACGACCCTCAAATCCCTCTTGTCTAAAGTATGCAAAGACTTCACTGAATCCAAAATCCTTGGGAGCATTCTGATTAGTGATAGCCCAAAGTCCACGGTCGTATCAAATGACCTGAAGACCTCTGCCTTTGTGCGTACCGAGCTTGTGCTGCATGTCACTGATACTTCAAATAATAATGCCCACATCATGTTAACAAATTAGGTGACAGGGAGACAGCAATGTGAAAATCAGACTCAGACTGCTTGCCTGCTGGGATGCATAATAGAAATGGAGACTTTTTCAGTGTCGAATTAACCGGCACTGGTCACGGAACAGTTAATCCGTAGTTCTCTGAACACTGCAATCTGCAGGTTAAAAGGAAAGAAACGCGAGTTTAATCAGCTGTCGAGACGATCAGATGTCGAGGACTGGATCTATATATTAGTAGATATATCTATCATGAGAGAGGTTACCATTCTGCTTGCTAAAGCATTGGGTAAATGTGATCTATTGCAGTAAGGTTGAATTGTTAGGTAGGTAGAGGGATCAGTGTATTCCTGCGGGGAGACGATCACTCTCTACATATCCAGTGAAGTAAAGTCATCTTCAAGCTCCACGTGAATTCACAAACAACATTAACTCGCAGGAAATTCCAGCAGATGCGAGGAGGATCCTTCAAGCCAGGATTAATAAACTCTTCAAGGTCCAGTATGTATGCACAGTTAGCATTATTAGTCCCTCCAAGCGGTAAATAGTATTTATCAAGCTTTGGGTAGGGATCGAGGAACGAGATACCGATCAGAAGCCCATTCTTTCGGACAGTCAAGCATCCACCGGCGCGGAACTTACCCTCTAGAAAGTGCACCCGCTCCATCGCCCGCCTGTAGGCATATCGGTACCCTCTCATCGCCCCCACGGCATTGCGGCAGGTCTCATACAGAAAGCCTACCAGGCTCAGGGCCCGCCCTCCATGTTATCCATTCCAGTCAGCCCCGATCAGTTTGCCTTCCCCGAGTATCTCCCATGAAAAAGCTCCAGGATACCTACCGACCAGAGTACTGGTATCTAGCTGACACCGGAAGGTGTATGGAACTTGAGGGAAGGGATCATACAGCGGTGGACCGGTTGCAGGCTCGTAGGGAGGCAGTTCTGGGTCTGCCATGACCGTCAAAAATATATGAGTTGTTGCAGAAGAGACCAGGCAGACAACGCTGATACTTACTGTTGGGTTTGGTTGGTAGAAAGAAGGAAAGGTAAAGGTTGCCGCAAGGTATGCCTGGAAGGTACTGTACTAGTACTGGACATGTATACAGCTTCTTCACCTCGCCGATCCATCTCCGACCGTGCAACCAGTATTGTATATGTACACCTGATGCTCTGGAAGTGATCTGTATCCATCAGTCTTGGCTTGCGTATCATATCATCGCCTTCCCATCTGAAAGAAGAGATCCCGAAGGCTTCTGTGTACATACGTACGTACTGTACATGAATGCTGATCAACAGCGGCCGCGGTAGCCTTTAAGGCCTAAACTCCAAGATGATGTACTGTACAACTGACATGAGCTTGTAGCTTATAATATGAGCTAGTAGATAGGAAAAAAGTTTTGCGGGTAGCAATTAATGCATCAAGTAATGATGGGACATCTCGCAAGCAAACCAGTGCTATATCTGCTGTCCAAGATGGCACTGTCTCAGAAGTTCTCTCTCTATTTATATACATTGTTAGAGAATATATAATAAGGTTGATAACTTGCAAGACAAGAGAGATCAGTAACGTAGCCTTTTTTTTTGTCCTCAACGACTGTCTCTGCTTTCCAAGTGGAAAGAAATAAAAAAGTTACGGACATAGATATAGACCTCCCTCGAGGCGGATCTCAGCCCCGCACCGCACCGCCCGCCAGTCACTGCCCACCGCCCGCCGAGCCCGTAACCAGCTTTCTTCACTCGGAAGTTCCCCGCGGAAACGCATTCACGCTTCCCGGTGCCATTGACGCCAGGTTTCGCTCATTCCATTCAATCCCTCCCACTATATTCCCTCCCATGCATTGATTCGATTTGAATCCGATTCAATTCATGGCCGGCACCAAACGCTCCCGGGAAGGTGAACCGCTAATCAACATCAAACCGGACAGCAACAGCAATACCGTTACCACCAACAGCAACAACCCCATCGAGGAAAAAGAGGAAAACGCGTCTACCACAACAACCACCACAATGGCCGTCGCCGCGGACGTCGCCATGACCGACACCGATACCGCCGACACGACCATGGCCGAGATGGCCGAACCAAGTTCGAGCGACAGCCAGCAGCGCCAGATCCAGCTGATCTTCGAGACGTTCCGGGACGAGCTGGACGAGCACTACGACCGGCGGGAGCGGATCGTCAAGGCGACGCGGGACATCACGGCGTTGAGTAAGAAGATGTATGTCTTTGTCTCTTCCTATCTTGAAGGTCAAAGTATCTGTGTGGATAGTATGGATGGTGCTAACTGAACATGTTTGCGCAGAATATTCTCCTTGCAGCGGTTAGTCAAACCATCTCTATCTACCTGATATCGTCGATAAACTGACAAAGAAGGGATGCGACAGCCTCCGCACCATCGCAGCCCCCATCCCCGCCTCCATCGCCAAGGAGAACAAAGCCCGCACCGAGCAGATCCTCGAGCTCTTCCGCTCCCTCATCCCGGACATCTCCACCGGCCCCAACGCCTGGCGGTACCAGCGGCAGCTGAGCCCGGGCGTGCAGGAGTTCGTCGAGGCGCTCTCGTTCCAGCACTACGTGCAGACGCAGCGGCTGATCTCGCTGGAGGAGGTGCGCGCGGCACTGCCGCCCGAGGTGCTCGTCACGGAGGAGGACTACCTGATGGGGCTGTTCGACCTGACGGGGGAGATGATGCGGTTCGCGGTCACGGTGCTGTCGAGCGGGGGGCAGGTGAAGAGACCAGTTGCCACGAAGCCGGCAGAGCGTGTCTCGAATATGGACGGCGTGGAGGAGGCGAGGGAGGAGGTGCCGGAGCTGCCGCCGCCGCAGGCGGGCGTCGTGGTCGACCTGCGCGCGATGCGGTCCGAGTTCGAGGCGCTGACGGTGCCGCGGCGGCACAACATGCACATGATGCGCGACCTGCCCAAGAAGATGGAGGTGATGCAGACCAGCGTGGAGAAGGTCGAGCGCGCGGCGTACGGCATCCTGGTCCGGGGCAGCGAGCGGCCGGGCGGGTGGACGCCGGATCTGACGACTCCGGCGGAGGTGGAGACTTATTGATGTGTCGCTGACTTGTGTGGGTGTTCAACCTTTCTATCTCTGGGTATGTCAGTACGTATGGGATCCATCAAGGTAGGATTGCGGTCTGTATGATGTCTGCTCTGGTCTGTTTGTTATGCTCTGTTTCTTCTGTTCTGTTCGCATCTGGAAGGCCACGGAGTTCATCGGGACGGTACGGGTCAGGTAAAAGCAATTACATGACGGTTCTCGTGAAACCGGAAACATGGATGTATCATATCCTATCGTGGGATCAATTGCAATAATGTTGTTTCATTTACCAAAGAGATCGCATTCGGGCTCCGGGATCTCGTCCACGTAGGGCAGTAGGTTATGTTTTTCTGATTTCAACAACGCTGTTATCCAAGACGGCTGTCAAAAGCGTTGTATAACCTCTATAAGGAGGTATATCCAGAAAGAGAAGCAGAATAGGCCGATTGCTGCAATTGACCGTCCAACGGTACTCTTGTACAGTCCAATACAGCTTCCGTTCCCGTGCACAGGAGTTTCGATTTCAACAATCGAATTCATTCTCTTATATAGCCACAGTAGACTTGGTAACATCGTAGACTAATCCAACAGGGTGTATTCGGCCTTAGCAAAAGAAGCGGAGAGGGAACCAACTCGATAAAAAAAAAGGCAAAAACGAGAGTCGGGGTGCAATCCAGTCCAGTCCAGTCTAGCCAAAATACATACACCCGCCAAACGAGAGAAACAAACAAAAAACACCTTTAAGGACTTGTCGCGGTCCTGCCAGGCTCATTGATTGATTCCATTTGCTTTTTTGTGAGACCCGGCTCCGATCTGATGATCTCGGTCTCATTCTGCAGCATGCGTTCGAGAGGAGAAGGGGGAGGGAAGAATTCCGTAGTTGATGCATCAGGCAAGCCATTGAGAATAGAATAGGCAGACAGCCAATCCGGTCCAAAAACAATTGCAATTGCAATCAATTGGCAGAATGCGGAACAAAAGAAGCGAAAAGTAAACCAAAAAGGGACAAGAAGTGATGGAAAGAGGAAGAAACACCTCCAAACGCCATCCAAGACAACATAAGACAACTCTTCCAACCAACTCAACTCAAAAGCAGGGCACACCTCGCCCCACAGTCAGTCGAAGTTAAAAGTAGCAGTCGAAGCAGAAGTAAGCACTCTACGACACATTGCGCGGATCCTCGCTCGGGTCCAGGATGCCCTGCTCGATGAGCTGCTCGGGGCGCGGCCGGTTCTGGATCTTGTGCTCCAGGCTGTCGGCGCGCATGTGCTTCTCGAGCTGGCGCGCGTTGGCCTGCAGGGCGGGGGCGGCGTTGATGGCGGGGAGGATGCCTCCTGCATGCATATCTTGGTCAGTTCACGCCAAGGGTCGATGATCATGGTCAATTGACTGGATAGTTCAGGGGGAAGGGGAAAACGCACGCTCAATAAGTTCCTCCCGATCGGGCCTCCGCTCGAGGTGCCTCTTCAGGCTGTCGGTGGTGCGCTGGCGGTCGAGTTCGTGGCGCGCAGCCTGGAGGGAGCTGTGTGTTTAATCACTCCGTCAGTATCTTTCCTCGTCCTGTCGTAATAACTCTTCTTCACTCCCCCCACGGAACCCCATAGATCGAGCTGTGGAAGAGATGTGTACGGAACAGCGGGGCAGGAACATACGGCGCAACGTTGGTGTCGAGCAGGATATGCCGGTTCCTCAGGTCCTGCTGGTCGGGACGGGCCTGGAGGCGCTTCTCGAGGGAGTTGCGGCGCTCGGTGTTGTTCGCGGAGAGGGGAGTCTCGTCGACGTCGGGGTGGACCATTGTGCCTGGATGTGGCGGGGATGTGGATGTTTATACGTATATATACAGTCTGGACGGAGAGCTTGGTGGTAGCTATGGATGTAGCCTGGTAGCTAGAGGGAGTGGATTGAGGTATGGATAAAAGCCTATGTAAGTAATTGATATGAAAGGAGTCAATGAAAAAGAGATGAAACAGACCGGCGCGTGAGATGCGATGAGGGCGGCGGGCACAGGCCAGGTCAAGTGATGATGCGGAGTGGTTGCCGGGCGGGGCAACGCCGTGTTTACAGATCGATGTGGATGACGCTGACAGGCGGACACAAGGACACAGCGATCAGGTCAAGACTAAATTCTAGGCTACCTACATGCTGGTGGTCAACAGACTCGGTGCTTCTCCACTACGGTAAACAAGATGTATTCAAACAAATCATCCGCCTCACGCAAGGGAAATAGACAGGCATAAACAAGCTGATGCACCCCTCGACCCCTCCTTCGACCGCTCGAACAGTCTGGATGCGGCCCACCTCCAGTCTCTCCACGTGTATTCGGTTGCAACTGCAAAGTATGTCTGCTGAAAGCTAGGTGTTGGCACCAGAGCAGCCCGCCAGCCAGCTGAGCGGTCAGTCAGTCAGTCCGTCGAGCATATGCCCTCAGTGCTGCCGGCCACATCTGGCGTTCCACATGCAAGTGACACTGCAAACGGGACAGCTTGATTCCACAAGTATAAAAAAGGGAGGCAGAGAGCGACCATGGGATCCCCGTGTCGACACTCCAGTCTAGATACTGCCCCGTCTCATCCATGGTATCCCACGAGCTGAGCTGAGAGATCACCGTCAAGGGCAGTGGTCGAGCCATGCCGGAGTTGTCTGCCATCCGCATCCATGCAACCAGTCCAGGCGACCCATCGGCTTCAACCATCCTGCCACTGTCTCCAACAAAAGTAGTCCGACTGCACTGACATCGGGGCAAGGCGGGTTCGATAGCTGTAATTTTTGTAGATTGCTAGAAAAAGTCAACCCTCCGTCCATTGATCCGGTCGGATCAATGGATCCTTGCATCGATCAAGGAACCCACAGCTTACCACGGCCACGGCTGCCACCGCGGGACTGGCCACGAGGGGCTCCACGACGGCCGCCCGAGTGGCGGCGGGACGCTCCGGCGAGGCCTCGCGCGGCACCCGCCTGCGAGCTCAGGTCCACGGTGGGCTGTTTGATGATGCGGAGGTTGCGGCTAAACGAGTCCGGGTCGATGGGCTGGGAGGGGATCTCGATCATCGTCTCCGGGGCCGGGATCGTGTTCTTCACAGTAGGCTTGCGGTTGCTGCCGCCACGGGCACTGCCGCCCCTGGTAGCTCCCTTGCCGCGGCCCCGCGGGACAAACACCAGCTCATCCTCGTCGCTGTCCTCGTACGAGAGCAGGGGCTTTGGCTCGGCCGCCTGGGTCTTCTCGACATACTTGCAGCGGTTCTTGTACTCCTTCTCCTCGTACTGGATGGCGGTGCGCAGTTGATGGATGTTCTTGGTCGAGATGCCGAATTTCTGGGCCCAGGATTGCGTAGTGCGGTCGTTGGTGACGAGGATGCAGGCCCTCGCCGGGTTGGAAGCGTCGGGGCCGCTGTGCAGGCGCCAGAGGAGCGCACTCAGCAGCGGCCGAAGCGGCACTGGAACCGCGCGGGCGGCAGACGGACGCTGGACGCCGTTTGCCTGTCCAGCCTTGGTCTCGTCGGTTGTGAGCTGGGCAGCGGTGCATTCGGGGCTGGTGCGCGAGCTTCTGGAGGAGGACCGCGATGCAGCAGCGCTGTGGGTTCCGGCGGACGTGATCGAGGCCGCGTCGGGCTCCTTCTTGAAGTTCAGCTTGTTCAGAAGCATCTGCGAGAGATCGCTGGATGAAGCGTCGTCCTTGATCTCCCTGACCTTCTCCACGGGCTTTTCCGGCTGAGACGCATCTTCCGTAATCGCATCAACTGCCTCATCTTCCTCCTCAAACTCCGGAAGGAAGAATTTCTCCGCCTCCGCCCAGGTCTCGTACTGCTCCATGGGTCCCTGGAGAACGACGCGATCGGCGGGGATGCTGTCTTTGCCGGAGGTAACGCGGTCGAGGAAGCGGACGGCCTCGCGGGCGTTGATGGCGATTTGAGATCCAGCTCTCTTCAGCGCATGGAGACGTTCGAGGGCTGACGGAAAGCCCGGTCAGCGGGCAAGAGTACAGCGCGCAGTGGGGGTAGAGACTTACTGTAGAGAGGAACGATGAGAGAAATCGCACCGTTGGCTGTCCACTTCTTGATTTCACTGATGTTGGTGGTCAAGGCCGTGTCGTCCACGGCGCAGTGGAAGACCTTGCGTCCGGTCGACATGGTGGAAGGTTCTCGACGGGGGGAGCAAGGCCAGGCCAAAAGAGGGTCTGCTGGATGAAGAACCTGCACTATACCGGAGAGCTTCTGGAGTCGACAGCCGCGACTGAGGCGCAGGAGACGTCAGCAGATGGCAGCGCTTCCGGACGAGGTTGGGCGACGCGGGCGCCGATGGGAATGTGGGGGGGTTGGTTCAGTAGCGGGCGACGATCGAGCTGGGAGGGTAGGGAGGGAGGGCGAGCTCACGATCGAAGACGGTTTCACTGGGACTATCGGCCTGCTGCATCTTCGCCTGTCCCGGGGCTGGCAGACAAGAGACGGACGGTGAATCGGCAATGGTGGAGAGGCGATGGATGCGCCGTCGCGGTGGATGACGGGGAGATGCACGAGACGGCGGATCGCCTCGACGCCGCGGGACGAAGCGAGCCCGGCCTCGTCCCTGACTAAGCCCTCCTTTGTCGCTCTTTGACCTCATCGTTTACAGCACACTCTTTTCATGCTTCACGGCCAGGGCCCCGTTGCTACGTGGAAGCTTTTTTTCTTTATTTTTTTTTCAACGCTCAAAGAACTTGCTATCATAAAGACGCCCGAAACAGACATGAGCAGGGCCAGAAGCCGAGGTAAACACAATCATATCAAGCCGTCAGCCCTAGGTCGTTCCATCCACCGTTTCCCACACACATCACCGCCGTCTGTTCACCTGCGAAGCTAGGTCGTCGTCTTCTGGATCAGGCCGCTGTCCTCCGTCACACGCTGCGCCCACTCCCTGCAAGCAGTTAGCAATGATCCCGTTCACCCAGCTTCCCGGATAAATAGGATATAGACGGGTCTACTTACGTCCAGCTCCCATCGTATATCCGCCTCTCCCGGGGGTCCCCGTACCCCGCCTCGCCCAGCGCCGTCTCGATAATGGCAGCGGTGACGCCCGTGCCACACGAGCTGATGATGGTCTTCGTCGGATCGACCCCCTTCGCCTCGAAGATCTTGCGCAGCTCGGGTCCCGGCAGAAGGGTCTTGGTCTCAGGATCAAGCAGTTCCTGGAAAGGCAGGCTCTTGGAACCGGGCATGTGTCCAGACGGCAGCCCGGGGCGCGGTTCGCTCTCCGTGCCGGCCCAGCGGCCGTAGGATCTCGCGTCCAGGATCTCTATGCCATCCGATCCCTCTTTCCCGTAATTCTTGGCGATCTCCTTCATCTCTGGGAAATGCACCACAAGGCCAGTATCGTACGTCGGAACAGGGTACTTGGTCTTCTCCACCGGCGCGGGCTCCCCAGACTCCGTGGGATATCCCTCGCGCACCCAGAGCCTGTAGTTGTTCAGGATGTGTACATTGGGATGTCCAAACACGCGAAGCGTCCAGCCCACACGGGGCGCGCTGAAGAGGCCCAGCTCCTCTGTATCGTAGACCACGATCGAGTCATCCCTGCGGATGCCCAGATCGCTCATGGCCTGCGCAAACGTCTCGCAGGTGGGCAGCATGTGCGGGTAAGGGGACTCATGATCCTTAATGGCGTCGATGTCGAAGAAGCGCGCCTGCGGGATGCGGCTTTTGTGGAAGACATCGATCCCCTTGCGGCCCTCGGGGTCATTGGGCATGAACCAGGCCGCGCATAGCGGGATGACGCGGGGGGAGGTCGAGATCTTGGTGGTTGGGTTCTTCTTGAGCGCCTCGTGGAGCTCTTTGGGGGTGACTATGTAGGAATTGAGGGAGAACTGGCGCTGCTGCGGGCGCTGGGGCGGCTGGTGAGGGGAAGTCATGGCACGGCGCACCAGCCTCGTAGGCGACGCAAAGGAGGTACGAAGTGCAACAAGAACCATTCTTGGCAGAGGGTATGTGTCGCAAGGAAAATTACATATCGCACAGGGCCCGCGCAGGCTGAAAAAGCGATAGTAATGAAGCGCGCGATGTGGTGGTGAAGGTGGAGATAGGAAGCCTGGGATGCGCCGATGCGGAGAGTGAAGCTGCCGCGGTCCGTGTGAAGACCATCGCCTGCGTCAGAGAGCAGTGTAAACAACATCTACTCTGCAGTCTACAATCCAACGCCACTCTTTCTGATACTCTCTTCCCACATCCAAGTACCCTTTCAATCTCTCTCGACGGTATGAAGGTAACCATCAAGGAATGGAACGCGGTCGCCTCGTGGCGCTGGGACATGCCTGAAGATGAAGTGTGCGGCATCTGTCGCGTCCAGTTTGACGGCACCTGTCCCACTTGCAAGTTCCCTGGCGATGACTGTTCTCTGTGTATGTCACCTGTTGCGCGCATCACCATTCGGCGAAGAACCAGGAACTGACGGAGAAATCTTCCTGCTTAGTGATGGGGAAATGCGGCCATTCGTTTCACATGGTGCGATAGTGGAGCTTGATATCCTCACTGTTGCAACGACCGGATGCTGACTGATTTTTCTTCCGGCAACAGCACTGCCTCCTGACCTGGATCCAGCAGGAGTCCTCCAAGGGGCTCTGCCCGATGTGCAGACAGAGTATGCTCGTCTATTCCTCTTGTGAAGGTATATAACTGACTGTTGCAGAATTTGAGTGGAAGCAGGGCGATGAATGACCGCATTCTGCCAAAGTTGTACAGGCGCATGGGAAAGGGCACTGTGATCAAGCCTATCCTTTTGATACCAGTTCTTTCCACAGTACATAGCTCATGACAACCCTTCAGCGTCGAGATGCCTCCAAAGCGGCTCTTCCCTCGAGCCCGCGGCCGGTCACGGGCAGATCACCTGACGCTATCGATAACGCCGCCTCGTCTCCCCATCTCCATCTCCGAAAGCTATCGTACGCTATCACCTCTCCTCACACAGCCAACCACCACAATCATGTAGCCCCGGCCACTGGAGATGTCTCTTCCCAAACATACCGCATCTCCCCTGTCCTCCTCCCCGTCCAAGCAATTATCCCGAGGAACCGGAGGGGCCCAGCCTCCTTGCCCAAGGACCGTCGAGCGAGTCCCGACCTACCAGCAACATCCATACACCACCACTCCAGAGCAACCGCCTGTGCAGCAGCAGGCTGAGGAGGGCTTCACTCCGCACGGTCATGACCATGCTGAGCAGCGCCACAGCTTAGAGTCCCCACCCCAGCCGCCATTCCAGCCGTTTTTCACCCTGATCGAAGACGCCAACTCCTCCGAATACTACCACCCGACCGTGCACTACATCTTCTCCGACGACGACACGGACATCGTGACCGAGGCGGCATTGCGATCCCTAGAGACGGACCACGGCTCGTCCCCCGGAGCAAAGGGCTCATCACGATGGCGCCAAGCCGCACAGGAGCAGCAGGGTGACGAGACGTACGGCGAGGAGGACGAGCTGGAAGGCCAGCAATCGGGCTCGAGGAAGGCCTCATCACTACCGCCCCCGATCCCCGGGGTCCGGGAGCATTACATTATCCTAGACATGGAGCCGTCCAATCCGCCGCCGCAGCATACAGACCCGTCCACGCAGGCCGGTGCAGCACCCGGCGGAACAGCCTCCGTGTCCACATCCCCAGCCACCCAGCAGCATCTTCATCCGCAGACACATCCACATCTCCCGTTCACCATCACCTCCGCGCACAGCCTCACGCCCTCATGGCAGGTCCTCGACACGCAGCTCACCCCCGCCCCGACATTCGACAACAACAATACCGGCGAACACCCCGGCAGCGGCAGCCTGATGCTCAAGATAAAAGGCACATCAGGTCTGCCGCGCGACATCGTCAGCAGGGATAAGGACGGCCACGGCCACCAGACGCTCGAGGAGATGATGGAGCAGTTCGAGAAGCGGATGGACGAGCTGAGACGAGTCATCGAGGCGGGCGGCTACGGAGCAGGAGCAGGGACAGCGTGTGCTGAAGCAGGAGCAGAAGCTGCGCCTGATACAGAACAGCAACAACGACAAAAGGCAGCGGAGAATATCGGGGGAGCCGAGCTGCAACGGACGGAGACCCATCACGACGAGAGAGAGGCAGACGAACGTTTACGGTGAACATGGAACTATTACGAGCAAAGGCCTGGTTTGATTTGGTTTGAACGGCTCCGTTAAATTATTTAATAAAGCAAGGCAGCATAGCATCATGATGAATTGAAGCATGACCTACCTACCTATCCAGGTATATGTAACCGTTCATTTATTAATTATTAGACTTGCTATTTCTTACTGTAATAAATGACAATCCTAATTAATCAGTCCACAGCTGCCAGTCAGTGCAAGTCAATGTACAGTACATAGATACGCAAGAGAACAAGATTGATTTTAGTAATTCGAACTTCTGCCCCAAGTAACATAACAGTCCTTAATTGACGACTCTACAAGACACAACGCTACATTGTACGGAGTACGCCAGCTCTGTCAATATCTAATGCAATTCAGTTCAAGAAACAAATATTTATTGAAGTTAATGATAAAATTTGAAACCCTTGCTAAAACCAGCAGAAGAAAACACCTCCAACCGACACACATTCTATCCCCAATCCCCACAAAATAAACAAAAACCCCCAAAGTAAAGAACTGGACTTGCTCGGAAGGAACTAAAAGGAGAAAGAGAAAGAAAAACGCACAGGAGGTGAGTACCTGAACGACCAATTTCCCCATTCCATTCCAACGATCCCAGCTCGACCAATCACTCTAGAAGAGGCCAAAAAGAAATGACGAAAGTAACCAGACCAGTTTCAGAACCCAGAATAAAAAGGAACTTAGACAAGAGAGGGTATCTTTTGCCCATCCATAAAAAAGAAAGAAAAAAATCAAGAATGCAGCCAAATGTAAACAAGCGAAGACAACGACACCTGACAATCAAGTAGACGGCCGACTACCCCTCTGCCTCCGTCCAGGAGTCGGCCCACTAGACAGCGGGACATTCTCCCTCCCTTCCAACATCCCAGCCATTCTCCTGGTGATGATCTTCTGCGGCAGCTTGCTCTCCGCGGCCCCAGAGGCGGAGAGACGCTTCTTCGAGGGAGGCGGCGCCGCGTCATCCTTCCCAGCGGGAAGAAGATCCCTTTCGAGATCGGGCTTCGAGCCTGTCGATGCGGACAAGTCGACGGCTGATGAATTGTCCGAAGTGGTGCTAGATGCAAGTGGTCTCGCGGCGACGTTTACATCGACCTCCCTAAGTCCAGTGTTGGATGAGGTGGCGGTGGTGGGGGGAGGTGGGAGAGTCCCTACCTCGTCCTCAGCATCATTATATACCAGCGTCTTGCACGGAGAGCCCTTCAATGGTGAGCGCTTGGACGGCGAGCCCAGCAGGGGACCCATCAGCTCCTCGCCATCAAACGACGAGGCGGCGGGCTTGTTCAGCTTTCTCATTTTCGCGAGCAATGTCTCATGGGCTTCCGTCCGGGGAAGCGTCTTGGGATACTCGTATTTCCTCTTTGGCGGAGTCTCGCCCGTGGCCGTGTACTCGGTGAGGGGTGCGTTCAGTATACTGGCTTGGAGCTCAGTGAGCGGCTTGCGGACTTCTTCCGACAAGGGAGCAAGCGATTGTTCTACTGTTTCCCTCTGCGCAATGGCGTCTTCACGGAATGCGCATACGCGATCGCCGAAACCAGTGAACTGATCCTGAAGGCTCGCATATGATTCGCGGACATTGGTCGCCAGATCGCTGAGGTTCTCCAGATGAGCTTCAAGGTAGCGCCCGTTCTGAGAACGGGCTTTCGTCACAAAGTCATCGAGGGCTTGCATCTGCGTGGCCACGTCCTTCATTTGAGCATCCACAATGCGCACCGTCTCTTCATGGATTGATTCTGTCGCTTTTTGGATGGAAGCATTGCGCTCATCGAAGATCTGACACTGTTAGCACATTTCTCACTTCTCATGTGGGTGAATCTTACCGTCCAGTCGTCTTGCATCTTGGTCTTCATGGCATCTCTAGTGCTGGTGACCTCCTCGACAAAAGCGTCTTCCTTGCGCATCCATTCATCCATGCGTTCTCCGTACGTAGCGTCTGCCTGCTCAAGCGATTGGCGAGAAGACTCCATATCTGACCGTATGCCGTCAACCTTGCCCTTCAACCGGGCTGCCTGCTTCTGTCCAGACTCCTCCAAGAGAAGCTTGATCTGCGACAGAAGATTATCTCGGTCGGCTTCAGCATTCTCACGCTCCTCCTCTAGAGCGCGCTGCAGCTGAGCAGAGGCCCTTTCATTGGCTTCCATGGCCTGGCGATGTGCTAGCTGCAGCTGCTGTCGCAGTTCATCTGCTTCAGCCTTCTGCGCCTCAAGATGCTGGACTAGGTTTTCAAACATCGCCTTCAGATCTTTCCCAAGAGCACTGTAAGAAGCGTGGAGCTGGTGCTGTTAATAAACATCCCACTCATAATATCCCGGGTGGCTTACCTGAGTGTGGAATTCAGTCAATTCACCGATGACCTCCTCGGATATCCGGGCAGCTGCTGCTGACAGCCCGTTAAGCCCTTGGCCCACCTTCTCTTTCACGTCTTCGCGCAAGACCTTGATCTCCTCAAGAACCTCGTTCATCTCATCATGCGCATTGGAGGTTTGGACCTTCACCTCTGACTCGGCCTGGTCAAATAACGATCTGAACTCCTCCAGCTGTGACTGAGTGGAGTTGATGTTGCTGAGCTCCGTGGTCACGAATTGGCTTATCCTATCAGAGAATTCGGCAAGCAGACTCGAATGCTGCGACTGAAACTCCTCCAACCTGGCGTCAACCAACTTCGTGACATCAACGACCTCGGACGTTGAAGCCTCCCACGTCTCACGGTTGATCCGGTGGAGTTCCGATCTACGACGCAGCTTTGAGTGCAAACCGTCCACATCTCTGACCGTCTTGTCCAACGTAGAGATAAGTCCAGTGCCGACCTCATGGAGCTTCTCCTCGGTCTCCTGGTGCGCCTTCCGCAGCATTTCCTCTTCTTCCAGGCTGCGTTTGGTGTCTCTCAAGACAATCTCCGTCTTTTCGAGGATATCGTTGGTCTGATTCAGAGCAGCGCGGGTCTCTTCATGGTCCTTTTTCAAATTGTTGAAATTGCTCGTCAATGTGAAGAGCTCCTGGACTTTGTTCCGCAGACTAGCCTCCATCGTTTCTATCTTGGCCCTTAGCTCCTCGTTGACTATCCGCCGGGATTCACTCTCCACGGTAAGTTCTTCATATGCCTCCTCGGTCATGTAGACACCATTTCGGTGCCTCGTGGCAATCAGCTCACTTTTGAGCTTCTCGATCTCGGTCGTGAATTCACGAAGGAGCGTTTTCTTTGACATCGTAGAGTTGATCTGCGGCTTGTTGCGGATGTTCTTCGCCCTGAACGCATAATCCAGAGTGGAAATGGTCTCCTCAAGGTTGCTCCGTGATGTTGAAATTGTGGCAATGATACAGGTCTTTGTTCGCCCTCCCAAGGAGTCTTGCAGCAGTCGAGTAAGCTTCGATTCCCTGTTGCAGTCAGTATACACTTTATCATCAGAGTGCAGGATTGATGAACCGACCTGTAGGGAATGTGTGGGCTCTTGTCGACCAGCGCATTGATTACACGTCCCAACGTGAGCAGGCTCTTGTTTATCAAACCCGCCTCGGTCGCTCGCTTATTCTCCGCTCCACTCCGCTGGATGTTCTCGCTGCCAGCCAGGTCGACCAGGTTGAGTTTTCCGGAACTGATGTACTCCTCGCCCGAATCTGTAGTTCGTTTGATATACACGGTGATGGTGAAGATGGTGTGGCTTCGAGAACTCAGGTCATTGCACTTGGTGGCAGCAACCTGACGCCTGTGGCTGCCCTGCCGGAGCAGCCTGATCCCAGCAGACGCGGAATCAATATAAGTCTCTTCCATACCCTGCACCAATGTACTGCCATTCTGGCCTTTCTTGCCCTCATTTTCGAATATCTTCAGCTTGCTGTTCTCCTCCGGGGAGAGCAAGTCCCTCAACTCCTCATTGTACAGTTCAATGAAGGAGCATTTCACGGTACTCTCCGTGTCCTCGAGTTTGTGGAACAGGGCGTACAGCACGCGAGGGATAATTCCCGCGTTGTCAGATAGGATACCCAATGTGTCATCCATGTCCCCAGACATGGTATAAGTCTTCCCAGTTCCCGTCTGTCCGTATGCAAAGATGGTGCAGTTGTAGCCCGCGAGCATCTGGGATTCTGATTAGTACGAGAACGATATCCAGAAACTCCGCGGTGGCATACCTCGTTCAATATGGGCGCCACGACGTCCTCGTAGATGATCGCCTGGTCGGCCGCGGGTGAGAAGACCCTGTCAAAGTGGTAGGTCTTGTTTCCAAGGGCATTGGGGCCCATGGACAGTTCCACGGTCTTGCCTCTCACGCCTTCCGTCGACACGACCACACTACTGTTCTCCTTGATTTCGCGCTCGGTTCTCCCTCGACAGCGCACCACGACATGGATGTTGGTGTCCTCGCCCGTCTCGTGCTCGAAGTCTCTCTCTTTCCGCTTCACGCCTGCGGTGGACTGTTCGCTAGGCGATCTCAAAGCGCGCGCGCCGCTTGTGGCAGCGGGCTTCATGGCACCCCCTGGAGACTGCGACCGGTCTGTCATCGTCCGTCGCGTGGTGGGACGCATCGCGGTTCTCCTTGTCGCCATCCCGGTGGCGGGCCTCTGCGGGCCAGCCATGATGCGACCGGATGGCTGGAAAAAAGATTCTCTCCTCAAACAGGTTCCAATGACTCCTCCCTCTTATCGGGATCCGGACTGGAGCGGTATAAGCGCTTCACTGAACGGCGCGCGCGGGGTGGTACAGCGGGAGGGTGGACGGGTTGTTTGGGCGATCAACACGGCAAAAGGTAAACAAAGCGGCCGCGCACGTGCCCCCGCGCCGCTCCCGCTCACATGATGCTCCGCCCGGCGGGCTTATATACGAGAGCTCCGACCGCTCGTGATAGAGGACCTCGTCTCTCCCTGGACCCTCGAGTCGAGGGACCTCGTCTTTCCTGCTGTACCGCTTCCTTCTGCATGCACTGCAGAAGCCGCTGTTGAACCCTCCCCCGCCAGTCATGATACGGTAGCCTGCGCTGGCCATGGCGACCTCCAGGGCTGCAGCGGCACAGATCGTCCCCGGCAAGGGATTAGGCTTCCTAAGCATGTCCACTCTCTCCCTCTCTGGTGCGCTTCGTGAGGTCAAGACTGACTGCCTGGACAGCCCTCGGCATGTCCCTCCACAATGTCCTCACCCGTGTCAAAGCCCACCCCCAGACCTACCCCGCAATCGATGTCGCGTACTCCCCGACAGAGCCTCTAAAGCAACCCGTCATCGTACAGCTCCCTGCCAATGGCCTGCGCCTGCGTTTCGACGGTCCTGACCAGAGACTCCGCCTGATCGAGGTACTCGACTTCTCCAAGATCATCCTCACCTATAAGAACCTGGAAGTGGTCAAGGGCTTGAAGCCGCACGAGCAGCAGGCTGTCCATATCCAGGGCCCCAGTTTTCGTCACATCTACAATCGACTGTTTGGGCCATCGTACCCGGGAGAGTACATCCCGCCTACGTCAAACTCGCCGTATGGGACGTACGTGCTGTCGTACCCCGGGGTTGCTTTCTCGTTCCCCCTGCAGGACTCCGCATGGTCAGAGCATTGTGACTTTGTAGCGTTGTTGTCGTCCTCGGCTGCTTCTCCAGCAACGTCGATGGCGATTTTTCAGGGCGCCTCCTGGCCTGAGGCACGTTCTCAGCTGTTCACGCAGCCACCACAGTATCCCCGCTCCCCGGCCTTGATCGGGAAGAACAGGGACTCTGCTCCCGATGAGATCGAGGAAGTCAGGATCCACGGTGCCGGTAAGATTGAATTGATTCGAAGGAGCAGTCCGCCATTCTGGATCACCCTCTCCGAAACCACCCCGCAGGATCTGGTCGCGGAACTTGGACCGCCAGATGCTATATACCGTAAGAACGATCGAAGAATCCTGATCCACGGTGCTGCTGCCGGCGGTGCAGCCGCTCGCCAACGGAGTCCATCCCCGGGTCGAGGCGTCGATAGCACCGACACCGATCAGTCTTCGAGTAACAGTATCAGCGATGACTCCGACGACGAGGTCTCCCGAGCCAAGGCTGTTGACCCTTCGTCGCTGGCAACAGAATGCTTCTTCAACTATTTCCATCATGGTTTTGACGCATTCATCTCCTATCCTACCACACCGGGCCCAGCCTTCCCGGGCTCCGACCTGCCAGATCCTTCGCCTCCAGCCTCCTCTTCCCAGTTGACCGTAACGAAGCTCATCTTACACGGCAACGTGCCGGGCTCATATCCATTCAACCGCCATCGACGGAGCCGATGGACGATCCAATTGGATTCCACAGGCGAGTGCCTGACCTCGGAGACTCCGTACGAGGAGATTTCCAGTCGGCTCAAAGAGCTTTGGAAAGGATCCTACTCCAGCGCCGCTGAGGAGAGAGCTCTACAGCGTGGCATGGTGCTCAACCGAGGCTGGGGAGACAGCCCGGAAAGCAGCGTCGAGTTTCTAGGCGGCTGGGAAGAGAGCACTGGAGGCAGACACCGATCCGGATCTGCCGGCCAGGACGGAGTTCAAGGATTAGGCAACACGGAGTTATTCGGTTTTCCTGGGCTACTGTTCGAGGTATTGAAGAACGGGGCGGTGAGCTGCTTGACAATCTACTGAATAATGTTCTCGTGCTTGATCGATTGGGATTTTAGGACTTCAGGCGTACCATGGATTTTGGGGATAACTAATAACTAACCAGCTATATACCAATAATGCAGCGTGTTGTAGTGTTCGAAATGGAAGATGTTCGCGTTTCCATAGTGCTGTAATCGTTCGCTGTGATGTTACCAAATATACGGGTTGCCATGCCTGTTCTTGGCGTATCAAACGTAACGTCGGGTAACGATCGTACTCCGATATCCATCTCTTCAGAGAAATCTCAAGAGACCCCACGTCCGACATCGCCAACTCTCGCACCACCACCTCGAGCCCGCACAGGCAGGATATGCTGCAGCAGTAGCATGCCGGAACTGCCGCAGTCGCTCGCTCGGTCGTGGTCGTCGACGCTCAAGCTCCCCAAGTCGACGTTTCCCCCGCGCGCGTCGCCGGCCGACCAGGCCAAATACCTGCAGCGATGCACTGACGAGCTGTACGCCTGGCAGCGGCGCGCCAGGCCCGCGGACAGGACCTTCGTCCTGCACGACGGCCCCCCATACGCCAACGGCGAGCTGCACATCGGGCACGCGCTCAACAAGATCCTCAAGGACATTATCTGCCGCGTGCAGCTGGGCCGGGGCCGGCGGGTGCACTACGTGCCCGGGTGGGACTGTCATGGGCTGCCCATCGAGCTCAAGGCCCTGCAGCAGGGCCAGCAGAAGGAGCTGGGCGCGAGTTACGGGACGACTGCCGGCGCCGCGGCGATACGCACTGCTGCGCGGCAGCTCGCGGAGAAGACGGTTGCGGAGCAGATGAAGAAGTTCCGGGGCTGGGGGATCATGGGCGACTGGGAGGGCCATTGGAAGACGATGGACAAGGGATTCGAGATGAAGCAGCTCGGTGTGTTCCGCGAGATGGTCGACAGGGGCCTGATCTACCGCCGGTTTAAACCGGTCTACTGGTCGCCGTCTACGGGCACTGCGCTTGCGGAGGCGGAGCTGGAGTACAAGGACGACCATGTGTCCACGGCTGCTCTCGTCAGGTTCCCTCTGGTTACGCTGCCTCGGCAATTGAGGGACAATCCCTTGGTGGACGTTGACAATATCAGCGCTGTGATCTGGACCACTACTCCCTGGACGCTTCCCGCCAACGCCGCCATCTCCGTCAACGAGTCGCTCGAGTACACCGTCGTCCAGTCGCAGAAACATGGCCAGCTTCTTGTTGCAAAGTCTCGGTTGGAGTATCTGCAAAAGATGCTGAATGACGATCTGCCTGTGCGGGTTCCGTCCATTCTTGGGTCAGAGCTGCAGGGCGAGACGACATATCGACCTCTGTTCAAGGGACCCGATGCGAAGCCGCAGCCGCTGATCGGTGCAGAGTTCGTCACTGCCGAGTCTGGTTCTGGCCTTGTTCACTGTGCTCCCGGTCACGGTATGGAGGATTACGAGGTCTGTCTGGCTCACGGCATCCCGGCATTCGCTCCAGTCGACAACGAGGGCAAGTTCACGGACAAGGCTTTCTCAAGCGACCCAGCGAGGTTGAGCGGGAAGATGGTCCTGGACGAAGGAAACGCTGCTGTCCTTGAATACGTCGAATCGCAGGGCCAGCTGCTCGCCAAGCACCGCTACGAGCACAAGTATCCCTACGACTGGCGGTCCAAGCAGCCTATCATAATCCGGGCAACGGAGCAATGGTTCGCTGATGTAGGCGATATCCGGGATGCTGCGGTTCGTGCCTTGCAAGACGTCCATTTCATCCCATCTTCTGGCCGAGTGCGCTTGGAGAACTTCGTGAAGAACCGGAGCGAGTGGTGCATCTCCCGTCAACGTGCCTGGGGCGTCCCGATCCCTGCTCTTTATCATAAGGGTACGGGTGACGCTGTCTTGACCAAGGAGAGTGTGTCCCATATCATGAAGGTGATCGAAGAGCGCGGCATCGATGCGTGGTGGACGGACGACCCGGACGACCCGGCTTGGATACCGCCGTCCCTGCGTGACGATGCAGGCCCTGGCTACAGGCGTGGAACCGACACCATGGACGTCTGGTTTGACAGCGGGACGAGCTGGACCCAGCTCGATACAACCGGCCGTGAGGACAGCCACCCTGCGGATGTCTATCTTGAAGGAAGCGACCAGCACCGGGGATGGTTCCAGTCCGGGCTGCTGACTTTCGTCGCTCATCAGCTCGCGTCGGGAAATACTGCTACTCCTAAAGCGCCGTTCAAGTACCTCATTACGCACGGCTTTACCCTCGACCAAGACGGCCGCAAAATGAGCAAGTCCATCGGCAACGTGGTCCACCCGAACTCTATCATGGATGGCACTCTCCTACCTCCTCTCAAGCAGAAGAAAGGAAAGAAGCAAGCGCAATCCAGCGGACCGGTCTACGACGGTCTGGGGCCAGACGCGCTGCGCATGTGGGTTGCGAGCAGTGATTACACTCGGGACGTGGTGATCGGGCAGCAGGTCCTCCAGACGGTCAACACCAGTCTGAACAAGTACCGAGTGACTTTCAAGCTCCTTCTGGGTGCTCTGGGAGACTTCGATCTGAGCAAGCTCCGTCCATACCAGGAACTGCACAAGATCGACCGCATTGCGCTTCTGCATCTTTCCAATCTGGCCCATGCCTGCCGGGACGCTTACGACAACTTCGAGTTCTACAGAGCAGTCAATGCCATCAACCGATGGGTGAACATGGAGTTCTCCGCATTCTACATGGAGACCATCAAGGACCGGCTCTATACGGACGCGGAGGACAGCCCGAGCAGGCGCGCAGCGCAGACGACTCTCTTCCATATCCACCAGCATCTGCAGCAGGTCCTGGCTCCCCTCACTCCCTTGCTCGTCGAGGAGTCCTGGGAGCACACACCAGAGGCGATCAAGTTGCAGTGCGAACATCCACTGAGGCGTATCGTGGCCGCTCCTCCGTCCGAATGGCAGGATCCCGCTCTTGAGAAGGACTTCCCCGAGCTGATGGCGGCCAACTCGGCCATCAAGACCGTGCAGGAGCTTGCCCGGTCCAAGAAGCAGATGGGCTCGTCCCTGCAGTCGTTCGTCCACCTCGCTCTCCCCGGGAGCTCCGTCGCTGACTCTGTCTTCCATCGGTACCGTTCTGAGCTTGCCGACTTCTTCGTCGTCTCCTCCGTGACGCTTAGTGCTAAGGGAGAGCCCGTCCCGGCTGAAATCGCACAGGCGGAATGGAGCTACACAGAGGAGTTTGTGCTGCCTGACGGGGGGAAGGGCACGGTGTACGTCTACGCACCACAGCACTCCAAGTGCCCGCGGTGCTGGCGGTATGCCATTCCCGAGCCCGAGCCTAGCGCGGACACGCTTTGCCAGCGATGCGGTGAGGTCGTTTGCGCCCTGGACGAAGCTGCGTCCACGAGTTCTCCGGCCCCTACTTCGCAAGCGAGCGCGTAGGATACCCTCATGTTACATGCATGTACGCGTTTGGCTATACCACTCCTGTATCGTGTAGAGTGTATTTTTAGATCTCATATACCACTCATCTGTCTTTTGTTTAACAATATATAACGGAATTGGCATGTTTTATTCTTCCGTATAATCTGCGGTTGAAACACCCGAGTGGGAGCCCATCTCCAGGATCTGGGGTTTACCCGCGGTCCGCCTTCTCCGCCAACACCGCACCGAGTGGCAAACGACGTCGGATCTTCTATGAGACCTCGATCCTGCTGAAGGACTTGATTTCTAATTCTGCAGCTGTTCAGTTACAAGTACCTCGTTTCCGGGTGCGTCCTGTCGCTTGGCAGTCCCCATCGCATTCAGATTGTCCGCGGGCATGGTATGCTCCCGATTGGACATTCGAGGTCGAGCTGATGGGGGTGCGAAGTCAGGATGACGATATGGTCTCGTCAAGAAGTTCACCAAACCGCACAACGCGACACAGGGTATTCTGAATGAGCGATGGTACTGGCTCGCCCTCGCTCCCTGCGGACATGACGCTTGGAAGACCCTCTCGTTCTCATACAGTCTGTGTCGTCATAGATCACGAGATGGATCTCACCACGGATATATTTCATGAGTTTCCCTTCAATTGAAGCGCCATCCTCGCAGACCGTGTCAACATATTGAGAATCTATATCTATATGAAACAGCATCAAGATGATTGACCACATGACGCCTCCCACACCCCCTGTTATTCCCTCCGCCACGTCCACCGTGGGCCCAGTTCCCACGGTCATTCCTGGCAATGATCCCATCTTCCAGGAAACGCATGCCGTTGGGAAGCGGACGTTATGGTAAGTGATGCCATTGCCTGAAGAGCCCTAGCTGTTACTAACGAGGGTCCAGGGTCATCACAGTGGTTATGGGGCTGTCCTCGCTCGTCTTCTACGTCCTGGCGACCCGAGTGCCAGTGGTGCGTTATCATAAGCTCCCAATCTACCTAATGTAGCAGTCAGTACAAGTGCTAATAGACATCCAGCCCAAACGCCTCTTCCACACCCTAGCCGCCCTCATCACCACCATCTCCTTCATCACCTACCTCGCCCTGTCCACCGGCGACGGCGTCGCGTACACCCACTACCGCCTGCGCGAATCCCACCGGCACGTCCCGGACACGCACCGCGACATCTTCCGCCAGGTGTACTGGCTGCGCTACGTCAACTGGGCCCTGACCTCGCCGCTGATCCTGATCAACCTCGCCCTCTTGTCCGGTCTGAACGGCGCGCACCTGGTCGTCGCCGTCGCGGCGGACCTGGTCATGTTCGTCGCGGGCGCCTTTGGCAGCTTTGCGGCGCACGATCCCCGCCGCTGGGTCTGGTTCACGATCAGCTGCATCGCGTACCTGACGGTCGTGCATCAGATGGCGTTCAACGGGCGGCGGGCGGCGACCGTCAAGGACGTGCAGACGCGGCGGTTCTTCGGGTCCATCGGGGGGTTTGTGCTCGTCAGTTTGGCGCTGTATCCGATGTATGTCCCCTTTCTCCCTCCCTTCCTTTCCCTAAATTGTATATGCCCCATTGAGAGGACAAATGACTGACTGATGAACAAAGTATCCTGGCAACATCCTCCCTCGCGCACAAAGTCACCATCGACACTGAGATCGTCGCCTTCGCCGTCCTCGACCTCCTGACGCAGGTCATCTTCAGCTTCTGGCTGCTGCTCTCGCACGATAGTTCCCCACAGATGTAAGCTGCCCCTT